>Ga0075423_10001118_pt1 | contig 23113 bp, 16 predicted proteins | sample SoiMethybrSBSTD2_FD_80114 | JGI IMG/M metagenome (GOLD analysis project Ga0075423, IMG submission 80114) | Bulk soil microbial communities from a Populus tree surrounding site in Tennessee, USA - Soil MetaG P. TD hybrid SBSTD2 | ecosystem: Environmental > Terrestrial > Soil > Tree plantation... | reverse complement strand
GAGCGCTGGTCGCGCGGCGGCTACGCGTTTTTCGACCCACAGTTCGACCCACGCTTGCGGCTCTGGCTGCCTCGTCCGGCCGGCCGGATTCTTTTCGCGGGCGAACACACGAGCCGCCGGTGGCAAGGGTATATGAACGGCGCGATCGAGAGCGGCAAGCGCGCGGCCGCTGAAATCCGGCGACTAGCGGCTCTCGACTAACGTCTCCGCCAGCTCTCCCCACGTGTCGGGATCCTGCGAGACGAGCGTCGAGAAATACAGCGCGACGTCTTCGGCGGGGTATTTCGTCGCAAGCTCAGCGGCGGCGCTGCGCAACGCCGCCGCGTCCGGCTTCGGCGCTGTGTCGTCCGCAATCAATCCGTTCTCGTGCGTGATGCCGAGGCTGTCGAGGAACGCCGACATCATCGCTCGCTGGTGCTCGAGGTGATACGCTACCAACGCGCGAGCCACGATCGTGTCCGAGATCGTCGGCAGCGTCGCGAGATACTTCACGCGCTTGTCTCTCGACAGCGCGAGAACGCTCTTCGTTCGGAATTTCATCCGGGCTGCGATCGCCGCGATGGCTTCTGCATGCTGCTCCGTCGATTGGTCATCGTCCCAGAATGGCTCAGCCACGGCCAGCCGCTGTTCGGGTGAGAGCCTTTTCCACACGCGCGACGGCCGGAACTCGCTGAAGTCTCGATCCATGCCGCGATTTTAGCGTAAACGCTGGACATCATCCGGTCCGTCCAACTACGCACATGAAGATCACCACGTTCATCGACACGGTCGCGCACGATCTCCGCTGGGCCGCGCGCGCCCTCGCGCGCACGCCGGGGTTCGCGGCGATTGCCATCCTGACGCTCGCGCTCGGGATCGGCGCCAACGCCGCCATCTTCAGCGTGGTCAACGCCGTCCTGTTGAGGCCGCTGCCGTGGGCGGCTCCCGATCGCGCCGTGATGATCTGGAGCAAGTGGACGGCTTTCGACAAGACCTGGGTCTCGACCGGCGAGGTGGCCGACTACCGGAAGCGCAGTCGAACGCTGCGGGAAGTGGCGGCGTGGGGCGAGGGACAGGTCAACCTGACCGGCGGCGCCGAACCCGAACGCGTGTCGGTGGCCGGAGTGACGGCCAATCTCTTTTCGACGCTCGGCGCCGTGCCAATCGTTGGTCGGACGTTCACGGCGCAAGAGGACGTGCCCAACGGTCCACGCCTCGTCGTTCTTGGCTATGGGCTGTGGAATCGCCGCTACTCGAGCGACCGGTCGCTCGTCGGCCGCACCATCACGATCAACGGCGACGCCTATGAAGTCCTCGGCGTCATGCCTCCTGGGTTCGTTCTTCCGACCGACTTCCACAATCCCGAGCCGACCCAGTTGTGGATGCCGCTTCAGCTCGATCCGGCAGACATGGACCACGGTAGCCACGGCCTGTTTGCTGCGGCCCGCTTGAAGGATGGCGCCACCGTCCAAGAGGCGTCCGACGAACTGCACGGCATCGCTCGAGCGATGACCGCCGAAGGACTGTATCCGGCGCCGATGAAGTTCGACACCGTCGTGATCTCGCTCACGGACGAAGTCCTTGGTTCTGTGCGCGAATCGATCTGGCTGCTGTTCGCCGCCGTCGGGTTCCTGCTGCTCATCGCCTGCGCGAATGTCGCCAATCTTTTGCTCGCGCGCGCCGAAGCCCGCCAGCGCGAGATCGCCGTTCGCGCGGCGATTGGCGCGAGCGGCTGGCGCGTGCTCCGGCAGCTCTTCACCGAGAGTCTCGTGTTGACCGGCGCGAGCACGATCGCCGGCGTGGGCCTCGCTTACGCAGGAGTGCGCCTCGTCGCATGGTGGAATCCCGCCAGCATCCCGCGCGTGTCGGGCGTGACGCTCGACTGGCGCGTCCTGCTCTTCATCGCCGGCGTGGCGCTCATCACCAGTGTGCTCTTCAGTCTGGCACCGGCGCTGCGCGCCATCCGCATCGATCTCGCCGAGTCGCTCAAGGACGGCAGCCAGAGTGCGTCCAGCGGCGGCGCGCGCCAGCGCTTCCGCAACGGCCTCGTCGTCATCGAGATGGCGCTGGCGGCCGTTCTCCTCGTCGGCGCGGCGCTCACACTGCAGAGTCTCTGGGCGCTGCAGCGGGTTCCGATCGGCTTCGAGCCCTCCAACGTGCTGACGATGCGAGTGGCGCTGCCGGCGGCGAGCTACAAAGACCCGGAGCAGGTCGTGATGTTCTATCGCTCGCTGATGGACCGCGTGCGTGGGCTGCCTGGCGTTCGCGTTGCGGGCGCCGCTCGTCTGCTGCCGCTCGGATCGACCATCGGCGATTGGGGGCTCAGAGTCGAGGGCTACACGCCGCCGCCCGGTACGAGTGCGAAAGGAGACTGGCAGATCGTCACGGACGGTTATCTCGAGGCGATCGGCGAGCGCCTGGTCCGCGGCCGCACGATTACCGCAGCCGATACGACAGATGCTCAGCTGATTGCGCTCGTCAACGAAGAACTGGCACGGCGGTATTTTGCCGGCCGCGATCCGATCGGCGGCCGCATGAAGATTGGCGGCGATCCGAAGCGACCATGGGTCACGATCGTCGGCCTCGTCGCGGATGTCCGCCACAACGGCATCACCGAGCCCATCAAGGAAAAGTTCTACGTGCCCTACACGCAGTGGCACAAGTCCACCGGCAACCCGATTCGCGGCATGTCGCTGGTCATCAAGACGGCGACCGCCGATCCGCTCGCGCTGGTCGCCCCGGTTCGCCAGACGATTCGCGCGCTCGATCCGAATCTCCCGATCGCGAACGTCCGCACGATGGACGATGTGGTCGGCGCGACGTTGTCGAGCCCTCGATTCACGGGATTCCTGCTCGGCCTGTTCGCGAGCGTGGCCCTCGTGCTCTCGGCGATCGGCATTTACGGAGTGCTCTCATATCTGGTCAGCCGACGCCGGCGTGAAATCGGCATCCGTCTCGCGATCGGGGCGCGGCGCTCGCAGGTGCTGCGAATGGTGCTCGGCGGCGGCGTCGCGCTGGCGGCGAGCGGCGTAGTCATCGGTCTGGTCGCCGCGCTCGTGATGACCGTCTTCATGGAGACGCTGCTTCACGGCGTGGCCGCGAGCGATCCGTTGACGTTCGTCAGTGTCGGGACGGCTCTCATCGGCGTGGCGATCGCGGCGAGCCTCGTGCCCGCCTGGCGCGCCACGCGCGTCGATCCGGTGATCGCGCTCAAAACTGAATAGTCAGGAATTTGCTAAAATCGTCAGGACCCAGTGTCCTCCGATCGTCTTTTTACTCCGCACTTCTTCGTCATGTGCGGATTCACGTTCACCGTCTTCCTGTCGGCGTTCCAGCTCCTGCCCACGGCGCCGTTTCATGTTCTCGATCTGGGTGGAAGTACGTTCGCGTCGGGGCTGTTCCTCGGCTTCCTGACGTATGCATCAGCGTTTTCCGCGCCGCTCACCGGCGCCATCGCGGACAGGTACGGGCGACGGCGGATCCTGATCACCTCGAGCATCGCGCTCGCCATTTTCTCGATCGGCTACGCGGTGATTCCGAGCTATCGCGTGATGCTGGTGCTCGTGATCATCCACGGCGTGTTCTGGTCCGGCCTGCTCTCCGCATCAGCCGCGCACATGACGGGATTGCTGCCGGAAAGCCGCCGCGCGGAGGGGATTGGCTACTGGGGCCTCTCGACGGTCGCGGCGATGGCGGTCGCGCCGACCATCGGCCTCTGGATCTACAAGCGCGGCTGGTTATGGCTCTGCATCGTCGGCGCCGCGTTGAATCTGGTCATGGCGATCATCGCCTGGAACCTCCACGATCCCTTCGACGAGCCTAAGGCCCGCGAAAAGCGGCGCGCGGAACCGGTGCGTGCCCGCCGCGGCGGCCTGCTGGAGTGGCGCGTGCTGATCGTGTCGATCAGCCTGTTCCTCTACTCCTTCGGTTATGGCGGCATCACGAGCTTCACCGCCCTCTACGCCGACGCGAACGGCGTCACGCCGAAGAGCATCTATCTGACGGCCCTCGCCGTCGTCATCCTCTGCATTCGTCCGTTCGCCGGCCGGCTGGGCGATCGCTTCGGCTATCGCCGCGTCTTCATTCCCTGTCTGGTGCTGATCTCGCTGGGGCTTGCCTTGCTGTCTGTCGGCGGAACGCGGGTCTGGATGATCGCGTCGGCAGTTGTGTTCGGCGCCGGCTTCGGCACCGCGTACCCGGTTTACGTCGGCTACGTGATGCAAGGCATCCACGAGGAGCGGCGTGGCGCCGCATTCGGCGCGATCCTCGCGGCGTTCGACACCGGCATCGGCACGGGATCAACCTCGATGGGCTGGCTGATCCAGCATTTCGGGTTCGCGCCGGCGTTTGGCATCGCGGCACTGCTGTCCGCGCTCGCGCTGCCGTACTTTCTCGCCGTCGATCGATTCTTCACAGAGCGCGCGGCCGCCGCGGCGACTCAGAACCCAAAGCGCGCGCCCAGCTCCAGCTTTCGCGACGGCCCGGCCGACGTCGGATCGCCGAAGAAGGGAGAGGTCATCACGCCGCTGTAGCCCATCAGGTTCGTGTGGTTGAAGATGTTGGTTCCCGCAAGATACAGCTCGACGCGCCAGCGTTTGTCCTCGGCGCCGCCGGCGAATCCACCCATCGGCGTTTCGAGCGCTCCTCCTCTGATCATGATCATCTGACCGCCGCCAGGGCCGTCCGCGCCGGGCCGGCGGCCGAAGCCAAACGTGTAGCTGAGTCGCGCGCCCATATCCCATCGCCCCGATGCCCGGGCCGAGTTGCGGCCGACGCCGGCCGGACGATCGTTGCTCACGGTGTCGTTGTTGTCGTCCAGTCCGGTCGTGATGTTGTACGGCTGCGCGGAATTGCCGTTGAAGATCGTCGCCAGCTTGAAGTTTCCCCACAGATTCATGTTGAACATGCCCGACACCCGATGTCTGACGTCGGTCGGCGACGGTCCCCATTCCGCGCCCGGATCGAGGCTGTTCGCGGGAAGGCTGAAAGGCCCGTCGGTATCGTTCATGGCGTTGGCAAAGCCGTAGTTCACGAACAGGAACGTGCGGTGCCATGGCAGGTTCATGTTGAATCCCGTGTTGATCATGTGCGCGCGTGATCGGGCGGTGGACTCCACCTGCGTCACATTCCCGACCGTCGGATCTGGACGCCGGCCGTCGGCGAGCGGCGCGTTGACGTTGCGGCCTCTAAAGAGATCGCGGCCGCGCACGAAGCTGTAGCCCGCGTTGATCCGTCCGAACTTGCCGACGCTGCGCTCCACGCCGACGTTCGTGCGAAGGATGGTCGGGAGCGTGAGATCGTCGGCCTGTTGATAGCGGCTCGAGGGCAGGACGTTCCCGCTGCCGTTGGAGAAGGGATCGGGGAAGCCTGGATTCTGGATGACGAGATCCGTTTGCTTCACGCCGTTCACTCGTAGGGTCTGCTCGTAGGTCTGCGCGTCGTACCAGTCATAGAAGATGCCGGCGCCGCCTCGAACTGTCGTCGAGCCGTTCCTGAATGGCGACCACGTCATGCCCAGTCGAGGCGCGATGTTCAAGTAGTCGTCGGCATGCGACTGGATCTCCTGCCGCAGTCCGACGCTCATCGACAGACTTCTCGCCAACCGCACATCGTCTTGGGCGTAGAGACCGAGCTGGGCGTGCGAATAGTCGACGAGGGGGTTCCCCATGCGCTGCGTGTACGTGGTCGGGCGGCCGGCGTCGTAGGCCGAGAGGCTCGAGAAGGTGAAGGTTCCTCCCATGTTCTGCGCCGCATCGCTGCGATAGGTTCCACCTTCGAAGAGAAAGCCGGCCCGCGCCGAGTGGCGCCCCTTCGCGTAATCCAGATCCGTTGCCAGTTCGAAGTCGATGCCTTTGCGTCCGCCGCTGACCTGTGCGCCACCCGAGTTGAACGCGTCGAGCACGAGCAACGCCGGCGCATCGGTCAGCGACTGCGAGGCGCTGGTCTGTCGGCGCACCTGGAATCGGGATTCATTGAAGAAGTTCTTTCCGACCGGCCCCGACGCCGACAGCCTGAACGTGTCTTCCGTCGTATCGCGCGAGTAGGCCCGGGAGGGGAGATCGTAGTCGCCGACGCCGAGGTTGCTGCTGTCGACGCCGTTGTGTTGAAAGCTGGCTCTCAAGGTGTGCGACTTGGTCAGCGCATGATCGACGCGCGCGGTGAAATTCGTCCGATCCGTCGGACGCCGCACGCTGTCCGAGAGCGTCCCGTCGGGTAGGGCCGCCTTGAGCGTCTTCGAGTCGAACGCATTCACGCCATTGGTGGTCAGCGTAAACCCGGTCCGATCCTTGATCAGCGACCCGCTCAACGTGAACGTCCCATTCTGCTGCTGCTCGGCTCCCAGCCGCGGCGCGAACGCGTTGCGGGCGTTCAGCGACTCGTCGCGGAACGTGAAGTCGACGCTGCCGCGGAGCGGACCGCCGCCAGGGCGAGTCGAGATGTCGACGAAGACCAAAGCGCCGCCGCCGTGATTCTCGGCGGCCATGAGATCGCGGCGGAAGCGGATGGATTGAATTTGCGACTTCGGCGGCAGCTTGCTGCCACGGAATCCATCGACACGAATCGTGGCGCCAGGCCCCGCCATCGCCTTCAGCGCTTCCTCCATCTCGTCGGGATCATCGGGCAGCGCTTCGATCTGCGCCCGCGTCAACACATTGCCGAACGCGTTCCCTCGCGAATCCAATGCGCGATCGCGGGGATCCTGGCCGACTTGCACGTCCTGCGCGATCTTTGCGAGGTTCAGCTTCATCTCACGCCGCGCGTTGCTGCCCGCCCTCACGCGCACATCGTCCGCCTTCGGCTCGAAGCCCTCGAACTCCGCACGAACCGCGTATCGACCCGGTGTCAGGCCGTTGAACGCCGCCTCGCCGCGATCGTTGGTCGGCACCTCGATCGGACTTCCCGCCGGCTCGACCGGCTGCACCGTCACCTTCGCGTTGACGATCACCGCGCCGGTGGGATCGAGAACGACGACGCGCAGCGCTGTGTCGCGACCGGGTTGTGCCGCCGCGTTTTGAGCAATCAGGGCCGCGAAGAGTAAGGCGAACAGCGTGCGCGTCATGCTCACCATGGCTAGCGACCTACCTTGAACCGATCACCCTTGAAGGTTGGATTCACCTTGTAGCTGGTGACCGTCCATTCTTCCGTGGTCTTGGCCGCCGTGCCGCGGGAGATCTGATAAGGAAGCGAGAGGCCGTCGATCTTCCGGTAGTCGGCGAAGAACAGCCGGTACTCGACCATCTTCGGCGGCTCCGCCTGCGCGGCGCGCATTTGTTTCTCGAGCTCGTCGCGCTGCTCCGGCGTGACCTGCACCGTGGTTGGGGCGCCGCCCGCTGGCGCGTCGCCTCTGCCGCCGCCGCGGTTCATCGTCCGGGTCATGACGCGCGGCTCTGCGTCCATGTAGGTGAGCATCAACGGCAGATGCGTGGCGGCGTCGACGAACAGTCGAACCTTGAAGCCCTCGGGGCCGGTGACGTCGAGGATGTCCGCCTTGCCGTCAGGCGACTCGGCCTGACCTCCGTACGCGTAAGTCGCCGCGAACCCGGGCTGAGTCGTGCCTGTCAGGCCGAGGAAGAGCCGCGCCAGATCCTGTTGACTGCGTCGCAACGCCATCTTCGCCAGCTCGGGGTTGTCGGCCGGATTGTCGATGCGAATCTGCATCCCCGGCGTGTTCGGGACGGCCTCCTGAAATGCCCGCGTGCCTTCGAAGCCGTCGGTGCGCGTCATCGCGAATCCAGAGGCGCCGATGTCGCAGCGGAGATACTTGTCCGGCAGCTCGACGTCGATTTCCATCTTGCCCGTCGCTTGTGTGCTTGCTTCGGCGCTACCGCCGCCGGCACCGCGCATGATGAACATCATTCCGCCGCCGCCCGGACCAGGACCGCCGGTCAGCTCGCGGCGATAGTCGGCGCGAAGCGACAGGGTCTTCATCGCGGCGAGCTTCTGGTCGCCGCCGAGCGCTTTTCGCACGTCCGCGATCACGGCCGCCGCTTTTGCATCGGTCTGTGCCTGCGCGCGGGTGAGCGGCGCCGAGTACGCGCATGCGAGTACGGCGATGACGACGACGCTGGTCCGAGTGTGCTGACGCATGTGTGAGGTCCTCTCTGCTGGTCTCGTGTATCTGACGATCCATCATCGGCAGCCAGCCCGCGCCAATGGTTAAGAGGGGGCAAAGAGTTTGTTAAGGAGGTAAAAAGCGTGGGGATCGGGCTAGCGCCGCGGGTCGAGGTGCTAGACTCGAAATCATGTGGAGGCGATTCCGCCCACCGCTCATGGCCGTGGCCGTCATGCTGTTCGGCCTGATGGCGATCCTCGCCGCGCTGCAGTACCACTGGCTTGGGCAGATCAGCGAAGCCGAGCGCGAGCAGATGCGGAGCAGCCTGACGACAGGCGCGAGCCAGTTCGCGTCCGACTTCGATCGCGAAATCGCGCGCGCGTTCGTGCTGTTCCAGCCCGAGGGTCCTGAGGTGATCGAGGCCGTCGGCCCGACGGATCGGTTCGCCGCCCGCTACGATCAGTGGCAAGCCACGGCGCGGTTTCCGAAGTTGATCAAGGACTTCTATTTCGTCAATCAGGATGGCGAGCGGCTGCGGCTGCAGCGCTTCGACGCCACGCAGCGCGCGCTGGTCGCGGCCGAATGGCCGGCGACGATGAGCGATTGGCGCGAGCGGCTCGAAGGCCCGCGCGTCACCACGCGAGACGACACCAATGCGTTGTTCATCCGGCGGCTGCCGCCTGCGATCTGGGAGACCGTTCCCGCGCTCATCGTGCCGACGCCGCTCTTTCTCGTGGCGGCGGAAGCGACGCCGGGTCATGGACCAGTTCCCTCGCTGCTCTACTCGGTCCTGACACTGGACCTGGACTATATTTCCAAAGAGCTTTTGCCTTCGCTCACCGACCAGCACTTCAGCGCCGCCGGCGCGAACAGCGGATACCGGATTGCGGTCATCAGCCGCGACGACAACGGGCGGCCGGTGTTTCAGTCGACCGCCGCGTTCGCGCCGACGCTCGAGACGCGCGCTGACGCGGCCGCCGATCTGTTTCAGCTGCGCCCGCAGGACTTCACCGCGCTGAACGCCGAGGTCCGGCGCTACGCGACGTTCACCACGACGAAATCAGAGGGCGCGCGTGAGGCGCCGAAGCATCGGATCACGGTTGGGGGAGCGAGTCCGCTGTCTCTCGTGCTTCAATCGCGCGCGGATGGACCCGGCCGCTCGGTCGTTGATCTCGATGCCAGGCAGCGCGGCGTGGCCGGCGTGGTCACGACAACCACGAGACTGGGCGCGCCGCCGATCGTGGCGCACTGGAAGCTCGTCGTCGCGCACCCGCTCGGTTCGCTCGAGGCCGCGGTGGCGTCGCAGCGGCGGACCAACCTGGCCATCAGCACCAGCGTGCTCGGCCTTCTGGCGGCGAGCATGGGGCTGCTCGTGCTCTCGACCCGCCGCGCGCAGCGTCTCGCGAAGCAGCAGATGGAATTCGTTGCCGCCGTCTCTCACGAGCTGCGGACGCCGCTCGCCATCATTCGATCGGCCGCGGACAATCTTGCCGACGGCGTGGTCGAAGACGAGGAAGGAATCCGGCGCTACGGGCGGCTGATGAGCGCGGAGGGCCGCCGGCTGACGGAGATGGTCGAGCAGATCCTCGAGCTGGCGGGCATTCAGTCCGGGCAGCGAGGGTTCGCGCTGCGGTCGGTCCCCGTCGCACCCCTCCTCCGCGACATCGTGTCGGCCTCGATGCCGCTCGTCGAGCAGGCCGGGCTGACGATCGATGTCGATGCGCCCGACGATCTGCCGCCGATGCTCGGCGAGGAAGCGGCGCTGCGCCGCGTGTTCCAGAATCTGCTCGACAACGCGATCAAGTACGGCGCCGGCGGCGGCTGGATCCGGATCACCGCGTGCAAGGCAGGCGCTGACGTCAGCGTCACGGTCGCCGACGGCGGCATCGGCATCGATCCCGCCGATCAGCCGCGCATCTTCGAGCCGTTCTACCGCGCACCCTCCGTCGTCGACGCGCAGATGCAGGGCGCCGGCCTCGGCTTGAGCCTGGTCCAGCGGATCGTCGCCGCGCACGGCGGCCGCATCACCGTCAAGAGCGCGCCGCGCGCCGGCAGCGAGTTCACCGTTCACTTGCCGGTCGTCGGCGGTCACCACAACCCAGTCAGCGTTCTGGCGGAAGAGGCGCCGCGCGGCGTCGAAGCGCCTCGCTACTCGTGAAGCGGCTGCTCCTCGTCGAAGACGAATCGGGCCTCGTGATGACGCTGACCGACCGGCTCAGACGCGAAGGCTACGATGTCGAGGCCAGCGCCGACGGCGAAAGCGGGCTCGAGCGGGCCGCCGCCGAGCCGTTCGATCTCGTGCTCCTCGACGTCATGCTTCCGCGCCTCAACGGCTTCGATGTCATGCGCGAGCTGCGGCGGCGCGGCATCGAGACGCCGGTGATCATGCTCACCGCGCGCGGTCAAGTGGTCGACAAAGTGGTCGGCCTCAAGCTCGGCGCCGACGACTATGTGACCAAGCCGTTCGAGATGGTCGAACTGCTGGCGCGGATCGAGGCCAAGCTGCGCCGCGCGCCGGTGACCCTTCATCCGGCCGAGGGTCATCAGTTCGGCGACATCCGCATGGATTTCCGCAAGGCGGAAATCACCCGCGCCGGCGAGCCGCTCGACCTCTCCGCGCGTGAGTTTCAGCTGCTCAAGTACTTCATCGAGCACCGCGGCGCCACGCTTTCCCGCGAAGAGCTGCTGAACGAGGTGTGGGGCTACAACTCCATGCCGTCGACGCGAACCGTCGACGTCCACGTCGCCTGGCTGCGCCAGAAGATCGAGCCGAATTCACGCCACCCGCAATACATCCTGACCGTTCACGGGATGGGGTATAAGTTTGCGGGATGAAGATTTGCGATGCACACTGCCATTTCTTTTCCTCGCGATACCTCGAGCTGCTGACTAAGGGACGCAACGAGTTCCCGGACGACGATCGGGCGACGGCTGTCGCGAAGCAGCTCGGGTGGGATCCTCCAGGAAGCGTTGATTCGCTCGCGGATCGGTGGATTACAGAGATGGCGCGCAACGGCGTCAGCCGCAGCGCGCTGATTGCCAGCATTCCTGGCGATGAGGTGTCGGTCGCCGAGGCGGTGGCGAAGCATCCGACGCACTTCGTCGGGTTCTTCATGTTCAATCCCGATGCGCCCGACGCCGCTGCAACGCTGGAGCGCGCGCTCGGCGAGCACAAGCTTCGCGCCGTCGCGCTCTTTCCAGCGATGTTCTCGAATCAGCTCCGCAACGCCAACGGGCTGAAAACGTTCGAGGCCGCGGCCGCGCGCGGCGCCGCCGTGTTCGTCCACTGCGGCGCGCTGACGGTCGGCGTCCGGAAAAAGCTCGGCCTGCCGTCGCGGTTCGACATCCGCTACGGCAATCCGCTGCAGATCGCCGGGCTGGCGACGCAATTTCCAACCGTGCCGGTGATCATTCCGCACTTCGGTGCCGGCATGCTGCGCGAGGCGTTGATGGTGGCGGACCAGGCGCCGAACGTCTACTTCGACACGTCGAGCTCGAACGGCTGGATCAAGTACTATCCTGGCCTGACGCTCGAGGCCGTGTTCAAGACGGTACTCTCGGTCGTCGGTCCCGACCGGCTGCTCTTCGGCACCGACTCGTCGTTCTTTCCGCGCGGCTGGCAGCGGCCGATCTTCGACGCCCAGTCGGCGGTGCTGAGCGCGCTCGACGTGAGCGACGATCATCGGGCCAGGATCATGGGTGGCAACTTCGAGCGGCTCTTTCCGTCCGCGTGAGGATACTCGATGCGACTTCGATACCAGCGACCGTGGATCGCTCTTCCGATCATTCCAATTGCGTTCGTCGTGCTCTTCGGCGTGACGCGCGCATACACGCGTCAGACGGTCCAGCCGGCCGATCTCGTCGTCACGAACGGGAAGATCATCACTGTCGAGGACGCGACGCCCGAGGCGCAAGCCGTCGCCGTGCGCGGCGATCGGATCGTCGAGCTCGGATCCCGTCAGGCGATCCAGCGCTACGTTGGGCCCAAGACGCGCGTCATCGACGCGGCCGGGCGGCTCGTGATTCCTGGATTCATCGAGAGCCACGGCCACTTCACCGGCGTCGGCGAATCGCAGCTCAATCTGAAGCTCGCGCAGGCGCGCACGTGGGACGAGATCGTCGCGATGGTTGGCGCCGCGGCGAAAGCCGCGAAGCCCGGCGAGTGGATCTACGGCCGCGGCTGGCATCAGGAAAAGTGGACGGCCGCGCCGACGCCCAACGTTGAAGGATTCCCGACCCAGGAGTCGCTGAGCCGCGTGTCGCCGGACAATCCCGTCGTCCTCACTCACGCCAGCGGCCATGCCAGCTTCGCCAACGCGCTGGCGATGAAGCTCTCGGGCATCACCGCCGCGACCAAGAACCCGGAAGGCGGCGAGATTCTGAAGGACGGAAAGGGGAATCCGACCGGCCTGCTGCGCGAAACCGCCGCGCGATTGATCAAGCGGGGCGCAGGAGAGCCGGTGCCAACGGATGATGAGCGCGTCGCGAGGCTGCGGAAAGTGCTGGGCCTTGCCGCGACCGAGGCGCTTTCCAAGGGCATCACGACGTTTCACGACGCCGGCTCGTCGTTCGACGTCATCGATCAAATGAAGGCGATGGCCGACACGAACGCCCTCGGCATCAGGCTATGGGTGATGGTTCGCGAGGGCAACGAGCGCGAAGCGCCGCTGCTCGCAAAGTATCGGATGGTCGATTACGGCAACGGCCATCTCACCGTCCGCGCGATCAAGCGCGCCATCGACGGCGCGCTCGGGTCGCGCGGCGCGTGGCTGCTCGAGCCTTACGCGGACAAGCCGGACAGCACCGGGTTGAATACCACGACGGTCGCAGACATTCGCCAGACCGCGAAGCTCGCCATCGAGCACGGCTATCAGCTCTGCGTACACGCGATCGGGGATCGTGCGAACCGCGAGACGTTGAACATCTTCGAAGAGGCGTTCAAGGCCAACCCGGCGAAGAAGGATCTGCGCTGGCGCGTCGAGCACGCCCAGCATCTGAATCCGGCGGACATCCCACGGTTCGGCGCGCTCGGCGTCATCGCCTCGATGCAAGGCGTCCACTGCACCTCGGACGCGCCTTACGTCGTCGCGCGCCTCGGCAGCAAGCGAGCCGAAGAAGGCGCGTACGTCTGGCAGAAGCTGATGAAGTCAGGCGCCGTCATCGCGAACGGCACCGACGCGCCGGTCGAAGACGTCGATCCGATCGCCAGCTACTACTCGACGGTGAGTAGGAAAGTGAAGGACGGCGCGGTGTTCTATCCCGATCAGCGCATGAGCCGAATGGAGGCGCTGAAGTCGTACACGATCAACGGCGCGTTCGCCGGATTCGACGAGGGCACGCGCGGGTCGCTCAAGGCAGGCAAGTATGCGGATCTCGTCGTTCTCTCGAAGGACATCATGGCCATTCCCGAGAACGAGATTCCGACGACGAACGTGGTCTACACGATCGTCGGGGGGAGCGTGATGTACGAAAGGGAAAAGGGACAAGGGAAAAGGGAATAGGATTTTTCCCTTTTACCTTTTGCCTTTTCGGTTATCGAGCGCCCACAGGCTTTCCTCTGGGCGCCTGCGCTCCCTGCGGAGGCACGCGGCGGCGGAACTGCTCGAAGAAGCGGTTGCAGGCGCGATGGAAACGATCGTTGAGCTGGCGGCCGGTTTCTCCGGGAACCGGTCCGAGGCGGCTCCACGACGACTGCGCCTGGCGGACCTCCTCGGCCATGCCGCGCCACTTCGATTCCTCGCCCGCGCGACCACCGATCGTGTTGGCGGCCAGCGCTTCGCGGAGCATGTCGGCAAGCGCCTGCGATCCTGACGGCGCGGCGCTTTCGGTGAGGAATCCTTCGACGCGCGTGCACAGCTTTTCCATCTTCTGGCGGCTGGCCTCGACGTCCAGTTCGGTGCCCTTGAAGGCGTCGGGATGCCGCGACAGCAGCCGCTCGAGCGCATCGACGAATCGCGCGCTCAACGGATCCGCGCCTTGCCGAACGACCGGGGTGGTCTTGTTCCAGCGGCTGCGCAGCGAGCGTACCTGCTCGAGCAGATCGGCCGGCGCGTCGCCGTCAGCGTCGGTCTCGGCGGGCGCCAACGCTTCGATCTCCGCGACGAGCGCCTCGCGATCGGCCTGCTTCGACTCGAGCTCGATCTCGTCGCGCCGCTTGTAGCGATCGAAGAAGGTGTCACAGGCGGTACGGAACCGCTGCCAGATCGCCTCCGACTTGGTTCGACGCACCGGACCAATCGTCTTCCATTCAGCCTGCAGCCGCCGAATCTCCGCCGCGGCCTTGTCCCACTCGCGCGAGGACGCCAGCTCCTCGGCGCGGACGCAGAGCGCGTCTTTCTTGGCCAGGTTGGCCGCCCAGGTTTCCTTGCGCTCGGCGAGATCGGCGTTGCGCCTCGTGAAGAACCGATCGCAGGCGTCGCGGAAACGCTTCCAGACCGCGCGTGTGTCCTGGCGCGGGATTGGGCCGACCTGCTGCCACTCGGCCTGGAGCTTCTTCAGCTCGTCGGCGGTTTTGATCCAGTCGGTCGATTCGGCGAGCGCTTCGGCGCGCTCGACCAGCGTCAGCTTCAGCTTGAGATTGGCGTCGCGCTCTTCGGCGCGATGCGCGAAGAACTCGCGCGCCTTCGCCTGAATCGGGTCGGCGGCCTGGCGGTAGCGGTGCCACAGCGCTTGCGCCTGCGCGCGCGGCGCTTCGGCGACCTGCTTCCATCGCTCCTGGATGTCGTGCAGCTCGCGCGCCGCCTTCTCGATGTCCTCCGGCTTCTGCTCGTCATTTGCCGCCGGCTTATCGATGTTGTACTTCGCGCGCAGCGCTTCGACCTTCGCGATCAGCTCTTCCTGGACGGCGGCGTTCGCGAAACGCTTCCACTCGTCCATCTCTCGCAGTTCGTGCAGACGCGGGGAGATTGCGGCGAGCGCTTCCTTGAGACGTTCGAGCAGCGCGTGCTGCTCTCGCGATCCGATCGGCGGCGGCGAATCGATGGCGCCACGCAGATCGCGCGATGCGCGTTCCGCTTCGCGAAGCGTCAGATCCTCGGCAGTCGCGCGCTTGCTGACGCGCTCGAGCAGCTGCTCGGTCCGCTGCAGCTGTTGCTTGATCGCTCGCTCGCGCGAGGCGCGGGCTTCTTCGACCTTTGCCTTGACCTTGGCGTCGGCGGCGCCGAAGCGATCGGTAATCGCCGGATCGACTCCATCCGCCTGTCCGAGCAGCGACTGCCACTCGCCGATAACGGCCTTCCACGCCGCGGCGTCGAACACGGACGCGGGCACGCTCTCGACCGGTCGCTCGACCGCCGGCTCTCCGTCCGCGGCCTCGTCTGCTGTCCCAGGGGTCTCCGCCGCCGGACTGGGCGGCGCGGGAATCGGCTCGACGCCCGCCGCGAGACGTTCGGCGTCTCGCGAGAGCTGGTCCAACCGGTTGTGAATCTCCATCAGCGTCTGGCGTCGCCCGTGGCGGTCGACCGCGCGGCGGCAGGCTTCGTCGAACCGCGCGCGCAGCTGGGCATCGTTGAGCTCCTGAGCCGACGCGCCCGGCATGCCTTCCCATTCCGCGCGCGCGCGATCGAGCTCGCTCGGCGTGTCCTCCCCGCGCAGTTCGTCGACGCGCTCGCAGATGGCGACGAACGCGCTGCGCCGCGCCTCCGCGCGCGCAGCCTCCGCTTGACGCTCGGCAACTTCGCGCGCGTGTGTCTCGAGCGCGGTGCGGGCATCGGCGAGGCTCGCGTTGAAGCGATCGATGGCGTCCGGTTCAACCGTCCCTGCGAAGGCAAGCCACTCCCGTTCGGCGTCGGCGAGCTGATCGGCTGCCTCGGGCGCCGCCGCAGCGGCGCGGATGCCGTCGAGTCGGGCGATCGCCGCGGCGACAACCTTCAGCCGTTCCTCGCGCGCCGCGCGGCGCGCGGCCTCCGCGTCATCCATCTCCTGCAGCAGCGCACGGGCCCGCTTCGCGACCGATTTGTGCTTGGCGCGGGACGCGATGCCGTCGAGCAGCTCGCGGCGAGCGGCATCGGATTCCGCTGCGGCCGCAGCGCGCTCGACCGCGACGATGCCCGCATCCTTGTGGTCGATTTTCAAGGCAATGGCCAGGAGCTCCGCCGGATCGGTGACGCGCGCGAGCGCGCTCGACGCGATCTGCGGATCGACGGCGTTCCGGGCGACGCTCGCCAGCAGCTTCGGATCCTTCACCTTCGCCAACGCAGCGGTGCGTACGGTGTCGTGCGGCGACGACTTGGCGACCGCGGCAAAGTTCTTTTGATCGCTGAGGCCGTCGAGCGCCACGGCGGCGTCGCCGTCGCTCTGCGCCGGCGCGTTCGCGATGGCGACCAGGCGGTCGGCCAGTTCCCGCCGCAGCAGGTCATCGCGCTCCGTCCGCGCCAGGCGCGAGAGATACCCGACCGCGTTAATGCGGCCGAGCGCGGCCCGGCGCACGCGGACGTCCTCGTCGGACGCCGCCAGCTCGGCGATCACGCCGCGATGCTCGGGATCGTCGGGCAGTTCGGCCACGCCTGCGAGCCTGATCGCCGGGTCCGGACTGCGATACTTCGGTTGGGGCTTGAAACGATCAAGGAAAGACATGGAGAGCCTTGCTAATCGACGAGAGCTGGCGACGGGGTGAGGCTCCTCAACACTCACCCAATCGCGAGACCGCGCGATTCGTCTAGCCGTTCGATTCTTGCGTCAGCCACTCGGCGATCTGCTCGCGCGTCATCCGGTGATCGTCGTTGAGGTGGACGATCATCGAGGCCAGCGGCAGTCGCTTGCTGCAGCCCTGAGGGCAGCGTTTCGTCACCTCGTCCAGACAGCGAAACAGCCGTTCGAGGTGATCCGGGATCAACTTGCCGTGCGCGCGGGGAAGGTGATACACGCCTTCATACACCGCGCCGAGCGCGCACGATCCACCTTTGTCGTCGAAGTAGCTGCCGAAGCATTGATGTCCGCGCGTCGATCCGGCGCGGATGAACTCCGCCAGTTGCTTCTGCTCGTTCTCGAGTCCTGTCGCCATCGCGCATCTCCCCGCGCGCCCTCGCGCACGAACGACGAACGCTGGCCGTGCAAGTGTCGACGAACAATTGCACCGCGTGGTTCGGACTCCATTGTAGCTCACGGGTGCTGCGCGAAACGCGCCACCGCAGCCCGCCGTTCCGATCCATCCAATTGAATCGAGCGTCCCATCGGCCCGAATCCAACCGTCGCAGGAGCGCCGAAAATCACCAATTGCCTGCTGAACTCGCTCCAACTCGACTCGCGCTCTGCAATGTGCGATCCGACCAAAAGCAAATCAAAACCCGGTCGTCCGGTGGGCCGGTAGACCGGTCGTCCGGGCGGGTCGCTCGGTAGCCAGGTAGCCCAATGGGTCCCGAAAACGAAACAACCGGACAACCGAACCACCGGTCGACCGGACTACCGGCCTACCGGTCGACCGAACTACCGAACATTGGGTACGACTCAGTTAACAATAGAGCGATGACGACGTGGCTTCTTTTGATGCTGGTGGCGGGTGCGGCGGCCCAAACGGCCCCGGCCGCTCAGACACCGGTACCGCTCACGCCCGCGCCCGGGAATCCTGTCGCGGTCATTTCGACATCGATGGGGGACATCACCGTGGAGCTGTTCAAGGACAGAGCGCCGGTGTCAGTCGAGAATTTCCTGCAATACGCATCGGAAGGGTTCTACGGCGGGACGATCTTTCATCGCGTCGTGAAAGGCTTCGTGGTGCAGGGCGGCGGCTACCTGCCGGGCATGAAGGAGAAGCCGACGCGGCCGCCGATTCAGAACGAGGCCACGAACGGTCTCAAAAACCTGCGCGGAACGCTGTCGATGGCCAGGACCCGCGTGCTCCGCAGCGCCACGTCGCAGTTTTACATCAACGTCGCGGACAATACGTCGCTCGATCACCGCGGCTACGCCCCCGACGATTTCGGCTACGCCGTCTTCGGCCGCGTCCTCAGCGGCATGGAGGTCGCCGACAAGATCGCCGGAGTCCCGACAAAAGACGAGAATCCGATTGAGCCCGTGATGATTAAGGGCGTGGTTGTGAAGTAGAGATCGCTGCCAGCTCCTTTTCCAGCCTGCTGACCAATCCATCCAACTGATCAACGATGGCGCGCACCGTGTCCGGTTGGCTGAGATCCACGCCGGCGGCCTTGAGCAGCTCCATCGGATAATCGCTGCCCCCGGCGCGCAGCAAGGTGAGGTACCGGTCGCGAGCCCCGGCGTCGCCGCGCATGACGTCGCGCGCGATCCGCGCCGCGGACGCGAAGCACGTCGCGTACTGATAGACGTAATACGGCGAATTGAAGAAGTGCGGGATGCGCGACCAGGTGATGCCGGTCTGCTCGTTCAAATCGAGCGCGTCGCCATAGTAGTCGACCAGGAGATGACGATACATGTCGGTCAGGATCTCCGACGTGATCGGACGATCCTGCTCGGCGAGGAGATGCGCGCGCCGCTCGTAGTCGGCGAACATCACCTGCGTGTAGAACGTGCCGGTGATGTTGTCGATCGCGTGTTGCAGCAGGACCACGCGCTCGACCGGATCGGTGGATCGCTGCAGCAGATACTCGAGCAGGAGCGCCTCGCTCAACGTCGAAGGGACTTCGGCGACGAAGATCGTGTAGCTGGAATACACGAACGGCTGCGTCTCGTGCGACAGAATCGTGTGCATCGAGTGCCCCATCTCGTGCGCCAGCGTGAACATGTCGTCGAGCGTGTCCGTGTAGTTCATCAGCATGTACGGATGCGTGCCGTAGACGGGAGCCGAGTACGCGCCTGACCGCTTCCCTTCGTTCTCGTAGACGTCAATCCAGCCGCCGGCGAAGCCCTCTCGCATCCGCGCCTGATACTCGGCCCCGAGCGGCGCGACCGACTCCACAATCCAGTCGAGCACCCGGTCGTACTCGTACTTGCGATCGAACATCACGAGGGGGATCGAGAAGTCATACACGTGATACGAAGGGACGCCGAGCGCCTTGCGCCGCAGTTTGTGGTACCGGCGCAGCGGCTCCACCCCCGCCCGCGTCGTCTCGATCAGGTTCTCGACGACAGAGGTCGGAATGTTGTCGCCGTGCAGGGCAGCGTCGAGCGTTGTCTTGTAGCCGCGCGCGCGCGACTGGAACCAGTCTCTCTGGCAAACGCCGTTGTACAAGCTCGCATACGTATTCAGGCTGCTTTGATAGGTGTCGTGCAACGCCCTGAACGCGGCCGCGCGATCGGCCTGCTCGCGGCGCGTCGCGAGGATGGCGCGGTACTGGCCGTACGAGACGGTCACGTCTTCGCCCGTCGAGAGGCGGATCGTCGGGAACTTCGCGTCGGCGGTCGAGAGCGCCCAATACGCGTCGTTCGGCGCCGACGAGAGGCGGCTCGAGAGCGACATCAGCCGCTCGCCCGCCTCATCGAGTACGTGCTCCTGCTGCCGATAGAGGTTCTCGATCGCGAAGCGATACAGCCGCAGCGGCTCCGACGCGTCCATCCACGCGCGCACGGTTGTGAGCGGGACCTTCAGCAGCTCGGGGTTGAACCAGGACTCTTCCTGCTGCCACCGCGCGAACAGAATCTGCACCTGCTGACGCTTGGCGTTGACGCCGTTGTCGCGCTGATCCTCGTCGTAGCGGAGAGACGGAAAGTACCAGACGCGATATGCGAGCTGGCCGAGCTCCTCGGAGAGCGTGAACGCTTCGAGCAGCCGCTCGGGTCCTTCCGCGAGCCGTCCTTTCAACACCGCGAACCGTCCGATGCCGGCCTCGAACTGTTTGTACGCGGCCTCCCACTCTTCCCAGCTCGAGAAGATGTCGCGCAGATTCCATTTGTAGCGTTCGGGGATTTCGTCGCGGCGGCGGCGCGTCGCCGGCGGTTGAGCCGCGGCGACGTCGGACGGATGCGAAAGTTGTGACAAACCCATCCGTCCACTATAAATCATCAACACGGGGGTGATATGCGCAGAAGGAAACAGGCGTCGTTCGGCGTCCTGGCTGAGCAGTTGTCGACGAGCGTGACGCGCTGGACCGGCAGCACGCACGCCTTCATGCTGGCAAGCCTCGTCATCCTGGTGTGGCTGATCACCGGACCGATCTTCAGCTACTCGGATACGTGGCAGCTCGTCATCAACACGGGGACGACGATCATCACGTTCCTGATGGTCTTTCTGATCCAGCGCACCCAGAACAAGGATTCACTTGCGATTCAGTTGAAGCTGAACGAGCTGGTCGCCGCGATCAACGGCGCGAGCAATCGATTAATCGACTGCGAGGACCTCAGCGAAGAAGAGCTGCAGACCCTGCACGATCACTACGCGAAGCTCGTGTCGATGGCGAAAAAAGAGGCTGCCCTCACAACGTCCCACTCGGTCGAGGAAGCGTCGCATCGCCACGCGCGAAAACACAAGACGTCGTAAGGCTGGCCTACTGAACGAACGATGCGACGACGTCCAGGATCTCTTCGAGGACGTCTTTCTTCCCTGGCACCTTGAACGAGTGATCGCCGCCGGCGACAGCGTGAACGGTCGCGCGCTGCAGCCGTGGGGCCAGCTCCAGAATCTCGTCAGCCGTGCCAAATGGATCGCGAGTGCCCTGCACGAACAGCATCGGCTGCGCGATTGATGGCAAGTGCGCGTCCCGCCGCTGCTGCGGTTTGCCCGGCGGGTGCAGCGGATAACCGAGGAAGACGAGCGCGGCGACACCCTCCACGCCTTGGGCCGCGATCTGCGACGAGATCCGGCCGCCCATCGATTTCCCGCCAATCGCGATCCGGAGTCCGGCGAAGCTCTGTCGCGCCTCCTCGAGCGCGTCACGCCAGGTCTGCTCGAGGATCGGCGCCCGATCCGGGACGCTGCGCCCCAGGGTGACGTAGAGGAAGTCGAACGTCGCCGCGCTGATCCCGCGAGACGCCATGCCTTTGGCCGCGCGCACCATGAACGGGCTCGCCTGCCCCGCCCCGGCGCCATGCGCGAGAACGATGGCGGCTTTGGGCGAGGAGGCGGGGTAGAGAGTGAGCATCGGTCTAATGTAGCGGATCGGTAGACCGGTAGCTCGGTAGTCCGGTAGCTCGGTAGTCCGGTAGCTCGGTAGTCCGGCCGACCGGTCCGCCGGCCTGCCGATTGCGTTTTCGCATCTATTAATATAGATTTATAGATATGCCGCAGGCCTCGAGCCTCTTCCGGCTCCTCGGCGATGATGCGCGGCTGCGGATTCTGCGGCTGCTGAGCGCCGAACGCCTGAACGTGAGTGAGCTGACGGGCATCCTGGGGATTGCGCAGTCCGGCGTCTCGCGGCACCTCGGCCTTTTGAAGGACAGCGGCCTGATCGTTGAAGAGCGTGAAGGCGGCTTCACCTACTTCCGGCCGGCGCCGGCGCTGGCGAACCGCGAGAACGGGCTGGGCCCGCTTGCGGCGCTGCTGGAGGCCGAGTTCGAGACGGCGGCGCAGACCGAGACCGGCCGCGCGGATGCCGCCCGGCTTGCCGAGGTGCGCCGCCTTCGCCGCGAGAACTTCGAGGCGCATGCCGGTCCCGACACCAACGAGCGGCAGCTGGTGCCCGGCCGCAGCTGGGCCGCGTGGTCGCGCGCGCTTGGCCATCTGATGCCGGCGGTCCGCGTCGCCGATATCGGCTGCGGCGAGGGGTATCTGACGATCGAGGCGAGCCGCTGGGCGTCGAAGGTCATCGCCATCGATCGCTCGCCGATCGTGCTGAAGCGCGCGCGCTCTCTGGCGACGCGGCGGCGCGTGCGCAACGTGATCTGGAAACGCGGCGACCTGGACCGCTTGCCGCTGCGCGACGCGAGCGTCGACATCGCGCTGCTCTCGCAGGCCCTGCACCACGCCGCCGATCCCGCGCGCGCCGTTGCGGAAGCCGCGCGCATCGTCGTCCCCGGCGGCCGGGTTCTGGTGCTCGATCTCCGCGAGCACGACGAGAAGTGGGTGCGGAGCCGGCTCGGCGATCGTTGGCTCGGATTCGCCGATGAACAGATGGCGAAGCTGCTGAAGAACGCCGGCCTGACGAACGTCAAGGTGACGGTTGGTGCGCGCCGCACCGGCGACCCGTTCACCGTCATCGTCGCGAGTGGGACCAAATTACGAGAGAAGGACTGATGTCAACGGCGAACACCGAGCACCTAGCAGTGAAGAGCGAACCGCGAACAGCGGCGACGCTCCGCGAGGAGTTGTCCAAGCGCGTTCTGATCCTCGACGGCGCCATGGGCACGATGATCCAGCGTTACAAGCTGACCGAGGCCGACTTCCGCGGCGACCGGTTCAAGGACCATCCGCGCGACCTTCGCGGCAACAGCGATGTTCTGGTGCTGACGCGACCGGATGTGATTGGCGCCATCCACCGCGAGTATCTCGAGGCGGGCGCCGACATCATCGAGACCAACACGTTCACGAGCACCGCGATCGCGCAGGCGGACTACGGCCTCGAAGCGTTCGCCTACGAGCTGAATCGCGCCGGCGCGTCGCTCGCGCGGGCCGCCGTCGACGAGTGGAATGCGCGCTCGTCGGACCGGCCGCGATTCGTCGCCGGCTCCATGGGCCCGATGAACCGGACGTTGTCGCTCTCGCCGCGGGTCGACGATCCCGCCTTTCGCGCGATGAGCTTCGACGAGGCGCGGAGCGCCTACGAGGACGAGGTGCGCGGCCTGATCGACGGCGGCGCCGACTTGCTGCTCCTGGAAACGATCTTCGACACCCTCAACGCGAAGGCCGGCATCGTCGCGATCGAAAACGTCTTCGAGGAACGAGGCATCCGGCTTCCGGTCTTCATCTCGGTCACGGTCACCGATCTCAGCGCGCGAACGCTCTCCGGTCAGACGCTCGATGCGTTCTATGCGTCCATCCGCCACGCTCGGCCGCTCGCCGTCGGCATCAACTGCGCGCTCGGCGCGCGCGAGATGCGGCCGCACCTCGAGGAGCTGGCGCGCCTCGCCGAGTGCTACGTGCTGTGTTATCCGAACGCAGGGCTGCCGAACGCCTTCGGTCAATACGATCAGCTGCCCGACGAAACCGGCCGGCTGCTGAAGGAATTCGTCGAAGCCGGCCTCGCGAACATCGTCGGTGGCTGCTGCGGCACGACCCCCGATCACATTCGCGCGGTT
>Ga0075423_10001117_pt1 | contig 23113 bp, 16 predicted proteins | sample SoiMethybrSBSTD2_FD_80114 | JGI IMG/M metagenome (GOLD analysis project Ga0075423, IMG submission 80114) | Bulk soil microbial communities from a Populus tree surrounding site in Tennessee, USA - Soil MetaG P. TD hybrid SBSTD2 | ecosystem: Environmental > Terrestrial > Soil > Tree plantation... | reverse complement strand
GCGCGAGGCCGGCGATCTCGACGTGACGAAACTGCTCACCGGATCGATGTCGGGCCAGCTGGTGTACGCGGCGGCTGGCGCGGCCCTGGGCCTGCTGCTCGCTCCAGTCGCGCTGCACTCGAGCAGCGACCCGATAGAAGTCGCGCTGGTCGCCGGCGGCGGCGCCGCCGCCGGCGCCGCACTGGGGTTCCTTGCGGGCACCGTCGTCGGCTGGAAGTCGGGCGTCGACCGCGCCCACGACGAGTACTTGAGCGCCTACACCGCCTGCATGCGGCAGCGCGGGTACACCGTCATCCGCGACCGCAGGTGAGCGACGAACGTCCCGGGTGTATTCTCGCAACCTATGAAGCCCCTCTCGCGCGTCGCCGTCGGGATGCTCGTCGCTGGGCTGGTCGGTTGCGCGACCACCGACACACAGCCGTCGGCCAGCGTCACGAGCCTCGTTCCGGACGTGCAACGGTGGTTCAAGGTCGAGTGGACGGCGGACGCGCAGCGCGATGGTGAGCGTCGGCTGAGCGGTTACGTCCAAAGCGCGGTCAAAGAGCCTGTGACCAAAGTGCAGTTGCTCGCGCAGGCGCTCGATGGCTCGGGAAACGTCATCGCCCAGCGCCTGGAGTGGGTGCCGGAAACGATCCCGGCGTTCGGCCGTCAGTACTTCGATATCCCGAAGATGCCGCCAGCCGCCGATTATCGAGTCACCGTGTGGGCGTTCGACCGGATCAAAGGCGGCGGGATGTAGGTAAATCTTTTCCACGCCGCTTCCTCCTGCGCGTCTTCGCTGCTAGTCCGCCATAGATCCTCTTGACACATCGGTCGTCCCCACTGTATTTCGGGCGGCACCCGTTTGTGTCGGCGCGGGTGAGCGCGTGCGGCACGATCCGCGCTCTGGACTGCACAGCAGCGGTCTCGCGACAAGGACGTCGCAAGGAGGAGCCATGTTGACAACGCGCAAGCACATGGTGGCGGTCGTGGTGGGTGCGGTCGTGGCGATGGGAGCGGGATACGTCTCGCCTGCTGACGCTATCAGCCAGAGTGGCGAGCAGCGCAACATGCGGCGGGTGGGACACGTCGATCTGCAGGGACGCCCGTCGTATCAGCCGAACGTCATCGTCTATCCCGATGGACGGACCATCGCGTTCGCGGGCACGCATGGAGGTAGCCGGCCCAATCCGCTCAAGCCAGGCAGTCCGATCGAGCAGAACGGGACGATGATCATCGACGTGAGCGATCCCGCGAATCCGGTGGAGACGTTTCATATTCCCGTCCCGGTCGCGGGAGGTCAGGCGCAAATGGCGCGCATGTGTCTCGGCTCTGACTTGCCGGGCGGTGTGAACGGCGCCGTCTACCTGCTGCGCAACATCCAGGGCAACGCCTCTCAACGCTCGGGATACGAAATCTGGGATGTGACCGACATCAGGAGCCCCAGACCCGTGGCGGCGTTGCTCGGCATTCGCAACACCCACAAGCTCTGGTGGGAGTGCAAGAGCGGCATCGCCTACATGCCCGGCAGCAAGGACGTGCCGGCGCCCAATCGATGGCGCACCGGCCAGTCGATGGTCGTCTTCGACTGGAGCCATCCTCCCGCGGCCGTCTCAGGAGGCACGGCTCCCGTTTACAGCGACTACCCGAAGTACATCCGCACGTACGGCCTGGTGGGCGCGCAGCCGGATGGGACCGGCGGTATACCGAACTCGCTCCACGGACCGATCTCGACGTTCGAGCATCCGAAGTTCGGTCAGCCGCTGGCGCGAGCCGCTGGACCGAACGACGTGATCGGTAATCGGATCTATCTCGCCTGGGGCGTCGGCGACGACGGCGCGCTTCAGATCGTCGATCGCAAGAAGCTGCTGCCGCCTGCGTACGGAGGAAGCTGGGTCGGCGATCCAGACAGGCCGACGGTGGCTGACCTCGAAGGGACGCAGACCGGTCTCATGTACATGTCGCCGGACCAGGGCGGCCACACGAGCATGCCGGTGTTCGGGATGACGCCGGCGAGCTATGCGAACTTCACCGAGTTCAAGACGCGCGACATCGTGTTGCTCGCGTCGGAGGCGACGGCCGATCTGTGCCAGGAGGCGCCGCACTGGAGCTTCATCGTCGACGTCACGGTGGAGAACTCGCGGACGGCGCCGCCGGGCACGCGGGTCGAGCAAAGTCCGTGGCAGGGGCCGATGGTCCTCGCGACCATGTGGGTCGATCCGCGCCTGGGCGAGAAATATCCTCGTGGCAACTACTGCACGCGCGGAGCGCGCTACGGCGTGCACTCGAGCGAGGAAAACTTCCGGAATCCGTTCTACGGCCGGCTGACGTTCCTCGCGTACTTCACCGGCGGCGTGCGCGTCTGGGACATTCGCGAGCCCCAGGGACCCGTCGAGGTGGGCTTCTACGTCCCGGTCTCCAACGCGAACACCAGCCCGGCCGGCTACATGACTAACAACGTCGAAGTCGACAATCGCGGGTTCGTCTACGCGACGGATCGCAATGGCGCCGGGCTGGATATCCTCGAGCTCCGCGGCAAGGCGAAGAAGATCGGCCTCGGCATCTTCAAGAGTGGACGGGACGACGACGACGAAGAATAAGCGGCGCTGACCTGGTCTTCACCCGAAAAGGCGGCCTTCGGGCCGCCTTTTCATTGTTCTCGGATCGACGGACGAACGCGCGGGCTCGGATCGAGCGGACGCGACGCGAGTAGTATGGTGGCCATGCACCGGAACGGCGCCCGATGGACTGGCTGACCACGCTGACGACGGCGCTGGGAGCCGCATGGCTGTCCGGCATCAACCTGTACGCCACGGTCGCGACGCTGGGAATTCTGCAGGCGCTCGGACTCGCCCGTCTGCCGGGCGACCTCGGCGTCCTGTCTCACCCATGGATCATCGGGCTGGCCGTGGTCCTCTACGTGATCGAGTTCGTGGCGGACAAGATTCCCGTGGTGGACTCGGTGTGGGACGCGATCCACACGTTCATCCGCGTCCCGGCCGGCGCCATCCTTGCGGCGTCGGCGTTCGCGGACTTCGACCCGCCGGTGCGAGTCGCCGCGCTGCTCGTCGGCGGCGGTCTCGCGCTCGGCTCGCACGGCAGTAAGGCCGTCACACGGGTCACGGTCAATTCAGTCGCGCCGGGCGCCGGCGCGGCCGTGAGCGTCGCGGAGGACGCCATCGCGGTTGGCTTCTCCGCATTGATGACGTTCTTCCCGCTGGTCTTTCTCGGCCTCCTCGCGTTCGCGGTGATCGGCATGGCGTGGCTGATCCCGAGAATCATGCGCGCCCTGCGTCGAGTGCCGGCGCTGCTCCGCAGCTCCTAGACCTGCCGGCTTCTGACGGCGTGATAGATGCCCAGGACGATGAGGGCTCCGATGATCGACGCGATGAAGCCGGCACTCTGATGGGCTTCGTAGAGGCCCAGCATCCGGCCGAGGAATGTCGCGACGAGCGCCCCGCCCATCCCAAGGAGGGCCGTAATGAAGAACCCTCCAGGATCTCGCCCCGGCATGATCAGCTTCGCGAGCGCGCCGACGACGGCGCCGATGATGATGATCCAGATGAGCTCGAGCATGGGTGTCCCTCCCCCGCGACGCCGGTGCGCCGCTGCGCACCAGTGCCACGAACGGCGAGGCGCGCTCAAGTGGGACTTTCGGTCTAGGGCCAGATGCCGTATCGCCGACGGCTCACGCAGACACACCGATGACGACTTTGCCGAGATGCCTGCCTGTGACGAGATGAGCAAACGCATGCCGCGCAGCGGTGATCCGTTCGAAGACCCGGTCGATCACGGGGTGGATGCCGTTGGAAGCGACGAACGCGACGCACCGCTCGAGCTCCGTCCGGCTTCCGACGAATATCCCCTGGATGCGGATCTGCCGCAGGAGAACGTCTGTCAGATCGGTTGGGCGAGCCCGAGACGCCAGAACCCCGAGCAGCACGACAGTGCCGCCGTCTCGCGTCGCCCTGAGCGATTGTGAGAGGGTCCCCGGGCCGCCGGTCTCGAGAACGACGTCGACCCCACCGCCACTCCACTCGCGCACCATGTCTGCCCAGGGGTCGCGATGGTAATTCGCTGTAAAGTCGGCGCCCAGAGCCTGGACGCGCGCCAATTTTGCGTCGGATGAGGACGTTACCGCCACGTGCGCGCCCAGACGCTTGGCGATCTGAAGCGCGAGAGTGCTGACGCCGCCCGTGCCCAGCAGGAGCACGCGATTGCCTCGCGCGAGCGCTGCGCTTCGCGCGAGAGCGCACCACGCCGTCAGTCCGGCGACGGGAAGACATGCCGCTTCCTCGAACGATAGCGTGGCGGGAATCGGGAGCACGGCGCTGGATGGGAGCACGCGCTCTTCGCAGAGCACGCCCTGGGCCGGGCCGCCGAGCGTCGTTGAGCGCATGCACGGTTCGAGCCGTCCGTCCTGCCAGTCGGGCACCATATGCGTGCAGATTCGATCTCCTGCCTTGAGATCGGGAACGTCGGCACCGACCTCGAGGACGACCCCGGCGCCGTCGCTGCACGGAATGAGCGGGACGCTCAACCCTTCGTCATACGTGCCGCGCAGGACGAGGACGTCGCGGTAATTCAACGACACGGCTTTGAGCGCGATCCGGACGAGGCCTGGACCGAGTCGCTCGGCCGGTCGGTAGTCCGGGCGAAGGTTCCCAAGTCCGAATCGCTCGATCGCCATGGCCAAGGGCATCGTCAGTCCTTCGCGGCGTGGTTCAATCGCGCAGCCGTCAGCTCGCGATTCACGACACGAATCAGCAGGTCCTCATCATCGACGACGAGGAAGTGGTCGGTCTCGACCGTGAGGAGCTGGAACCGGCCGGTCGTGAATCGACCCCAGGCGGCGGCATTCTCCGCGGTGACGTACGTATCGTGAAGCCCGGTGAGGCACGTGATCGGAGCGTCCAAGGTCACGTCGGGCACATACCGATAATTCGAGCTCATCTCGAATTCGGCTCGGATCACGGGCAGAATCAGGCGCCGCAGCTCGGGGTCGCTGAGAAAACTCTCGGTCGCCAGCACCTTGAACTCCCGAAGGACCTCAGCGAAGACGTCGTCGCTTTGACGGTATACGGGCGTGAAGATGTCGTACTTCGGCAGCCCGCACAGGCGTACCAGCAAGTTCAACTCGAAGGTCTGCTGCCGGTGCAGCTCGTCGGGCGCGCGGGCTCCCGAGACGAAGACATGCACTGGCGCCTCCCGTCCCTGCCGGAGCAACGCTCGCACGGTTTCGAACAGCGTGAGCGCTCCCAGGCAATGGCCGTACACGGCAAAGGGCTTGTCCAAGAACGGCAGCAATTCTGGGACGAGATCGCCCACGAAGGTTTTCATGTCGCGAATCGGTGGTTCGTCGATGCGCGTCTGGCGACCCGGGGGCTCGACGGCTACCAGCTCGATGCTGGGGTCGAGGCGATCGGCCCAGGGACGAAATGTGGCGGCCCCGCCCCCAGCGAACGGAAAGCAGAACAGCCGCGTCCTGGCGTCGACGTTCGGCCGAGGGAAAATGAGCCAGCCGCGACCCGCCACGATCGCCGCCCGTGCATGGCCGATCGCGCCGTCGTCTGGCGGCGCCTGCTGCGGCGGTGTCTCGTTCGGGAAGAGTTCAGTGACGAGTGCCCTGACGCTGGAACCTTTCAGGAGCATGGCGGTCGGCACGGTGACGTTCAGAGCTTGCCGCAGCCGATTGGCGAGCGAGACGGCGAGCAGCGAGTCGAGGCCTAGCTCATTGAGCGGTCGCTCGACATCGACCAAGCTCGCAAGTCCGAGTACGCGACTGGCGTGCCGGCGCACGGTCTCGATGACGCTGACCGACCCTCCACAAGGCTCGCTGATATCCAGGCCTCGCTCGAGGCCGTCCGCCACCTCGCTATACAGGGGCGGCACGTCGCGGAATTGACCGAGGAAGTGGCCCCAGGCTGTTTCGGAAACGAGCACCTGCGCGGGGCCGCCACCGAGGAAACGCAACAGGACGGCGAGGCAGGTTTCGGGTGCCAACGGCGCCGTGCCCCGCTGCTTCCACAGCACCATCCCACTGCTTCCCCATCGCTCCGCAAGCGACGCGTCGGCCCACGGGCCCCAGTTGAGCACCGTCGCTGGCAGGCCATGAGCCCGGCGGAATACCGCGAGCGCATCCAGGAAGCTGTTCGCCGCCGTGTAGGCGGCCTGGCCGGCCCCGCCCCAGATGCTCAACACGGAGGAGAACAAAACGAAGAAGTCCAGATCCAGTTTGCTCGTCTCGCGATGCAACAGCCATCCGCCGGCCACCTTCGGTGCGAGGACCGCTCGCAGCTGTTCGCCGGTCAGATTCGCAACAACGGCGCCATCGAACACTGCCGCGGCGTGGATCACTCCCTTGAGCGGCGGCATGGATCGTTCGATACGAGTCAGGACCGCCTGCACGTCGGTTGCGCGCGTCACGTCCGATGCCATCACGACGACCTCCGCGCTGCGCCGGAGCGCCTCGAGCGCCGCGGTCGTGTCGCGTTCGGTGGCGTGACGGCCGGTGAGAACCAGGTGGCGCGCGCCGGCGGCCACCAGAGCCTCAGCGACCTTGAGACCTATCCGGCCCAGCCCCCCGACAATCCAGTACGTCGCGTTGTCGATGAGGACGACGGGCCGTGGCGGCACGACCTCAGCCCCGAGCCTCGTGACCCGAGGAGCGAAGCGCCTCCCGGCCCGCAAGACGATCTGATCGTCCGGGCTCTCAGCCTTCAACTCCCGGACGAGCAGGTCGGCACAGGCCGTGTCATCGGCATCGGCAGAGAGATCAATCAATCCGCCCCACAGGTCGGCATATTCCAGCGCGAGCGTCCGCCCCAATCCCCACAATGGGCTCTGGACAATGTCGATCGGCGCTGCGCCGTCGGCGTCCTGGGCGCCGCGCGTGACGAGCCACAGACGAGGCGGCGTGCGGAGTCGAGCGCGAGCGCGATCGAGGGCCTTCACCAGATCGATGCTTTCGCCACACACCAGCGTCTCGGTGAACAGTGTCGGCCGGGGATCCGCCGGTCGCAGCGACGGCGCAGATCGCGCGCCAAGATACAAGACGCCAACGGAGTCGTCCGGCATTGTCGCCATCATCTGTTCGACCGCCGCAGCGTTCGGCGTAACGAGGCCGACGCTCGCGGCCCCTTCCGTTCGCAGCGCATCGGCGAGGCGCTTGGCCACGCCGCTCGCCTCCGAGACCAGGTACCAGTGCCGGCGAAGCGCAACCGATCGTGACGGGCGAGCGACCTGGCGCCACTTGACGCCATACAGCACCTGCGTGAGGTCCCGCTGCTCGGCAGGCGTGAACATCGACGCCCCGGCCTGCCGAATCGTCAGGCCGCGGAACATTGCAACGGGACGGCCGTCCTCGTCCCAGACGCGTACGTCGAGCTTCAGCTGAGCCTCATCTTCACCTGCGCGCTCGAGCACCGACGCGTGGACCCAGCCGCGCGTCACGCCGGAACGATAGAGGTGGAAGCCCTCGGCGGCGATCGGGACGTAAATGCTGCGCTCGCCGTCATGCGCCGGGTCGCCGAACGTCCCGTACTTTCGAATCACCGCCGAATACAGATGAAGGCACGCATCGAGGAATGCGGGATGCAGCAGGTAGTCGTCGGTCGCCAACCCGTTCGGAAGCGTCACGCGGGCAAGCGCCTCATCGTCGCCTCGCCAGAGGTTGACGATTCCTCGAAAGGCCGGGCCGTACGAGAGACCGTGCGCGTCGAGGAATTGATAGAACGATGGCGTCGGAACGGCAGCTCGTCCAGCGCGTGTGGCCGGCGAAGGTAGTGGCGGAAATTCGCCCGCGACGAACTCGTCCTGTAGGACGCCGGTGGCGTGCAACCGCCACGGATCGTCGCTGTCCAGGCCGGTGCTCTCCACCCGGAACGCAGTGCGCTCCGTCTGTGGCTCGAGCGTCACCTGGATCACAACGGCTTGGTCGTCCGGCACCAGCAGCGGGCGCTCGTAGACGAAGTCGGTGATCGCCGGCCGCGTCAGGTCCAGCGCGCCGTGCGCCGCGGCCATCACGGCGTCGAGGATCGCCGTCGTGGGCAGCACGGTCCGTTGGAACAGGCGGTGATCACCGAGGAAGGAGCGCTGGTCGAGCCCGAGCACCGACTCGAAGCGGACGCCGTCACCGAGTCGCTCGCCAAGGATCGGATGCGTGCGCTCGACGCGCGCCGTGGTCTGCGGTGTCGCGGCCGCGGGCTCGAGGGTGCGAGGCTCCAGCCAGTAGTCGCGGTGCTGAAACGGGTACGTCGGGAGCTTGATGCGACGACCGCCGGCAGACTCGAACGTGTTCCACCGAACCGTGCATCCCGTGAGATAGAGTCGGCGCACGGCATCGAGGATGCTCTTCCAGTCGCCCTCGCGCTCCGTGAGTGAAGGAATCCAGGTGACGTCCCGTGTGACGCATTGCCGACCGAGGGTGATCAAGGTCGCTCCGGGCCCGATTTCGAGCATGATCGCGCCTGGCCGTGCCGCCTGCTCCACAGCGGTTCGGAACCGCACGGTTCCGCGGAGCTGATCGCTCCAATAACCCGGCCGCGGGGCTTCGGTGACCTCGTCGCCGGTCAGCGTCGAGATCCAGCGGACACGGGGCGGTCTGAAGACGACCGCTCGGGCGGTCGCTTCAACGGCGTCGAGGATGGGGTCCATCAGCGGCGAATGGAACGCGTGCGAGACCTTCAGCTCAGTCACGGGGATTTCGAGCGCCCGGCAGCGTGCGACAAACGACCGCAGCGCGGCCTTCGAGCCGGAGACGACCGTGCTCTCGGGCGCGTTCTCGGCTGCCACCGTGAGATGGTGTGGCTCCATCGGAAACAACGAACGGACAGCTTCGGACCGCGCGGCGACGGCGACCATGCCGCCGCCACCCGGCAGGTCGTTCATCAGTCGCGCACGAGCGGCGACCAGCCGGACCGCATCCTCCAGCGACAACACACCGGCCGTGACGGCGGCGGCGAACTCGCCGACGCTGTGGCCGATGACGGTGTCAGGCGTGATGCCCCAGGCGACCCAGAGGTTGGCGAGAGCCACTTGCAGCGCGAACAGAGCCGGCTGCGCATAGAGTGTCCGTGTGAGCCGCGTGTCGTCGTCGCTGAAGACCGCTTCTGGGACGTCGATTCCGGCACTTTCGAAGAGAGCGAAGCACCGCTCGAGCATGTCCCGGACAACGCGCTCGCTTCGGTGCAGCGCTTCACCCATACGGACGTACTGAGATCCCTGTCCTGAGAACAGAAAGACAACCGGCTCACGACGCCGCTTGACTTCGTGCCCGACGTGGCTTCGGTCGCCCGCGAGGAACCGATCGAGCCCGGCAAGGACCTCGGAACGGTCATGGCCCAATGCCGAGAACCGATGGCCGAAGTGATGACGTCCGCGGTTCGCGGTCAGACACGCGTCGCGCAGGTCGGGGCCATCCTCGGCCGCGAGCGCACGCCGGACGTTCGCAACCTGCGCGGCGAGCGCTTCGTCCGTCTTGGCTGACAGACTGAGCACGCCGAACGGGCGCCGCCGCCGCGTTGGCTTCAGCGGCGGCGGCTCCTCGATCACGACGAAGGCGTTGGTGCCGCCCATGCCGATGGAGTTCACGGCCGCGCGGCGTGGACCGGCGCCTCTCTCGAATGGCCGAAGCGTCGTGTTCACGAAGAACGGCGAGCGCGCGAAGGGGATACGCGGGTTCGGCGTTTCGAAATGCAGGCTGGGTGGGATGGCGCGATGGTGGAGCGCCAGCGTGGCTTTGAGAAGCCCGGCCAGCCCGGCGCACTGCTCGAGATGACCGACGTTCGACTTCACCGAGCCGATCGGGCAGAAGCCGACGCCATCGGTCTGTGCGCGGAACGCTCGAGTGAGGGCCTGGATCTCGAGGGGATCGCCCAGCACGGTGGCCGTCCCGTGGCACTCCACGTAGCCGATCGTGTTCGGCGCGATGTGCGCCTGCGAAAGCGCGGCGGCCATCGCGCGCGCCTGCGCCTCGACGGTGGAAGCCGTGTAATTCAGCTTCATCCCGCCGTCGTTGTCGATGGCCGAGCCTCTGACGATCGCGTAGATGCGGTCCTCATCGGCGAGTGCCGGCGCCAGCGGCTTGAGCAAGACGGCCGCGACGCCGCTGCCGAACAGCGTTCCGCTGCCTTTGGCGTCGAAGGCACGGCAATGCCCGTCGGGCGAATAGATCCCGCCAGGCTCGGCCGTGTAGCCACGGACATGAGGAACGCGCACCACCGACGCGCCGGCGAGCGCCATGTCGGCCTCGCCGTCCCGCAGGCTTCGGCACGCAAGGTGAACGGCGACCAGCGACGTCGAGCAGGCGGTCTGGACGTTCACGCTCGGCCCGGTGAGATTCAGCTTGAACGACAGGCGAGAACAGAGAAAGTCGCGATCGTTCGCGATGTGACCGAGGTCACCCGTCTGGCCCCGCAGCTCCGGACGATCGTGGTGGACCATATAACTGGAGACCAGCCCGCCGGCGCCCGCCCACACACCGACGACGCCCTTGTCACCCAATGGGTCATAGCCGGCGTCTTCGAAGGTTTCCCACGCGACCTCGAGGAAGAGGCGATGCTGCGGGTCCATCAACCGTGCCTCGGCCGGGGAGTAATCGAAGAAGGCGGCGTCGAAGCCGGCCGGGGATTCGAGGATTGGTGCCGCTTTCACGTAGTGGGGATGGCGGAGCATGTCCGCCGGAACGCCGGCGACGCGCAGCTCGTCGTCGGAGAAGAACGTGATCGATTCGACGCCGCGAACCAGATTGCTCCAGAACGACTCGGGTGTCGCGGCGCCCGGAAACCGGCACGCCATGCCGATGATCGCGATATCCGACGGCTCAGAGCCCCGGCGCCGAGCTGACGCTCGCCGCGAACGATTCGTGCGCAGCATCGCTCGCGTCGCCCTACGTGCTGTTGATGAAGTCGCGATACGCGCGACAGAGATCAGCGACCGTTCGGACTTCCGTGATCGGCACGGCCTCGAGGAACGGGTCGATTTTCCATCGCTGCTCGAGCCGAGCGATCAGCGCCGCGAGGTCCAGGGACGTCAGTCCGGTCTCGACGAGCAGGGCGTCTTCGTCGAACGGGGGAACCTCGTGACCCCGACGCCGTAGGACGTCGGCGATCGCCAGGCGGATGGTTTGCTCGATTTCTCCGTCAGTCGGCTTGCCGTTCAGCATGTGAGCCCTCCGTCGACGACAAGCGTCTGTCCAGTAATGAAACCGGCGGCCGGAGACAGGAGGAATATCGCCGCGTCGGCAATCTCATCCGCGGTGCCCAATCGCCCCAGTGGCGTGCTGCGCACCAGCGTGCGTGTCTGACGGTCCGTCAGGCCGGCGACCATCTCGCTCTGGAAATATCCCGGCGCCAACGAGTTGACCCGGATGTTGCTCGGCCCGAGCTCGCGCGCCAGCGCCCGGGTGAAGCCGTCTAGCCCCGCCTTGGTGGCACTGTAGGTGGCGACACCGGCATTTCCCCGGATCGCGTTCACCGACGAGATGTTGAGGATGCACCCGCCACCGCGCGAGACCATTGAAGGCACGCACACGCGCGTCAGGACGAGGTTGGCACGGAGGTTGAGCTGCAGCGTCTCGTCGATGTCTTGCAGACGCATCAATGGGAAGGCGCCGAAACGGCCCACAGCGGCGTTGTTCACGACGGCGTCCACACCGCCCCAGCGCTCCGACACCGCATCCACGAACCGCTTGAGCGCGCCGGCGTCGTGGCCATCGACGGGCGCCCAGTAGAACCGCGCACCCGCCGGATCCTTGTCTCGTTGCTCGTCCACGAACGGAGCAGTCGACCTGCTGAATGTCGCGACGACGTATCCTGCCCGCAGGCAGCGGCGTGCAATCGCGGCCCCGAGCCCGCGACTGCCACCGCTGATCAACGCGACCTGGTCTCCCACTCGCGCTCCTCACTGTTTCGCTTCAGAGTGTTATGCGGGTTGCGATGCGGCCTCTGCGCGAGCTCGCAGCTTCTTGAAGCGCGCCCCGTGATGCTCGCCGTCGACGATCTCGATGACAGCGGGGATCTTCCAGGGCGCCAACCGCCCTTGGCAATATCGATAGACTCGCTGCTCCAGCGTCGCGGCATCATAGCGCCGACGCGGCGTCACGCGGGCGGCGACCACATGGCCGGTGACCGGACTCGGGTGGGCCCAGACCGTCGCGTCGCTGATGTCGTCCATTTCGAGCAGCACGCTCTCGACCTCGACCGGATGGACCTTTTCACCGCCGACGTTGATCACCTCGGAGTGCCGGCCGAGGATCCGGACATAGGAGCCGTCGACCTGCACCAGATCGCCGGTGTTGTACCAGCCGCCCTGATCAAACGGGCTCGGCGCGTTGAGATAGCCCAGCATCGCGGTCTCGGATCGAATCCAAAGCACGTCGTCGACGACACGCGCCTCGCATCCCACTCCGCCGATCTCGAGCCAGAGGGAATCTGAAGTTCTGGACCTGGTCGGCAACACTCCCAGCTCGGACAGGCCGTACGTCTGCTTGAAACGAGCGTCCGGGAACAATGGCGTCAGCGCGGCCAGCGTGCTCGGCGGCATAGGCTCCGTGCCGTACGTAATGAGGCGGAGCGATGAGAGGTCGTAGCGCTCGTGCAGGCCTGAGATGACGAGCATGCGGAGAAACGTCGGTGTGGTCGGCAAAAGCTCGACGCGATAGCGTTCCACCGTCTGACAGATCGACTCCGGTCGGCGATCTGGGTTCAGGATGGCCGTGCCGCCGTGCGCCAGCGTGTGCAGCAGCGTGTGAACCCCGCCCAGGTGATCGAGCTGGAGAAACAACAGACTTCGGTACCCGCGGGCGGGCTCACGATAGCGTTTGAGCAGCGTGTCCAGCTCGAACAGTGCAGCCTTGCGCGTGCCGCTCGATCCGGAGCTGAAGACAATGAGCCCCGCGCGCCCGCGCTCGCGCAGTCGCTGCAGCAGCGGCGCCGGCGCGGTCGCGCCCGGCCGCGATCGGAAGTCCCACTCGCCCGATGGGGCGAACTCAAACAGCGCGTTGGCCTGGGCGATCTCGAGGAAACGCTCGCAATCTTCGCTGTTCGCGGGCAGGGGAACCGCGATTCTGCCGGTCACGAGTACGGCCACAAACAGCGCATAGATATCGGGTGACGCGTGGCCCTGAAGAGCGATCACGGACCCCGCCGGGAGCGCGCGATTGTCGAGGATCGTCGACCAGGCCGCGACTCGGTCGACAAGCTGGCGGTGGGTCATCACGCGGTGGTCGTCGACGATCGCGTCTCGGTCCGGGAACCGCGCGAGCCGCTCGAGGAGCCAGCGGGTCATGAGCCGGCTACGTCTGCCCGCCACGGCGTTCGGAGGCTTGTTGACGCATTCTCTTGTGCATCTCGGCGCGCTCCTTTTCCTCGTCCAGAAGTTTCTTGAGTAGGTCGTGCGTCTTTTTCACCGCGTCTTCGTGCACGCCAACAGCTTCGTCGTACGCCATGTGTTGCCAGGTGACTATTGGCTCGACGGCCGCTATGGCGGCCTTCAGGACTTCGTTGAGAGCTTTCTTGGCTTTTTTCCGCTGGTCATGCTCCAGTAGTTTCTTGTATCTCTCCAAGATACTGATCTGCAGTGTGAGCAGCTCTAGAAGCGTTTCGCGGCCGATCTCGTCTTCCATGCGTGGGCTCCCCGTCAAACCGGAAGCAGGTCATCAAACAGCTTGAGGAAGTCGCCGACCAGGGGCCGGTTCCGTCGCACTCGGTAGTACCTGTAGGCCTCGAGGTCATTCTGGTTGCCGTACTGCAGCACAGTGCAGAATTTGTCCGCCGCCTCATGGCCGATTTCCCAGAGGGACACGGCGTTGGAGTAGCTCCAGTCGAGAATTCGCGAAGCGTCCTTCGCCGGAATCGGAAACGGAACGTAGTAGATCTTGGGGACCTTCACCCCGGTCTGCGCGAGGAAGAATTCCAGCCGGGAATAGAGCGCCAGCACATACTCGGTCAGGCACACGATAGGGTCCATGACCGCCAGCTCGAGCGCCTCCTGAATGTTTGCGGGGTCGAGCCAGACGTCGGTGACGACCGTGTCCAGCGCGATGAGCATTTCAACCTTGGGCTGCGCGCCCAAAACACCCTGCCCGCCTATCCCGAGTGCATTCCATAGCGCTTCGAGGCCAGACGGGTCGTGGGCAGCCCCCTCCGTGTAAACGCGGTTCCCGACTATTGTGGGCTCGTACAGCCACGGCATGGCGAGCGCGGCGTAGAACGATTCCGGGGTCAAGTTGGTCTTGTCGAAGACTTTCAGCTCCAGTGTGCCGAGGTCGAAGGTGTTCAAATAGAACTCCTTCGAATAGGCGTGGAGCCTCTCCCAGTCCACCACGTCGTCAATGACGCCGACGCGCGTGCAAACGCTCGGCGATCCATACCAGAGGGTAGCCGGCGTCAACGCCGCCACCATCAGGTCGACCCAGTCGTTGTAGAGGCGTCGCAGGCTGCTGTGGTCCCGGTCGGCGGGCGTCAGGGAGAAGCGCGGGAGCAGGCGCCCAAGCCGCCAGAAGGGCTCCGTCAACGGGCCCCGTTTAAAGAAGATTTTGAAGTTGTCGGGGACCAGGGCGTAGATCAAGTCGTGGACGTTCATATAGATCGTCGACTTGAGGGCCGCGACCGGATCTCTATTTTTGGGGACAGAGTAGAGCAACCCTGGGAGCGCCCCCGCTCCGGCCGCCCCAATGAGGTCGAAGCTCACGCGATGCTCGTAGAATGCGCACAGGGCGCCGGCGGCCAGATGAAGATTGGGCGCGCCGCCGCTGACGAGCACGCCCTTTCCTGAGGGTTGGGTCAACCAGTCAACCGTCTGAGCCATGGTCGTCACGCCTCCTCGGAGGCGTGCGACGTGCCGCCTCTTGGTCGCCAGTGACCCTCTGGATGCCGAACAAAGTGCTCTCTCCAGAACGCAGGCGCGAAGAGGCGGAGCTGGTCGAACATCCTCACGAACTGTCGTGAACGACGCTCGAGCCGATGGAAGTAGCGGTACTGCATCTCGAAGTCGTTCGGGTTCACTAAACGCTGATCCCTGACGAACGTCTTCGCAGCGCAGTACCCGATACTCTCGAGCGTCACCGCGTTGTCGTGCGTCCACTCCAGCATCTCGTGATAATACGCCGGAGGAATGTCGCAGGGCGGGGCATCGAACGGAATCCGGTAGAGCTTCGGCAGCGTCGGCACCGCCGACGTCTGCGACGCACTGCCCGCGAATTGGTTGCTCGCGAATTCGATGTTGGCGTAGAGCGCGAACGTCAGGACTTGCAACGCGACGATCGGATTCAGGAGCATGAGCTGAAAGGCGTCGTGGATGTTTTTCGGAGCACGCCAGATGGCGGGGCCCATCGGATCGAGCGCGATGATCATGTCGAGCTTATTGCGCTCGTGGAGCCAGATCGCCTGAAGTCCGGTGGGGTCGTGGGTCGCGCCGGTGGTGAATAGATGACCGTCGACGTGCTCAGGCGGAAAGAGCAGGAACATGGCCTGGGCCGCCCGATAGGCGTCGGCGCCAACGTCCTGGTTGCGAAAGATCCGCTGTGTCTTCGCGGTCAGGTCGAATGCGCTGAGGTAAAAGCGCGTGTTGTGGTTGCGCAGTTGCGCGAAGTCAACGAGGTCCTCGAGCATTGACACCTGGCTCATCAGACCACTGCGGTAGCTCTCCAACCCGGTCGGTGTGAGCACCGTGGCGAGGAGGTCCATCGAGTCGTTGAAGAACCTCACGAGCGGCTTTGCCGCAGCCGGATCGACGGGGATCTTCGGTAGGTGCTCGCGGAACTCGTACGAGGCCTGGGCGAACGGTCCGTTTTTGTAGAACACCTTGAAGTTGAGCGGCACGAACCTGTAGAGGAGATCGGAGACGAACAGATTCGGCAGTTCTCTCAAGGCTTGGTCTGGCGCCTTGCCTCTCGGCGCCAGCGATAGGAGCCCAATCAGCCCGCCGATGCCGGAGGTGCTGATTACGCGGATGGGGATGTTGTCCTCGATGAGGGCTCGCATGACGCCCGACATGAGCGTCATGGCCGGCGCCCAACCGCTGAGCACAATCCCGATACGCGGCGGAGCGGCGATTGTGCTCACGGCTTCAACGTCATTGCGGCCGCCCTCCGCGGAGAGCGATGCCAATCGCCGCCTTCAAGGGCACGGCAACTCACTAGGCCAGATCGGCGGCGAGGCGTTCAGCCTCGGCAAGATCGCGCCGCATGTCCATCGCACGGAACATATCGAGCGCTTCGGTGAGGTGCGCCTTCGCGTCGGCACGGCGGCCCCAGCGCTGGAGAAGTCGAGCGTACGTCACGTGGCTGCGCGCCAACTCCGGTCGGCTGCCAACCTCGTGTTGGATGCGCATGGCGTCGAGCACGAGACGCTCTGCACGTTCGGGGTCTGCTGGTGTCAGCTCCGCGACCGCTTCCGCGAGCGTGCGGTGAGCGAGCGCATTGGCCAGCCGATCACGCGTTTGCTCGGCGAGACTGATCGCCTCCTCGCACAGCGGCGGGACGGCATCCGGCTGCCCGAGCTCGAGCAGCGACGTCGCGAGCAAGCCTTGTCCCCAGGCCAGCAGCGTCGTCGTTCCGAGCTGCTTCGCCAGTCCGATGCTGTCTTCGAGCAGCTCGCGCGCACGGGCCGGGTCGCCGATCATCATGTACGCTTGGCCCTCGTAGAACTGAAGCAGGTAGATACGGAAGCGATCGCCCGCGCGCTCTGCCACCTTGCGCGCTTCCTGGCAATCCGCGATCGCCTCTCGGCCCGCCCCGCGGTGGCAGTACGCGACGGCGCGATAGTTGTAGGCGGCGGCCTGCACGAACGGATTGCCGAGCTTTTCGGCAAGACGAAGGCCGCGGTCGGCATACGCGAGGGCGCGTTCGAAGTCTCCGATCGCGGCGAGCGCGACGCCTGCGAAACCGGCAGCCGTGGCCTCTTCGGTCGTGTTCCCGAGGTGGTGCATCTGCTCGACACTGCGGACGAGCAACTCGGCGGCGCGAGCGTACTCGCCCATGAGGTAGTAGCTGCGCCCCATGAGGTTCACCGGCGGCGCGGCAAGGTCCTCGTCGTGCCGGCGATCGGCGATCGCCAGACTCTGCTCCGAGTAGTCCGTCGCCGGCTGGAAGGCGCCGCGCACGTATGCGACCCGTCCCAGCCAGTAGAGCACCCGTGCAAGACGCGGCTCGTCCTTGAGCGCTTCGGCAAGGGTCCTGGCCTGCTCGAGGTTGTGGCGGTCCTGCTCCAACGCTTCGCGCGTGGTGCCGACACTCGCGCGCTTTATCGTGGCGTCGATTTCCGTGCGGTTACGCTCTGGCGTTGCCGTCAGAGCCCGCGTCAGGGCGAGCGCCTGATCGTAGTACGCGGAGGCCTCCGCGTTGGCGTAGACGCGAGCGGCCCGATCGCCGGCGAGCAGCGCGTATTTGATCGCGCTCTCCGGGTGGCTGCTGTGCGCGTAGTGATGTGCGAGGACAACGGCGTGTTCTTCGATCTGGTCGGGGTTCAGCTCCTCGATGCTCCGTCCGACGAGCGTATGCAACGCCTGTCGTCGCGGCGCAAGGAGGCTCTTGTAGACGACGTCCTGGATGACCGCGTGCTTGAACCGATATTCGAGGCGCGGGAAGAAGTGCGCCTCGTGGATGAGGTCGAGCCGCTTCAGTGCTTCGAGATGGCCCGCGATGTCGGCTGGGCGGCCGGACACGCGTCCGAGGAGGCGCAGATCGAACTCGCGGCCGATAATCGCCGCGATCTGTATGGTGTCCTTCACGTTTTCGTCGAGCCGATCGATGCGCGCCTGGACGATGTCCTGAATCGTCGCAGGCCAGTCCATGACCGCGCCTTCGCTCAGGCGCAGGCGGCCGTCCTCGCGAACGAGGAGATCGCGCTCGACGAGCGCCTGAGTCACCTCTTCGATGAAGAGAGGATTGCCGTCAGCCTTGTCTCGGACGAACTGCAGGAACTCCGCGGGGAACTCCTGCGCCCCCAGGAGCGCGCGGAGCATCTCCTCCACCTCCAGTCGCGCGAGACGCTCGAGCGCGATCTGCGTGTAATGAGGCTTGTCGGCCCACCGTACGGTGTAACCCGTGCGATGTGTCGTCAGGATCAGAATCGGCACGGCGGTGAGGCTGCCCGCCATGAAGGCGAGGACGTCTTCGGAGCTCTGGTCGATCCAGTGCAGATTCTCACACACGAGAACGAGCGGTCGCTGACGGCTGGCCGCGACCACGACCGCGCGAATCGTCTCGAGCGTCTGTTGGCGCCGATGCTGACGATCGAGGTGCCGCAGCGCCTCGTCGGACCCGGGCAGTCCGAAGAGGGCTTCGAGGAATGGCTGCATCGGCGCGATGCCCCGCTCGAGCGCGAGCACGCCATCGCGGAGCTTCGCCTGAATCTGGAGAGCATTGTCGCCGTCTTCGATGTGGAACAAGGACCGGAGGATTTGCAGGACGGGACCGTACGGCAGCGTCGTACTGTAGGCGAGGCAATGGCCCTCGAGCCAGTCCACCGCCTCATCGGCGACCGCGCCGTGCAGCTCGTACAACAGACGCGACTTGCCGAGCCCCGGCTCTCCGGCGACGCCGACCACCTGTCCGTGGCCAGCCTGAACGCGCCGCAGACAGTCATGGAGCAGCGCGAGCTCGCGGCGCCGTCCCGCGAGCTGGGTCAAACCGCGCGACGCGGTCATTTCGAGTCGACTGCGCCACCGCCGACGGCCCGTGACGCGGTAGGCGTTGACGCGGTCGCGTTGGCCCCGCACCTCGATCGGCCCGAGCGGTTCGCTCGTGACGTAGCCTTCGACCAAGCGGTGTGTGTCGTCTGATACGAGGATCGCTCCGGGCTCCGCGAGGGCCTGCAAGCGCGATGCGATATGGGTGGTGTTCCCGACGGCGGTGTAGTCCATGCGAAGGTCGTCACCGATTCGCCCTACCACGACCGGACCGGTGTTGATGCCGATGCGCAGCGAGAGGCCCATGCCATGCTCGCGCTGGAATTGCGCGCCATAGCCGCGAATCGTCTCCTGAACCGCGAGGGCCGCCTGGACGGCGCGCACCCCATGATCTTCCAGCGCGAACGGCGCGCCGAACAGCGCCATGACGCCGTCACCGAGGTACTGGTTCACCGTGCCCTCGTAGCGGTGGATCGTCTCGGCCACGAGCTGGAGCACCTGTCCCATCAAGTGGTGGAGTCGCTCGGGATCGATACGCTGCGCGAACGCCGAGGAGTCCACGACGTCCGCGAACAGCACGGTGATGACTTTGCGCTCACCCTCGAGAGCGCCGCGCGTCGTCAGGATTTTTTCAGCGAGATACGCCGGCGTATAGCCGGCTCGGATTCGCGACGTTACGTCTTCGGCCGCCGCCGCCGGCACGTCCCTGGTTGGCGAGGTGGCCTGGGGTGGTGACGGACGCGTCGCGACCGAGCGCGAAGGCGACAAGGCGGTACCGCACTCGAGGCAGAACTTCGCGCCGTGGCGATTGCTCGCGCCGCACGCCTCGCAGCGATACGCGAGCGGCGCGCCGCATTCCTGGCAAAAGCGCGCAGCGGGGGGATAGGCTGCCCCGCACTGAGCACACTGCGTGGGGTTGTACCCTTCCGGGCTCGGCACTGGGTTATCCATTTGCCGAAGTGGAGGTATCGACTGTAGGAGGTGTGTCGGTCCGCGTCAAGGGACCGGCCGAGATCGCCACCGAGTACTCGGCTCGACCCGCGACAACGAGGGCCGCCGCATAGCCCGGCTCGCACGTCAGCGTTCGGGCGCTCCATCCGCCTTGCAGAACGAAGGGATCTTCGGCCGCCGCGGAGACGTCGACAGCGTCGAGCGGCATGTGTATCCCGAATCCTCGAGCTTTGAGATACGCCTCTTTCAGCGTCCAGTACCGGTAGAAAAGTGGGAGGCGGTCGACCGGCATCGCTCGGAACAGTGCCTGGCGCTCTGCCGGCGCGAAATGACGCGCCGCAATATTATCGAGGTCGGCGAGCGGACGGATCCGCTCGACATCGACGCCGACTTCGCGCTCGCCGCTGATGGCGATGAGCGCCAGATCGTAAGAGTGCGAGACGTTGAAGCGCACCTTGTCCTCATGACCGTCTGCGACGAGCCGCGGCTTACCGTGCGATTGAACGGTCAGATGGATGCGCCTGGCGGGCACCTGCACGTGCCAGCCGATCAGGCTGCGCAGCGCCGCGCGCGCGACGACGAATCGTCGTCGGTCCTGCTCGAAGAGGAAGCGCCCGGCACGATCGCGCTCGTCAATCGACAACGCAGCCAAACAACAACGCCAGTCCGAGCGCCCGAGATCGATTTTCCACACGTGGACGATGTCGGCGCCGTGCGACGGCAATGGATCGGCAGCGTGCTGCTCGCCGTCACGGAAGTACGCTGGATCTGGCACGATCCCCGCCTCCGCCGTTCAAGCTAGGCCGACACTATACCGTGACCGGTCGTCCCTGGCGGGGGACACGAGCAACTCTCCGGCCATCTCCGCCAAGGCGTTTTTCTGCGTTCGGCGCGGCTTCGCAATAATGGGACGGGCGCTTTCGGGCAGCCGACCCCTTTCGAGTAGGCAAAACGCCTTACGTCGAGAGTGCCGCGCCGAACATCTTCCTCCGTCACTCTCCCACCGTCGCCAGAAACGCCTCGGCGTTGCGGCGTAGCACGCGCTCCAGCACGTCCTCCGCGTAGCCCTCGGACTTCCAGTCGGCGAGCAGCCGCTCGTAGCCGAGCAGGGGATAGTCGGCGCCGAACATCACGCGCTCGGCCAACCGACGCGAGATCTCGAGCTTGAGATCCGGCGCGAAATAGCGCGGAGACCAGCCGTGCAGCTCGTACCAGACGCTGGTCTTGTGCAGGAGGATGGCGATCATCTCGGTCTGCCACGGCCAGGCCGGGCGCGAAGCGACCAGGATCAGCTCGGGATGGCGCGCGGCGACCTCGTCGAGATGGCGCGGGTGGCTGGCGTCCAGCCGCACGCCGCCGCCGCCCGGCTGGCCGGCGCCGAGGCCCGTCGTGCCGACCATAATGAGCACCGGCGCGCGTGCCTCCGCGCACAGCCGATAGAGTGGCTCGTAGGACGGATCGTCGGCCGGCACGTTGAAGCCCGAGCCCGGCACGCCGAGGCCGACGACACCGGGCGCGGCGCGCAGGCAGCGATCGAGCTCGGCCGCCGCGTCGCGACCGTGTCGGGGATCGACGTGCAGCCAGTGGCCGAGAATGACGTCCCGATGCGCGCGCTGCGTCTCGAACGCGTAGTCGTGCAGTGCGCGCGCCTCGTCGATGGACTGCGACATGCGCACGCCGAGATCGAGCATCACCCGCACGCCGGTTTTGCGAAAGTGCTCGGCCATCTCGGCTTCGCTGACGTAACGCGGCTTGGATTTGAACACGCGCTCCTGCTGCGCGAGCTCCGCCGGCGTTTGGAAGGGGTACCCACGCCGCGTGCCCCAGTGCGAATGCATGTCGATGATCACGCGCGGCCCTCTCCGCGCCGTGAGAGCACCTGCCGCGTCAGCGCGTGGCGCTGGATCTTTCCCGTCGGCGTGAACGGAAACTCGTCGAAGATTTCGAGCTCCTCGGGCAGCTTGTAGGTCGCCACGCCGTCGCGAAGGTACGCGACCATCTCCGGCAGCGTCACGCTCTGGCCGGGACGCGGGATGACGCAGAGGCAGTTGCGCTCGCCCAGCCGCGGATCGGGCACGCCGACGATCGCGGCGTGCAGCACGGCGGGATGCGTGTAGAGGATCTCTTCGACCTCGCGCGGAAAGAATTTCTTGCCGCCACGATTGATCATCTCCTTGAGCCGGCCGACGATACGCACGTTGCCCGCGCGGTCTATGACACCGAGATCGCCGGTGCGGAACCAGCCGTCAGCGGTGAACAGCTCGGCGTTCGCGGCGGGATTCTTGAAGTAGCCGAGGTGCACCGACGGGCCTTTGGCCGCGATCTCCCCCTCGGCGCCGGGCGGCACGTCGCGGCCGTGCTCGTCGATGAGCCGCAGCTGCATGCGCGGCGCCGCGCGGCCGATCGTGCCCGTGACCGCCTCGGGATCGTCCTCGAACCGCGTGAACGTATGAAAGCCGGTCTCGAGCATGCCGTACAGCTCGATCAGATGGCCCGGCATGTGCGCGCGATACGCGCGAATGGTCTCGATCGGGCAGGAGGCTCCGCCAGTGATCACGACGCGCAGCGACGACAGATCGAAGCGTGACAGCTCGGGATCGTTCAGCATCGCGATGATCGAGGCCGGCGCGCTCGGGATGAACGTGACACGCTCACGCTCGATCAGCTCCAGCGCGGCGCGCCCGGTGAAGCGATCGAGCAGGACCGCGCGCGCACCCGCCATGATCGACTGCAGCAGCGTGAGGTAGCCCCAGTTGAGCCCGAGCGGAAGATAGATCAGGAACACCTCGCGCTCGGTGACGTTCATCGCGCCGTTGAGGATGTCGGCGGCGGGCAGCGTGGTCTCGAACGAATGCGTGACGCCCTTCGGGTTGCCTGTCGTGCCGGACGTGAATGCCATGCGCATGACGTCGCTGCCCGCCATGCGGTGTGGCTTCATTGGCGGGAGCGCCGCCGGTCCATATATAAGGTCGTCGAGCGAGAGGGTGTCGCTGCCGGACCCGTCTCCGCCGAGGACCAGCACCGCCTTCAGCCCGGTCAGCTTCGGGCGCAGCGACCGCACCATCTCCACGTAGTCGAAGCCTTTGAACGTGGCCGGACACACGAAGGCGCCGCTCTCCGAGAACCGCACGATGTAGTCGACCTCACGGCTCCGGAAGTCCGGCCCGATCTGGTTGGCGATCGCACCGATCCGCTCGCACGCGAAGAACACGTACGCGAACTCGACCCAGTTGGGGAGCTGGATCGTGACGACGTCGCCGGCGCCGACGCCCAGGCTCTGCAGTGCTGACGCTGCGCGATCCACGCGCTGCAGCAGCTCGCCGTAGGTCACGCGGTGACGATGGTCCACGATCGCCCCGCGGTCGGGATGTGCGGCGGCGCGGCGCGCCAGGATGTCGTGGAAGGTCTCCGTGCTCGTCATTGGCCGATATAGTACGCAATGTCGCCGCCGACCACAGCCCGTAGCGATTGCGACCCGGCCCGTGACAAAAGTGGCCGGTGTCCGCTATTGTTGTTGACGCATGACTGACGCTTCGCGCTGCGCGGTCTGCTC
>Ga0075423_10001116_pt1 | contig 23120 bp, 15 predicted proteins | sample SoiMethybrSBSTD2_FD_80114 | JGI IMG/M metagenome (GOLD analysis project Ga0075423, IMG submission 80114) | Bulk soil microbial communities from a Populus tree surrounding site in Tennessee, USA - Soil MetaG P. TD hybrid SBSTD2 | ecosystem: Environmental > Terrestrial > Soil > Tree plantation... | reverse complement strand
CGCATCTCCTCCATCTGCTTCTGCATGCGCTCCTGCATCTGCTGCGCCTGCTTCATCATCTGCTGGATGTTCATAGTCGCTAATCCTCTGGTCGCGCGTCGCAATCGGGGCTCGGCGTTCGGGGCTCGGGGTTCGGGGCTCGGGACTCGGAACGGTGGTTATTTGTTTGAGGCAACAGGGGCTGGTTTCAGCGGCTGGTTGCCTCTATCTATCACCGGCTTTCCGAGCCCCGAGCCCTACATCTCTTCCACGTCTTTGATTTCCGCGGCGAACACGTCGAGCATCGCCTGCACGCCGGAGTCGGCGAGCGCCTGCTCGCGCAAGGCGGCCTTCTTGCCGTCGGCGGCCGGCGGCGCCGCGCCCTCGCCGGCGGCGGACGGCGGCGGGACGGCCACCGTGCCCTCGGCGGCCGCGACTGTCATCCTGCGGCCGGACAACTGCGTTGCGATCGTCTCGAGCAGCGGCCGCGTCTGCTCGAGCTGCGACTTCAGCGCGCGATGTTGAGGCCCGAAGGTGATGATCACGCGATCCCCCTCGACGTGGATGCGCTGGGCCTGGGCGATGACGGTGCCGTAGAAGTACTTCTTCACCTTCCGGATCTCCTCGAGGAACGCGTCCTTGAAGCGATCCGGCGTGACAGATTCGACGGTGGGCAGCCCGGCGGAGGTCTCGATCGGCCTTCCGGCCGGCGGCGACGGACGCGAGCCGCTGCCGATCGTGCGCGTCGGCGGCGGTGGCAACGGCGGACGCGCCGGCGCGGCGACCGGCCGGGCGGGCGTGCCGCCGCCGCGCTCCAGCCCGTCGATCAACTCGCTCAGTGGCACCAGCTTGCGAAGATGAATCCACCTGAGCAGGGTCATCTCGAGGTGGAACCGCGGCTGCATCGAGCTCCGGATCTCGTCCTCGCCCTTCGTGAGCACGTCGAACGCCCGCATCAGGTCTTCACGCGAGAACAGCGCGGCCACGGCCTTCAGCTGCTCCTGTTCCCCTTCCGCCGCAATCTCCGGATCGGCGAGCCGTGACGGGTCGATGGAAATCACCAGCAGATCGCGGGTCAGCCGGCCGAGCTCGCGCAGCACCGTGCGCAGGTCGTAGCCGCTCTCGACCGCGCGATCGGTGAGCTCGAACACGGCGGCGGCGTCTTCGCCCGCCACCGCCGAGGCCATGTCGATCAGCAGGTCGCGGCGGACGAGACCGAGCACCGTGGCGACGTCTTCGCCGCTGATCGTCGACCCGGCAAAGGCGATGACCTGGTCGAAGGCGCTCTGCGCGTCGCGCATGCTGCCGTCGCCGGCCCGCGCGATCGCCATCACCGCCGCATCGTCGATCGAGATCTGCTCCTTCGCGGCAATGGCCCGGATCTGATCGGCGATCTGGCGGACGCCGATGGTCTTGAGCTCGAAGACCTGCGAACGGGACTGGATCGTGGGCGGGACCTTGTCGATCTCGGTCGTCGCCATCATGAACACGACGTGTGGCGGCGGCTCCTCGATCGACTTGAGCAGCGCGTCGAAGGCCTGGCTCGACAGGCGGTGGACCTCGTCGATGATGAAGATCTTGTGGCGATCGCGGGCCGCCGCGGTGCCCAGGCTCGTGATGATCACGTCCCGGACCTTGTCGACGCCCGTATGCGTAGCCGCGTCGATCTCGAGGACGTCCATGTCCCGGCCGTCTGCAATCTCGACACAGGCGTCGCAGATGCCGCACGGATCGGCGGTGGGCCCCCGCTCGCAATTCAGACCGCGGGCGAGGATGCGCGCGGTCGTGGTCTTGCCGACGCCGCGCGGCCCGGCGAAGACGAACGACTGCGCGATCCGTCCCGCGGCGATCGCGTTGCGGAGCGTCTGCGTGACGGCGCGCTGGCCGATTACATCCTCAAAGCGCTGAGGACGCCATTTCCTCGCGAGAACCTTGTAGGACACAGGCGGTGTCTGGGCAGTCGTGATGCTGGTGCAGGGATGCAGTTCGGTCGGGTCCCACCGCGACCCGGAGGCGCCTGCGGCACATGTCAGTGACTGCTTAGCGCTGCTGCCTTCCGGCCCTGACGCGGTTCGCAGGCTGAGATTGCACAGGGTCCGGATCGCGGTGCGGCCCGCCGTCCATCTCGCGCCGCCCCGTCGTTCGCGATCGGGGCAAACGGGAGCATTTAGTGTACTTCGCAAACCCCGAGTGCGCCAGTGCAAGCAGGATTGTGTACGGGTAGTTCAGAACCGTCAGTGACTTCCCGCCACGCGGCCGAAAAAGGCCGGTCGGGGTCAAATCTGAGTGGCCCATCCTTTGAACGGTCGAGGCATATGCGTTGGCTTCTGTTCGTCATCCTCGTGACCGCGGCGCCGGCCGCCGCCCACGCGGGCCAGTCCGCCGAGTCGAGCCGAAACCAGGTCATCGCCGCACTCGAACACCTGCTGGCGACCGGCGAGCCGCGGCACGTGTCGCACGATGAAGGGGAATGGCTGCAGGAGCAGGTGAACCTGGCCTTCGCGCGTCAGGACGAGGAAATCGCGCAGCTGTCGCGTCGCGCCGCCTCTCCGGTCATCGCCAGGATCATCGAGCCGGTCTCCGCCACCTCTCAACCGCTCCAGCTGACCTTCTGGACGAGACCTGTGCTGAAGGTGAGCCCCGGGGTGGACTATCGGGCCGAGGTGTGGGCTTCGGTGGACGGCGGCGAACTGACGCGACTCGGAATGATCGAGAGCGATCGCGAGAGCGGACTGGATCGGCTGCCGCCCGAAGTGACCGCCGCGGGCCTGCATCATCTGCGCATCCGCGTCCTCCTGACCTTCTCGGAGGCGTCAGGGCTGGCTCCGGAGGTGCGCGATCTGCCCGAGCTGGTCTACGCGCGGTACGACGCCGCCGCGAACAGGGTCGCGGATGGCCGGTTCTTCATCTCTTCGGCGATGGCGGTCCGGGCGGATCGGCTCGATGCGGCCCTGCCCGCCATCGCCTTCGACACGTGGTTGCGGGATCTCGTGCGCAGCCACGGCGGGAAGCCGGAGGAGATGCAGTGGCGAACGACGCACTGTGAGGCGCGGATCGCGGAGGCTGGCGTGGAGCCGCTCGGCCGGGAGATCTGCGCGGTGACCGACTTCCTCGCGAAGGGCGCCATCGCCCGGATCTGGATACGCACCGGCCGCGTCGAGCTCACCGAGACCGAGGCGCGATGGCTGGGAGAACGACCGACGTTCGCGGGACTGCTCTTGGGCGGCGTCGAGATCGGATCGCTGGCACGCCTTGGCGATTTGCTGTCGACGCCGCGCGAGTCGTGGCCGTCCGGTGACGTCGCGGTCGCGCCGGAAGAGATCACCGTGACGAGCGCCAGGGAAGCAGTGCAGGTGAACGCGGTCGTGCGAAACGCGGGATCCGAGCCGTTGCACGGCGTGTTCGTGGCCGCGCAGCTGAGCAACGGGACCGAACGGGGCATCATTCGTGGCGTCGTGATCGACCTGCCGGCGTTCGGGACGAAGACGGTGTCGGTGGACTTCCCGCTGCTGATTCCTTATGGCGCTGTCGTGATTCACGCCTTGCAGCTCGGCGAGCATGCCCCATTCGAGAGCTGGACCCCGGATCCCACTCCCGAAGACAGCTTCGCCTTCCGCCTAGTGAACCCGCGGCAGGCGCCGAGCGGTTATGCCGACTGGATCAAGAGCCAGTGCGGCCCGCCGTGCCGCGGCTTCTGATTGGCCGCTACTTCGTGGCCACGTAGTGCTTGCGCGCGCGAACCTTCAGACCCGGCTTCTTCACCTTCACTTCGACCTTGTGCATCTTGCCATCGAGCCTGGCCGGCTCGAAGCCCAGCGCGTATTGCCGATGAAGCTCCTCGGCCACGCGAGTAAAGGTGCTCGCCAGATCGTCTGACGTCCGCAGCTCGAAATAGCCGCCGCCGGTCTCGCCGGCGATCGTCGGCAGGCCGGGATCCGGACGCTGCACGCCGAGCGGGTTGCCGCCGCCGAATCCGCCGGTGCCGAAGCCGCCGCCGCCCAGGCCGCCGCTCCCGCCGACGGGCGGCAGCCGGCTCTCCAGACCGATCGCGTAGACCATGACGTCCTCGCGCTGCGCCCGATCCATCACGTCCATCAGCGTCTGGTTGTTGGTCTTGAGGTTACCCGGGGCGTCGCCGCCGTCGGTGAACAGCAGGATCACGCGTCGTCCCTGCAGCGGCGCCAGCGCCGTGATCGCCTCGTTGGTGGCGTTCCACAGCGGCGTCGGCCCTTCGGGCGGCTCGCCCTGCCGGAGGATCCGGATCAGGCTCTCCTGGTCGGTCGTGAAGTCCTCCGGCTGCATCACGATCTTGCTGGAGAACGTGCCGACACGCGCCTTGTCACCGGCCATCAGACGGCGGATGAAGGCTTCCGCGCCGCCCCGCACGATCGTGTAGTTCGTCCGCATGCTGAGGCTCTTGTCGAGCATCACGACGACCGTGATCGGCTGGATCTCGCTCGCGAACAGCGTCAGCGGCACGACCTTGCCGTCTTCCTTCACTTCGAAGTCATCACGCGCGAGGTCCGGGACGAGCCGCCCGTCGTTCTCGCTGACCGTCGCGTAGACGGCGACGGTACGGGTGCCGCTCTTGAAGGGCGTCGGCTGTTGGCTCTGTTGGCCGCCACCGTCCGATCCGGCGCCCGAAGCCTTCAGCCGGAACGGAGTCGCGACGCACACGAGCGCGACGGCCGCCGTGACAATGAACAGGGAAACACGGGGCGACCCGTGACGTACCAAGGAGCTCATGAAAACCTCAGAGAGCGCGGGCAGGCAGGCCCCTCCATCATCGCACACCCCGGGACGAGAAGAACTCCGCGGCATCGCGGTAGTTGAAGCCGAGGCGCCTGGCGAAGCCGGGGTCCTGAGGGCCGGCCCCCACGTAGAGGCACTGCGCGGCGTCGAGCCGGTGACGCTGCTGGAAGACCACGCCAAGGCCTGGCAGCGGCTTGCGGCACCAGCATGCCGGCGGACCCGCGGCGTGCGGGCAGTATTCGATCTCGATCCCCACCCCGAGCAGCGCTCGCAGGCGATCGAAGATCGCGCCGGCGCCTTCGGCCGTCATCTGGTTCCCCTCGATCTCCGGCAGCCACGAGAGGCCGAGCACCTTCCACCCCTCATCCTCATAGCGGCGCAAGCACGCGCCGCGCTCGCGGTCCGCAACCACGTCGTCGGGATCGCGCGGCGTCCGGGCCCCGCTGCGGCTCGTCTGGAGAATCCCGTCGCACCAGACCATGACCGCTCGATTGACGAATGACGGATCACGACGGCGCTCGAACGGAACCACATCGATGCGTACGAATCCTTCATCCGTGTCCGGAGGTTCCAGCTCGCGCTGGTAGCGGAACTGGACGGTCGGCGGAAATGCCGCGACGTCCTCGCGCGAGGCACGCCGCAAACCCGCTGGTCCGGGCAAGTGGCCGTACCTCGAGACGAGGCGCGAGGCGGCGTTGACCTGCGCGTCTTCGAGGCTGGTGGACATCCAGAGGCAGCGAACGGGAAGGCCGTGGCGGCGTGCCACGTCGATGACGGCGCCGCGGGCCTTTCGCGAAACGTAGGTGTTGTCGACTACGATGCGGCTCGAACCGGACGCGATCGCCCGATCGAGCACCGGCAGCAGCCCGCTCAGCGATCCGCCTTCCTCGTCTCTATTGACGCGGAGGTAGCCCGAGTCGACGAGCGTGCTCGCCAATGTGCTCTTGCCGGCGCCCGGCAGACCCATCATCAGGACGACCTCGCCGTCGCGGCCTGCGGAGGCTGTGACGGCGACGGACGACGTGCGGGCGGCCATCGCGCGGCAGACGGCAAACCGTTCCCGCAGCCGGAGCCGGTCCTGGTCCGTGAGGACGATTCCCGCGGCGCGCGCGGCCGATCGAGCCGTCTCGACCCGGGTCGGGCCCGGGATCGGCACAACAGACGGAGACAAGTCGAACAGCGCCGCCAGCGCGATCTCGAAGGGTGTCGCGCCGTGCTCCTCCGCGATCGACGTCAGCACCGGATCCGATTCGATCCGCTTCCGGTGCTCCGGTCCGCCGAGGGGCCTGTAGGCCAGCAGCGGCAGATCGTGGGTTTCGCAGTACTGAACGACGCCGCTCAGCACGTTCGCGTCGTTCCAGAGGCTCAACTCGACCTGCACGGCCTCGATGTCCGCAATCCGCCGGGCCTCGGCGATCTGCCCGACCGTCACGTTGCAGAGGCCAATCGACGCGATCAATCCGCGCTTCTTCAGCGCGTCCAGCGCCCGGACGCTCGTCGCCAACGCGACGCGCGGATCGACGACATGCAGCTGGTAGAGCGCGATCCGCTGGACGTTCAACGCGCGCAGGGACGCCTCGCAGGCGGCGGCGAGGGCGCGGGCGCGTCCGTCCGGCTGCCAGCGCCCATCCGGGCGCGTCAGTCCACCTTTCGTGGCCACGCGCACGCGAGAGGAGTCGCCGTTCCACGCCGTCACCGCGCGGGCGATCAGACGTTCGTTGTGGCCGGTCTCGGCGTCATCGAGACAGTAGGCGCTGGCGGTATCGAGCAGCGTGACGCCGGCGTCGAGCGCGGCGTGCAGGACTTGAATCGCGCGCGCCTCGTCTCGATCGGGCGCGGTGGAGAGGCGCATGCAGCCGATGGCCGCCGGCCTGGCCGGAGGCTTCACACGACGGCGGCCTCAGCGGGCGCAGGCCCGGAGACCGGCAACTGGGGGTGAAGCGTGGCCCGCACGCGGTAGCGCGGAATCATGTCGAGGACGCAGTCCGGCTCCTCGCGATGGCACGACACCAGGTGAATCCGGTGCCGCTGCGCGACCATCACCATGATCAGCAGCATCTCCATCATGGCCATGTCCACGCCCATGCACAGCCGCGGCCCGCCGCCGAACGGGAAATACGCGAGGCGCGGCCGTCCCGTGGAGCGTGCCGGCAGGAACCGATCGGGATCGAACGCCTCCGGATTCTCCCAGAAATCCGGATGCCGGTGCGTGATGTAGGGGCAGAGCAGGATCGTGGATCCCGCGCGGATCCGATAGCCCACAATCTCGTCGTCGTGAATCGCGTCGCGCGGAATGACCCAGACCGGCGGATAGACCCGCAGCGACTCCTGCAGAATCATGTTCGCGAACGGCAGCTTCGGGAGGTCGGCGACCGCCGGCACCCGATCGCCCACGACCCGGGCGATTTCCTGATGGAGCCGCCGCTCGACTTCCGGGTGCAGCGACAGCAGGTACCAGGTCCACGCGAGCGACTCGCCGACGGTATCGTGCCCCTGCTGCAGCATGCCGAGGATCTCTTCGTGCAGCTGCCGGTCGGTCATGCCGGTGCCGGTCTCGGCGTCGCGGGCGGTCATCAGCATCGCCAGGAAGCTCCGGCTGTCAGTGCCGGATCGTTTCTTCTCGACGATCTCCGTGATCCGATCGTTGAGCATGCGCATCGCGCCGTTGAAGCGGCGGTTGTCGCTGGTGGGAATCCACAGCGGCAGCGGCGCCAGCGCGGCCACGCGCTTCTTCAGCACCGCCAGGGCGGACTGGGCCGCCTTGGCCATCTGCGAGGCGTCCGACCACAGGTCCACGCCGAAGAGCACGTCGCCGATGATCACGAGCGCGAGCTCGGTCATCTCGTTGTAGAGCGCGATCGGCTGCCCCGATTGCGCGACCGATTCCCAGCGCCGCAGCATCTCGGCGGTCCGGCCGGTGATGATCGGCGCGAAGTCCGCCGTATGATCGCGCTTGAACGAGGGCTGGACGCGCCGCCGCTGCTGGCGCCACGTGTCGCCGTCGGCGGTCAGCAGGCTCTCCCCCCAGTACGGCTTGATCCGGTTGAAGACCCATCCCTTGCAGTAGTTCTGATGGTTGTCCTGCAGGACGTGTTTGACGTCCCTGGGATGGGTGAGCAGGTAGGTCTCGCCGGGCAGGGCGAGCCGAACGACGTCTCCCTGCCGCGCCGCCTCGCTGAGCAGCCGGACCGGATCCGCGCGCCACTTCAGAATGTGCCCGGCGATCGGCAGCCGGCCCGGTGCGCGCGGCACGCGTCCATTCGTCGCGGCGTTCTCGTTCGTTGCCTGGGCGGCCATCGCTCGACTCCCGCTGAGGGTCTCTCCGTTTCCGGTTTCCAGCCCCGCTTCACCGGCTGATCGCGGTCGGCGACATGATCCGCTCGTCGAGCGGGATGTCCATCTGGTAGCCGGACCACAGGATCTGGGTCGAGGTCTCGGTCTCGTGATTGGTCATCACCGACTTCGACGGCTGCGGACTGCGCGCCTGCAGCACGTAGCCGCTGTGGACGAGCGTTTTTCGCGGCTTCGCCGGATCGCTCCCGAAATACTCGATCTGGCTAACCCGCAGCATGTCGTCGTAGTACACCTTCACCAGCGTGTAGCTCGAGTACTTAATCCGAGGCTTGGCCTCGACGACGGTGCACGTCCCCGCCGGGCACGGCCCGCGGCTGACCGCGCCGTAGTCGTAATCGTCCACCTGCCACTTCAGGATGTCCTCGTACGAGAAGTCGCTGCTGACGAAGGCGGCCTGCCGGCCGCGATCGGCGATGCGCTGCACGCGATGAGTGCGAGGGGTCACCAGCCACTGCTGGTTCTCGCCGGCCCCACTGGACCACGACAGCAGCTCGGTATCCTTCAACGCCGTCGGCGCGCTGATCAGCACGCGCGCCTTGTCGAACGCGGACGTGGCGTCCTGCTCGAGGAGGTCGAGGGTGAAGCTGCGCTGGCCGATGGATTCGGTGCCGCGCGTCAGCGTCATCTCGCCGGAGACCCGCAGCGTCTTGAACGCGAACTGCGCCGTCTGCGACTTCTGCGTGATCTCCTTTCCGGTTTCAGGGGCGGCCAGCACCGCCGTGAGCATGCACAACGTGACGACTGGAACCAGTATCTTCCGCATACACAAGTCCCTTCGTGCGGCTCGAAAACGTGAGCAGGAGAAACGAGAGGATGAACAGGTCGCAGAGCATCGCGAGCACCAGGCCGATCGCCGTGAGTCCGCCAAACGTCCGCATTGGAATGAACGCCGATAGCAACAGAACGCTGAAGCCGGTCGCGATGACTACGCAGGTCGCGATCATCGTGGGCCCGGTGTGCCGCAGCGCCGACGCCAGCGCGCCGTCGCCCAGGTGCTTCCGGTCGAGGAATTCATGGACGTAGAAGCTGGTGTCGTCGACGGCGATGCCGAGAGAAATCCCCATGATGAACACCGTCGCCATGTCGATCGGATGACCGGTGGCGCCGAGGATCGAGCTGACGATCGCGACCGGGACCACGTTCACGAACATGGCGCTGGCCGCCAGAATCCACCTGCGCAGCGAGAGGTAGAACAGCACGAAGCACGCGATCGACATGACCACCATGCTCGCGATCTGTCCCCGCGACATGGCGTCGTCCATGTTGGCCCAGAGCACCGTGACCCCTGAGACCCGTGCGGTGACGTCTGGCAAGGACGCGAAGTGTTTTCGCATGATGGCTGGAATTTCCTGCCGCGTCAGCCGCTCGAGCCTGGAGTTGTCGAGATACGGGAAGAAGACGACCAGGCGGTAGGCCCCGAACCCGTCGTGCACGTAGCTCGGGATCTCGGTGTTTCCACCCGTCAGCGCGAAGACGTACGCGTCGGTGACGGAGGCATCGTTCGCCGCGAAGCGCGCCAGCGGCTCGTCGCCGGCCAGCGCCGGCGCCACCTCTGCGAAGATCGCCGCCGGCCCCACGACCTTCGACACCTCCGGCAGCGCTTCGATCGAGGCGCTCGCGTCGACGATCGCGGCGTTCAACGCCGCGTCGACGATCGGTTCCCTGACCGGCCGGCGGATGACGATGCTCAGCTGCGCGCTCGGAAGCTTGGCCGCTTCGAAACGAGCGTAATCGATGCGCAGGCGCTCTTTGGCCTGGATCATGTTGATGTAGGTCGAGTCGTACGTCACCAGCGAGGTCAGCCAGGCCATCGTCAGGCAGACGGCGACGGCAGCCACCGCCAGCCGGCCCCGGATCCGCTGCAGCCCCGCGAGCCAGCCGGCCAGACCGGCCAGGATGTCGGTCGCCCAGCGCTCGCCGGCGAAGAGCGTCCGGTCATCGGTGAGCTCTCGCGCCGCCCCGAACCAGACGAAGCACTTCGGCAACACGAAGACCACGTGGAAACCGGACAGCAATTCGCCCGCAGCGCCGAACAGCGCCATCTCCTGTACCGGCGTGACCGGGATGATCGCGAGCAGGCCGAAGCCCAGCGCCGTCGTGATCTGCGCGACCAGGATCGGGCGGATCAGTTCATTACGCGTAGCGCGTACCGCTTCGGCCGGGGTGCCGCGGCCCTCGCGCAACCAGTTCACGATCCAGCCGGTGACGTGCAGGCAGGATGCGACGCCGAGCGTGAAGGACAGGCCGGGCAGCGCGATCGTCACCATGGTAAAGGGACGGCCGCTGAGCAGCATCGCCGAGATCAGTGCCCCCGTAGTCAGCGCCACGGGCACGAGGATCGCCAGCGACGTCCGCCACCGGAACCGCAGCATCGCGAGGAGCATCACGCAGGCGATGACCACCGTCATCGGGACGAGCACCACGAAATCGCCCCACGACATGCGATTCAGATCGGCGTTGATGACCGCCGTGCCGGCGACCGCCGCGCTCGCGACCGCCGGATGGGTGTCGAGCACGCGCCTGATCTCGGAGACCAGCTGCTGCCTCACCGCTCCCGGCGTCGTCGGCCCGGTGTGCTCCTTGATCAGCAGCGAGAAGACCTCGGGCGCTTTGTCATAGACGAGGAAGTTGCCGGCAACCGGATGTCGCAGCAGCGCGGTGCGGAGCGCCGGCCACGCCGTCGCATCGAGCGCGTCATAGAACAGGCCCTGGCCGTCGCGCTGCAGCACTTCGAGGCTGGTCGGGGAAATGACCCGGCTCACGCCATCGATTCTCTCGAGTTGTTCAGTGAGGGTGCGCGACACATCACCGCCATCGGCGATGCGGTCGCCGCGCAGCCACACCGTGGCCAGCATCCAGGTGTCCGATCCGAACAGCTGCCGTTCCTGGGTGAGGGTCGCGACCGTGGGATCCGAACGATCGAACCAGATGTCGATCGCGTTGTTGACGATGGGGCGGCCGTTGTAGAGGGACACGCCCAGGGCCATCATGACCGCGAGATCGATCGCGACGATCGCGTGCGGCACCCAGTCTGCGAGTCTGCGGACGTATGTACCCATGGTCACTTCGACAGCCCTATCCGGACGTAACTGAACCACTCGAGATCGTCCCGCCAGATGTCGAGCACGCTTGGTTTCTCCCCGGTGGAGAATGACGTGAACCGGAAGCCAATGTTCAGTGTCGGCGACTCGGCGAGCGCCTTCTCGACGCCGCCGATGAAGCCATGGCCGCGGAACGCCCAGTCGTACGCGTAAAGGACGTCGACCTGCGCCGGGCGTAGTCCGGTCTGGGCGATCCTCATGCCCGCCCGAACGGCGGACGCGAACGGAATGTCCACGCGATCCCCTCGCGTATCCGCCATGAACTCGAAACGGGGAATGACATTGTAGGCCCCGCCGAACGCGCCGAGACGCTGGTATTCGGCGGCGACCGCGACGTATCCGTAGCTGCGATCCTGACCCGTGACGTCGAGCGCGCCGCGGCGGGCGAAGCCTTCGGCCAGAAAGCGCCAGTCCGCCTGCGTCGTCTCCAGCTCGCCACCGACCTGCAGCAGGTCGGTGTAGACGGCATTGATCTCGCCGAGCCGCGCGTCGGGGGTGAAACGCGGAACGAAGGTGGGACGGCGGCTGAGCCCGCCGAAAACGTGCGCCGCCCAGTCGACGTTGCGCTGGGTACCCGAGGCCCGCACCGCGATCGCCTGATCGCCCAGCGCCCCCCGATCCGTCACATCGCGAGTCGGCGCGCCGAAGCCGAAGCGGCCGTCGCGATCGGGTAGCGGCTGCCGGCGCTCGCCGGCGAGCGTGTAGACGTCGAGCGTCACACCTTCGAAGAAGGCGGTCGCCCTGATCGCCGGCTGGCTCAGGCGATTCTCCGGATGCACCAGCGAGAAGGGCGTATTGGAAGGGCCGAGCGGATCGAGCGGCGAGTCGTTGAACCGTCCCCACCGTTCGCGAAGGAGGCCGCCGGCGAGCGCAGTCTTCGTGCCCCGCCAGACGACCTTTGCTTCACCATCGACGAGGCCGCTCCGGCCATTCGACGCGTACACGACGAGATCCCCGCTGAAATCGATGTTCTTCCGAAGCTGATGGTCGTATTCGATGGAGGCCCAGCCGCGAATCTCCGAATCTTCGGCGGGCCGTCCCGCGGGCTCGCGCGGATAGAAGGCCGTCTGGACTTCCGACGACACCGACAGCTGCCCCGCGATCCCGGCCGCGGGCACCAGGAGCACCACCGCGAGCGCCGCTGCCGCCCGACACACGCCAACCCGACGGAGTCGATCCGCGATGATTGTCAGGTGGCCTGTTCCGCGTGCATCCGCGCCGGCGCGGGAGCCGTGTTGTTCAAGCTTGCATCCAGCCCGAACCGGAGCCGGCTCTTCACGAACCGCGGGTCATCCTTGTCCAGGCCGCAGGTCAGCACGTTGGGGACGACGCCGTAGTGCGACGGATCGGATCCGAGCGCGCTGTCGACGAGCTGTCCGCCGGGGCTCACCGTGTACCAGTAGCGGTAATCGATGTTGTGGTGCTTGGCGTGGCGCCGCGTGACGTAGCGGCCGAGGCGCCCCTTCTCCATCCTGAAGTGGCTGGTCAAGTGCAGCCATTCGAAGACCAGATAGCCGCACACGCTTCCACCGAGAACGGCGATGAGCGTGCTCTCGAGCGGCAGGAGAAGCAAGAGCCAGGCGACGGTGATCAGCGCGATCGGCAGCGCGAACCAGAGCGGCGTGAAGAGCAGGTGCCGGCTGCGCTGCTGATCGTGATGTCCGTAGTGGAGCCGGTAGAGCAGGTCGAAGAGAAACTGATTCTTCGGCGCCGGCGCATGGAAGACGAACCGGTGGATCAGATGTTCTTCGAGGAGGTACAGGCCCCAACCCATCGCGAAGAGGCCGACCGCGGAGAGGTCGCCCCGCCGGATGGTCAGCGCCAGGCCGGCGGCGGCGATGACGGCCATCACCCGGATGCCGACGTCGCTCGAATACACGCGAAGGAGCTTCTGGAAGTCGTTCATGGTCCTGGCTCCGTGGCCGGTTCGCTTTCTCCTGTTGGAACCGCCGACCCGGCCGGATGACCGCCGGATTATCTTCTAAAACGTCGCGGGCGCGCGAATGTTCAGCGGCCGGCCAGGGGCCCCGGCGCCGACGCGGGGAATTCTCCGTAAACGGCTGATCCGGAATCGATTACGACTCTTCCCTTTCCACGGCGCCCCGGCGTTCGCCCAGCAGCAATCGCCGAAGCGTCCGGAGATCGTTCAGCAGGATGAGGCTGGCCAGGACGTTCTGGCGGAGGCTGTTCAGTTTGTGATCCACCACCCGCAGGGCATCGAGGCGCCGCTCCGCGCCCCGGGTGTCGCGCGCCCGCGCGATCTCGTCGAGGATCGACCCGTAGGCATCGTCCACGGCTTCCCTGAGCAGGCTGACGAATTCGTGTGCGCTCTCGAGCGTTTCAAAGGGGCTGTCGCTTTGGTGGGGCATGGCCATTTCCGCGCGAAAGCATACTCCACCGACGGTGAACTCGGCTCTTGCGCAGTCGGGATAATCCACATAACATCCCGCCGCTATCCAGCAGTCGGCCCGGGCGGTCCGCTCGTCCGCTCGACGCTGCTCGCATCTCCGCATGGAACCCGGCGCAGGCCCGCTGCGTCATCGATGCCACGTGCTCTCGCTTGGACAGGCAGGGGGACTCGACATGGACCTGGTCTCGTCGGACGACTTCTACCAGATGATCAAACCGCAGCTCTGCGGGCTGCTGGATCTGCTGCGGGTCGGCGTGGTCTTCGATCGGGGCCGGGGAGACTACCTCTATCACCGCCGCGACGGCGAGGAAGTCGCGGTTCTGGATCTCGTGGGGGGCTACGGATCGCTGCTGTTCGGGCACCACCATCCCACGCTCGTGGCCGAGGCGCAGCGGCTGCTCACCGAAGGACGGCCGATTCACTCGCAGGGCTCGCGGCACGCGCTGGCCGGCCGCCTGGCGCAGGAACTGGCGCGGCGCGCGGGAGACGACTATCGCGTCGTCTTCACCAACTCCGGCGCCGAGGCCGTCGAGGCCGGGATGAAGCACGCCATCCTCGAGACCGGGTCACGCACTTTCATCGCGCTCGAGAAGGGATTCCACGGCAAGACGCTCGGGGCGGTGCAGTTGACCGCGAACCAGGATTACCGCGAGCCCTTCCTGATCGACGGCCTGACCGTCCATCGCGTCCGCGCCAACGACATCGCGCAGCTCGAGCAGACCTTCGCGCGCACCGGCAGCCTCGCCGGCATGATCTTCGAGCCGATTCAGGGAGAAGGCGGCGTGCGCGAGATCACCGCGGAGTTCGCGCAGCGCGCCGCCGCGCTGTGCAGCGCGCGCGGCGTCCCGCTGATTGCCGACGAGATCCAGACCGGCATGGGGCGGACCGGCACGTTCCTCGCCTGCGAGGCGCTCGGCGTCAAGCCCGATTACGTGCTCCTGTCGAAGGCGCTCGGCGGCGGCCTCGCGAAGATCTCGGCGACGTTGATCCGCCGCGACCGCCACGTCGACAAGTTCGACGTCCTGCACACGAGCACCTACGCCGAGGACGATTATTCGAGCGGCATCGCGCTGAAAGCGCTCGAGCTCCTCGACCAGGCCGCGCTCGACGCCTGCCGCCACAAAGGAGAGCGGCTCCTGGACGGCCTGCGCCGTCTGAAGGCCAAGTACCCGGACGTCATCGTCGACGTGCGCGGCCGCGGGCTGATGGTCGCCGTCGAGTTCCGGCGATGCCTCGACGACTCGAGCTGCCTGCTTCGCCTGCTCAGCAACCAGGACGACCTGATCTTCGTGGTGGTGGGTCATCTCTTCAACGTGCACCGGATCCGCGTGGCGCCGACGCTCAGCGATCCGCAGTCGCTGCGGCTCGAGCCTTCGATGTTCATCTCGGAAGCGGACATCGACCGCGTGGTCGGCGCCCTCGAGGACGTCTGCGCGAAGCTCCGGGCGCACGATGCCATCGGCCTGACGAAGTACTTCATCGACGGGCCGGAGCGCTCCGATCACGACAACACGCGGGTCGCGTCCGACACCAAGTTCTTCATCCACGACGAGCCGCCGTACTGGCAGCGCGAGCTCGATCCGCCACCCCTGAAGGTGGCGTGGCTGTTCCATATGAAGGACGCGGACGATCTGATCACGCTCGAGCCCGATGCCGCCAGCCTGACGGTGCCGGAGCGCGAGCGATTCCTCCGGCATTTCGCGCCCCGCGCCAACCCGCTGGTGATGAGCTCCTTCGACGTGCAGTCCACGACCGGCGCCAAGGTCCGCTTCTACGCGATTGCGCTGCCCTTCACGTCGAAGCAGATGAAGCAATGGCTGGACGAGGCGGACTTCTTCCGGGTGCGGCATTCGATCGACAAGGCGATCAAGGTGGCGAAGTTCATCGGCTGCGAGGTCATCGCGCTCGGACAGTACACGTCGATCGTGACGCGGAATGCGACCACGCTCGATCTGCCGCACGTCGGCCTCACGACCGGCAACAGCTACACGATCGCGCTGGCGCTGGAGGCGGTCGAACGGGCGGTTCAGGAACGCGGGCTCGATCCGATGTCGGCGACGCTCGCGGTCGTGGGCGCGTCGGGCAACATCGGCCAGACCTGCGCGGAGATCCTGGCGCCGAGATTCGGAAAGAGCGTGCTGCTCGGGAGCAGCAAGCCCTCGGCGGCGCGGCGCCTCGAGGGTCTGCAGGCCCGGCTGCCCCGGGCCCGCATCGATTGCGACGCGGCGGCGCTGCGGCAGGCCGACGTCGTGCTCGCGGCCGCCAATGCGCCCACGCCGTTCCTGAACGCCGACGTCTTCGCGCCGGACGCCGTGGTCTGCGACCTCTCGGTGCCGGCGGCGGTCTACCCGGAGGTCAAGGAGATGCGCCCGGATGTGCTGGTGATTGGCGGCGGGATCGCGCGTCTGCCCTTCGGCGAGGACCACGGCATCCCGGGATTGCCGCTGCCGGCCGGGCAGGTCTACGGTTGCATGGCCGAAACGATGCTGCTCGGCCTCGAAGGCGTGCGCGACGCGACGTTCACCGGCATGCTGCCGGCCGAGCACGTGTTCCGCCTCGCGGCCATGGCGAAGCGGCACGGCTTCACGCTCGCCGAGTACAAGACCCACCTGACGATGGGAACGCCGGATCGCGCGTTCTCGTGAATCCGCGACCCCGGCGGAGCCTGCCTCGCCGTAGCGCGAAGCGCGAAGGCGGCCTATCGCAGATGCTTGTTGAAGTGCGCGAGGGTCCGCTCCCACGCCAGCTTCGCCGCGGCCGCGTCGAAGCGCGGCGTCGTGTCGTTGTTGAAGCCGTGCTGCGTGCCGGGATAGAGATGGCGCTCGTAGCGGACGTTGGCGGCTTTCAACGCCGTCTCGTACGCCGGCCAGCTGGCATTGATCCGTTCGTCGACCTCGGCTGACTGAATCAGCATCGCGGCCTTGATCTTCGGTACGTCCTCGGCGTTCGGCGCGCTGCCGTAGAACGCGACGCCGGCCGCGAGCTCGGGGACGCGCGTGGCCAGGAAGTTGACCATCCCGCCGCCGTAGCAGAAGCCGACCGCGCCGAGCTTGCCGCTGGTCTCGGGCCGGGCCCTGAGCCAGCCCGCCGCCGCGACGAAGTCCTCGCGCGTCTTCGCCTGATCGAGCTTGGGAAAAACCTCGCGCGCCTTGTCCTCGTCGCCCGGATAGCCGCCGAGCGGGAACAGCGCATCCGGCGCGAACGCGACGAAGTTGTCGAGCGCCAGCCGGCGGGCGATGTCCTCGATGTGCGGGTTCAGGCCGCGGTTCTCGTGAATGACGAGGACGGCCGGCAGCTTGCCCGCGGCCTTGGCCGGCTGGGCGAGGTAGCCGCGCATCTTCCCGTACCCCTTCGGCGAGTCGTATTCCTGCGACTGCACCTTGATGCGGGGATCCTCGGGCTTGACGACCTGCGCCTCGAGGAACTTCGGGCTGAGCTGATCGAGCAGCATGGCGGCGGTCACGCCGCCGACCGCGTACTTCGCGGCCTTGTCGAGAAAGCCGCGGCGGTCGAGCGCGCCGTGGACGTAGGCGTCGAACAGAATGAGCAGATCCTGATCGAAATCGTGAGCGGTCTTGCGTTGCATGGTTTGTTCTCCTCGGCCTGTCATGTCTTGCGCCTGACCCGCGGACGCTACACGCCGCCGCGCCCGCGGCCGGGTGCGGCTGGCGCCGCTGGAGCCTCGCCGCCGCCCTGGCCTCGCCGGCCGCGTCCACCTCCGCGGGCGGGTGCGGTGCCGTTCACGAGCGTGTCGACGGGATAGTGAGCGGCCCAGGCGATCCCGCGCAGGATCACCGCCTCGATCTCGGGCTTCTTGAAGTTGGCGTACGTGTGTCCCTGCATCCAGACGAACGAACGGAACGGCTGCCCTCCGAAGATGGTGCGCTCGTAGGTCCACATCTGCGGCACCACTTCACCGGACGAGGGCATCGGCGCGGTGGCGAGAACGTGAATGCCGGGCGCCTGCGCCCACGTGATCTTGAAGAAGGCCTCGTCCTGGATCTCGAAGTCCGAGAGGCCCTTCATGATCGGCGACGCTTTGTCGACGATCGTGTATTTGATCGCGCCCGAGGAGAAGTTCTGTTCGCCGTGCTTCTTCGCGCCGCCGACGATTGACGCGTAGTACTGCGGGTCATCGCCGCAGAGCGTGTCGTGGAAGGTGACCAGACCGCCGCCGCGCTTGAGGTAGTCGTCCAGGACCGCTCGCTCGGTCGCCGTCATGTACCCGGCGTCGCCCTTGTACATCACCATCACGTCGGTGTTGGCGAGCTCCTGCGCCGACGGAAAGTGCAGCGACCCGTCGACCAGCGCGCCATGGTCGGTGAGGACCTTGCTCCAGTCGGCAAGGAACTGCGGATAGTCGTGCGCGCCTTCACCGTGGGACTTCAGGCCGCCGCGGATGTAGACGTGGATGGGACGCGTGTCCCCCGCCTGCACTGTCGGCGCCGCCGACGGCACGGCCGGCGGCTGTTGCGGCTGCTGTGCCATCACTCCTGCGCTGACAGCAGCCGTCAGCATCACCACCCAGATCGTTCGAGCCATCGTCCTTGCTCCTTGTCGTTGTCGAAATCCTTCGGCCTGCCCTCGCCTCACAGCCCCCCGCCGCGGCCGCCGCGGCCCGCGGCCTGCAATTCCTGATCGGACCAGGGCTTCGTGCGTCCTTTGGACAATCCACGCACTTCCATGACGTTCAGCGGATCCACCGCCGCCGCGGTGTGTCCCCAGGCGCGCCGAATGTAGGTGAGCGCGGCGGCAATCTGCTCGTCGTTGAGCGCCGGTCCCAGGGGCGGCATCAGCCCGATGGTCCCTTCCTTGCCGCCAATCAGAATGCGAATACCGGCCGAAGGGTCCGGGGCGTTTACGAAGGCCGAGTCGACGAGGTTCGCGCCCAGCTTGTCCTTGCCGCGGCCGTCGTCCTGATGGCAGCCCGCGCAGATGTTCTTGTAGATCTCGGCGCCGGCGTCGAAACGCTTCTGCTGCTCGGCCGTCAACGGCGGTGCGGTCACGACGGGAGCCGGCCGTCCGGGCCAATCCAGCTTCGCCGACACGCTTTTCGCGAGCAGCGCCATCGGGCCGCTACCGGACGCCAGCGCGGTCAACGCGGTGGGCTCGCCCGGCAACTGCACACCACGCCCCGGCGTCACCGCGACGCGGCCGCCGGGGGTGCTGAGCCCGGGCAGGCCACCGCCGCCGCCCCCGCGACCGCCGCGGCCGCCTCGCCCGCCTGCGGCGGCGGCGGTGCCCGGAGGAGGGAGGCCCGCGTCCAGACCTTTGAGCAGCGCCGTCCGTTGCCATTCCGGCTGTGAGGGGTTGGCAATCACGTCGATCGCGCGCTGCACGCCGGCGCTGTCACCGCTCTTGGCGATCGCGCCCGCCAGCATGGCCACCGCTTCCGTCGGCATCGCCGCCGCGGGTTTGCCCTGAATCACCTTCGTCAGCAGGTCGGCTTCGAGACCCTTCGCGCTGCTGATCACCGCATCCACGATGATCGGATCGGCGCCGTCGCGGGTCAGCAGCGCGATCGCGGGATCGACGCGCTCCGCCGCCGGCATCTCGCCGATCGAGGCAGCCACCTGCCGGCGCACGTTCCAGCTCTTGTCGGCGGCGAGCGCGACGACCGCGCTCTCGAGCGCCGGATCGCTGCCGAGCCATCGCTCCGACAGTCGCACGGCCGACGCCCGGACGTCGCCGTTGGCGTCGGCGAGCGCCTTGCGCACCGACGCGACATCGAGCGCCTCGAGGCCGTCGAGCGTCCACAGCGCGTGCAGCCGCGTCCGCCAGTCCGGGGCGCTGCCCGCCAGCGTCTTCAAGGCCGGCACCGCCGCCTTGTCACCGCGCTCGACGAGCAGACGCTGCGCCGTATCGCGCCACCAGCCCTTGGGATTCGAGAGCGTCTGAACGAGCTGGGCGGCGGTCGCCCTCGACAGCGCAGGCGCTGCGGGACGCCGCGCGTTCCCGTAGACGACCCGCCAGATCCGTCCCTTCCCGACCGGCAGCTGCAGATCGTTCGCCTTGATGTAGTCGGTGAGGTATTCGCTCCAGATGCCTCCGGCCTGGACCACGCCGCGGTACATGTCGACCACGTACAGGTTGCCGTCCGGACCATCGAACAGGCTCGCCGGCCGGAAACGCTCGTCCGACGACGCCAGGAACTCGCCCCGGTCGTATCCGTTCTTCGCCGTCAGCCGTCCCGAGCCATCATCGACCACCACCATCCGGTGCACGAGGTTCGTGGGGGAATCCGGGATGAACGCGTTGCCGTGCAGCTCCTTCGGATAGGTGTCCCCGCGATAGATGGTCGGCCCGCTCGCTCCCTGGATCACGATCGACGACTCGTCGGCGCGGAAGAAGGGATCGCGATAGCCGCGGTTGACGCCGCGGTTGTTCCGGACCGGGTAGACGATGGCGTCGGTCTGTTCGATCAGCAGCTCGTAGAGGCCGCGGGTCCGGACTCCGTTTGGATTGCGGAGGAAGTAGCGGGACGGCGTGTAATCGACGAACAGCGGCGAGTCGTTGACGTTGCGGTAGATGCGCCCGGCGTCGTCCTGCGACACCTGCCACTGGCCGCGGCTGAGCGCCGGCAGCGGCTCGAACTTGCCGTTGGCGAGCCGGAGGTCCCAGACGTGCTCGGACGAATACATCACGTTGTCCATCGCCCAGAACAGGCTGTTCGCGTTGTGCTCGATCCCGCCGTTCGGATTGCCGTAGGTGTTGACGACCAGATCCTTGGTGTCGGCTTTCAGGTCGCCGTCGGTGTCCTTGAACAGCCAGAGGTTTGGCGGTTCGCCCACGAGGACCCCGTGCTCGAGCACTTTGAGGGCGCGCGGCATCGAGAGCCTGTCGGCGAACACCGTCTTCTTGTCCATCCTGCCGTCGCCGTTCGTGTCTTCCAGCACGCTGACGCGATTGAGCGGTTCACGGGAGTCGCGCCCGGAAGTGTCCGGGAGGAACGTCAGCATCTCGAGCACATAGAGACGGCCGTCGGCATCGAAGTCCATCAGGATCGGCGACTCGATCATCGGATCCGAGGCCACGAGCTCGACGCGGAAGCCAGGCGGCGTGGAGAACGTCTTCATCTCGTCTTCGGGCGACAAGGCGACGGATTTGTCCATCGGCTTCATCGCTGGAGGCCAGATGTTCCCGGGAGTCTTCGCGGTGCCCTGAGCCGCGATCGCAGCGGCGAGGCCGACCATTGCCGCCGCGACGAACGCGAAGACGACACGTGTCCGAATCGTGGTGTGCTGCATGAGAACCTGCGTGATGTCCGTTACTTCTCGCTGACCGGCACCAGCCGGATCACCATTCCCGGCGTGGACGCCGACAGTCCCACACCCGTGCCCGCCCCGGTGGGATTCTGGAGCAGCACGTAGAGCAGGCCGTCGGGCCCGGTGGTCACGGCGCGGACGCGCCCGAACTGCTCGAACACGGCTTCCTGGTGGGTCACCTTGCGGCCGGTGATTTCGAGGCGCCGCAGCTGCTGGCCGGCCAGCGCGGCGACGAACAGGTTGTTCTTCCACCCGGGATACTTCGTTCCGGTGTAGAACCCGATGCCGCTCGGCGCAATCGTCGGCGTGTAGTAGACGATGGGCTGTTCCATGCCCGCATGGCTGCGCTCGGTGATCCCGTTCTGCAGTCCCATCGAGATCACGCCCCAGCCGTAGTTCTTGCCCTTGTCGATGACGTTGATTTCGTCGCCGCCCGTCGGGCCGTGTTCGGATTCCCAGAGCAGCCCGTCAGGCGCCCATGAGAGACCCTGCGGATTGCGGTGGCCGTAGGTCCAGATCGACGGGAGGGCGTTCGGCGTGCCGACGAACGGATTGTCCTTCGGAATCGACCCGTCGTCGTTCACCCGGTGGATCTTGCCGAGCGGCTTGGACAGATCCTGCGCGTTGGTCATGTCGCCGCGTTCGCCCAGTGTGTAGAACAGGTGACCGGTCCGGTCGAAGATGAAGCGGGTGCCATAGTGCGCCCCGCTCGGCGTGTAGAGCTCGGCCGGGGCGCGATAAATGAGCTGCTCCTCGACCCAGCGGTTGGTCTTGTCGATCTTGCCGCGGACGAAGACCGTCATCGACGGAGGACTCGGCGGCCCGCCGCGTCCGCGGCCACGCGCACCCGCGGCGGGCGGAGGCTCGGCCGGCGCCGCGGCCGCCGGAGGCGCAACGTAGCCGGCGACCACCTCGGTGTAGGCCAGATAGATCCAGCCGTTCTTCGCGTATTGCGGATGAATCGCCACGTCCAGCATGCCGGCGTCCTGCCGCTCCCACACCTTCGGCGTTCCCTGGACCGGCTCCGGCAGCAGCTTGCCCTTCTCGATGATGCGGAGACGGCCGGCACGTTCCGTCACCAGCAGGCGGCCGTCCGGGAGGAACACGAACCCCCAGGGCGTTTCGAGTCCCGGCGCGACGACTTCGATGCGGAACGTCTGGCGTTCGGACTTGATGATCTGGTTGTTGGGATCGGGAACGAAGACCGGCTTGTCCTTGAGGTTCGCCGCGGTCGTGCGGATGTAGGCCACGAGCTGCCAGATCTGCTGATCGTCGAGCGTGCCCTTGAAGGGCTGCATCGCCGTGTTCGGCACGCCGTCTCTGATCTTCGCGGCCAGCGTCTCGTCGTCGTTCGACGTGAGCAGCCGTTCGGAGAACAACGTCGGCGCGCGTCCGCCGGCCAGGTCGGTGCCGTGGCACGGCGCGCACGTCGTGTTGAACAAGGTGGCCGCGGCATTCCCGCGGCCTCCGCCCTGGCCACCGGCACGGCCGCCTCCGGGCGGCTGCTGCCCTTCGGCGGGCGGCGGACCGGCGGGAGGAGGCTGTTGCTGCATCGCGGCGCCGGTGCCGGCGGACACGGCGCCGAGCAAGACCGCCACCGTACAGATGACACTGCCAAGTACTTTCATGTTGTGTATTAGAAACCAGCTCTCAGCCGTCAGCTATCAGCTATCAGAAAGATCTTTTCTGACAGCTGAAAGCTGACGGCTGACGGCTGTTAGAACGAGAACCGCAACTGCGCCTGAATGGTGCGCAGGGGTGCCGCGCCGGTCACCGCGCCGAAGCCGGCGGCCGTCGTCTTGAGCCGATTCGGATCCACCGTGCCGTCGGCGAGGAACTGTGGATTCCGGATGGTCTGGTTGGTCGGGCTGACGAGCTGCAGCTGCGTCTGCCGGGCGTTGTAGACGACCACGTTGAAGGCGTTGTACATCTCGACCCGGAACTGCGCGGTGCGTGCCGCACCGAGCTTGAAGGTGCGCGCGATCGCGAGATCGGTGGTCTTGTCGGGACAGCCGACCATGTAATTGCGGCCGGACTCGAGTCCCAGGCTGCCGGGCATCGGTCCCGAGAACGCCGAGGTCGTGAACTGCCGGAATCGATCGCCGCTGCAGCCACTGCCGGTGTCGCCATTGATGACCACGCGCGCGGGATAGTCCGGCGATCCGGTCAAGTTCACGTTCGCGCCGTTGTTCTGGTACTGGTAGGTGATGTCGTACCTGGCGCCCGAGCCGCCGGTGAAGACCCCCGAGAGCTGCCAGT
>Ga0075423_10001115_pt1 | contig 23152 bp, 16 predicted proteins | sample SoiMethybrSBSTD2_FD_80114 | JGI IMG/M metagenome (GOLD analysis project Ga0075423, IMG submission 80114) | Bulk soil microbial communities from a Populus tree surrounding site in Tennessee, USA - Soil MetaG P. TD hybrid SBSTD2 | ecosystem: Environmental > Terrestrial > Soil > Tree plantation... | reverse complement strand
TCGACGGTCTCCCCCCGATTCATGTGAATCGTGATCGTCTCGTCTTTGTCGACCGTCTCCGTCCGGTTGGCGTGGATGGTGATCGTTTCGTTGTTGTCGACCGTCTCCGTCCGATCGTGCTTGACGTTAGTCGTCTCGTCGTGGTCGATCGTCTTCTTCCGATCGTGCCCCACCCAGTGGGTCTCGTCGTTCTCGACCTCGATGTCCTGGTTCTTCTCCGCATGGATGAAGAGCTGCTCCGAGCCCATCTTGTCTTCCATGCGGATCTCGTTGAAGTTGGCCCCGCCGCCGCCCTTCGAGCTTCGGCTCTTGATCCCGGTCTGCGTCTGGTTTGCCGGCAGGTCGTAGGGCGGCATCTGCTCCGCGTTGTAGACCCGGCCGGTGATGATCGGCTGATCGGGATCGCCCTCGAGGAAATCGACGATCACTTCCTGGCCGATACGCGGGTTGGAGACCGCGCCCCAGCCCTTTCCCGCCCACGGGTGTGAGACCCGGATCCAGCAGCTGCTGTTGTCGTCCTTCTTCCCGCGCCGATCCCAGTGGAACTGGACCTTCACCCGCCCGTACTTGTCGGTGAAGATCTCCTCCCCCGCCGGGCCGACCACGACCGCGGTCTGCGGGCCCTGCACGAACGGCTTCGGCGTCTCCCGTTTCGGCCGGAACTGCTGCGAGCTCGGCATCGCGGTGAACGAGCACTGATACGCAGTCCCGCCGGCGTTGGGGATCGACTCGTAGTTCTCGAAGGAGAGGTGGTACCGCGCGGCGAGGACCAGGTACTCCCGGTTCTGGTCGGGCCGCGGGTGATCCTCGAGGGTCAGGAGCGCGCCCACCTGCAGCCCGCGCGCGTTCGTCAGCGCCTGCGCGGTCTCGAACTGGCTGCCCAGCTCGTCGATCCGGATCGCGGCATATTGCTGGCCGTCCGGGATCTGCACGTACTCACCCGGCCAGTCGTACACCTCGGCGTTGCTTGGCGTGTACTTCCGCGGCAGGGTCTTGCTGGCCTTGAGCTCCACGCTGGGACGCTCGAAGTCGTGATCGTCGTGGACGTAGACCCCCGGCTGGATCTCGCGCGAAAGCTCCCACGAGCTGATGTGCTCGAGATCCGGCCTGACCTGCTCCCCCGCCGAGATGAACGACAGCTTCGTGCAGGCCTCCGCCGGATCGTGTTTGCTGGTCGAGTCGGTGAGGACCAGCGTGTTGTGCCCCTCGCTGTGCCGGAAGTAATACCCGATCCCTTCCTGCTCCATCAGCCGGCTGACGAAGTTGAAGTCGGTCTCGCGGTACTGCACGCAGTAGGTCCACTTCCGGTAGCTGCTGGTCAGCTCGAACTTGTAGTCCGCCGCGCCGAAGTCGGCGAAGACCGCCTTGATGATGTCGGGGACGGTCATCTCCTGGAAGATCCGGCAGTCCGACGTCCGAGTCAGGAACCAGAGCCACGGCCGCACCTTGGCGATATAGCGGTTGTACCGTCCGTAGGTGCCGCCCACCGAAAACCGCGTGATGTAGCCGTTGAAGTGCCGGACCTGATCCTCGGCCAGCGCGAGCTTGATCGTGACGTTCTTTCCCAGGATCTCGTCGAGATTGATGTCGGCCTTGCTGCTCAGGAGCTCGAGCTGATAGTCGAACGGCCGGCTCATTTCCTCGTACGCCGTCATGCCGTGGAACAGCAGGACGTCGTCGCCGAGCGGCGTGACGATCTCCATGACTCTGGGCATGACAGGCATGACAGTCCTCGTGGCTGACGGGGTCGCTCGTCCTCGCTAGGGCTTGCGCGCGCGTATCACCAGGCCCGCGACCGGCACCCCGGACTCCATTCGCAGCTCGGCCTGCGCGATCTCCGGGGCCAGGCCCTCGCCGGTCAGCAGCCGCTCGACGTAAGGCCGCGAGTGCGTGTAGCGGCCGTGCATCTCGAGGTGGAAGTCCGGCGCGTCGGCGGCCGTCCCGTGCTCGAGCGTGAAGATCAGCATCCCCCCGGGCCGGAGCGCCCGGGCCGCCGCCGCCATCACCTCGTCGAGTGCGCCAAAATATACCAGCGTATCGGCCGACACGATGACGTCGAACGCACCCGGATTCTCCCGCAGGTAGCCGGTGAGCTCGGTCTGCAGCAGCTCGTCGTAGATCTGCTTCTCCTTCGCCTGCGCCAGCATCCCGGCCGAGAGATCCACGCCGGTCAGGCGCCGCGCGAAGGGGCCGACCAGGGGCCCGCACAGCCCGGTGCCGCACCCGGCGTCCAGCACGTTCAGCTGCTTCGCCGGCTCGAGGCCCGAATCCTCGAGCATCGCCCCCACCAGCGCCGGCGCGCGGTAGGACAGCTTGGCGAGCTTCGACTCGAAGCTGGCCGCGAAGCTGTCGAACGTCCTCTCGACGTAGCGGTTCGAGGCGCGGCCCGGAATGTCACGGCCGGTGCACGCCGACAACATGTGCCGCGCGATCGGATCGTCGGGATCGTCCGCCAGCCATTCCTCGAAGATCTGGATCGCCTGATCGACTTCTCCCAGCGTGCAGTGCGCGAGCGCCAGGAGCCGCCGCGCCTCGGGGTGCTTCGGCCGGAGCGTGATCGCCTTGCAGAAGCAGGTGACCGACTCCTCGGTCCGCTTCAATCCGTTCAGCAGCACGCCCAGATTGGTATAGGCGTCGATGTGCTCAGGATTGAGACGGATGGCGGTGCGGTAGGCCTCCTCCGCCTCCACCGGCTTTCCGGTGGCTCTCAGCAGCACCCCGAGATTGCTGTAGGCGTTCGCATGGGTCGGGTCGAGCGCGATCGCGCGATGGTAGGCGTCGATCGCGTCGTCGAACCGTCCGACATCCTGCAGCACGATGCCGAGATTGCTGTGCCAGTCCGCGCGATCGGGCACGAGCGCGAGACTCTTTTCCATCCACTCGATGGCCTTCTCGCGAATGCCCATCTGGTGCGCCATGACACCCGCATAGTGGAGGGCGCGCGGATGCTCCGGCGCGACATCGAGGATTTCGCCGTAGACCGCGTTCGCCTCGGCGAGGCGATCGTTCTGCTGCAGCAGGATCGCGATCTCGAGCGCTTCCTCCACCGTCAGCTCACGACTCGGCATGTCGGCGTCGCTGACGTGTTCGTTCAGCAGGTTCTGGGCGCGTTCACCAATCACCGTGCACCACCGTTCCCCCGCGGCTGCGAGCCGCGGCGACCGTTCGTTCTACTCGAATCGATACTCGAAGTTGCCGTTCGCCGCGGCCAGCTGCACTCCCCTGAGCGTCTCCCCGGCCATGGTCCGTTTCAGGAACTCGTGGCTGATCGCCGGCAGCACGGTATTGGTCAGGATCGCGTCGATCATCCGGCCGCCGCTCTCGACTTCGCTGCACCGGCTGACGATCAACTTGACCGCGTTGTCGTCGTAGGTGAACGGAATCTTGTGATGGTCGGTGACGCGCTTCGCAATCCTTCCCAGCTGCAGCCGGACGATGCTGGCCAGGACCGCGTCGCTCAACGGGTAGTACGGGATTACGACCAGGCGGCCGAGCAGCGCCGCCGGGAACTTTTTCAGCAGCGGCTCGCGCAGCGCTTTCGCAATACCTTCGGGCTCGGGCATGAGCTCGGGATCCTTGCACATACTGACGATCAGGTCGGTGCCAACGTTCGACGTCAGCAGGATGATCGTGTTCTTGAAGTCGATGTAGCGCCCCTCGGCGTCCTCCATCCAGCCCTTGTCGAACACCTGGAAAAAGAGCTCGTGGACGTCGGAGTGCGCCTTCTCGATTTCGTCGAGCAGGACGACGCTGTACGGCCGGCGGCGGACGGCCTCGGTCAGGATGCCCCCCTCCCCGTAGCCGACATATCCCGGCGGCGACCCCTTGAGCGTGGAGACCGTGTGCTTCTCCTGGAACTCGCTCATGTTGATGGTGATGACGTTCTGCTCACCGCCATAGAGCGCCTCGGCCAGGGTCAGGGCGGTTTCGGTCTTGCCGACGCCCGACGGTCCGCACAACATGAAGACGCCAATCGGTTTGTTGGGATTGTCGAGCTTGGCCCGCGAGGTGTGGATGCGGCGCGCGATCATGTCCAGCGCATGCCGCTGGCCGACGACGCGCTGATTCAGCGTTTCGGCCAGATTCAGCAGCGTTTCGACCTCGTTCTTGACCATCCGGCCGACCGGCACGCCGGTCCAGTCCTCGACCACCGCGGCGACGGCCTGTTCGTCGACACTTGGGAGAATGAGCGGAGATTCTCCCTGGAGAGCCGTCAGCTTGCCCTGGAGGTCGCGCAACTCGGCGAGCAGCGTCGCCTTCTCGTCCTCGGAGAGGGCCTCTGACGGATCTGTCACCGCGGCGCCTTCCGCCCTGGGCTGTGCGCGACGATCCGCGGCCTGGCGGAGTTTCGCGCGAATCTCCAGCAGACGATCGGCGAGGACTTTTTCACCCTCCCACCGCTTCTCGAGCTCCGCCCGCCGCTCTTCCGCCACCGCGAGCTTCTCCTCGGCCGCCTTGCGGCGCTCCGCGGTGTTCACGCCGACGGCTTCCTCGCGGCCGATGATCCCGAGCTCGATGTTCAGCGACTCGATGGTCCGGCGGCAGTCTTCGAGCTGCGGCGGCACCGCGTGCTGGCTGATCGCCACGCGCGCGCAGACCGTGTCGAGCAGGCTGACGGCCTTGTCCGGCAGCTGCCGCGCCGGAATGTAGCGGTGCGAGAGCCGGACCGCCGCTTCGAGCGCCTCGTCCAGGAGCTGCACGCGATGGTGCTTCTCGAGCATCGACGCCACGCCGCGCACCATCTGCCAGGCCTTCTCTTCACTCGGCTCGCCAACCTGGACCACCTGGAACCGCCGCGTCAGCGCGGGATCCTTCTCGATGTACTTCTTGTATTCGGCCCAGGTCGTCGCGGCGATCGTCCGCAGCGTGCCGCGCGCCAGCGCGGGCTTCAGGAGGTTGGCGGCGTCGCCGGTCCCGGCCGCGCCCCCCGCGCCGATCAGGGTGTGGGCCTCGTCGACGAACAGGATGATCGGCTCGGGCGACGCCTGCACTTCGTCGATCACCTGACGGAGGCGGTTTTCGAACTCACCCTTCATGCTGGCGCCGGCCTGCAGCAGGCCGATGTCAAGCGTGTAGACGTGGACGTTCTTGAGCGGGGGCGGCACATCCCCGGCGGCGATGCGCGCCGCGAACCCCTCGACCACCGCGGTCTTGCCGACGCCGGCTTCACCCGTGAGGATGGGATTGTTCTGACGGCGCCGCATCAGGATGTCGACGATCTGCCTGATCTCCTCGTCGCGGCCGGTGACCGGATCGAGCTGTCCGTTCTTCGCGCGTTCGGTCAGGTTGGTGGCATAGCGCTTCAGGGCTTCCTGCTTCCCCAGCTGCGCCGGCGCCATCGCGCCGCTGGCCTCGCCCGGCGCGGCGAGCGACGTGCCGTCCGTCGCTGCGAGCCGATCCTCGGGAGAGCCGGCGACGATCTTCGCGAAATCGTCGGTCAGCGTGTCCACCTTGACCGCTTCGAAGTACCTCGAGATCGCCATCAGCGCGTTGCGCAGCGACGGGGTCTTCAGGAGACCCACCATGAGGTGTCCGGTGCGCACGCGCGAGTCGCCGAACATCAGGGTCGCGTAGACCCACCCGCGCTCCACCGCGGTCTCGATGTGTGTCGAGAAGTCGGAGATCGACGTCGCGCCGCGCGGCAGCCGGTCGAGCGCTTCGGTGATGTCCTTGGCGAGCCGCGACTGATCGATCTCGAAGTGCCGGACGATGCGATGCAGGTCTGAATCGGCCGACTGAAGGATCTGCGAGATCCAGTGCACGAGCTCGACGTACGGGTTGCCGCGCAGCTTGCAGAACACGGTCGCGCTTTCGATCGCCTTGAACGCGACGCTGTTGAGTTTTCCGAACGATGTCGAACGGCTGATTTCGCTCATGCCACTCCAGCTTCCCTGACGAACATTTCGCCATCGAGGCACAGATCGTCGGCGTCGGTCGCCGCGCGCCGTGTGCCGAGCCACGTCGTCCAGCCAAGCTGCCCGCTGCGTCCCAGCGTGAGCGAGGGCACTTCCTTGCGCTGGATCGCGAGGCGCACGTCCCAGTCGAGCTCGAAGCACAGATAGAACCGCACCCAGTCGACCAGCTTCCTGAGCAGCCTGATGGAGCCGGGCGCGCCGGCCTTCCCCGGAGGCGGTGCTGGAAGAAAGGCCTCGTACTGCGCGAGGGTCAGCGGGCCGAGGTGAATCCGGAACTTGCTCTGGTGATCCCAGACGCGCGCTCCGAGGACGGCGCCGCCGCCGAGCATGGATCCGTCGCGGCGCAGGTAGCTGCGCTCGCGCGGCGGGAGCCGCAGCCAGTGGCCGACGAACTCCTCGATCCGGGCCGGCACGTTGAAGAAGTGCCGGAGAATCGCGGCGAGCCCGTCCGCGTTCCGCGCGTGCCGCGCCAGCGTGCCGGCATGGAAAAGACGGGCGAGGTCGGGGATCGAGTCACGATGCCGCATCGGCGGCGGCGCGACGCCGACGAACGAGCCCACGTAGAAGAGGAAGCGATCGTGCTCCGGCCGATCGCGGTTGACGTGCGGCTGCGCCTGCGCCCACGCCCGGTAGAACAGCGCCAGGAACCGGTGGTGAAACAGATCCAGGAAGCGGCTGAACGTGGGATCGCCGGCGTGGCGCAGGCGGTGGCGCGCGTACTCCGTCAGGTGAATCGGCAGCGGCCCGTTCGGCCCGAGCATCCCGAACAGCCGCACCTGGAGCCGGGGCGGACCTTCCTTGTCGAACTCGAGCGACGCCAGCGGCGCCGGCGCGAACGACACGTCGGGATCCTGTCCAAGGCGCAAGGGCTCGTCAATCGGCCGCAGCGCCGAGCCCCAGCGCGGCTTGTCGCGGTACAAGCACTCCAGACGCCGCAGCGTCTGGTAGAAGTCGTAGCGATACGGCTCCCGCGCCAGATCCGCCAGAAACGTCAGAGGGTCGGCCGCGTGCCCCAGTTTGGCGCCCATCGATTGATCTCGCCTCGACTCTGCGAACGCAACACCGTCTCGGTCACCGAATTGATCGACACGTAGCGGGCAAAGTATCGATCCAGCACGGCTCCCAGCAGAAACGCGCTCCCGCCTTCGAATCCCATCTCGTCGACGTCGACCGTGATCTCGAGACCGCGCCCGAACGCGATCGGGCCGCGGCCGGGGAGCCGGCGCACCACGCGCTGCACGCCGATCGAGCGAATGCCTTCGATCTGCCGGCGGGCGCTGATGTCAGCCGTGGTCGCGTACATCTCGAGCAGCTCGCGCAGCGCGGTCGCGCCCTGCTGGCCGGTCGCGTTCACGCGCGTCAGGTAGTTGAGCGAGAGATGGCTGATCGCCCGCCCCGCGATCGCGCCGTCGGCGACGGCGCCATAGGGACGGCTCGGCCCGCTCAGCACACGCACGCTGGTCACCGGCGCGGCGATGCTCAGCGAGAAGTCGGTCTGGCCGAGGCCGATCGGCATCTGCAGCACGAGATCGCGGTTCGTGCAGAGGGCCTGCAGCGACAGCTGCCGCAGGTCGGCCGCGTAGGGCGCCTGCTTCGAATCGACCAGCGACAGGAACACCTCGCTGCCGATGTAGCTGGATCGCGTGCCGCGGCGCCGCTGTTCCTGCGACACGAGCCGCGGCTCCCGGCGCGTCGTGAAGTAGGCCGACTCGAGATGCTCGGCGTCCGCGCTGGTCACCGCATAGAACGGCAGGAACCGCTGCTCGCTGTCGTCTCCGGCGCCGTGCCCCACCACGTCGGTGACCTGGTAGATCTCGAAGTCGAGCGGACGGGTCCGGTCCGCCACCACGTGAAACTCGTAGGTGGAATCGTTGACGTGAATGCGATCGATGCGCGGCTTCTCGAACAGATTGATCGCCGGCGTGCAGAACAGCTGCAGGTTCGACCGATCGACGACGCTCTCGAGCGTGGGGTCGCCGCGTCCGAGCAGGAGCACGAGCTCGATTTCGCCGCCCTTCACGCGGCTCAGAGCCGGCCGCAGACCGGTCAGCTCGAAGAAGCGATAGCGCTGCGGAAAGGAGAAGTACTCCTGAAGGAGCCGATACCCCTGGAACGATCGCAGGGTGACGGGCAGCAGCGCCTGCTGATCGGTGAACCCGACCGGTTGCATCGCGGAGCCGGGCAGCAGGGTGAACTCCTGCGGACGGCCGCCTGGCTGGCGGACCATCACGCCGAGCCCGGTCGCCAGGCACAGCTCCAGCAGCTTGTTGACCACGTCGTCGCGGCCCGCGAGATAGAAGCACAAGCGGTCGAACTTGATCTCGTCGAAGTTGAGGCCGGCGGTCGTCTTGAGTCTGATCCGCAGGCCGCCCTTGATCCGCGGCGCGATCGGCAGGCTCGAGAGCGGCAGGTCGGGCGCGAACGAAAAGTAGCTCGCGGCCGAGACGTCGAGCGGCAGCAGCGTGACGTCGTGCGCGGTGCGGAACTCGCACGCCGTGCCGTCGTCGGCAGCCGAGAGACCGTGCAACGTGGTGCCCCGCGGGACGCTGCGCGCGCCGCCGGCGAGGCTCGGGTCGTCCTTGTCGGGGTGGATCTGCGCGACGAGCATCGACGGCGTCGGCGCAAGGAAGTGCGGGTAGACGATCTCGAGCAGCGACTGGGTGAAACGCGGGAACTCGGCGTCGAGCTTCAGCTGGATGCGCGCCGCGAGAAAGCCGGCGCCTTCGAGCAGCCGCTCGACGTACGGGTCGGTCACCTCGAGGCCGCTCATGCCCAGCCGGGCGGCGATCTTCGGGAACTGCAGCGCGAACTCGCCCCCCATCTCGCGGAGATGCTGGAGCTCGAGGTTGTAGTACTGCAGGAGGCGGGGATCCATTACGCGACTCGCGTCGGCGCGAGATCGGCGACCTCCACCTGACCGGTTTCCAGATCGATCTCGGTCCGGACCAGCAGGTCGATCGGCACCGGCTGCGCCCAGAGCTGCCCCGAGATCTCGACGCCGATCACGTTGTGGTTCTCGAAATTGCCGGACTCGAGCGCGCGCACGCGAACCGACGCCGGGAGAATCCGCGGCTCGAAGTCGAGGATCGCCTGCCGCACCGCGCGTTCGAGCTCGGTGACCTCGAGCGACGAGGACGTCTGCCCGGAGAGCGCGGGAAGACCGAAGTTGATGACGGACCGGCGCGCGTAGGGCAGCTTCGCCGGATCCATGTCGGGGTCGAGGCGCGTCGTGTTGAAGAGCCAGGTGAGGTCGCGCAGCACCGCCTCACGCAGCTTCCGCTTCGAGATCACGCGCTGCTGGCGCGGCTCGAGCTTCTTGTCCGGCTCATCGTCGGTGAGCCGATCGAGCAGCGCGGGCTGGAGCTGCTCCTCTGGAGTGCGCTGATCAGGCACGGGCCTCGCCGGTGGTCTCGCCGACGGCCTCCGCCTGCGGCCCGACCGTGATCGTGCGGATCTCCAGGATCGGGGTCTCGCCGTCGTCGGTGGCCAGAATCCGCTGCCCGAGGCCGCGGTAGATCTCCTCGCCGATCGCCTCCCATTCGGTCTTGCGCGCGAGCGCGATCGCGCCGTCGGTGGACGACTCGGAGCCCGCGTAGCGGGTCGGAATGAGGGCGAGCGACTCGCCGCCGTTCTCGAAGTCGAGATGGGCCGGCATCCACACCAGATCCCGGAGATCGACCGGCGCTTCCAGCGCGACCTTGCTGACCCGGGAGAACGGCACCCAGTAGTACCGGCCGTTGATGATCGCCTCCATCACCGGGCCGAGGCGCGAGTCGGCGTCCGAGATCCAGTCGAACGGCCGGCCGTCGATCGCGCCGCTGGAGACCGGCGCTTCCTCGAACGCGCGCTGGCGCAGCTCTTCGGACTGGCTCGATTCACCGCGGCCGGCGCGCAGCCGGGACTCGATCAGCAGCGCCAGCCACTGATCCGGCTCGCCGAGAATCATCGGTGACTTGCGCCCCTCGAACACCTCCGCGCGGATGGCCTCGCAGCGCACGGCGTCGCCGTACATCTGCGCCATCGGCAGCGCCAGCGGCTCGAGCTCGGATGCGACCTTCAACTGATTGAGGGCGCGCTCCCACTGGCCGAGCACGCAGAGGAGCTGAAACAGGAAGACGCGAAGCTTCGCGTCAGAGGGCCGCGCCCGCACGTCCTCCTGGAGACGCGCCAGCGCCGCGGCGGGATCGCCACTCTTGAGATGCTGCTCTGCCGCCTCGGAAAGCGTCATCGCTCAGCCTACCGGCGTCCACTCGTCCTCGAACACGGTCTTGCCGAGCGCGCTCCCGTCCGGACCCTGTGGCGTGTAGACGATGCTGATCTTGTTGAAGGAGAAGCTCACCCGTTCGATCAGCACGGGGTTGGTCGAGGTGTCGCCGGTGTCGATGTCGAGCGCGATGATCCGGCCTCCCTCGATCTTGATGGTGAGGTATTCGAGCGGGTTCTTGCCGACCTTCCGGACCGTGAGGATGGCTTCCTTGATCTCTTCGTTGGTGCGCAGCGCCTTCATCAGCGCCGTGGAGGCCTTGTCGACCCGTTTCACGATCTTGAGCTCGCGAAGCGTGGCCTTGCCGGTCGCGCCGCCGCCGCCGAGCGACTGCTTGCCCTGCATGCCCCACGACCAGGCGAGCACCTCGACTTCGTTCTTGTGCTTCTCGTCGTGCGCCTCGCCCGTGATCTGCCCGTTGCGGGCGCCATTGACACTGAGGAACATGTCGCCGGCGCCGGCACCGCGGGGGGCTCCTGAGTCGGAAAAGGGTACGCCCACGTGACTGTCCCTCGACTAGCCTTCCTTCTGCGCCTTGAGGTCGTACTTGAAGTGCACGCCGGCATCCAGCGAACCGTCCGCCTTCTGCGGCTTGTACTCGAGCGCGACCTTGGCGAACGACAGGCTGACGTTCTCCGAGTGGCCGTCGCCGCTGCCGCCGTGAGTCACGCCCGTGACGATGACGTCGCTCATCTTCACGATCAGGTACTCGTGCTGCTGCTTGCCGGCCTTGCGGTGGGTGATGGTGGCTTCCTTGATGTGCAGCCCGGTGGCGCAGGCCTGCAGCAGGACCGGCGACGACTTGTCGATGTTGTGGACGAACGAGAGATCGTGGAACGTCGCCTTGCCTTCGCCGCCGCCGCTGCCGTGGGCCATGGACCCGGCGTTGGTGACGCCCCAGGAGTACGACAACACCTCGATTTCGTCCTTGTGCTTGGAGTCGAGCGATTCCCCTTTGATGTCCCCGAGTTTCGCGAAAATGTCTGATGCCATAAATCAACGCTCCTGTCCGTGAACGACGACCCTCAAGGCGAAACCGAATCTTCCGGAGCCAGGACCTAGCCGGCCTTCGCCGACGGCAGTTTCGACACCAGCCGCAGCGACACGGTCAAGCCCTCGAGCTGGTAGTGCGGACGGAGGAAGAACTTCGCCGAGTAGTACCCGGGATTGCCCTCGACCTCGGCCACTTGCACTTCCGCGGCGGCCAGCGGCTTCTGCGCCTTGGTCGACTCCGACGAGTGCGCCGGATCCCCGTCCACGTAGTTCATGATCCATCGCTGCAGCCATTCCTGCATTGCCTCGCGTTCCTTGAAGGACCCGATCTTGTCGCGGACGATGCATTTCAGGTAGTGCGCGAAACGACAACACGCAAATAGATACGGGAGCCGCGCGGCGAGGTTCGCGTTCGCGGTCGCGTCGGGATCCGTGTACTCGAACGGCTTCTGCACCGACTGCGCGCCGATGAACGCCGCGAAGTCCGAGTTCTTGCGGTGCAAGAGCGGCATGAACCCGTTCTTCGCCAGCTCCGCCTCGCGGCGGTCGCTGATCGCGATCTCGGTCGGGCACTTCATGTCCACGCCGCCGTCGTCGGTCGGGAAGGTGTGGACCGGCAGCCCTTCGACCGCGCCGCCCGACTCCACGCCGCGAATCCGCGAACACCAGCCATAGAGCTTGAACGAGCGGTTGATGTTCGTCGCCATCGCGTAGGCGGCGTTCGACCACGCGTACCTGCTGTGGTCGGCCGCGCCGGTGTCCTCTTCGAAGGCGAAGTCCTCGACCGGGTTGGTCTTGGCGCCGTAGGGCAGCCGCGACAGGTAGCGCGGCATCGCCAGGCCGAGGTAACGCGAGTCCTCGGATTCGCGCAGCGAGCGCCACGCGGCGTACTCGGGAGTCGTGAAGATCTTGGTCAGATCGCGCGGGTTGGCCAGCTCCTGCCACGACGACATCTGCATGATCGTCGGCGAGGCGCCGGCAATGAACGGCGCGTGCGCGGCGGCGGCGACCTGCGCCAGCTCCCCGAGCATCTCGGTGTCCATCGGCGTCTGGTCGAAGTAGTAGTCGCCGACCAGACAGCCGAACGGCTCGCCGCCGAACTGGCCATACTCGGCCTCATAGATCTTCTTGAAGAGGGGACTCTGGTCCCAGGCGGTCCCCTTGAAGCGCTTCAGGGTCTTGCCGAGATCCTGCTTGCTGATGTTCATGAAGCGGATCTTCAGCATCTCGTCGGTTTCAGTGTTGCTGACGAGATAGTGCAGGCCGCGCCACGCGCCTTCGAGCTTCTGGAAGTCCTCGTGGTGGAGGATCAGGTTGATCTGATCGGTCAGCTTCTTGTCGAGCTGCGCGATGATCGCTTCGATGGATTTGACGACGTCGCTGCTGATCAGTTTCGTCTGCGACAGCGCCTGCTCGGCGAGCGTCCGGACCGCCCGCTCCACCGCATCCTTCGCCTCGTCGGTCTTCGGCTTGAACTCTTTTTTCAGAAGCGAGTCGAAATCGTTCGTGTCGACGGCGCCGATCGCCTGTGTCGCCTCTTGCTGGGGTTTCGGATCAGCCATGTCTGTTCTCCGCTCGGGTCACTTATCGGAAATCAGGACGACTCTTCTTGCGGATTCTTGGTGGTCGCGAGCGCCTGAAGGAGGGCCGGATCCTGGAGCAGCTTACTGACGAGGTCCTCGGCCCCGCTCTTGCCATCCATATACGTGATGAGATTCGCCAGCTGCTTGCGGGCTTCGAGCAGCTTGTTGAGCGCGTCGACCTTGCCGGCGATGGCCGCCGGCGAGAAGTCGTCCATGCTCTCGAAGGTCAACTCCACGTTGAGGTTGCCTTCGCCGGTGAGGGTGTTGGGCACCTGGAAGCTGGCGCGCGGCTTGAGCGCCTTCATCCGGCTGTCGAAGTTGTCGACGTCGATGTCGAGGAACTTCCGGTCGGCCACGGGCGGGAGCGGTTCGGTCGGCTTTCCCGACAGGTCCGCCAGGACACCCATCACGAACGGCAGCTGGATTTTCTTCTCCGCGCCGTAGAGCTCCACGTCGTATTCGATCTGGACGCGGGGCGCCCGGTTGCGCGCGATGAACTTCTGACTACTCGCCTTCGCCACGACATACCTCCCATCACGGGACCGACGGGTTATTCATCCGGCTTGAGCCCGCCCGCCGACTTCGCCATGGGGACCGCGTCGGGGACGATGTCGGCCAGCACCTCGAGAAAGTCCTTGGACACCAGCCGTTTGGCACGCTCCACGAACAGCGGAATCGGGCTCGACGGCTCGTTCCGCTTGAAGAAGTCGGCGACCGCGTCCAGCGCGCGGATGGCGTCCTGCCGGGACTGAATGGCGCCGCCGCCATAACCTGCCTGTGCCGGGCCCACAGCACCATTTACGGAATCCGGGGACCCTTCGACTCCAATCCGCGTCGCCAGCTGCTCCTTGAAGACCCGATGCAGCTTGGCCAGGTGCGTCGACAGTGGCCCGAAGTCCGGGGCGACTTCCGGCCCCCCCTCCCCCCGCATCCGGCTGTCGATACTGTTCAACCCGGCGATCGCGCTGGTGACGCTCTGCTCGAAGGCGACGAGCTCCTCGGTCGCGAGCTCCTTGAACGCCTCCTGGATGGCGCGCGCGTCGGGTCTCGCTTCGTCGGCCGCCGGATTGGCCTGGCCCGCGGCGATGTCGATGTCGCGGAGGCTGAACCGGCCGTGCTGCCGGCTCGCGACGAGCGGCAGGCGCCACACCCGATCCACGACCGCCATCGGATCCGCAAAGCAGTTCAACGCGTTGCGGCGGGCCATGGCGTCCCCGTCGTCGAGCAGCGGATACAACTGCGGCCAGTAGGTCTCGATCCACTGGGACGCGGTCGCAACCGTGCTGGCGAACGCCGGCAGTCCGTCGGTGCGCAGCAGCGCGGTCGCCAGATACGCCAGCAGCCGCAGGTCCTTGGTCTTCGTCAGCCCCTCGAGCGCCTGGCTGCGGATGCGATTCCAGTCGACCGGGGCCCGGGCCTTCACCGCCTCGCGCTCACGGTCCTCGGGATCCGGCGGCGCCTCCGGAGACCGGGACTGGCCGAACAGCCGCAGGCCATCCAGATCCGACAGAATCGCCGTCTGATCGCCGGGCAGCACCGGGGCTTCGTCCAGGTTCTGGCCGCACGGCTGGTCGGCGGAGACCGGGTCCAGCAGGGCCTGACCGTCGAAGGCGGCGGTCATGAACATGCCTCGCCGCCCCCCGTTTCACCCTGGCTCACACGCATCCGGACGATGGCACCCAATGCGACGGATCCCCCAAGGGTAAAAGAACGAAAGCGATACCGTCGTACACCGGCAGGTGACTGCCGGGCACGGCTGCGGCTGTAGTCGTGCATCGAGCGATGCGCATTCTATACCGGAAAGGGCGGGGCAAATGGAGCCCGGAATTATCGATACGCTTCCGCGATCAGGACCGTGACGTTGTCGGGGGCGCCGGCCTCCAGGGTGGCCTGGATCAGGCCGTCCACGGCCGCCCGGAGGTCGGGCGTCTCCATCAGGTTGCAGATCTGCGCATCCGTGACGACCCTGGTGAGGCCATCGCTGCAGAGGAGGAACCGGTCCGCGGCCTGGACGGCGTCCCGATGCACGTCGATCGTGAGATCCGGCTGCACGCCTACGGCGCGGGTGATCACACTGGATTCCGCCGCGCCCGGTCCGGAGATCGCCGCGAGGCTGTGGTCCTGGCTCAGTTGTTCGAGCCGGCCGGCCCGCCAGCGGTACACGCGGCTGTCGCCAGCCCACAGGACCGCCGACCGCACCCCGCGCAGCAGCAGCGCGACGACGGTGCTGCCGCTGCGGTCGGCCGGATGCGAGCTGAGCGCGGTGCGCAGCAGATGATCGTTGACGTCCTGCAGCCGGCGCGTGGCGGCCTCGACCGCGTCCTCGAACGTGCCGTCGATCTGAAAATCCGCGAGCGCGTCGCAGACCATGCGGCTGGCGACCTCGCCGTGGCTGTGGCCGCCCATGCCGTCGGCGACGGCCCAGAGGCCGGCATCGGAGCGCTCGAGAAAGCCATCCTCGTTGTTGGTCCGCGCCCGGCCCACGTCGGTCGCCGCCGCCGAGCGGAACGAAAGCGGCGCCTCGAGATCCGGGATGAGGATGCTCGGTACCGTCGCCTCTTCGTACACCGGCACGTGGACGGGCACTGAGCGCCACCGGTGCTCGCTCCACGTGCCTTCGAGAAAGGCCGGATAGAGCGACGGCCCCGGAAGACCTTTCAGCACCAGCGAGGTCGGCTCGACCACCGACGACCCGTCGGTCCACCACAACACCAGCGGGCGGAACTTCGCTTCGAGCTGCAGCGAGAGCAGCTGCTCGAAGGCGCAGGAGAGGTTGAACGACGCGCCCAGCGGCAGCTGCCATGCCTGCGGAGTCTCGGTGAGCACGGAGATCCCCGCCGCATCGATCACGATCGCCGGCGGCTGCGCCAGCAGTCCGAAATCCTCTTCGAGCGCGACCACGCCGCGATCGAATCGATCGAAATCGACGGGCTCCGCCGCCAGCGTCTCGATCACGAGGCGCTCCGCCGCGTCGAGGAATCGGGTCGACGAGGTCGCCGCCGTCACCAGGCTCAGGTCGTCGGGCAATTCGGCGACGAGCGTCAACGGAAAGTACCGGCCGACCTGATCCACGCTCGGCGCGAGCAGGCCGATCACCGCCTTTGCGCCGCAGGCGCCGGCCGCGCACGCGAACCGCCACGCCGGACTGGTCAGGTAGACATCGAGCCACTGCGCGCCGAGCCTGGCGCGGCTCGCGGCAAGGCATTCGCGCAGCCACGCGTCCCACGCGTCGACGAACCCGTCCGAGACGCGCCGGCGGAGGAAGTCCCCATGACTGGGCAGCTTGCCGTAGAACCCAACGTGCATCGGACGCTACAACTCGCAGTTGAACTGCCGCCACGCCTTCGACGCGAACGGATTGAGCCCGGCCCGTGTCGGCTCCAGCTTCAGGATGACCTGATGGCCGCTGCCGGTCTGCACCTTCAGCCGGACCACTTGCTGCGCATCCGGCTCCCCCTCCTTCGTCGCATCGATCAGCCGGAACAGACTCCATTCACCCGGATACCGGGTCGGCGGCTCGAAGTAGCGCAGGTCGAATGCGGCTTCGGTCCGCCCCGGGTACGGCCCCGGCCAGGAGAAGCCGGGCGTCCTCACCAGACCGCGCGGCTCCAGGCCGGCCATCTGACCGTCGATCGTGATCACGAACTTCGACGTGCCTGCGTCGAGGTCCGAAAGCGTGACCGCGAACTTGATGTCGGGGACCCTCGCACCGGGCGGGAAGAACATGTCGCGCAGGCTGTCCGCCTCTTCGAACTGCTCGAGCAGCTGCCGTGCCGGCGCCACCGATCCCGGCTTCCAGGTCCATGGCGTGCGCGTTGTGTCGACCTGTTTCTCGAGGTTGTCCTTGAAGAACTTGTCGAAGAGGCCGTCGTGACCGAACACGGCGCCGAAATCCGTGACCTTCACATCCGGCTGGCCTGACCCGGCGAACGGATACCAATCGGCGATGACCCTGCGGCACCCCGCCAGCACTTCCTGGTCGTAGAGGCGATCGACCTCGTTGGTCGCCACCGTGATGATCGTCCCTTCCGACGCCCTGGCGATGTTCAGCACGACAACGTTCACGGGCGTGGGCAAGACCTCCGCCTGCTGGCGCAGCGAGAGCAGGAGCGATCGGAAGCTGGGGCTCGACAACAGCTCCTGGACGTTCTTCCCGGCCACGTCGGGCCCGAGCGTCTCGAGCTGCGCCCGCACCTCGTCGATCCGTGCGATGACGCCATCGAGCTGCGTCTTGCCGGCTTCTCCCGCCAGGAGCTGGCGCACCCACTGGAAATGCGCCGTCACCGCCGTCCCCGGCTCCACGGTCGGCATCCCGGCGGCGCTCTTTCCCACCTGCAGCATCTTCGAGAACTGCTCCTTCGCCTTCCCGAGCCGGTCCTCGGCCGGCTTCGCCGGCCCCTCCGCGAGCGCGGTCTGATCGGCGACGACGCGCAGGATGGCTTTCAGCGGCGAGTTGGGGGATGTGAGGATCCGATACGCCTCGCGGGTCTGCTCGATCGAGCGCGTCGGCACGACCTCGAGATCGTCCAGGAGGCCATCCCACGCGCGCATGTAATCCTGTTCGTACAGAGCGATCACATTGGTCACGACCGCGCCGGCGCTCGTGATCGATTCGGTGAGCGACGCGCCCCACACCCAGGCGTCCTTCCCCAGGGTCTGCACGAGCGTGGCCTGACCCTCTTTCGTGAACTCCTTGAACACGGCGCGGGTGTAGAGACGCGGCAACGGCGTCGAAAACGACACGTTGCTCTTGCGCCGGAAGACTTTCTCCAGATCCGAGCTCCCCTGCTGATCGAGGCGGAGCCCTTCGCCGCCGGAGTACGCGCTCTTCAGATCGCTGTAGAGCATCCGTGGCATCGCGGCGGGTCCCAGGCTGCTGCGCGCCTGCGCGACGATCGTGCCGTCGAGCGGGAGCGGCCGCAGCTCGCCGATCGCCAGCAGGCTCTCGAAGTGCTTCGTGAGCGCCGCGCCCGCCGCCGTCGGCGCACCGCGCGGCCCCGTCCACTCCTGCTGGGCGAGGGTCTGGACGTGTTCCTTGTCGAGATGCTCGGGATAGCCGAGCATCAGGTACCCCTTGAGATACGGATACAGCCGGTCCGGCTGCGATCCGAATTGCGTCATGCGGTTCCGGAACTGCGCGCCGACGCGCGGGAGCAGCACGGTGTCGAGCTCGCGGTAATAGGCGTCGCGCGCCGAATTGCCGATCGATCCGCCCTGGTACAGACCCCAGCGCATCGCCCACGTCGTCTCGTCGCGATAGTGATCGGACGAGTCGACGACCGCCCGGATGGCGTCGAGGCGCGGCACGATCCGATCGATCGGCACGGCCGCCGCCTGCGGCGGATAGCGATCGAGCGCCTCGACCTGCCGGCCGACGTGATCGAGGAACTCGCGGTTGCGGTTGTAGCTGAGTGAGAGGGCGAACACGCCTGCCGCCGCGATGAGCCCGGCCGCGATGTAGGCGCCGAGCTGTGCGGCCGCTTTCCTGGCTTCGAGGCGGCGATTGATTCCGGCGAGGCCCGACTCGCCGATCATCACGTCCTTGAGCAGATCCTCGACGAAGTACGCCTTCCCCGGTCCTCCCGGCGGCCTGACCGCCGCCGCCGCGCCGAAGGACCGTCCGATGCTGCCGAGCAGCCGATCGATCGGCGTGCCTTCCTGCGTGCCGCTCGTGAAATAGACGCCGCGCAGCAGGACCTGCCCCGCGAACTGCCTCGACCCGAACACCTCGGAGACGAACTCGGTGAGCGCCGCGCGCAACGCCGCCATCTGCTGCGGGAATGCGAAGACCTTTGCCCGCCGCCGCGTGTCGCGCACCTCCTCGATCCGCTCGTAGACCCGCTCGTTCAGCCGCGTCATCAGCGCGTCGAACTCCGCGGAATACGCCTCCGGCCCCTCGTTGCTCAGGGTCTGATCGTAGGGGAACGTCACGCCCCAGACCTGCGCCCGGCCTTCCGCGGTCAAGTCGTCGAAGTACTCGGCGAACCCGTCGACCAGGTCGCACTTCGTGACCATCAGATACACGGGCAGCTGGATCCCGAGCTCGCGGTTCAGCTCCTCGAGCCGGCGCTGGGCCGCCTCGACGTGGCCTTCCCGGACGGACGGGCCCTCGACGATCAAATCGTGCGCGTTGATGGTGAGGATGACGCCGTTGATCGGACGCCGGGCGCGGTACTTCTTCAGCAGCGCCAGGAACTCGCTCCAGCCGAGGCTGTCGGACTGGGCATCGGAGTCCTGCGTCGTGTAGCGGCCGGCGGTATCGAGAAAGATCGCCTCGTCGGTGAACCACCAGTCGCAGTTGCGCGTGCCGCCCACGCCGCGCAGCGCGCCCTTGCCGACCCGCTGTTCGAGCGGAAACGTCAGGCCCGAGTTGAGCAATGCGGTGGTCTTGCCCGATCCCGGCGCGCCGATGATCACGTACCAGGGCAGGTCGTACAGGCTGTGCCCGGATCGGCGCGACGCCTTCAGCGCGGTGACCGCTTCGTCGAACCGCTCGCGCAGCTTCTGCACTTCGGCCGGCGTGCGGTTCTGCACGGGCTGTGGCTGCGCCGCGACCGCGGCGAGCAGACGATCGCTCCGTCGGTACGCCCGGAATCGTTTGATCGCCTTCGAGATCAGCCAGCAGCCGATGACCACGCCGATCGCGATCAGGCGGGCCAGCGGCGTCTCCAGCGGACGGTAGTCGCCGAACGCGAAGTACGGACCCGCGAACCAGATGAAGACGACGATCAGGAGGAAGCCGAGCAGGATGACGAACGCCCACCGCAGGAATGCGAACATAGGACCTCGGTTACGCCCACCTCACCGGATGTGGACGATCTCCACCCGGCGATTTCGCGCGCGGCTCTCGGCGTCTGTTTCCGGCCCGAGCGGCTGTGAGGGGCCGAGCCCGCTCACGGCCAGGCTCCCCGGCGATTCCAGCGTCCGCTTCAGCACGGCCGCGACGCTGGCGGCCCGCTCCCGGGACAACTGGTAGTTGTCGCGATACGTGATCGAACTGATGGGCTGACTGTCCGTGTGGCCGTAGATCGTCACCCGGCCCTTCACCCTGTTCAGCGCCGCTGCGACCTTCTGGAGCGTCGGCTCGTACGCCGGATTGACCACGGCGCTGCCGGACGGGAAGACGTTGCCGGATGGGAGCGTGACCACGCTGCGGCGGCCGCTCTCGGTGACGGTCAGCGCCCCGGCGTTCTCCTCCGGCTGCAGCAGTTGCTTGAGCGTGGGCCCTGGCACCGGCGCCGGCGGCGGAAGCTCGATGACTTCCAGGCCCACCTTGGCCAGCCGCTCGTGCGTCGGCTCGGCCACCTTTGCCAGTCTCGTGTAATACAGAACGAACGTGACCGTCAGGATCGCGAGCGCCGCGGCCCCCACCACCCACCACGGCACGTACCGGATCAACCGGTTCCGCCGATCCTCGAGCCCTCGCCATTGCAGCGACAGATCCTTCGGCGCGTGGCCACGCTCGCTCCGGATCTTGCGATAGAGCGCCTGCTGCAGGTCGGCGAGCTCCTCGTGGCCGCGGGGCCGCATCTGGTACTTGCCGCTGAAGCCCAGCGCGAGCACCAGGTATTGCAGCTCCATCAGATCGATGTGGCGCGCGGGATCGCTCGAGATCCGATCGAGCATGTCGAAGAACTTCTCGCCGCCCCAGGCCTCGCGGTGCAGCGCGACGAGCAGCGGGTGCTGGCTCCATTCACTCTGCGCGCCCCACGGCGTCGACAGCACCGCTTCGTCGACCGCCGCGCACAGCGCGTACCGCGCGGCCAGCACGATCTCGTTGCGGATGCCGGCAACGTGCGCCTGCTCCTCGAAGCGCCGGATTTCCTCGAGCGCGTGCCGGCGCAGCCCGGCGACGTCCATCGACGAGGTCGTGCCGCGGACGCTGCCGATCAGCAGCAACAGCGGGCTGGCGGACTGCACGAGGGGGTTGAGACCGATCCCGAGCCAGGCCCGCTCGGCCGCGGACAGCGGTTCGGTCTGCACCGCCGGCGCTGCGGGCCCGCGGGTGTAGGTCGGCTCGGGCGCACCTCGCCGCCCGGCCCCGGGCCGCGGCCGCTGGGACGGATCGGGCGGAACGAAGGGATCGTCGGTGACCGCCATGGGTGTGCTCTCTGTCAACCGCGAATCGCCCACAACTCCATCGCCAGGCCCGGAAAGTCCCCGGACACGTAAATCGCCACGCCGCCGGAGTCCTTGAGCTGCGCCCAGAGGTCGTGCGACTGATCGAGCTCGAAATAGGCGTAGCCGGCGTGAAACGGAATCTGCCGCGGCGCGACGGGGATCGGGACCACCGGTACGCCGGGCAGGCCCTGTCGCACGAGGTCCGCGATCTTTTCGGCCGGCGCCACCTTGATCTGCGCCGGGAAGCGCTGCCGCACGTTCTCGGCGGGCCCGTCGGCGCGCGCCGCGAGCACGAACACCGCCGTGCTGAACAGCGTCTTGTCCGGGACGATCCCCAGGCTGATCCCGAAACGCCGCTTCTCGAGCGGGATCGAGATCGCGTTCTGCGTCATCACCTTGCTCATCGACTCGCGCAGCGAGAGGATGATCGGCTCGAAGGACTCCTTCAGGCGCTCGTGCCGGTAGCCCGGAAACCTCGGCGTGCGGTTGGTCGACGTCGTGAACGTCGCCAGCTCTCCCGCCGCCGACGCGCAGAACTGGTAGAACTGCTCCGGATGCAGCATGCCGGTGTCGGCGAAATGCGCCAGCAGCGGCTGATAGCGATTGATCGTCTGCAGCATCAGGAAGTCGGCGAGCTCCGATGCCGCGCCGCGACTCGTCGCGACCACGCGGCCGCTCAGCGCCTCGCCGCGCTGGTGGAAGAGGCCGAGGAGCTCCGCCGTCAGCGTCGCCAGCCGCGTGGCGGCCCGCACATGCAGCACCGTCGGGATGAAGTTGTCATCGAGCACGACCTGCTGATCGGCGCGGCACTCGACGACGTGCGCGAGCGGGATGGCGGCGTAGGCTTCGGTCGCCTCGCTTTCGAGCAGGAACCGGGTCCGGAGCGCACCGACTTCGAGCGTGGCCGGCTCGCCGCTGTTGCCGGCGGCGTTCGAGGCCTGGAACTCCCGCAGCTCCAGCCGCAGCAGATCCTCGGCGGCCGGCGCGCGACTGACCTCCAGCTCGCCGGGCCGGCGCAGCGCCACCGCCAGCATCAGCCGCTGATCCCTGACCTCGGCGCCGATGTCGATCGGCGTCGGCAACGGGTCGTCGTCGGGCATCCGGAACGGGGTGCCGTCGGGAAAGACACCCGAGAGCCGGCGCAGCCCGACCTTCCCGATCTTCAGGAAATCCCGTTCGAACTCGATTTCCGTGAAGCCCCAGCTATGCGGGACGAGCGCCTGGCAGCGGCCCTCGACGTAGCGCTCGAAGAACCGATCCTGCTGCTGGAAATGCTGAGGCTGAAGGAACAGCCCTTCCGACCAGATGACGCGGTTGTGGGCAGACATAGACGAGTGCGACACAATCTACAACGAATGCGGACGCCGCACCGAAATCCGCCATCCGTGCCCCGGGATCAGGTCTGCGGCTTCGAGTCCTTCGACGGATCCCCGCCGCGGGCGCGCCTCTGCGCCCGGAGCTCGCGGAATTGCTCCTCGTACGCGCGGGCAAACTCTTCTCCGAACAGACGAGCAAACGTGGCTTCAGGGTCCTTGGTCATTTCGAGGCGCTTCTCGCGATACAGGTCCCAGTAGCGCAGCTTGGCGGGAATGAACTGAAGGGAGGCCTTGGGACTCTGGCGGTCGAACTCCTCCTGCATCCGGTCCGGATCGAAGTCGGCGAGCATGTTCTCGAAGGCGACCCGCATTCCGGCGAGCATCGCCAGCTGATGGTCGCGCAGGTCGTCGAAGGCGTCGGCGAAGGCGTCCACCGCTCCCAGGTACGCCGCGTTCCGTTTCACCAGCAGGTTGTGCAGGGCGTCCTCGACGTTCGCCGAGAACTTGAGCGGATTGTTGTCCTGGGGCCGGAAAATCGTCTGGCGCATCCGGAACTCCTCCTTGATGCGCTGGCGCGACTGCAGGATATCGATCAGACCCGAGACGACGATGCGGAGGATCTGCCCGAGACTGCGGGCCAGTTCGGGCGTGACCGGGGCGCCCGCCAACCCCGCGCCTGCCAGGACGTTGGCCAGATCGCGCGAGCCGGCGTCCGCCACCGCCTCTGAAACCGGAACAGGAACCGGAGCCGGTGGAGCCGGTGCCGCCGGCGGCGGCGGAGGCATGGATGCGACCGGTGTCGGCGCCGGGGCTGGAGGCTCGATCGGCTCAGGCGCGGGGGTAGCAACGCGCGGCGGCGGAGGCGGAAGGTTGAGAACCGGCGCCGGCTGCACGCGTGACGATGACTCTTTCAGCTTCGGCCGCCGTGCCGGCTCGGCCGGCATCGGCGACGGGTCGGGC
>Ga0075423_10001113_pt1 | contig 23171 bp, 23 predicted proteins | sample SoiMethybrSBSTD2_FD_80114 | JGI IMG/M metagenome (GOLD analysis project Ga0075423, IMG submission 80114) | Bulk soil microbial communities from a Populus tree surrounding site in Tennessee, USA - Soil MetaG P. TD hybrid SBSTD2 | ecosystem: Environmental > Terrestrial > Soil > Tree plantation... | reverse complement strand
GGCGAACCGGAACGCTCCTTCCCCCCAGCGCATGGTTTTTCCGAAAGGAATGCGCGCCACGATGTCGGGGATGCTCAGCGAGAGAACCTGCGAGGTGGAGCGCCCCTTCTCCAGCCGGCGCGCGGCCACGCACTCCCCTTTGGAAGTCCGCACGCGGACCAGGCTTTCGATGGCAACTCCCTGGGATCGCGCGAAACCCTCCAGCGCGCGGGTCGTACGGCCGGAGGAATCGTACGCCGCCTCCACCCGGGGACCGGCCACCTCCACCTGTCGATCTTCCTGGTGATCGAGCAGCCCACGGCCCCGAACGGCCAGCCGCCGGGGAGTGCCCAGATACTCCGGCTCCAGGCCCAGGGCGCCAAGTCGCTCGCGCTGGACCAGCGCGGTCAACTCCTTCTGGAGGTGCTCGAGGGCCGGAGCAATCATGCCGTGAGGGAGCTCCTCGCAGCCGATTTCCAGAAGAAAGTAGCGTTCCTTGGGTCCGCTCAACGGGGCTCTCCCCTCACTTCCGGCGCTGCAAAGGAAATCCCGCCGATTCCCGGGATTTGAGATGCGCCTCGGCGCAGGCGCAGGCTATTTTTCGCACCCGTCCGATGTAGGCGGGCCGCTCGGTCGTGCTCACCGCGCCGCGGGCATCCAGCACGTTGAAGGTGTGGGAGCATCGCAGGCAGAAGTCGTACGCGGGGAGATACAGCCCTTTCTCCAGCAGACGAAACGCCTCCGACTCGTATTGCGCGAACAGGCGAAGGTGCAGGTCCAGATCCGCTTCCTCGAAATTGAAGCGCGAGAATTGCGCCTCTTCCTCCTTGCGGAGGTCGCCATAGGTGCGGTCGGCATTCCAGGGCAGATCGAACACATTCTCGATGCCGGCCAGGAACATGGCGATACGTTCGGAGCCGTAGGTCAGCTCCGCGGACACCGGCGAGAGCTCCAGGCCCCCCGCCTGCTGGAAGTAGGTGAACTGGGAGATTTCCATTCCATCCAGCATCACCTGCCAGCCCACTCCGGCTGCTCCCAGCGTGGGGGATTCCCAGTTGTCTTCCTCGAATCGGATGTCATGCTCCGCCGCTTTGACGCCGAAGGCGGACAAGGACTCCAGATAGAGATCCTGCACGTCCGGAGGGGAGGGCTTCAGGATCACCTGGAACTGGTAATGCCGATAGACGCGAAACGGGTTCTCGCCGTAGCGGCCATCCACCGGCCGGCGTGACGGGGAACAGTAAGCCGCCCGCCATGGCTCGGGACCCAGCACCCGAAAAAAGGTGTCGGGATGCATCGTCCCCGCCCCCACTTCCAAATCGTAGGGCTGCTGGATGACCGCGCCATGCCGGCTCCAGAACTGAGACAGGGAGAGGATGAGGTCCTGAAAATTCACGAAGCGGCCTCCTCCGCGACCTTCAGGAAACGCGCCGATTTGAAAGGGGCGCCCACGAAGGAGAGGAGCGCGGCGGTGGTCAGTCGTCCCACCTCGTCGAGACCTGGCGAGGAAAGCTTCTTGCCCGCCAGCACCGCGGGGTGTTCCCGCAAGATGCTGCCCAGCACCATCCTTCCCTCATACCGCAAGGCGATCCGCGAGGGACTCTCCTCGCCGCCGCACCTTCGGCATAGCACGGAGCCGGAAGGCAGATCGAGGATCAGCCCTTCCCGCCCCAGGGAAGCCTCGCAGTCGGCACAGCGGGAGAGATCGGGCAGCAGCCCGTGGAGCTTCAATGTCCAAACCTCGAAGTAGCGCCGAGCCGCGTGCCGTGAAAGTCCTTCGCGCAGAGCCCCCAGGAGAGAGCCCAGCAGCCGATAGTAATGCGGCTCTGCCTGCCGATCGCGGGAGAACAGATCGGCCACTTCGGCCATGTAGGCCAGAAGCCACGCGGTATCGAGGTCTTCATGGAGTCGGTAGGCCGATTCCAGCAGGTCGCAGGCGTCGAGGCGCCCCAGCTCCGATACTTCCTTCTCGAAATAGGTGAGGGAGACACGGCTCCACGGCTCCAGGCTGCTGCCGAACCTTCGCCGGCTCTTGCGCGCCGATTTGGCCACGCCGCGGATCTTCCCCTCCTCGCGGGTCAGGATGGTGACGATTTTGTCCGCTTCCCCGAGAGGGTAGGCCTTCAACACGAAGCCTTCAGCGCGGAGCAGGGGCAAGACGGCGGCTCTCCACCAGGTTGTTCAGAAGCATTGGGCGCGGTTCGCGTTCGGGGTCGACATTGTAGCATAGGGAAGCGGGGGCTCCCGCTGCGGGCAGGTCACTCGGCGGCGACGATTCCCAGCAGTCGCAGCACGGAAGGATCATCGCGCCAGTTTTTCCTCACCTTGACCCAGAGCGACAGGTGGACCGGCGTCCCCAAGGAGGCGGCCATCTCCTGTCTGGCGGCGATACCGATCGCCTTCAACATCTCACCGCCCCGGCCGATCAGGATTCCCTTTTGCGAGTCGCGCTCCACGAAAACAGTGGCTCCCACCCGGACCTCCCCCCGGGGGTTGCGCTGCAGGTCCTCCACCATCACCGCGGTCGAGTGGGGGATCTCTTCCCGGGTGCGCAGGAGCACCTGCTCACGGATGAGCTCCCCCAACGCCAGCCGCTCGGGCAGATCCGAGAGGAAGTCCTCTGGAAACAGCGGCTCGCCCTCCGGAATGCGCCGGCGAATCGACGCCGCCAGTTCGTCGCACCCTTCTCCGGTCAGGGCCGACACCGGGAAGATTTCATCCCACGCGTGGCGCTTGGCCGCCGCAGCCATCAGGGGCAGCAGGTTTTTCCGCGCCAAGGCGTCGATTTTGTTGATGATGAGAAAGGCCGGCGTCCTCGCCTCCTGCAGAAGTCGCAGCACATAGGCGTCTCCCGGCCCGAAGCCTTCCGGTCCTTCAATCATCAGCCCCACCAGGTCCACTTCGGCCAGAGAGGCCCGGGCCAGGCGGACCATCTCGCGATTCATGCGGAATTGCGGTTTGTGGATTCCCGGAGTGTCCAGGTAGACCACTTCGGCTTCCGGGGTGCGAGCCACGGCCCGCACGAGCATTCGCGTGGTTTGCGCGACCGGCGAGACGATCGAGACTTTGCTCCCGACCAGTCGATTCAGCAGAGTGGATTTCCCCACGTTCGGACGGCCGGACAGGGCCACGAACCCGGAACGAAAGCCCACCCCACCCCCGGCGGAGTCAACCGGTGGGGGGATCCCGCGGCTCTTGCTCATGAGGTCCTGGGCGCGGCAGACCGGTGACGTCGCTTTTTCACGTCTCGGGTCCCCGGATAGGCGGTCCGCAACGCCGGAATTTCCCTGCCGAGAATCTTTTTCCCCAGAGCCGATTGGAGCCGGTTCATGCCGCCGGAATCGGTCTCGTGATCGTGGCCCAGCAGGTGCAGGAGAGCGTGAAGCAGCAGGAATTGCAGCTCCTCCGACAGGCGCCAGCCCACTTTTTTGGCATACCGCTTGGCGGTGGGTACGGAGATGGCGATGTCACCCAGGTACCCCCCCGGTCCCGTGGACGAATCCCAAGGGAAGGAGAGCACATCCGTCGGCCGATCCAGACCGCGGAATTTGCGGTTCAGCCGACGGATTTCCGCATCGCCCGTGAGCAGCACCGACACCTGGCCCGATTCTCCCAGCTCGTGCAGCACCCGCATCACCGTTCGAGTCATCGCTTCCTTGCGGGCAGGTCCGAACCCGGGCCTGCAGACAATTTCCACCCGCGTCCCGCGCGGCGTCGGCGGCTCCGAGGAGCGGCGCTTCAAGGATTCACCCTGGAAGGCTATCCCCGTCCGGAATGTTTGCCGGGACGGGAGCGCGGGAGGGATTCGGCCTGGACGGAGGGTTCCTGCTCACCGTTGCCGTTTCGGTAGTTCTCGTAGGCCTTGATGATGGACTGAACGAGAGGATGGCGCACGACGTCCCGCTCGTCGAAGTAGACGAAGCGGATCCCTTCGATGTCGGCGACGACGCTTTGCGCCTCGATCAGCCCCGAGGTTCGCCCCGGGGGAAGATCGATCTGGGTGATATCTCCGGTGACGACCACCTTGGTGTTCAACCCGATCCGCGTCAGGAACATCTTCATCTGTTCCGAAGTCGTGTTCTGGGCTTCGTCGAGGATTACGAACGAGTCGTTCAAGGTACGGCCGCGCATGAACGCCAAGGGGGCGATTTCGATGATGCCTTTTTCCAGGAGGGACGCTGCCTTTTCCCGCTCCACCATGTGGAACAGGGCGTCATACAGCGGTCGGAAGTAAGGGTCCACTTTCTCGGCCATGTCCCCCGGCAGGAACCCCAGCTTCTCCCCAGCCTCCACCGCGGGGCGCGCCAGGATGATGCGGCTGACCTGTTTCTCGTTCAGGAAGGCCACCGCCATGGCCACCGCCAGGTAGGTTTTGCCGGTTCCCGCCGGACCGATCGCGAAAATCAGGTCGTGAGAGCGGATCGTCTCCACGTACAGGCGCTGATTCAGGGTCTTCGGGATAATGGCCCTGCCCGGCGCCGCCTTGACCCGGCCCTGGCTGAAGAACTCGGTGAGCACCGCTTCGGGATTGTCCCGCAGCAGACGGGTGGCGATATCGACGTCACCCCTGCGAAACGAATAGCCGCTCTCAAGCAGATCGACCATCTGGAGGAGCAAGCGCTCGGCGCGATCCAGATCCGACGGCGCTCCGCTGAGATGAATTTCCGTGCCGCGGGCGGCGATGCGCACGTTGGTGCTCTTCTCGATGGATCGGAGGTTTTCGTCGTAGGTGCCGAACAGCTCGGCGGAGAGCTTCTCTGGAACGGTGACGGTCCTAACGGCGGGAGTGCTGACGGGAAGACTCCTCAGGAGACTGAACCGGAAACGGTGCAGGACGCTGCGCTCATGCCCCTTCGATCTCTCGCTCTGAAGTTAGCATCCGGCTTCCGGGATTGTCAACCCTCCAGGCGCCTTTAGGGGCGCCGGAACGAAGAATTCCGTCATTCCCAGGTTTTCCGGCGGCCCGTGAGGTCGGCTCAAGCTTTCCCAGGAGCAGGTTCCTCGACGCGAATGTGGAGATCCTTGAGCTGTTTTTCATCCGGCAGACTGGGCGCGCCGCTCATAAGATCGACCGCGCTGTTGGTCTTGGGAAAAGCGATGACGTCGCGGATGGAGCCTGAGCCGGTCAGGATCGCCACGGTACGATCCACTCCCAGGGCGATTCCACCATGCGGAGGAGCCCCCATTCTCAACGCCTGCAGGAGAAAGCCGAAGCGCTGCTCCGCCTCGGAAGGGGTGATTCCCAGGGCCCGGAAGACACGCTCCTGGATATCGCCGCGGTGGATCCGGATGCTGCCGCCGCCGATTTCCTCTCCATTGAGGACCAGATCGTAGGCCAGGGCCCTGATCCGCAGGGGATCTGTCTCAAGGTATTGCAGATCCTCGGGCCGCGGCGACGTGAAAGGGTGGTGACAGGAGGCGAGCCTCCCATCTTCCGCCTTTTCGAACAAGGGGAAGTTGTGCACCCACAGAAGGTGAGGCCGGGAAGCATCGATGAGGTTGAGCGACCTGCCGAGGTGCATGCGGATGGCGCCCAGAATCTGGCTGGTCCGATCGCGCTCTCCCGCCGCCAGGAGCACCAGGTCCCCGGTGCGAGCACCAACCGCCTCGGCAAGAATCCGGCAGCCCTCCTCGCCCAGAGCCTTGAGATTGGACGAGGTGATGGCCTCGGCCCCCAGCCGGATCCAGACCAGCCCCTTGGATCCGTACCCCTGCGCCAGGATCACCAGATCGTCGATGGGCTTGCGGGCCCAGTCTCCTCCACCGTTGACCCGCAGCGCGCGCACGACGCCACCGGACGACACGGTCTCGGAGAAAACCCGGAACGGCGTATCGGAAGCCTGCTGCGAAACGTCCTGGATTTCCAGCGCAAAGCGGGTGTCCGGCTTGTCCGAGCCGAACCGATCCATGGCCTCGCGATAGTCCATGCGGGGAAAGGGTGCCTGCGCCTGCCATCCCGCCACTTCGAAAACGACCTGGATCAGCCCTTCGATCAGGGCGAATACCGTGGAAGGCTCCGGAAAGGACATCTCCAGGTCGATCTGGGTGAACTCGGGCTGGCGGTCGGCCCTTAGATCTTCATCCCTGAAGCAACGGGCGATCTGGAAATACTTGTCGAATCCCGAGATCATCAGGAGTTGTTTGAAGATTTGCGGCGATTGAGGCAGGGAATAGAAGTGGCCCGGGTTGACCCGCGAAGGAACCAGATACTCTCGCGACCCTTCAGGCGTCGAGCGCGTCAGCATGGGCGTTTCGATTTCGAGAAAACCCTGGCGGTCCAGGTACTGTCGGGTGGCCAGCAAGACGCGGTGGCGCATCGCGATGACTTCCTGCAGGCGGGGGCGCCGGAGATCCAGAAAACGGTACTTCAGTCGCAATTCCTCTCCCGCGGGGTCCTGATCCTCCAGGGTGAAGGGCAGAGGCTGGCAGTCGTTCAGAACCTCCGCCTGCTCCACCATGACCTCCACCTCGCCGGTCGGCAGGCTTGCGTTGATGTTTTCCGGCGCGCGCCGCACCACCTTGCCTTCCACTCCCAGCACGAACTCGGAGCGCGCCTGGTGTGCCAGGGCGTGCGCCGCCCGGGAGATTTCGGGGTTGAAGACCACCTGGGTGATCCCGTAGCGATCCCTCAGATCGATGAAGATGAGATTGCCGTGGTCCCGCCTGCGGTGCACCCACCCGGTGAGAACCGCTTGGATCCCCTCCTCCCCTGCCTTCAACTCACCGCAAGTGCGGTTCCTCTGCCAGACCCTCATGCCGTCGCTCACCGAAGAAGCTCCTTCACCAGTCCGTCCAGATCGGAGGCAGGAACTTCCTTTTGGGAGCCTTCCTCCATGTTCTTCAGGGTCCAGATTCCGCGCTGCAGCTCCTCGTCACCCAGGAACATCAGGTGGCGGGACGCCAGCCGGTCGGCCCGACGAGCTTGAGCCTTCGGGCTCCTTCCCGGTGCCGGCTCCCACTCGATCCACAGGTTCTTCCTGCGCAGGTCGCGCACCAGCACCATTGCCTGCTCCCAGGCCTGCGCACCCAGGGTCGCCAGGAACAGGTCCGGACCCCGGCGCTTCCCCGGCGACTCCTCGGGCAGCGAGAGCACCAGACGATCCAGGCCGCTGGCAAATCCAAACCCCGGGACAGCGGGACCCCCCAGCGTCTTCACCAATCCGTCGTAACGCCCGCCCCCGAGCAGGGCGTTCTGGGCGCCCAGGGATGCCCCCAGAACCTCGAAGGTGGTGCGCGTGTAATAGTCCAGTCCCCGGACCAGAAGCGGATCGACCCGATAAGGCACCTCCAGTCGGTCGAGGCTGTGCTGCACCGCCTCGAAATGCTCCCGGCAGGACGGGTCCAGTGTCTCGAGGAGCGTGGGTGCGCCCTGCAGAAACCTCCGGCAGCCGACCTTGCAGTCCAGAATGCGCAGCGGATTCTCCCGGTACCGGCGCTGGCAATCGGAGCACAGCTCGCTGACTTTGTCCGCCAGGGCTTCTCGAAGCCGGTCCCGGTAAACGCTCCGGCATGCCTCGCAGCCCACGGAGTTGATCTGCAGCGAAGCATCGGCGATGCCGAGCTCCGCCAGGAACGACATGGCCATCTCCATGACCTCGCCGTCGAGCGCCGGAGCGTCGCTGCCGAACGCCTCCACCCCGATTTGCGAGAACTGGCGCATCCTGCCTTTCTGGGGACGCTCATAGCGGAACATGGGACCGATGTAATACAAGCGCTCGCAGTCTGGGCGCTGGAATAGATGGTGCTCGATGGCAGCACGGACCACGGGGGCCGTGTTCTCCGGTCGCAAGGTCAGGGAGCGTTCTCCGCGATCGATGAATGTGTACATCTCCTTGGACACGATGTCGGTGCCCTCGCCGATCACGCGGCTGAAAAGCTCGGTGGCCTCGAAGATGGGCGTGCGGATCTCACGGAAGCCGTAGCGCCGGAAGACACGCCGCGCGCCCTCTTCCACTCGCTGCCAACGCTCGGCCTCGTCGGGCAGGATGTCCCGAGTTCCCTTGATCGCCTGGATCGTCATGGTGTGGTCCCGTGCTTCAGGAGAGCGCGGAGAATAGCACAGCACTCACGAACCCGCAAAGCCGCAGAAGTTGCTGCGCGCCTGCAACCGGTGGAGCCCACCGGTTATACTTCGTTGCCCCCGGGCCGGTGCCGGGCGCCAAGGGAGAATCGGTGTATCGCAACGCGCTCCAGCCACGTCGTCTCGTCGTCGTGCTGCTGCTGTCGGCCGGCGCCCTCCTGCCCGGCTTGGCACGAGGACAAACGAGTCAGGATTTTCCCTCCTCGTCGCGCGGTCGGCGCGGCGATCTCACTCCCGCCCCGGTCGCCGCAGAGGTGCATCCGGTCAGCACCTCGCATTTCACGGAGACCTGGCGAGCGCCGCTGGAAGCGCCTCTCTGGGGAGCGCTGCTGGCATCCCCGCAGGAAATCGTCGCCACACTGGACAACGGCACCGTCGTGGCAATCTCGCCGCAGGACGGGCGCATCCTCTGGAAGCAGGCCACGGGGGGTAAGCCCTTAGGAGGCTCGGTCTTCCTCGGATCCGGAATCTTCCAGGCGGCCGCCGATGGGCACGTCGTCGGCTGGAGCCTATCCGGCGAGCAGATGTGGACGGCGGATCTGAAGGAGACCATCGCGCGCGCGCCGGCGGGAAGCGCGGAGGAATTGTTCATTCCCCTGGCATCGTCCAAGCTGGTCTCCCTTGGAGTGGACGGCCGCGAGCGCTGGCGAGCCGATCTCCAGGCGGTCCCGTCGACGCCTCCCTCCCCGTGCCGCGGCTTCGTCGTCCTGGGCACGGCGGGCGGCACCGTCGAGGCGTTCGCGCGCGGGACGGGAAAGCCTCTCTGGGTGGCGAAAACCGGATCGGAGGTGGTCTCACCCCTGCTTTGCTATCGCGGCGCCATTTATTTCGGCACAGCCGACAGCCGTTTGTGGGCCCTGAAGTACAGCGGTCGGAAAATGTGGCGCTTCCCGGCTGGAGCGCGATGCGGCGTGCGCCCCTTCGGCAGTGAAGGCCGGATCTATTACCCTTCGTTCGACAACTATCTGTACGCGCTGAAGGCGAAGTCCGGCCATCTGATTCTGCGCGTGCGATTGAGCCACCGGCTCTCGGACGATGTCCTGGTGGGCCGGGACCGGATCTACCTCTCCCCCTACACTTCGGCCCGGCTGACATCCCTGTCCCTGCCGGATCTGATCCTGGCGGGCGAATATCGCTTGGATTTGGAGGGAGATTGGTTTACCACGACCCCCATCCGGATCGCCGAGAGTCTTTACATCGGGTATGGACGGAACGAAGGGAGGATCCTGGCGTTGAAAGAGACCTTGGAGGAACCGGCGGCGGCCAAGACCCCCTGACCCGGAGGCGCCGCTAAGCCGGAATTGCAGACGGGGAGAGAATCTCCTGGACGACGGCGTCTCCGGTTTCCCGGGTCCCCAGCCTTCCTCCCAGCTCTTTCGGAGTGCGATCAGCCCGGATGCAGGCCACGACCGCTCCCTCGACCCTGCGGGCCGCCGGCTTCTCTCCCAGATATTCGAGCAGCAGCGCCGCGGTCAGGATCGCCCCAAACGGGTTGGCGATGTTCTGTCCGGCATACTTGGGGGCCGAGCCGTGCACCGGCTCGAACAGGGACACCCGACCCGGATGGATGTTGCCGGAAGCAGCCATTCCCAACCCACCCTGGATCTGAGCACCCAGATCCGTCACGATGTCACCGAACATGTTGCAGGTGACGATGACCTGGAATTGGGAGGGATCCTTCACCATCTGCATCGCCAGGGCGTCCACATAGAGGTGGCGCGCTTCAATGTTCGGATACTCGGGGGCGATGCTCCTGAAGACCCTCTGCCACAGATCGTGGCCATAAGTGAGCACGTTGGATTTGTCGCTCATCACGACCCGTGTCAGGTCGTTCTCCGCGGCGTACTGGAACGCATGGCGGATGATGCGCTCGACACCCTTGCGGGTGTTGATGTCTTCCTGCAGGGCGATCTCCTCGGAGGTCCCCTTCTTGAAGATCCCCCCCACCCCCACGTACAGGCCCTCGGTGTTCTCGCGAAATACCACGAAGTCCACGTCCGCAGGCTTGCGCCCCTTGAGCGGACACAGCCGCTCATCCAGCAGGCGCACGGGCCGGTAGTTGACGTAGAGATCCAGTCCGAAGCGCAGTCCCAGCAGGATGTCGGCGGCGTGCTTCATGTCGGGAACCCTGGGGTCGCCCAGGGCTCCCAGGAGGATGGCATCGTATTGCTTCAGCCGATCCATCTCCCCGGGGGGCAGGGTCTCGCCGGTGCGCAGATAGCGGTCCGCGCCGTAATCGTAGGAATCGATCTTCAGGGAGCTCGCGCAGCCGCTTCCCACCGCCTCCAGGACCTTCACGGCCTCGCGGGTGACTTCGATGCCGATTCCGTCGCCGGGGATGACCGCAATCCGTTTCATGCCTTCGCCTCGTTCTGCACGGTCCGATGATTACCGCCTGACGGCGGACGGAGAGTTTAGCCGAAGGGAGCTCCGGCAGGCAACGGATCGGGCCTAGAGCGGGCCTGCGGCGATTTTTTTCAGACGCCGGCGGATGGCCACCTCGTCGGGAAACCCCTTGGAGATCTTGGAGCCGGCCGCCAGGATGACCGGAATCTGATCGCCGTACTGTGCCTTCAAGCCCGGCTCCGAAGCCACGTCCACCTCCTGGAGGACCAGGGGCACGTCCCGGCCGACCCGTTGCAGGATTTCTCTCGCCTGATGGCAGAGGTGGCAGTCCTGGCCGCTGAGCAGCGTGACGGGCAAAACCGCCGGACCGTCGGGACCCGCACGAAATCGCTGCAGCGCTTCGGCCACTCCCACCGCCAGGACGGCCCCCAGTGTGTCGCTGAGCACATCCTTGAGACTGGCAGTGCGCCGGGGAACGTGCAACTGGTGAATCTCGTCGGAGACGGCGTAAATCACCGTAAGCGCGATGGCGCTGAACTGCGTGAGTCGGGAAATGGGAGTGAGCAATCCTCCATTCAACGCCCTCACGACGAGCAGAGTGAGTCCCAGGTATTCCAGCGGGTGGACGACGTAATCCGGCAGGCGGCCCGCAACGGGCGGAACGGACAGCGAGGAAAGGTAGTACACCCCCGCGCCGTAGACCACCACCGGAGCCCACAAGCCTGCAGCGCGGAATGCCGATTTCAACGGGCCGAATTCAGGGGGAAGGGAAACATGGCGTAGGCAATGAGCAGGGAGAGAACCACCATGGAAAGAAGCAGGATTGCCATGACTTTAAGGCGCTCCCGTCTGTCGTTTTGGGTCAGAAAGGCAAAGAAGATCGACACCAGGACCGACAAGATCACCATGTTCAGGAAGTGAGAGCGCAGCACGCTAGGACTTCCTTCCGATGGCGATGTCGAAGGCGTCGAGGATCAGCAGCATGTTCATGAGCCCTGCGGTGAGCAGGAAGGTGGTGCCGTATTCGTCGGTGACGACTTTCACTTTGTCCCTCATGGCCGTCAGCAGAACCTGCGCCTCGGGACTGTTCTCGTCGGCGGGTAGCGCATAGACGAGACGATGATAGGTGGAGCGCCGGCTGAGAAACTCGAGAGGCCCGATGGCGATGTTGGCGAAAGTGCCGAGGTAGGTCAAGGGTTGCTGCCGATCGGCCAGGTAGGAGTGCCCCTCGTTGAGGAGTCCCAGCATGAAGGTGGCGAAAACCACCAGGAAGAAGACGGCGGCACGCCGCCGCTTTCCCAGGTAGAAATGCCCCGCTCCGGGAAGCAGCCAGGCCAACACACAGGACAACAGGGCGGAAAAACCCCCCGATGGCATCGGCTGGTTACTCCTTGACGACCCACACCTTGAGGTTGGCCGTAACCTCCGGATGGAGCTTTACGGCGACTTCGTAAATCCCCAGCGACTTGATGGGATCGTCCAGCAAGATTTTCCTCTTGTCGATGGCGAATCCTTCTTTTTCCAGCAGGTCCGCCACGTCCCCGTTGGTAACCGAGCCGTAGAGCGTCTCGTTCTCCCCCACCTTGCGCACCGCGGTCAGCGAGAGCTGGGACATGCGGCCGGCGAGGGCCTGGGCTTCCTGCTTGTCCTTGGTCTCCTGAACCTCCCGCACCCGGCGCTCCTGCTCGATCCGCTTCAGGTTCGCGTCGGTCGCCTCGAAGGCCAGCTTCTTGGGCAGCAGAAAATTGCGGGCGTAGCCGTCCGCTACTTTCAGCACTTCACCCCGCCGGCCCAGTTTTTCAACGTTTTCACGCAGGACGATTCGCATGGGCACTCCCTCAATCCGCCGTAAACGGCAGCAGCGCGATGTTTCGGGCGCGCTTGATGGCCTGCATCAGCTCACGCTGGTGTTTGGCGCAGGTTCCCGAGATGCGCCGCGGAAATATCTTGCCGCGTTCGGGCGTGAATCCCTGCAGCAGCCGGACATCCTTGTAGTCGATGTACGGAATCTTCTCTTCGCAGAACTTGCAAAACTTCTTCTTCCGAAAGAGAAACTTCTTTCGGAACTGCTTCTTCTTCGTTCTGTCCCTTTCTCTGGGATCCATTTTCCTGTTTTCCTCCGGTGGCCCCTGCCGGGGCGGAGACTTATTCGGTTTCCCCGGCCTCCGCCGGTTGTTCCGCCACCGCTGATTCCGCCTGGATCACGGGAATCTCCGGAATGTCCTTGTCCAGGCGGACGGTGAGGTATTTGATGATGCGATCGTTCATCCGATATCGGCGCTCCAGCTCCCGGGCGGCGGCGGCAGGACACTCCAGTTGCAACAGGGTGTAATTTCCGTCCTCATGCCGGCCGACTCGATAGGCGAGACGCCGTTTGCCCCAGCGCTCCACTTTGAGCACTTTACCGCTTCCCGAGGTGATGGAATCCTCGAAGCCTTTCAGAAAGCCCGCCACCTCGTCGTCGGTGGCGGATGGATCGGTGATGAAAATGGACTCGTATTTTACCATGTCAATCTCCTGCGACCCGCCGTGTCGGAGGGCCTTGGCCGCTTATTTACCGGGGTGCGTCGGGATCCTGAACGTCCGCCGGCTGCCTGCGATTGTATCGATTCATGGCCTGTGGGATGCCCTGCTCCAGAACCGCCTGGATGCACTCCGCCGCCCGCCGTATCTGCTGCTCCACCACTTCCCTCTCCCCGGCGCCGAACGGCGACAGGACATGCTCCGCAAGCTCTTCCCTTTCTGAGGCCCGGGTGCGGATTCCGATTCGCAGGCGGGGGAAATCCTCCGTGCCGAGCTGCCCGGAAATGGATCGCAATCCCCGATGGCCGGCATCACTCCCCCGGGGACGCACTCGCAAAGAGCCCAGGTCGATGGCCACGTCGTCGCACACCACCAGAAGCTCCGAGGGAACGGCGCCCGCACGCTCCAACAGACAGACCACGGCTTCCCCGCTGGCGTTCATGAAGGTCTGGGGTTTCGCCAACATCACCTCCGAAGCGCCGACTCGACCGTGGGCAATGCGCGAGGCGCATTGCTCATCCGACCATTCCCATCCCGCCAGCCGGCAGTAGGCGTCCACGGCCCGATACCCGAGGTTGTGCCGGGTCAGCGAGTAGGCCTTCCCCGGGTTTCCCAGACCCACCACGATCTTCACGGGAGCGCCTGCCCGAGGGGTTTCTGCCCTACTTGGATTCCTTCTTCTCCGACTTGCCTTCCTTGGCAGGAGCCTCGTCCGCTCCTTCCGCATCTTCCGCCGCCGCCTTGCCCTTCTTGATGACTTCCGGCTCGGTAACCTCCGCTACCGGGGCCGCTCCGGCCTCCTCTTCCTTGGCCGGCGGCGTGACCACCGCGACCACCTGATTGGAGTCGGTGAGGATCTTGACCTTGGGAGGTGCCACGAGATCGGCCACGCGAATACTGTCGCCGATCTTCATGGATGAAATATCCACCGGGATGTGGTCCGGAATGTCTGCCGGCAGCGACTCGATGCGGATCTCCCTGAGCGGGATGTCTAGAATCCCCAGGTCCAGCTTTACCCCGGGCGCCTCCCCGACGGTCTGGACGGGCACGTTGACCTCGATGGCCTCGTCCATCTGAATCCGGATGAAATCGGTGTGCTGCAGTCGATTGCTCACCGGATCCGTCTGGATGTCCTTGATCATCGCGTACCGGCGCTGGTCTTTTCCCACCAGGTGCAGCATGAACACCGTATTGACTCCGCTCTCCTGGTGGAGGATTCGCTCGACTTGCTTGGGGTCCACCGAGATGGGCACCGGCGGCTTGCTGGAGCCGTAGACAATGCCGGGAATCATTCCCGATCGGCGCAGGCGGCGCGACGGGTTTTTCCCGAACTCGGTCCGGGGTGTGACGTCAATCACGATCTCATTCATGGCCTCTTCTCCTGCCTTCCCGCTTCCCTCAGGGGTGCGGGGTTCTTGAGAATGACTCCAAGGCGGCTCAAACGAACAGAGAGCTCACCGACGAGTTGGTGTGAATCCTGCGAATCGCCTCCCCCAGCAGCGGAGCGATGGACAGCACCTCCAGGCGCGCTTCGCTCTGCTTTTTGGGGTCGACCGGAATCGTGTTGGTGACGACGACCCTTTCCAGCTCGGAGGCACGCAGTCGCTCCTGGGCCGGCCCTGACAGGACGGCGTGGGTGAAGCAGGCGTAGATTTTTCCCACCCCTTCCTGTTTCAGTGCTTGCACCGTCCCGGTCAAGGTTCCCGCGGTGTCGACGATATCGTCCACGATAAGTGCGTTCATCCCCTTCACTTCGCCGACCACGTGAAGCACCTCGGCCACGTTCTTATCCACCCGGCGCTTGTCGATAATCGCGAGGGTCGCGTGCAGCCGCTTCGCATAGGCACGGGCCCGCTCCACCCCGCCGGCGTCGGGGGAAATAATCACCAGGTCCGGAATCTTCATCCGGGCGACGTGATCGATGATCAGAGGGGCGGCAAAAAGATGATCCACCGGAATGTTGAAAAACCCCTGGATGGCGGGGGCATGCAGATCCATCGTGAGCACCCGGTCGGCCCCGGCAGAGCTGATCAGGTCCGCCACCAATTTGGCGGAAATCGGAACCCGCGGTTTGTCCTTGCGATCCTGCCTGGCGTAGCCGTAGTACGGAAGCACGGCGGTGACCCTCTGGGCGGAGGATCGCTTCAGCGCATCCATCACGATCAGCAATTCCATGAGGTTCTCGTTCACCGGAGGGCCCAGGGGCTGGACGACGAAGACGTCGGTCCCGCGGACGTTCTCCAGAATCTGGCAATAAATCTCCCCGTCGCTGAAGCGCGTCAGATTCATGGACCCGATGGGGATCCGGAGGAAATCGCAGATCTCCCTGGCGAGGGAAGGATGGGCATTTCCGGTGAACAGCTTCAAGGTGCTGTCGGTCTGCGCTTCCTGCTGCTTCATGGCCTTCCTGCTGCCCCTCACGCCTCACCCATCCGGGCCCTCCGACCAACCCCCCTTGGGAAGGTTGGCTGGGGCGGGAGGATTCGAACCTCCGGATGCTGGATCCAAAGTCCAGTGTCTTACCGCTTGACGACGCCCCAAGGGAATTCGATATCCGGAAAGCGGCGGCCGAGTGGCGAACGCCTTCCAACGATTGAAGCTGTCGGCAGACATGACACACCCGTGGAGTCAGCCGAAACTCGCCGCGCTCGCGGGGTGGGGATTCTCGATTGGGGAAGATCCGGCCCATCCCGTGGCTCGTCGGCCGGACACTCCTTCTCCGCCGGGACGGGATCGCCGGTGCAGACCTGACCCTGTCAGAGCGGGCGTGTACCTTAACATCGCTCCGAGGGCGCTGTCAAGGATCAATGGCTCAATCAGATAGCGGGCGCCCCCAGACGCTCCCAATACTCCGCCCGACCCACCGGCACGCAACTCAACATTCGGACTTCGCCCCAGTCGTGAGCCTGTCGCAGATCGTCCAGATCCACATCGGAAGGAAACAACCCGTAGAGCGAAGGGCCGCTGCCGGAAAGCGCCGCAGCGAACGCGCCGTTTCGCAGCAGGGCGTCCTTGAGCTTTCGCAGGAGCGGATGCCGCGCCACGACGATTTCCTCCAAATCATTTTGGACGGTGTGCACCGAAGGCTCTTCCAGCGGATCAGCCTCCGGTCGCCCCTCGCTTCCCACTCCGACGGCCGGGCGGCCCGCGAGACGCGCTTCGTCCCACAGCCGGTAGACCTCTGCGGTGGAGGAAGCGAAGGGAGCCAGAAGCAGCGCGATCCGAAAATCACGGCAATCGGGAAGCCCCATGATTTCGTCCCCCCTGCCGACTCCCAGCGCCGATCCTCCCACCAGGAAAAAACCGAGGTCCGCCCCCAGCCTCGACGCCATGCGCTGCAGCTCATGCCTGGAGAGCTTGAGTCCCCAGAAGCGGTTCAGTCCCAGCAGCGCCGCAGCCGCATCGCTGCTTCCCCCGCCAAGCCCGGCCGCGAGAGGGATGCGCTTCTTCAGTCGTATCCTGGCACCGGGCAGATCCAACCGGCCGGCCTGCATCTGACGAGCCGCTTGCATGACCAGGTTGGAATCATCGGCCGGCAGCGCCGCTCCTTCGACTTCCAGAAACAGTCCGCTCTCCGCCGGCTCGATCTCAATCTCGTCCGTCAGATCGATGCTCTGAAACCGCGTGCGCAGCTCGTGGTATCCATCCTCCCGCTTGCCCAGAACCCTCAGTCCCAGGTTGATCTTGGCGTGCGGGCGCAGTACCAAGGATTTCAAAGATTCTCCCCGATGCCTGAGGCAGCAAAGCCCGCGGGCGCCGACAGCGAGAAAATCTGCGGGTCCGGCACCGAGAAGCGCATCTCCTTGGTCTCGAGGTGCAGCAGGACCGAGGGGGAATCCTGGCGAATTTCGAGCCACGCGGGCACGGAGCGTTCCGCCGCATTCACGCTACTCCACCAGAGCTCCAAGGCGGTCTCTCCCGGGAGAGTCCAGGTGGCCCGTTGCACCTCACCCGCAGGGAATAGCAACTCTCCTCCGCCCGCCATGGGGCAGTGTCGCTCGCTCTGAAGCACTTTCGTGGCGCTTCCGCCACACTCCGGAGCGGATAGCAGCGCGGCCGGTCCGAGCAGCAGCTTCGCCAGGCTTTGAGGCATGGCGGCGATCCCCACCAGATCGGTGGTGGCCTGCGAGGCGCTGGAATAGAGGCGGAACGTACGGCGCGGCGGATCCAGCAGCAGCGCTCCCTCTTCGGTGGCGATCAGGACCGATCGACTGTTCCCCGCCGGATCGAGGACCTCCAGTCGGATGCGCTCCGGCGCCAGGAAGGCGACGGCCACCCGGGCGCGCCAGGTTTTCTCCGGATTCTGCCATTTCGCGGCGCACAGGGCCGAGTACCCCGGCACGGTCTCGGGCAGATCCGGCAGCCGAGACTGACCCAGGTGCTTCCCGGCGCAGCCGAGCATGCTGAAGGCCAGCAGCGCCCCCAGGCCGTTTCTTAGGATTTCACCAGGGATCACGCTCCGCCCGCGAGATCGGAGAGCTTGTGAATCTTCTTCTTGAGTGCCTCTGGGTGCTCGGGATCCTGCTCCAAAGCCTTCCGATAGGCTTTCAAGGCGTCGGCGCGTTTGCCCAGCTTCGCCTGAACATCCCCCAAATGCTCAAGGACAGTCGCATCGTCGCGCGAGCCCTGCACCGCTCGCACGAGATACGGCTCAGCCTGCTCCGCCTTCCCGAGTCGGTAAAGAGCCCAACCCATGCTGTCGAGAAATGCGGGATTATCGGGTTGAATGGCGAGCGCGCGCTGGATGAGTCCCAGAGCCTCTTCCAGCTTGACGCCTCGATCGGCCAGCATGTATCCGAGATAATTGAGCGCTTCCGCGTTGTTGGGAGATTGCTGCAGCAGCGCCTGGAAGGCTTTCTCCGATTCCCTGAAATCACCGGCACGCTCCAGCAGCGCCGCCTGCTGGAATTCCAGTGCCTCGGAATCGTGATGAGCATCGACTCCTTGCCTGGCCCAGCTCACCCCTTCCTTGTTCGCCTCGGCTCTCGAGCAGGCCTGGAGTATCAGAAGGTAGGCCTCCTCGGAACTTCCGGAGGATTTCAGCATTTCCCGGAAGCGGTTTCGAGCCGCCGTCCGGTCCCCCTCGCGCAGGCGGATTTCTCCGTCCAGCGCCTGCAGTTCCAGATTCCCCGGGAGCACGCCGAGAGCCTGGCTCAGCTCCTGCTGGGCTTGCGCGGGGTTCCCCGAGTCGATATGGATCCGGATGAGGAGTCCGTACAGATCGGTGGAAGGCTCGCGGGCGACTTCGATCGCGTTCTTGACGCTGGAAAGCGCCTGCGGGTAGTCCGCATTGAGATATTGGATCAGGGCCGTCTGGAACGAAGCCAGCCCGAAGAAAGCACGATCCTGTGCCGATTGCTTTTCGGCGGTTTGCGTCAGGATTTGACTGTACAGCTTCAGGGCCCGGTCGTCTTCGGCCCTGGCCTGGGCGATGCGCCCCAGGAAGAAGCGAGCCTCCAGCGAAGACGCATCTCGATCCAGGGCCCGCCGGTAGATGTCCTCAGCCTGACGGTTGTCGCCGGTCCCCAGCAGGGATTGCCCCAGTGCCAGCAACACCCTGACGTTTCCGGGATCCGCCTGCAGCGTCGTTTGCAGATGCTCCTGCGCTTCCTTGAATTCCCCCGCCGCATTCAGCAGCGTCCCCAGTCGGTATTGTCCGTATGGATTTCCGGGGTTGGAATCGGTCACGGGACGGAAGACTTCCACCGCCTTATCCGCTTCCCCGGCCTCCTCCAGGACCTCCGCCAGCAGCTGGCGGATCTCCCTCGAATCCGGCGCCTCTTCCAGGGCCCCTTCGAGCAGCTTGCGCGCTTCCTCGCTTCTGCCCATGTCCACGTAGATCCGCGCCAGGTTGTAATCGACTTCCACGGAACTGGAATGGGTCGATCGATAGCGCTCCAGAGTGGCGGCCGCCGCCGCGGTGTCTTCCCGTCCGCGCTGCAGATCCGACAGCGCCTGGGCCGCCGACTCATCGGCCAGCCCTTCCTCCAGCAAGTCCTGATAGAGGGTTTCCGACTCTTTCAGTTTGGAGCTCGGATCCGCACCGGCCGCGGCGCGCTGGAAAAGGATTTGCGCCAGGGTGGAGCGAGCCGTGGCCGATTCGGGATCGAGCTTGACCGCTTGTCTCGCCTCCCGCTCCGCATCCTCCGACTTATTCATGCTGGTATAGACCTCGGCAAGCTCCAGTCGGAGATCGGAGGAATCGGCGCTGCGCACCGCCTCTTCCAGATAGTGAAGAGCTTCCGGAAGCTCGCTTCGGAATTGCGCTTGCTGGGCCAGCGAGAAGAGGTAGTAGGCCCGGGCCTGATCCTTGGAGGCGGAATCTGCAGGCTGGGCGGAGGCGCGGGCTGCGGCCGCGCTCAGACAGCCAATCGTTCCGACTGTCGCGACGACACGCGCCCAGCGGCAGCCCCGGCTCCCGGATCGGTCAGTGGATGGAAGTCCCAACGGTTCACCTCAATCGGATCAAGCGGCCTTTTTCTCTTCGTGTCCCGACTTCAGAACCTCCAGCCCCTTCTTGAGCTGAAGATCCTCGCTGCCCGTGCCCTCTCCCCGCTCCTGGACCACATCGGGAGAAAGGCCCGTGCCGTTCCATTCCTTTCCATCGGGAGACAGGTACTTGCCTACCGAGATTCGGACCCCGTCACCCGCCGGCAGGAAGATGATCTTCTGCAGCGTTCCCAAACCCCAGGTCTTCTCACCCACCAGGGAGGCGCCGCATCGGTCCCTCAGCCCGGCCGCCAGCACTTCGGCCGCTCCCGCCGTACCGGCGTCCACCAAAACGACGATCGGTCCCCGCCACGCCGCTGCGACCGGGGGGGCTTTCAGCTCCCGGGTGCCGGTCTTCCGCTCAGAGACTTTGGCGACGATTCCCTCGCCTCCCAGAAGCGCCGCGATCTTCACCGACTCCGCCACGCTGGGCCCGGCATTCGAGCGGAGATCCAGGACGAGCCGCTGGGCGCCCTGGGATTTCAAGGAGGCGAGGGCCTTGCGCAGCTTCTCGGCATCGCCCTCCTGAATCGAGCCGAGCTTCACCAGGCCCGTTCCCGGCTCGGGCAGGCGGGTCGTGAGCTGAGTCTTTTGCGGGAGCTTGCGCTGCAGCTTCACCGCCTCGCTGCGCGGCTCGGTCGCCCGGATGACGGAGAGAGTCACTTCGCTTCCGGGCTTGCCCTGTAGCAGCTGGGCCGCTTCCCAGGAGCCCAGCCTGAGGGTCGACTTGTTGTCGATGACCAGGATGACGTCGCCGGTTCCCAGTCGTGCCTTCTCGGCGGGCGAACCCTCGACGGCGTCGACGACCACAGCATAGCCGCGGCGCTTGGTGAGCACCACCCCCACATCCGCCGCTCCGTTGCGCGAATCCGCCGCAGCGCGCTGCGCCTCGTTGGCGGTCAGGTACTCGCTCTCGGGGTCCAGGGATTCGAGCATCCCCCGATAGGCGCCCTCCATCAGCATCTCATCCTTGACGGGCTCGACGTAGTTGTTGCGGACCAGAAACAAGACCTCATTGAACAGCTTTAAAAAAGAGTAGGTCCCTTCCACCGCCAGCGATCGTCCGAGAACCCCGCCCAGCAGGACGAAGGCCACCAGGATGCTGGAGACCGCCAACAAGGCTTTGCGCCCACGATCCATGTTTTCCATTCACTCTCTCCTATCTCCGGGTCAGCCACCCTACCGGATTCTCCGGCTTTCCATCCTTGATGATTTCGAAATAAAGCTTCGGGCCATCCAGGGAGCCGGTGTCCCCGGCCTTTGCGATGACCTGCCCGCCCGATACATGATCCCCGGTGGACACCAGGCGATCGGAGGCGTGGGCGTACACCGACATGAATCCGTCCCCATGCTCCAGGACGATCAGATTCCCATACCCCTTGAACCAGTCGCTGAAAGCCACGATCCCCTCATAGACCGCCCGGATCGGCTCCCCGTCCGTCACGGAGAGATCCAGGCCCGGGTGGGGCACCAGAGTCTCGAACTGTGCATTTTTCTGCGCCCCGAATCCCACCAGGATTTTTCCGGGAACCGGCCAGAGCAGCAAACCGCGGAAGCGCTCGAAACCCACCTCGAGATCCGGTCCAACCGAGCCCCCTTCGATCAGCACCCGGACCAGACGTTCCAGCGCCTTCTGCGTTTCGGCCATTTCCGCCAGAGCAGCTTCCTGGTCCGAAGTCTCCTTGCGGAGGCCTGAAAGCAGCTGCGAGCGCTGCCCCCTCAGCTGCTCCAGCTCTCCCCGCCTCGCCAATTCCTGCGCGCGCAGCTGGGTCAGCGCCGATCTTCGCTCTTCCAAATCGCCCAACGACTGGCGCCACTGCGATTCGTGCGTCCGATATTCGGCGATGCGAGACTGGTCCGTCAGGGCCGCTCGCGAGGCCATCCGATAAGCGCTGACCACCTCGGCGGGATCGCCGGTGGTCAAGACCACCCGCTCGAACTGCAGGGGACCTCTCCGGTACATCGCGCGCATGCGTGCCGCCAGCTCCTCCCGGCTCTTTTCCAGCCGCCGGCGACTTTCTTCCAGGTTGAGGGAAGCCTGCTCGATCTCGCCGCGGCATCGATGCAGCTCCCCTCCCAGGTAGACAATCTGTCGGCGGTGCAGGGCCAGCTCCAGATCCATCCGCTGTACTTCGCCCAGGACGGTCTTCGTGTCCTGGCGCGTTTTATCCAGGATCGACTGCAGTCGATCCATCTCCTCCTTGACCCGCTCGAGCTTGCGGCTTTCCTCGCTGGGTTGCGGCGGCTGCGATTCTTCGCCCCATGCGGGGCCCATGAGCAGGCAGGCCGCCATCACCGCGGCGCCGCGAAGCGCCAATTTAGAAAAAGCTTCTCCCATCGATCCCCTCCACCGGCGGCAGCCCCAGCATCTGGATCACGCTGGGGAAGATGTCCTGAATGCCGGGGGACTGCCGGGAAAGCTTATGGCTGGAGAACAGGATCCCGGGCACTAGGGACGGATCCACCGAACAGTGATCGCCGCTCCAGACTTTCATGTTGTTCTCCACGATGTTTGGAGGAACCTCTCCGAGGGCGGTCTGCCATCCCACGCGGTAGTTCAGGCTGTTGGCGACACGCAGATCCGGAAGCAGCGCCGGATCGAACCCGCGGTACATCTCTTCGCGGCGGTAGACCCGCAAGACGGGGTGCTCCCCGGTGTCGGGATCCACGTAGCCCTGCAGCCCGTCGATGAGCCCCTGGCGTACCGATTCGTACTCCGCTCCCGGGGCCACGCTCCCCCGCGGCTCGCGTCCAGCCAGGTTCACATAGAGGCTTCCCAGACCCATGGCGTAGGCCCGGGTGCGGGACCAGTCCACGAACTTGAAGAACTCGCCGGTTTCGCCGCGGTCGAAGAGGTCTTCCAGGGTACGGCTTCCTCCGGGGCCTTCCTTCAGCACCATCCAGCCGTTTTTAACCAGCCAGGTGTTGTAGTTCATGCCGCGACGGAAGGAGGCAAACCCGTGGTCGGAGCAGACGAGGAAAATCGTCGAGGGAGGGACCATGGAGCGGGCATGGCCCACAATGGCATCCATGCGGATATAGGCCTTCTCCATCTCGCCGCCATAACGAGCCGCTTCCACCGGGTTGTACATGGGGTGTCCCGGATCCAGCAGGCGCCACCAGAGGTGGCCGATTCGATCGGTAAAATCGTAAACCTGGATATACAGCCGGTCCTGCCCCGCCTTGAGGAATCGGTCCATCATTTCTTCCTCTTTACTGGCGGTGAAATCCATGTCCTCGAGAAAAAGAGTGTCATCACCCAATCCGGCGGCCGGGGTCCAGGTGTCGATGGGCCAGCCCAGCGTCTTGAACATTCCGAGACTGCCCATCAGCGACCCTGCGTACCCCTTGGGGAAGGAGAACGGGATCGGCTCGAACTGCGGATGAAAATTGATGGGGGACAGGTAAAGCTGAATCTGCGGCTTCAGGGAGATCAGCTTGAAGCGGGCGATGCCGCGTATCTCGTTGAGATGGTCCACCATCCAGTTCACCGGGAATTCCAGAACGAACCAATCGCTCCACTGCCCCACCTGGAGAGTCTGCTCCTGCCCCGAAACCCGCAGCGTCATCCGGGAGTCGCCCACCTCGAGCTCCAGGGGCAAATCCAGCCGCTTGCGGATGCCGCTCTCCTTGAGCTGTCTCTCGAAATCTTCACGGGCCTTGGTCCGGTCATCGCCCACCGGCAGCGAGGCCATGGCTTCGTCCACCCGATACTCGAAAAAGGGCTTGTTGTAGGGTCCGACGACGTGGGTCT
>Ga0075423_10001112_pt1 | contig 23201 bp, 23 predicted proteins | sample SoiMethybrSBSTD2_FD_80114 | JGI IMG/M metagenome (GOLD analysis project Ga0075423, IMG submission 80114) | Bulk soil microbial communities from a Populus tree surrounding site in Tennessee, USA - Soil MetaG P. TD hybrid SBSTD2 | ecosystem: Environmental > Terrestrial > Soil > Tree plantation... | reverse complement strand
GCGATCCAGACCTCGACGCCCGGTAGCCCGATGCGGCCCGGCGGCTGACCTGGACATGCGCAGGCCTGTGGTGCTCCGCGGGGCTTCCCCCGGGACGGACCGGTCTGCGCGTGGACGCAGTGTCGCGGGGATGGACGATGTGTGCAGAAAGTGTGCAGTTCACAACCGTACCCATTGCGACGACCCAGCGCGCGTCCACAGTTCACCCACATCCGCATCCGCGGCCGACCACAGACCATCCACAGCGCGTCGTGCAGGGATGCGACAGTACGCAATTGTCGTACATCAGCAAATTCAACTAGTTACGTAGTCAACTCTGTGGCACGAGCCGTGCTCCTAGGTGCTGCGTGTCCGGTGGCCCGGTGGGTCGCCAGGCGCGAAGGCCTCGAATCCGTCTTGCGAAAGGAGGGCGGGGGTTCAGGCCGGAAACCTCGTGCGGGTCGGTGACCTGGTCCCAGGCAAACCGAGCCGCGCACCGGCGATACGCCGAGGACCAGCCGCAGCGGGCTCGCTGCGGTGAAGGTCGCGGGCGGAGGAGACGCGAAGGCGTTTCCACGGTGCGCGGGGGGAGAACCCGGAGGAGGCGAAGCCCAGGAGGGGCGCGGATCGGCAGGAGCTCTAACCGGTTCCGCCGTCACCGCACTCTCCGCGGGGAGCAAGGCCCTGAAGCCGAAGGTGGAGGCGCTGGAGCGGGTCAAACCGCAGGTGCCTCCACAAAAACGGCAAGAGGGCATGACTCGGCCGGCGAAAGCCGGTACGGCTCCGCGGAGAGGGACAAACCCCTGAAGGGCAAACCCTGGACGTGGCTGCGGGGCGAAACAAACCCGCAAGGCAGGTGGCGGAGCAAACCGTCGAGGACGTGCGAAACGTCGAGGACGGAACGTCAGCTCGGGGAGTGGGATCTCCGGGCATCAGTGGACGCCGCTTGCTGGTGCCGCGATGAGGGAACGAGGACCCCACGGGAGGCGCTCTCCGGCCTCCGGACGGTCGCGAGGTCGTTCGGGGTACGGAGGGCAGGCAGTCGGTCTTCGAACTCTGGAGGAGGCGGAAAGCTCGAGGGAGGATGAAGCCGCGCGCGCAAGCTCGCGGCCGATGGCGGTCGGACGACATACCGCTGGACCCGGTCGAAATGCCGAGGCCCTGGCGGGAGCGGGGAACCCGATACCCCCGCAGTCCGGCCGCAGACAAAACTCCGAGGAGCACCGAACCTTCAAGAGAGGCAGTGCCGGGCGGGGCGACCTGCGCGGTGCAAAGACCGGCAGTCCTGGATCCTCCGAAGGGGAACATGCGCAGGGCGGGCCTTCGGGCCGCCGGGCACGTTGACGTGGCCGGCGGCCCGTTGCCGTTCGAGTCGAAGGGAAGACGTCGTGGCCTGCGAAACCTGGGTCCCCCTCCCGGGCGCCGCAGGCCTCGGCGTCTTTTCACGTGCCGCTGCCGGCGCGATGCCCGTCTGCGCGAACCAGGGTTTCCGGACCGGCTCGCGCCGCCGACAGGAACGAGACGGCTTCGGCGACGACGCGCGGGTCGCGGAGGATGCGGGTGTGCCCCGCGCGCGGCACGTCGACGAGTCGCGCGCCGGGCCAGGCCTGCGCGATCGCCGCGGCGTCGTGCCACGGCACCTCGCGGTCTTCGGGATCGTGGAAGACGAGCAGCGGCGTGCGCGCCCCGCGCGCGAGCGCGGGGACGTCGAGCGCCGACATCGGGACTCCGAGCCGCGACTCGAAGCGTCGGCGCATCGCCTCCGCCGTCCACGGCGCGATGTTCAGCTGCCAGGCGAACCGGAGCACGACGTCGGCGAGGCTCGCGACAGGGGCGAGGAACACGGCGCGCCCCACGGGCACGCCCCGGTGCATCGCGAGGGCGCCGGCCGCCGCGCCGGCGGAATGGCCGACGAACGCGTGCACGGGGCCGACGCGTGCCGCGACCGCCTCGAACGCGTGCGCGAACGCGAGGACCGACGAGCTGCGGCCGCCGGAGTCCCCGTGCGCCGGCGCGTCGGGCGCGATGACGCTGAAGCCGGCGGCCAGCAGCGGACGCACGAACGGAGCGAGTTGCTCGGCCCGTCCGGCCCAGCCGTGCAGCAGCAGCGCAGTGGGTCCATCGCCCCAGGACCAGACGGTGAGCTGGTGGCCGCCCGAGGACAGGGAGAACCGGTGGCCCGCCCCCATCACTGCCGGGGACCGGGAAGGCATGCGTGGTGGGGAGCCGAACGCGCGTTCGGCCCACCGGACCGCCAGCGGCGGCGCGATCGCCGAGGCGAGGCGGAAGGCGGCGCGCAGCCAGGGCGCTGGCTGCCGCGGCGGCAACGGAGCAGGCGCCCGCGGCAGGGCGAGCTCGCTGCCTGGGCCGCCGGCGGGGACGTCGGGCGCCTCCGGCGATACAAACCGAACGTTCGTGCTATTTTCTGCCGATGCGAAGATCGCCGACATCGCTCTCCTCCGGTCGCGGGAACTTTCAGCGGCTACTGGCGGCTGCTGGTGGACTTGCGGCGCGCGCCTTGCGGACCGCCCGGACGGGTGGGCCGGACGGTGGCCGAATCGAGGCGCGCCTTCGTCGCTGCGCGGGCGCGATCGAACGCCGTCGCGTCGCCGAAGAGCTGGTACGCCCAGTTCGCGCCCTGGGAAAGGGCGTCGAGCTCGAAGACGAGCTGGGCGGAGTCGACGTCGTGGCGCAGATGCTCTTCGTCTTGCGCGCGCTGCACGGCGCCCTGGAGCAGATCGAGCCAGCTCTTCATGTGTCCCGCGACGCGATCCCGCACGGGGCCGGGACGGCCGTCGAACTCGGCGGAGGCGGCAGCGAAGAAGCATCCCCCGCGAAATACCTCGCCGCGCATGTAGCTTAGCTTCGAGTCGCACAACGACCACAGGCGCGGCAGTCCGCGCGGAGCGGCCAGCGCGGGGCGGACCACCTGCTCGACGAAGATCTGCGCCGCGTGATCCACCGCGGCGATCTGCAGGTCCTCCTTGGAACCGAAGGCCGCGAAGAGCCCGCTCTTGCTCATGTCGAGCTTGAGCGCGAGCCGCCCGATGGAAAGGCCCTCGAGGCCTTCGACCGAGGCGAGGTCGACGGCGGCGTCGAGGATCTGGCGGCGGGTGCGCTCGCCGCGAAGGGCCCTGCCGTCGATCTTCTGCGCGGCATCCATGGCGGCTCGTACAATTAGCACGACCGTTCGTTCTGTGCAAGGCCCGTGCAACCGACGAAGCGGCGCGCCGGCGGAATCGCGCTCGCAACCATCTGGAATGCCTGGAAGAATCCTGGAAGCTAACCTGTTGCTGCGGGTGGACTTCCCGGAGGTGCGGATGCCTGCCGTTCTGCTGGTCGAAGACGACGCTGACACCCGCGAGGTCGTCCGCACGCTGCTCGAGGAAGAGGGGTACGGCACGGTCGCCGTCTCCGACGGCCAGGAAGCGATGGATTACCTGGCGCGATGCGCCGAGCTGCCGTGCCTCGTGCTGCTCGACCTGCTCATGCCACGCGTCGGCGGCGTCGCGGTGTTGAGCTGGATGCGCACGCAGCCGCGTCTCGCGAACGTCCCCGTGGCGGTGATTTCGGCGCGGCCGCAGTCGAGCGGAGCCCAGGTTGCGTCCGCCTTCCGCGACCACGTCATCGGCGTCCTGCAGAAGCCGTTCGACATCGAGCGCGTGCTCACGCTCCTGCAGGATCACTGCGGCGAGGCGACCCAGCCCGCGGCCTGAAGCTGCAAGCCGCCGCGGCGGGAAAGGCGTATCGTCGCGGCATGGCCCATCCACTCGCGGGGAAGCCGGCGCCGCGCGAACTGCTCGTCGACCTCGACCTCCTGGGGCGGCGGTACTTCGACAAGCCGGATCCAGCGGATCCTCAGCAGCGCGTCAGCTTCGGCACATCCGGGCACCGCGGCTCGTCGCTGCGCGGCAGCTTCAACGAAGCCCACATCCTGGCGGTGACGCAGGCCATCTGCGAGTACCGCAAGGCGCAGGGGACTACCGGGCCGCTCTTCCTCGGCGCCGACACGCACGCGCTCTCCGCGCCAGCGCAGCTGAGCGCGCTCGAGGTACTCGCCGCGAACGAGATCGAGGTGCTGCACGCCCCACCGGGCCAGTGGACCCCGACTCCGGTCGTCTCGCACGCAATCCTCGTCTACAACCGCGGCCGCACGGCGAGCGTCGCCGACGGCATCGTCATCACGCCGTCGCACAACCCGCCTGAGGACGGCGGGATCAAATACAACCCGCCCAGCGGCGGACCGGCGGACACGGCGGCGACGGGGTGGATCGAGCGCCGCGCGAACGAGCTGCTCGGCGCGCGCGTGCGCCGGACCGATCCGCGCAGCTCAGCGACACTGCACGAGAGGGACTTCATCGGTCCCTACGTGGACGACCTGCGCAGCGTCGTCGATCTGGACGCGGTGCGCGCCGCGCGCCCGCGTCTCGCGGTCGATCCGCTGGGCGGGTCCAGCGTCGGGTACTGGAAGCCGATCGCCGAGGAGTACGGCCTGGACCTCACCGTCGTGAACGAGCGGGTCGATCCGACCTTCTCGTTCATGCCGCTCGACCACGACGGCAAGATCCGCATGGACTGCTCGTCGCCCTACGCGATGGCGAATCTCATCGCGTTGAAGGACGACTACGATCTCGCCTTCGGCAACGACGCGGACTCGGACCGGCACGGCATCGTGACGCCGGGCCAGGGACTGCTCAACCCGAACCACTACCTCGCGGCCGCCGTCGCCTATCTCTTCCGCAACCGGCCCGGATGGGCGCCGCGCAGCGCCGTGGGCAAGACGCTCGTGTCGAGCAGCTTGATCGACCGCGCGGCGCGCGAGCTGGGACGCGAGCTGCGCGAAGTGCCGGTCGGCTTCAAGTGGTTCGTCGACGGGCTGCTCGACGGCTCGCTCGGGTTCGGCGGAGAGGAGAGCGCCGGAGCGTCGTTCCTGCGGCGCGACGGGACCGTCTGGACGACGGACAAGGACGGCATCCTCATGGACCTGCTCGCGGCGGAGATCCTGGCGCGCACCGGCAAGGATCCGGGGCAGCAGGCGCGGGCGCTCATGGAACGCCTCGGGACGCCGCACTACACGCGCCTCGACGCTCCGGCGACGCCGCAGCAGAAGGCCGTGCTGAAGAAGCTCTCCCCGCAGGCAGTCCGCGCCGACACGCTGGCCGGTCAGCCGATTCGCGCAAAGCTGACGCGCGCACCGGGAAACGGCGCGGAGATTGGCGGGCTGAAGGTGGTCGCCGACGACGGCTGGTTCGCCGCGCGTCCGTCGGGCACCGAGGACGTGTTCAAGATCTACGCCGAGAGCTTCCGCGGCGAAGATCACCTGCAGGCCATCGTGGCGGAGGCGCGGGCGATCGTGGCCGACGCACTGCGCGGGGCCTGACCGCGTGGCACTGCCGATCAGTCCTCCTCTCGAGCCCATGCTGGCGAAGCTCGCGGGCGAGTTGCACGAGGACGAAGGGTGGCTCTACGAACCGAAATGGGACGGGTTCCGCGCGCTCGTGTTCCGCGACGGCAACGACGTCCACCTGCAGTCGCGCGAGCTGAAGCCGCTCAACCGCTACTTCCCCGAGCTGGAGGTGCCGCTCCTGCGCGAGACGCCGGACCGCTGCGTCCTCGACGGGGAGATCGTCATCGCGGGGAAGAGCGGCCTCGACTTCGAGGCGCTGCTGCTGCGCATCCACCCGGCCGCCTCGCGCGTGAAGCTGCTCGCGGAGGAGAGCCCCTCTTCCTACGTCGCCTTCGACGTGCTCGCCCTCGGCGGCGACGATCTGCGCGACCGGCCGCTCGCCGAACGGCGCGAGAAGCTGGAGCGCGCCCTGGGCAACGCGCGCGCGCCGGTGCACCTCACTCCCGCCTCGACCGACCGCGCCGTCGCGCAGGACTGGTTCTCCCGATTCGAGGGCGCCGGCCTCGACGGCGTCGTCGCCAAGCAGCTCGACTCGACCTACCAGCCCGGCAAGCGGGCCATGGTCAAGGTGAAGCACGCGCGCACCGCCGACTGCGTCGTCGCCGGCTTCCGCTGGCACAAGAACGGCCCGGGCACGATGATCGGGTCGCTCCTCCTCGGCCTCTATGACGACTCCGGCAAGCTGCACCACGTCGGCATCGCTTCGAGCTTCACCACGGCGAAGCGCCGCGACCTGGTCCAGGAACTCGCCCCTCTGCGCGAGCACGCCATCGAAGATCATCCCTGGCGCGGCTGGGCCGGCGCGGAGGAAGGCGACCAGCGCATGCCCGGCGCCTCCAGCCGCTGGAACCGCGGCAAGGATCTGAGCTGGGAGCCGCTCCGCGCCGAGCGCGTCTGCGAGGTCGCCTACGACCACCTGCAGGGCGACCGCTTCCGCCACGCAACCCATTTCCAGCGCTGGCGCCCGGACAAGGACCCCCGCTCCTGCCGGTACGACCAATTGGAGGAAGTCCCCGCCGTCGAGCTGTCGCGGATCTTCGCGCGCTGATCGGACTGCGAGCTTTTCCGGCTACGCCATCAGGTGGCCGGGGATGGCGAGATTGTCGCCCATCACCACGGGGCCGACGGGGACGAAGGGGGGCGCGAAGGTCGGGATCTGGCCCTTGCCCATCACCAGCATGACTTGCTGCTGGACGAGCCAGAGCAGGAAGGCAAGCGACAGCACCATGGCAATGCCGTCGTGCAGCGCCTCGTGCTGCTTGGTCTTGTCCTTCTGCTTCAGGCCGCCGTCGAGGGCGTCGTTCATCGCCTTCGCCATCGAGGTCGGCATGCAGATCTCGGTCATCATCGGCGAGGGGCAGCAGATGAGCGGCATCGGGATGTTCGGCATCGGCGGCGCCATCGGGCCGGGGAAGGCGACGAAGGCGGGATACCAGGGCAGGCCCGGCACGATGACCTTGTCCTGCCACTTCTTGAAACACTGCGAGACGCCCTTGGCTACGGCGTCGCGGTGCTTCCCCTTGTTGCCCGAGAAGGCGGCGCACTGAGGCGCGTTCTTGATGAGCGACTCGAGCTCCGAGCCCTTGAGGCAGCCCGGAGTGCCCAGAGCGGTGAGCGCGTTGACCTTCAGGTCGGTGAACTTCGCCTGCAGCTTCCACATGTTGTGGGCGTATCCGACCGCGTCGATCATCGTGTCGTGAAAGTCCTTGAACTCCTTCCCGATCTTGTCGCAGGTCTCCTGGTGGTACTTGTTCGGGATCTCCGCCGGCATGAACCAGGGCGGGATGAGTTGCGGGATGGCCTGCCGGTCGCCGGCGTGGAACTGCGCCTCGTCCTTGATCGAGTGCGAGCTCTTCCACTCGGTGCCGAGCTTCAGGCCGTGCGTGAAGAACTTCAGATTTCCCAGGATCTTGATGAACGTAAGCCCCGGCATGGCTCGCGCGGCCCCCGAGTGAAGTCTACCACAGGCAGGCGAGCGCTTCCAGCCGCCGCCGATAGGGCGGCGCTGTGCTTCGAAGAGCGGCGATCGCGATCTCAGTCGCCGAGATGGTCCCGCTTGAACTGCTCGATGGCCGCCTTCGTCTCGGGCGCGGGATCGTCGCCCACGGCCGCTTCGAGTTGCTTCACGATCACGCGCGCCGCGGTGCGCTTCTCTTCCTCGAGCTTGCGCGTGGCGACCGACGCCATCGCGAGCCGCTCGATCGTGGCCGGGCTCATCTTCGGCATCTGCGGATCCCAGGTGTCCTTCCCTTCGAGCACGAGCGTGTCGAGCGCGACGCCCGTCGCCTCCGCCACCCGCTGGCGCTGGTCCTTGGTGAGGACGACGCGAGTCTCACCAGACCCCGCCGCCTGCGCGTAGGCCTTCTCCAGCCCGGCGGCCATCTGGCCGAGCTCGCGCGCGATCTCGGCGATCTGCTTGCCGAGCTCCTGCACGCGGTCGGCGTTCGTCTCCTGCGCGATCTGCTCGAGGAGCGGCTGCATCGCCTTCTGCTTGCGCTCGATGTCTTCGAGGCTGGCCATGGATGAGCTCGTTTTGCGGAGAGAGCCGATCTTCCGGGCAGGTTGGCGCGCGAGTCAAGCCGCCGTCAGCGCGCCCCTGCCGCAGGAACGGCGATCTCGCGAGCCGGTTTCGGCTCCCAGCCGGTCGCGTGCCGCGCCGGGAAGAGCTTTCCGTAGGTATGGTCCGCCTTCTTGCGCAGGCCGAGTTGCATCAGCTCGAGCATGGCTTCGGAGTGGCGGAAGAAGTTCCGCGCGAGCGCCGCGTCGTCGGCATAGGCGCGCTTCACCTCGTCGAGCGACCAGGAGGCGGGGAACGGCCGGTACCGGAGCGGAGGCTCGCGGATCCACCACTCGGTGAATCCGCAGCGGGCGCGATGCTCGTCGTAGACGCGGGTGCCGGGGTAGGGGACGAGCACGCCGCGCGCGTTGAAGGCGGCCGCGAGTGGCGCGGCGGCATCGATGAAGTCGAGCGTGGCGCGCAGCTCGTCCTCGGTCTCGCCGGGCCAGCCGAACATGAGGTTCAGCATGCAGTGCAGACCGAGGTCGCGCGCCCAGCGCAGCACGTCGAGGACGCGCCCCACGCTGACGCCCTTGCCGATGCGGAGCAGCATGTCCGGGTCGCCGCTCTCCATGCCGATGTCCACGCCGCAGCAGCCGGCGCGTTGCATCTCTTCGAGGATGTCGGGGTCGAGGTGAGACGGATGCGCCGTGCAGGTCCAGTGCACCGGCGGATCGATGCGGCGCAGCTCGCTGCACAGCTCCACCATCCGGCGCCTGCCCACGGCGAAGGAGTCGTCGAAGAAGCTGAAGGCGTCGAAGCGCGCACGGGCGCGCAGCGCCTGGATCTCGGCCGCGATGGCGCAGGCGCTCCGGTAGCGGAACCGCCGGCCGGTCACGTTGTTCGAGCAGAAGGTGCACGCGGCGGGACAACCGCGGCTGGCGAGGATTCCCGCGGGAGCGACGGACCCGGTCGCGCCGTACCAGGCGGGATCGAAGAGATCGAGCGCCTCGACGGGAGAGGCGACTGCGTCGAGATCGAGCAGAAAACCGCGAGACGGATTGAGTCCGCAGGTCCAGGCGAGCGACCGGACCGTGGAGAACGGGCGCTTGCCGTCGAGCGCGTCGCACAGCTCCGGCAGCGTTTCCTCGGCCTCGCCGCGGACGGAGAAGTCGAAGCCGTGCGCGAGGGGCTCGACCGGCGCGACCGTCGGGTGCGGCCCGCCGCAGACCAGCGCAGCCGTCGCGCGCTCCTTGAAAGACGCCGCCAGCGCGTACGCATCCTGCGCGTACAGCGTCTTGCAGTGGATTCCGACCAGGTCCGCGCCGAACGCCAGCGCGCGGGCGACGATTTCGCCGTGCTCGTGCGGCGCCTGCGGCGCGCTCGCGTCGAGCAGGCCCACTTCGTGGCCACTCCGGCGCAGCGACGCGGCCAGGTACAAGAAAGAGAGCAGCGGCGTGCGGACGGTCTCCTCGGTGGGCGGATTGACGAGGAAGATGCGGGCCATCGCAGCTAGTCGCCGGCGGTATGCGCCGGCGCTATGCCTTTCGAAGCGTGGACGTCACGAGATGCGCCGTAGCCAAGCGGGATCGCGACGCGCGATCCCCGGGCGCAGAGCGCCGGCGGATAGGGGTGTTGCGGCGGGGCGCCGACCGCGTCGCAACCGGGCCAGGGCGCTCTCAGCACGCAGCTCTGGTCGTCGAGTACGATCGCCCCTGGAGGCTCGGCCCGCGCGGCGCGGAACGTCCGGCCGACCCGCTCGGTCCGGACGTGCAGCGCACGCACGGCTCGCAGCGCCAGCGCGTCGTCCGCCTCGGTCGGCTCGTCCCGCCAGGCGGGCAGCTCCTGCCAGGTGAGCGCATCGAGCGCGCCGTCCCACCGGGCGCGCAGCGGAGTCGCGGGCGCCGGTATCTCTCGCAGCAGCGGCTCGACGTGCGCGTCGTGGAAGGGCCGCGCGATGCGCGAGTCGCGATGCAGGTCGATCAGCTTCCACCACCGTTCGGGGTGGAATGCGTCCGACAACAGGTGCGGCGCGCCCGATTCGAGGAACGCCAGCCAGCCGTAGCACCGCATCGCCTCGACGCAAGCGGCGCCGAGCGGGTCGCGCAGGTCCAGCTCGCCCGCCTGCGCCCGGATCGCTTCCGCGGAGCCGATGCGAAGCGCGACGAATCCGCCGACCGCCGCGAACCACGGTGCCCCGGGAATGGCGTCCTCTCCGCCTCGCGCCGGGAAGACCTGCTCGGGCCACGCCTCCGACCCGATCCAGGCGGCGAGCGCCTCGTGCAGATTCGCGGGCGCGGGAACCAGGTCGGGATCGAGCGGGTGCAGGTGCGAAAGCTCGTGGATGAGCGGGCCGACGTACCGCGCCTCGATCAGCTCCGCGGGGCTGCGCCCGCGCCAGGCGTCCTCGCCGAGATCGCCCGGGTAGGCGTACAGCATCGGCATGCTGCGGCCGAAGTGGCACGCCGCGTACAGCTCGGCGAGCGTCGGGCGTGCGGCCACGAGCGCCCGCGGCGTCGCTGCTCCGAGCGCCCGCTCGCAGCGGACGCCCGCGCCGGCGACGAGCGCGAAGAGGCGTTCCAGCGCCTCCCGCAGGCGCGGCATCCGCCGCAGATCGAGGCGCGCCGAAAAGAGGCGTTCCTCGACGCCGCCAGCGCCGCGCAGCTGCGCCGCGAGCTGGTCGGGCATCGAATCCAGGTAATGGCTGTCCAGGGCGCCGCCGCGCAGAAGACCGGCGACGGTGAGGGCCTCGAGCATGCCCGCGGGGAGCTCGCCCGGCGCGCGGGGTCCAGGCCTCAGCCGCTTGCACGCGAGCGCGGCCGCGTATCCGCGCGCGATGCCCGTCTGCAGCGCGGCCCGGCGCGACAGCACCGAATGCACCAGATCGATCAAACCGCCCCCCCACCTCGGGCTCAACGCGTCGCGAGCACCAGCAGCCGTCCGGCCTCGTCGTTGGACAACCCGAGCAGCTGCTGCACCCGCCCGAGGACGCTCTCCTCCTCCAGCGGGAAGGCGCGGTCGGCGCCCATCACCCGTGCGCAGCACTTGAACGCGAGCTCGCGGTAGTCGCGGTCGACCAGCTCTTTCACCGCGGTCGCGAGGCACGCATCCATCCCCTCGGCGAGCAGCCACTTGCGCGTCTCGCGCGCCAGCTCGCTGACCACGCCTACGCCCTCGAGCATCGGGTTCCCGGCGACCTGCCGCTGGATCGCCAGGGCCTCGCTGCCCTCGACGTGGCCGTCGGCCCACGCCGAGAGCACCATCAGCTGCACGGCCCGGCGCGCCTGGACCCGATCGAAGCGTTCCATCGCCTCATTGTGCCCAAGGAGGGGCACCCAGGTCCATGCGTCCGGCGACTAGGCCGGCTGGCGACGCTCGAAATGGCGCTTCATCAGGACGGGGATGAGCACGAAGAAGAGGACCAGGCAGGCCCCGATGGCGATCTCCAGCCACCGGATGTCCTTGGCCAGCGCGTGCGAGGCGCCGAACTCGTACCCGAGGCCGACGATGATCCCCACCTCGACGAGCGCGATGACGCCGTTGAGAGCGAGGAACTTCCACGCCGGAGGCTTCGCCGCGCCGATGGCGAGGTATACGGGCCCGCGCAGTCCGACCAGGAAGCGGGCGAGGAGGATGGCCCGCAGCTGGTGGTCCCGGACGAGCTGCTCCGCCCACCTGCGCATCCCCGGGTTGACGACCTTGCGTCCCCAGCGAGAGGCGAGGAACCTGGGAAGCAGGCCGCGTCCGAGCAGGAATGTGACGGTGTCGCCGATGAGGACGCCCGCGAGCGCCGCGAGGTACGCGCCCGCCAAGGTCGCCGCGCCCTGGTGCGCGAGATAGCCGACGCCCAGGAGCGCGAGCTCCTCCGGCAGCGGCACGACGAGCGTGGAGAGCACCACGCCGAAGATGGCCCAGTAGGTTCCCGTAGCGTGGCCCCGTCGGCGAAGGTGTGCACCGGGTCAGCACGTTTCCACCCCAGGGCCCGGCTGCCCGGCAGCCCGGCGTGGCGGCTCGACGGCCGCCGGCGGTATGCGCCCGCGCTGCGCTCTCGAAGCGCAGCATCGTGCGATGCGCTCTATTGGTCGCGCGCCGCTCTGCGCTCGATCAGCGCGCGCTTGTTGCGCTCGCCGCGCTTTTCCAGCGCCGGCCGCAGCACGCGCATGAGGCGCGGCGACAGGTATCCGAGCGTGCAGAGCTTGCCGGAGAACCAGGGCATCGCGATCTCGACCTTGCGCTCCCGCCAGCAGCGCAGCACCGCCTCGGCGACCTCGTCGGCGGTGCTCATCGGCTGCGAGAAGTTCAGCGCGGGCGCCTTGGTCAGGTCGCCGAAGAAGTTCGTGTCCACCGGGCCGGGCGAGACGATCCCGACGTGGACGCCTCGGCCGCGCAGCTCGCCGTTCAGCACCCGGGAAAACGCTCGGAGCCCTGCCTTCGAGGCGCTGTACGCCGCCTCGTGGGGGACGGGGACCATCCCGGCGAGGCTCGCGACGTTCACGATCGCGCCGCCCTGGCGCAGGAGCGGCGCGGCTGCGCGCGACAGGAGGACCGGTGCCGTCAGATTCGTGGTGATGACGTCTGCGAGCTGGCGCCCGGTGAACTGCATGGCCACGCCGCGGTAGTTGAGGCCGGCGTTGTTCACCAGGAGATCGAGGCCGCCGAACCGGTCTGCGACGCGCGGCGGCAGCTCCTCCAGCCGCGCCAGGTCCGTGACGTCGAGCGGGTACGCCGCCGCGCGCTCGTCCCCGAGCTCGCGCACTGCCGCGCGGAGGTTCGCTTCGGTCCGAGCGACGAGCGCGACCTTCCCGCCGCCCTTCACCACCGCGCGGGCGACGGCGAGGCCGATGCCCGACGACGCTCCGGTGACCAGCGCGACCTTCCCCTGCAGCATGTTGCCTCCCAGTCAGCGCTCCGGCTCGATCATGCGATAGCCGATGCCGCGGACCGTCTCGATCAGATCGCGGCCCGCGCCGAGCTTCTCGCGCAGCCGCTTGACGTGGGTGTCCACCGTGCGCGTCTGCAGGTCGCTCGACATTCCCCACACGTCCTGCAGCAGCGTCTCCCGCGTCTGCACGCGGCCGAGGCGCGACATGAACGTGGTCAGCAGCCTGAACTCCAGCGCGGTGAGAGCGACTTCCTCGCCTTCGACGAAGGCCCGGTGGGCCTCGGCGTCGACGCGAATCGGGCCGACCTCCTCGCGCACCTCGCCGGCCTGCGGCCCGGTCCCGCGGCGGAGGATGGCGCGGATGCGCAGCACCAGCTCGCGCACGCTGAACGGCTTGGTGACGAAGTCGTCGGCGCCGACTTCGAAACCGACCACGCGATCCACTTCGTCGGACCGGGCCGTCAGCATCAACACGGGCACGTGGCGCGTGCGCGGAGCGCCCTTGATCTGCCGGCAGACCTCGGTCCCGGAGATGTCGGGCAGCATCAGGTCGAGCACCACCAGGTCCGGCACGCGCTGCCGCACCTTCTGCAGCGCTTCTTCGCCGCCAGAGGCCCCGGCGGTCTCGAATCCGGCCTGCTGCAGGTTGAACTCGACGAGGCGCACCAGGTCGCGCTCGTCGTCGACGACCAGCACGTACGCGGGCGCCGTCATTTCGCCGCCGTTGTCGCCAATGCCGCGCCGCCGCGCAACTCCCGCTGGCCGGAATCGAGGACGGCCAGCGACCGCGCGTAATACTCGAGCAGCTCCAGCGCGTGCGGGTGCGGGCCGATCCGCACGGCGCCGCCCGCGGACACGGCTGCGCCGCGGCGGGCGAGCCGCTCGATCCCGAGGCGCACGATCTCTTCGGCCTCCTCGAGGAGGAGCACGTCGCCTTCCAGGCGCAGGAGGTCGCGGTTGCGGTCCTCGTCCTCGAGCAGTCGCGCGCGGGCGCGCCGCTGCGACTCGAACTCCGCGCCCAGCGCGGTGGGCACGCCCAGTTCCTCCAGTTCGTTGCGCAGATCGCGCACGCGCTCGGCGAGGCGCGACGGCGATGCTTCGCGCAGCTCCAGCAGGGCGCGCGCGACCAGCGGCACCGGCGTCGCCGGGATCACGCGCGCGATGCGCCCCATCAGATCGCCGGCGACTTGCTTGGCGATGGCGCGGCGTTCGTCGTCCGACGAACGGGACAGGTTCCAGCCCCGCTCGGCGGCGAGCCGCCGCAACGAGACGGGCTCGCCGAACGCGACGGCGACGTAGCCGTTGCGCTGCAACCGCCCGAGCGCGCCGCGCAGCACGTTCACCGCGACTCGCGACGGGACCACCCAGAGGAGCCTGAGCGCGCCGCGCAGCTTCGCGGCCGCGCGGGGCGGATGCTCGAGGCCGCGCTTCTCGGCCAGGAGCACCTCGTCCTCGAGCACGCGGTCGTAGTTGATCCCGACCGGTACGAAGAGCAGGTCGCGATCGAAGCCCGGCTCGGCCGAGAGCTGCAGCAGGGCGTCGAGCAGCCCCACCTTGGGACTTCGCAGCGCGCCGTCCCGGGTCAGCCCACCTTCGGGAAAGATGCCCTGCGTGACGCCCTGCCGGGCGATGAGCTGCAGATAGCGCCGCAGCACGGTGTGGTAGAGCGGGTCGGGAAAACCGCGGCGGACGAAGAACCCGCCGAACGCCTTGAAGAGCGCATCGAGCGGGAAGACCCGGGCCCATTCGCCGACTGCGTAGCTGATCGCGACCTGCCTCGCCAGCGCCCAGCCCACCACGACGTAGTCGAAGTTCGAGCGGTGGTTGATGAGGAACACGGCGGTCGCGTCGCGCGGCAGCTCGCGCAGGCGTCTCGCCACGACGGGCCGGTACGCGGCGCCGATCGCCGCGCGGGCGAGTTTCATGCCGACCTCGTAGTACGCGGCGAGCGAGAAGGCCGGCACGATCTCGTCGATGTAGCTCTCGACCCGCCGGCGCACCTCCTCGGGGCGTTCACCCGCCTGCGCAGCCGCGAGCATGGCGCGCTGGACGACGAGGTCGTTCAGCAAGGCCTCGCGCACGAGCAACTTTCCGCCGAACTTGAACAGGTCGACGCGAACGCCGTGCTGCTGCGCGAACCGGCGAGCCCGGCGGTGGAGGTGCTCCTTGGCTGCCCGGAGCACCGCCCAGCGCAACAGCTCGTAACCGGCGAGCGCGATGAGGATTGCCGCAGCGAGGCGCACGGCGCGCATTCTAGGGCGAGCCGGCGCCTCCCGTGCAGGTGCAGGTCTCTCGCGACGCGCAGCGAGACGGTGTACAGAGGCGTTCCCTCCCTGGAGGAACCCGATGCGATCCGCTCCCGCCGTTGCCCTGATCTCCGTCGTCGCTTGCTCGGGCGCGCAGAAGACCGGCCCGTCCGCAGACGCCCGCGCGCGCGCCGAGGCGATCGTCGCCGCGCCCGACCGCACCCCGGAGGACCGCGCCCTCGACGAGGGGCGCAAGCCGGTGGAAACGCTCGGGTTCTTGCGGCTCCAGCCGGGGATGAAGGTGGCCGAGCTGGGAGCGGGCGCGGGGTACACGACCGAGCTGCTGGCGCGCGCCGTAGCTCCGGGAGGCGTCGTGTACGCGCAGAACCCGGACCTGTTCCTCCAGCGCTTCCTCAAGACGCTCTGGCCGGCGCGTCTCGAGCGGCCCGCGATGAAGAACGCGGTGCGCGTGGATCGCGAGTTCGACGATCCCTTGCCGCCCGAGGCGAAGGACCTCGACCTGGTGCTGATCAACGTCATCTATCACGACACCACGTACCTGGAGGTCGACCGCAACAAGATGAACGAGGCGGTGTACCGGGCGCTCAAGCCCGGTGGGGCCTACGTGATCATCGACTCGAGCGCGCGCCCCGGGACTGGCACCGCGGACTCCAAGACGCTGCACCGCATCGACGAGCAGACCGTGCGCTCGGAGGTCGAGCGCGCCGGGTTCCAGCTGCAGTCCGAAGGCGACTTCCTGCGCAATCCGCAGGACGCGCGCGACTGGGACTCGTCTCCGGGCGCAGCGGCCTCGGCGGGCCGCCGCGGCACGAGCGATCGCTTCGCGCTGCGCTTCGTGAAGCCCAGCGGCCGCCCATAGGTAGGGCGGCCCGGTGCTTCCGGATCGCGGACCTCAGGAAAGCCATTCGCGATGATCCTGCCGCTGTCCGCGCTGTTTGCCGCGGGGCACGCGCTGTATCGCGCGCGCGGGTTCGCGCTGCGGGAGATCGATTCCGGCGGGCGCCGGCTGCTCGTCTACGACCGGCGCGGCTCCGGAAGTGCGCCTCCCGTGGTGCTCCTGCACGGCCTGGGCGGCAGCGCGGCTTCCTTCGCGCTCCTCGCGGCACGGCTCGTCGATGCGACGAGGAGAGTGGTGGTGCTGGACCTCCCTGGACACGGCCGGAACCGGCTGCGCAAAGGCGAGGAAGCAGCGGGGCTGGTGGAGCAGGCGCAGGCGCTCGGCAACGCTCTCGCCGCCGTCGGGGAACCGTCGGTGCTCGTCGGCAACTCGCTGGGCGGCGCGCTCTGCCTCCACGCGGCGGCGGCGATGCCGGAGCGGGTCCGCGCCGTCGTCGGCCTTGCGCCAGCCGGCGCGCCGCTGCTGGGCGCCGATCGCGAATCCGTGCGCGACGCCTTCCGCGGCGACCTGCGCGCGGCGCTGGAAATGCCGGGAAGGCTCTATCGCCGGCCACCGCGCCTTGCCCGGCTGTTCGCGCGCGATCTGGCGCGGCACTTCGCGGCAGCTCCGGTGCAGCGGCTGCTCGCGCAAGCGGCGCAGCACACGCTTATGCCCGCGGATCTCGCCCGTATCGAACAGCCCGTCCTGATCCTCTGGGGCGAGTCCGACGGCATCCTGCCCGCGTCGAGCGTCGACTGGTTCCGGGAGCATCTGCGCACCGCGCAGATCGAGATCCTGCCCGAGTGCGGGCACCTGCCGCAGATGGAGCAGCGCGCTCTCGTGCTGGCGCGGGTGCGCCGCTTCCTCTCGGAGCTTACGTAGTGGTCGGGTTCCAGCCGCCGCGCTGGCTGCGCGGCGCGCATGCGCAGACCGTCTTCGGGGCATTGCTGCGGCCTGGTCCGCGTCTTCCTCTGCGCCGCGAGCGCTGGGAGCTGCCCGACGGCGACTTCGTCGACGTCGACCGCCTCGACGGGCCGCCGGCGGCGCCGCTGCTCCTCGTGCTGCACGGTCTCGAGGGCAGCTCCAGCTCGCACTACGTGCGCGGATTCCTCGACCAGGCCCGGCGACGGGGCTGGCGCGGGCTGGCCCTCAACTTCCGCTCCTGTTCCGGCGAGCCGAACCGGCTGCTCCGCTCGTACCACTCCGGCGAAACGGGCGATCTCGCCGAGGCCGTCGCGCGCGCCCGCCGCGAGTCGCAGGATGCGCCGCTGTTCGCCGCCGGCTGCTCGCTGGGAGGGAACGTCCTGGTGAAGTGGCTGGGCGAACAGGGATCGTCCGCGCCGCTGCGCGCGGCGGCCGCGGTTTCGGTCCCGTTCGATCTGCAAGCGTGCGCGCGCGCTCTCGACGCCCCGGGCGCGATGAGCTTCGTCTACCGGACGCGCTTCCTGCGCACGCTCAAGCGCAAGGCGCTCGCCAAGGCGCGCCTGTTCCCCGGGATCGACGCGGCGCGCGTGCGGTCGGCCCGCACTCTCTTCGAGTTCGACGAGGCGGTCACCGCTCCGGTGCACGGGTTCGCCGGCGCCGAGGACTACTGGGCGCGCAGCTCGAGTGGACCCTACCTGCCCCGCGTTGGCGTACCTCTGCTCCTGCTCTCCGCGGAAGACGATCCGTTCATCCCGGCCGCGTGCCTGCCGCGCGAAGCCGCGGCGCTAAACCGGTCGGTGACGCTCGAGGTCCATCCGCACGGCGGTCACCTCGGCTTCGTCGCCGGCGGATTTCTTCCCTGGTTCTGGGCCGAATGGCGCGTCGCCGAGTTCCTCGCCGCGCACCTGTAGATCCACTGCCGCGCCGGCGCGTTGGAGACGGGCGAGCCCGCGACGAGAGCGGGCCACCAAGGGGTGTGTCCATGCTGCGCACTGCCGTCCTGCTCTCCCTCGTCGTCGCCTCCGCCGCTGCGACCACCGTCGCCGGTCTGCGCTCCCGCCGCCCGCCCGCGCCGCCCAATGACCCACCTGCCGCTACAGCGCACGAGGGCACGTTGCGGTTGTCGGCGCGCCTCGATCGCCGCTGGGTCGACGCGCGCGGCGGCGGCTCCTACCTCGAGATCGGGGTCGTGGCGGACGGAATGCCCGAGCGCGGTCCGCGCACGGCGGTCAACGCGGTGCTGATCATCGACCGCTCCGGCTCCATGGCCGGCGAGAAGATCGCGCGTGCCCGCGACGCGGCACAGGCGCTCGTCGCCGAGCTCGACGGAGAGGACCGGATCGCCATCGTCGATTTCGCCAGCGATGCGCGCGTCCTCGTTCCTTCCTCGCCCGCGACGCCGGCGCTGAAGGAGAGCGCGCTGGCGCAGGTGGCGGGGCTCCGGGCCACGACCGGCACGAATCTGTCCGCCGCGCTCGATCTGGCGGCGCCGCAGCTCGAACAGGGCAGGGCGCCGTCGCGGCTCGACAAAGTGTTCCTCGCCACGGATGGCCTGGCGAACGAAGGCGTCTCGGACCGCGCCGGGCTGCTGCGGGTCGCGGCCCGCGACTTCGGACGCGCGACCATCTCGACGTTCGGCATCGGCGCGGACTACGACGAGGACCTGCTGGCCGCGCTCGCTGCGCAGGGAGGCGGGCGGACGCGGTTCATCCATTCCGCGGCGGAGCTGGCGCCCGCGATGCGCGCCGAGCTCACGCGCGCCGCGCGGACCGTCGCTCGCGACGTGCGGCTCGACGTGACGGGCATGTCCGGCGCGCGCGTGCTGCGCGTCATCGGCTACGGCCTCGACGGAAGCTCGATCCGATTGCCGGACTTCGCCGCGGGCGAGGAGCGGCGCGTCTACGTGAAGCTCGCCTTCGCCGAGGCACCGCGGGAAGGCGACGCCGACGCGGCGAAGGTCTCCCTCACGTTCAATGACGCGGCGGGCGCAGCGCACGTGGCGCAGACCGTGGCGCGCGCCTCGTTCACCTCGAACGCGGCGCTGCTCCGGGAGCGCGCCAACGACGCGCTGGCGAGCGGCGCGCGAGCCGAGATGGCGGACCTGGCGATCGACGTGGCCGAGATGAAAGGCGACGGTCGCCTGGAGGAAGCGCGCAAGCGGCTCGGCGCGATGAAGTCCCTCTTGCAGGCGACCGCGGTCGCCGCGCCACCGGCCGCGATACCGGCGCTGAAGAAGGAGGCGGACGCCTACGAAGACGCCCTCGTCGAAATCCACGCCGGCGGCGACGTTGCGAGCAAAGAGGTGAAGCAGAAGGCGTTCGACTCCCTGCGGGCGCCCGTCTCGGGTTGGTGACGCCGTGGCGCTGCGATTCGAGGACCACCGCGGATTCGAGCGTGCCTGTCTCGCGGCTTCCGCTGCCGGAGCGGCGGCGGCGTACTGCGCCGCGTGGGCCGGTGCCCGGTCGGCGGTACCAGCCTGGAGCGCGGCGGGGGCCCTCGTCGCGGTCGGTCTCGTCGTGGCAGTCGCGGACGAGGTGCCGCCCCCGGCCTGCATCGCGGCGGCAGTGGGGCTCGCGATCGTCGCGCTCGCCGCGGCGCCGTCGCTGAATGCCCTGCTCGGCGTGCTCGACCCCGTGCTTGCGCCGCGCGGCGCGGCCGCCTCAGGCGGCGCCGTGCTCGGCCTCTGGCTGGGAAGCGCGACGGCGCCGCTGCATGTGCGCAGCGGTCATGACCGCGTCGAAGAGCGGCTCGCCCAGCTGCACACGCGGCTCGCACCCGATCTGCTCGAGCTCGCGCAGCGCGCCGCGGCGGCCCGCGCGGGCCTGCTGGGCGCAGCTCCCGAGCACCTGCGCCCGGGCCTGCGGCGCGCCGTCGACCGCGTCGCGCTCGAGGCGTTCGCCCTGGCGGAGCAGGGGGGAGACGTCTCCCGAGCCGCGATGCTCGACCGGGTTGCCGAGCTGGAGCGCGCCCGCTCTGCGCTGGCGCCGCTGCGAGGCGGCGCATAGCATCGATGCGTGGCCGATCCGTGGGACCCGGCGCAGTACGAGCGCTTCCGCTCCGAGCGCGAGCAGCCCTTCCACGATCTCCTGGCGCTCGTCCGTCCGCGGCCCGCCATGCGCGTGGTCGACCTCGGCTGCGGCACCGGCGCCCTCACCCAGCATCTGCACCGCACGCTGTCCGCGGCCGAGACGCTCGGCATCGACGACTCTCCTTCGATGCTCGCCAAGGCTCCGCAAGCGCCGGGCCTGCGGTTCGAGTTGCGCGACATCGCGGAGTTCGAGCCCGCGGAGCCGTTCGACCTGGTCTTCTCCAACGCCGCGCTGCACTGGGTCCCTCATCACGACGAGCTGTTCCCGCGCCTTCGTGCGGCCCTTCGGCCCGGTGGCCAGCTAGCCGTGCAGATGCCCGCCAACGACGACCACGTCTCACACGAGACCGCGCGCGAGCTGGCGATGGAGCACGAGTTCAAGCGCCACCTGGGCGGTTTCGTCGCGCGCCCGCCGGTGCGCTCTCCGGTCCAGTACTCCGCCTGGCTCCACCATCTCGGATTCGCCGCGCAGCACGTCCGGCTGCAGGTCTACGCGCACCTGTTGCCCTCGCGCGACGACGTGGTCGAGTGGGTCCGCGCGACGCTGCTCACCGACTACCAGCGCCGCCTGCCCGCTCCCGTCTGGGACCGTTTCCTCGCCCGCTATCGCGAGCTGCTGCTCCCGCGCCTCCCGGACGACGAGCCCTTCCTCTACACGTTCCAGCGGATCCTCTTCTGGGGCCAGCTGGACTAGCCGCCGGCGGTATGCGCCGGCGCTACGCTTCTCGAAGCGCGGACGGTCGTGGGATGCGTTCTAGACGCTACCGGAGGCGCGCGACGCGAGACCGTGCCTCGTCCAGCGCGCGGTGGATCTCTTCCAGCGCGGCGCGCGACTGCACCGCCTCGTCCGCCTCGGTGCGCGCGGCGAGGAGCGCTTCGGACAGCGAATCCCGCTCGGCCGCGAGCGCGTCGGCCGCCTTCTGCGCCTGGTCGCGCTCGGCGATGCGCACCTGCACTTCGGCGGTGAGGCGCTTGGCGTGTTCGCGCGCTTGCGCTGCCTCGGCGCGGGCGCCTTCCGCGTCGCGAGCCGCCGCCGCGCCCCGGGTGCGCTCCTCGCGCAGCTCGCGCGAGAGCCTCGCCACCTGCCCGAGCGCGCCGTCGCGCTCGGCCTCGAGGAGCTGGATCTGCTGCCGAAGCTCGTCGGCGGCGGCGCCGCCCCGGCGGAGCTCGGCTCCGAGTCGATCGATCTCCAGCCGCTGTTCGCGCGCCTCTTCCGCGGCACGGCGGAGGGCCGAGACGGCGGCTTCGAGGTCAGCGCGAAGCTGCGCGTTGGCTTCCTGCGCATGGGCGAGGTCGGAGGTGAGGTCCTTGGCGAGCTGCGCGACCTGTGCAGCGGCGGAAGTGCGCGCCGCCGTTCGCCGCAAAGGCTGTGGAGCGGCGGGCGGCGGCGGGGACGAGGGCTGCGGCGCGACCCGCGGCGGCGGTGCGGCGCTCGTGTCCATCGCCACGACCACGACCGCGGGCGCGGGCAGGACGGCATCCGGCACCGCAGGCGCAACGTCGACGGCCTGCGCCGTCTCCGTCACCGTCTGCGCAACGTCGACGGCCTGCGCCGCCTCCGTCACCGCCTGCGCCGACGGCTCCGTCTCCGGCGTGGCAGCCAGCTCCAATTGGGGCGGCGGCGCATCGGCGTCGACCGCCGCGTCCACCGCCTCGTCGACGCGGCCGAGCCGCACTCGGGGCCGCACCCGCGGAACGTTCTCTTCGAAGCCGCGCTTCATCTCGTCGTCTCCGCCGCTGCCTTGATCCGGCCCGCCGGCTGTGCGTCGACGCCCGGCTTCGATTCGTCACTGCCCGAGGCGAGCTTCAGCTTGACCGGATCGCCGATCCGGCCGCGCACTTCGTCGAGCACGGCCTGGATGTCCTGCGCGCCCTTGCTGTCCGCATCGTACGCGAAGATCGGGATCCCCTCGCTCGACGCCTGGGCGAACTTCGTGCACTGCCGGATCACCTGCTTGAGGAGGAACTCCGCGTAGTGCTTCTGCAGCGCCTCGCGCGCCTCCTTGGCGATCTTGAAGGTCGCGTTGTACGCGTTGATGACGATGAAGATGTGGTCGAGCACGTGCTCGAGGTCCTCCTCGAGCGACTGCACCGTCTCGAAGAGCAGCTTGAGCCCGTGGAAGCTCAAGAAGTCGGCCAGCACGGGCACGAACAGATCGTGCGCGGCCATCAGCGCGTTCAGGTTGAGCAGGCCGAAGCTCGGCGGCGCGTCGAGGATGGCGTAGTCGTACGCGCTCTCGATCTCCTTCATCGCGTTGCGCAGGCGGAACTCCCGCGCGGCGAGCGGCATGAGCGAGAGGTCGATGGTGCTCATCCGCAGGTTCGACGGGACCAGGTCGAGGCCGGGCATCCCGGTGCGGACGATGACCTGCTCGAGCGGCGTCTTCTTGATGATCGCGTCGAACAACGTGCGCTCCGCCTCCTCGCCAGCGATGCCCAGGCACTTGGAGGCGTGGCCCTGCGAGTCGAGGTCGATCACCAGCACGCGGTGGCCCATCTCCGCCAGCCGGAATGCGTAGCTCGTCGAGACGCTGGTCTTCCCGGTGCCGCCCTTGAAGTTCAGGAAGAGCTGCCTGCGCATCGGTCTTCGCGCCGGCTGCCGGCGCAAGGCCGCGCGCGCCCGGGCGAGATCGTCGACGGTGTAAGCGGTCCGCTGCGGAGCCTCGGCGCGCAGGCGCGTGAGGACGCCGCGAGCCTCCGCTTCGGCCAGCTCGTGCACCGACAGCCCCAGCACTTCGGCGAAACGGCGGGCGGAGTAGCGGATGGACTCCACTAAGGACCTCCTTGTGCAGCGGCGCCCGGCCCGGCGGCGGCGACCAGGCGCTTTCCACGGCGGGCGAGGCGGCCCGCGCCGACCAGCTCGGCGACTACCGAGCTCGTCTCGGTCTCGGACAAGGACAGCGCGGCGGACAGCTCGGCTTCGGTGAGCCCGAAGATCGCGGTCTGTACGGCGAGCACCGCCTCGCGGGCGACGTCGCGCGGCGGCGGTGGAGTCTCGACGGGGCGCAGCGCGGCGGCGCGCGGTTTCTCGACCGGTGCCGGTGCAGGTGCGGGCAGCTCCCGCAGCGCAGTCGCGGCGCGAACGGTCGCTTCGCTGTCCATGGTGAGGCGGGCGAGGATCTCTTCGATCCCCAACGTCGACGCGATCGCTGCGGCACGCCGGCGGCGGACGATGCGCGCGACGAAGACGACGACGCGCGCGGCGAGCGGCGCATCAAGGTGGCGGTCGTCGGGCGACCGAACGTCGGCAAGTCCACGCTCGTCAACGCGCTGCTCGGCT
>Ga0075423_10001110_pt1 | contig 23229 bp, 23 predicted proteins | sample SoiMethybrSBSTD2_FD_80114 | JGI IMG/M metagenome (GOLD analysis project Ga0075423, IMG submission 80114) | Bulk soil microbial communities from a Populus tree surrounding site in Tennessee, USA - Soil MetaG P. TD hybrid SBSTD2 | ecosystem: Environmental > Terrestrial > Soil > Tree plantation... | reverse complement strand
GGACGCACGCGCGAAAGAGCGCCGGCGTGGCGCCCGAAGGGCGTGCGCAGACCGTCGTAGATGTAAGCGTCGAGCATGATGCCTGTTCCTCCATGGCCGCTACCGGACGGGACCTGGTCGCCGCCCCGGCACGGCGCGACCCCGCAGTACCCTTAGCTCACCTGAGCCGGCTTGTATTCCTTGGGACCACGCAAGGCCAGCACCAGCTCGGCCATGATGGCGATGGCGATCTCCTGCGGCGTCTGGGCGCCGATATTGAAGCCGATCGGACAGTGGATGCGGCCGATCTCCTGCTCGTTGAAGCCCGCCTCCTTGAGACGCTGCTTTCGCTTGGCGTGGTTGCGGTTGGAGCCGAGCGCGCCGACGTAGAAACAGTTGGAGCGCATGGCGAGCTTCAGTGCCTCATCGTCGATATGCCCGACGTGGGCGAGGGCCACGACCGCCGTATAGGGATCAAGCCCGATCTTCGGGATCGCGTCCTGCGGCCAATCGGTATCGAGGCGAATGTCGGGGAAGCGGCTTGCGGCGGCAAAGGCGGTGCGCGGATCGATCACCACCACCTCATAACCTGCCATGGTCACGAGCTGCGCCAGGAGCTGGCCGATGTGCGTGGCGCCGATAATGAGCACGCGCGCGGGCGGCACCATGGCGTGCAAAAAGATTTCCCCCTCGGGCGTCACTTCAAGTTCGCTCTCGCCACTTTCGAAGCGCTTGCGAACGGTGGGATCGAGACTTTGATCGTCGCGCGCAAAGATCTCGTGGCGGCCGTCTTTGAGGCGCGTGCGCACCAACAGGCCGCGGCGGCCGTCGCGCGCCTCGAGAGCGCGCACGATCAGGGGCAATCCGTCACGTTTTTCCAGGCGCTCGACATAGACGCGGATTTGCCCGCCGCACGGCAAGCCCACCTGCCAGGCGGTCTCGTCCGCGACGCCGAAATCGAGGGTCTTGGGCTCGCCGCTGGCAAGAATATCCTCCGCTTCGGCGATCACCTCACCCTCGACACAGCCGCCGGAGACCGAGCCCTCGAAGCGCCCGTCCTGAGCCACCACCATCTGCCCGCCAATGCCGACCGGCGCCGATCCCCACGTGCCGATCACCGTCGCCAGGGCGATGCGACCATCCGCGTCGAGCCAATCGCGTGCCGCCCGCAGGACGTCGTGGGTTTGCGCCCTATGCAGCGCGCGTGGGGGTTCGGACATGGTGTAGCCTCTTGCCTGAAAAAGGGCTGCTCTGGGCAGCAACGGCGGGGCGCCGCCCGATCGGCCGGCGGCCATACCGGAAAATAAGCGGGGGCGGCCGCCGATGCCAGTACCGACATTCGCGACGCTGGCCTGCGAGCGTCAGGCGATAATGGCGCAAGGGGCTGGCTGGTCGCCCGGGCCGCGCGGCTGGCGGAGGTCTTGCGGCAACGTGGCAAGCCGTCCCGGCGGGCTTTGCGCGCTGACAAAGGCGGGGAGCGCGAGGGTTGCCGTCAATAAAAGTAAGCCCCTTGAGCGGATTGCGCCTCACGACAACAGGCTTGGGCCGACCCGGCCCCTCGGCGCCCTTGCGCGGCGCGCGGCGCCCCCAAAGTGCCTGCGGCCCCGAGGCGTGGCCGGGCCGGCACGGCCCCTTGTGCGACAACACCCCGCGCCCGCCCCGGCGCCCAGGCCGCCACCGGGCACGCTGAGCGGACCGGTTTGCGGCAAAAGCGTGGGCTTGGACCGCGGCAAAGGCGCCGCTGACGGCAACACGGTGCGCCAGGCGTCACCGCTGTCCCCGATAACCGATGTCCCCGATACAAGAGGGTCACCGATGTTCCCGGTACAAGAGGGATGGCAACGCTGGCTTCGCCGGGGCGCCGGCGCTGGGCGGCATCGGCCCGGCCGGTCGCGCAAATGCGGGCCGCCGGACCGCCCGCGACAACACTGAGATTGGAGCGGGCGATGGGATTTGAACCCACGACCCTCACGTTGGCAACGTGATGCTCTACCCCTGAGCTACACCCGCATCCACCTGCGGGTATATGCAGCAAAGCCCCAGGGTTGGCAAGCGCAGGCGCCCCCCGCCATGCGGCCATTGTGCCCGGCGTTCGCCATCGGCTAGGAAGCAGGGGCGCGGGCCTGTCGCGCGTGTGGAGGATCGAAGCATCGTGCCTGCCAGCCGTCAGGACCTGTTTGCGCGTCTTAGCTGCCTCGGTATCGTCACCGAGACGATGGAGCACGAGGCCGTCTTCACGGTCGAGCAGAGCGCCAAACTCGGGCACGTGCTGCCGGGCGGGCATACCAAGAACCTCTTTCTCAAGGACAAGAAGGACAGGTTGTTCCTGGTGGTGGCGCTCAGCGCTCAGCGCATCGATCTGAAGGGCCTGCACAAGCACTTGGGCAGCGACCGGCTCAGCTTCGGCCGGCCCGAACTCCTCATGCAGGTGCTCGGGGTGCCCGCGGGGTCCGTGACGCCGTTTGCCCTCATCAACGATACGGCGCAGCGGGTGACGGTCATCCTCGACGCCGATATGATGCGGCACGAGCGGCTCAACTACCATCCGCTGGAGAATACAGCCACCACCAACATCAGCGGCGAGGACCTCATTCGGTTCATCCGTGCCTGCGGCCACACGCCCCGCATCTTGGCCGTCGCCGCGCCTGGGAGCCCGACCTGCGAGCAGCCTTAGCCCGCGCCTTAGCAATATCGCCGGCCCTGCACTATATTCTGCGCGCGGCCTCAAGCTGGAGAGCGAAATGGTTTTCGGTTTTGGTAAGAGCGCGGATCAGAAGGACGGGGTCGGCGGCGCCGGCGACGTGGTGAAGGACACGAGCACGGCAAGCTTCGCCAAGGACGTCCTGGAGGCCTCGCGACAGGTACCGGTGCTGGTCGATTTCTGGGCGCCGTGGTGCGGACCGTGCAAACAACTCACCCCGCTCCTGGAGAAGGTGGTGCGCAGCTACAAGGGCAAAGTGCGCCTTGTGAAGGTCAACATCGACGAGAACCAGGCGATCGCTGCGCAACTGCGAATCCAGTCCATCCCCACCGTGTATGCCTTCCGCGACGGCCGGCCGCTGGACGGCTTCATGGGAGCACAACCGGAAAGTGCCGTGAAGGCCTTTGTCGACCGCCTGCTCGGCGAGGACGCCGTCGAGGAGGTGGCCGAGGTGCTGCAATCGGCCGACCAGGCGCTGGAGGCCGGCGACGTGCAAGGTGCCGCCAAGGTCTATGCCGCGGTCCTGCAGGAAGAGCCGCAGAATGCGCAGGCGCTCGCAGGTTTGGCGCGCTGCTATCTGCAAACGGGCGATCTGGCGCGCGCCGAGCAGACGATCGGTCTCGTGCCGCCCGATAAGCAGAACCTTGCCGCGGTTGCCAGCGTACGCGCGGCACTCGAGCTCGCGCGCAGCGCGGAGAAGGCCGGTGACGTGGCACAGCTCGAGGCCCAGGTGAATGCGCGCCCCGCCGATCATCAGGCCCGCCTCGATCTGGCCACGGCGCTCGCCGCCAGGGGTAAGAAGGCCGAGGCGCTCGATCAGCTGCTGGAGGTCGTCCGCCGCGACCGCAAATGGAACGAAGAGGCGGCCCGCAAACAGCTGGTGCAGCTGTTCGACGCCTGGGGGCCGAAGGATCCCCTGACGCTCGAAGGACGCCGCCGGCTCTCCTCCATTCTGTTCTCCTGAGCAGCACAGAGCGGGTGAAATTTGCCGAGCCTGTTGGAGCGATACCGAAAACCGGCCGATCTGCCGCACCGCGTGCCGATTTTCCCGTTGCGGCGGACGATAGTGCTGCCGCGCGTCGGCCTCCCGCTCACGATATTCGAACCGCGATATCTCGCCATGCTCGAGGATGCCATTGCGGGTGATCGCGTGCTGGGCTTGGTGCAGCCCCAGGGGGCAGGCGAGGAATCCCCGCTCGGCAAATCGGTCGAGCTACGCTCGGTCGGGTGCGTGGGGCGGCTTACAGCGTTCGAAGAACTCGATGACGGGCGGGTGCTCATCACGCTCTCGGGTGTAGCGCGCTGCGTGCTGGAGCAAGAGCTCGCCTGCGACAAGCCCTACCGCCTGTGGAATGTCGGCTTTGCCCGGTTCCAGGGTGACTTTATTGCGGGCGCCGGCGAGGACAGCGTCAACCGCGAGGCCCTCCTCGAAACCTTGCGCACCTACTTGGAGGCGCGCAATCTCAGCGCCGACTGGTCCGCCATTGCCAATGCGTCGACGGAACGGCTGGTCAATTCGCTGGCCGTGATCAGCCCTTACGGGCCCGAGGAGAAGCAGGCGCTGCTCGAGGCGCCCGATCTGAAAACCCGGGCCGAAACGCTGGTGGCGTTGGCCGAGCTGGATTTGGCGGCCGGCTCGCAGGGATCGGGCTCGAGGCTGCAATGAGGTCTAGCGGGCGAAGCGCGCGAGCGTCACATGGTGGATGAAAGCCCACAACCTAAGGCGTCCGGGCAGCGCGTAGACCGTCGCCTGCTTGAGCTTTTGGTGTGCCCGCGCACCAAAACCTCCCTCATTTATGACGAGGCGGCGCAAGAACTGATCAGCCGCGCGGCTGGACTTGCCTATCCCATTCGCGAGGGCATTCCCGTCATGCTGGAGGAGGAGGCCCGCACGCTCACTGACGAAGAGGTGAGCGCGCTCGGCAAGCGTTAGCGGCGTGGCGCACGCCCGCGCGGTTCGCTAGGTTGGGGAGGACCGCAACAGAGCCGGAATGCGACTAACGCCATGTCTAGCAGCGCACCGATCTTCAAGGACGAGCACGAGCTCTTTCGCAAGACCGTCAAGGCCTTTATCGATCGCGAGATCGCCCCGCATTACGAGCACTGGGAAAAACAGGGCCATGTCAGCCGCGAGGTCTGGCGTAAGGCGGGCGAGGCAGGGTTGCTCCTGACGGATACGCCGGAGGATTACGGCGGTGCCGGCGCGGATTTTCTCTACAGCGCGATCATGATCGAGGAGATGGCCAAGCGTGTGTTCACCGCGCCCGGCTTTCGGCTCCACTCCGACATCGTCGCCCCTTACATCTTGCATTATGGCAGCGAGGAGCAAAAACGTACCTGGCTGCCGAAAATGGCGAAGGGAGAGGTGATCAGCGCCATCGCCATGACGGAGCCCGGTACGGGCAGCGACTTGCAGGCGATCCGCACCACGGCGCTGCGCCGAGGCAATGAACTCGTGGTCAATGGGCAGAAGACCTTCATTACCAACGGCGGCCTTGCGGACATCGTCATCGTGGCCGCCAAAACCGATACCACGGTGGGCGCCAAAGGGGTGAGCCTGGTGCTGGTGGAGTGCGATCGGCCGGGTTTCAAGCGTGGCCGCAACCTCAAGAAAATCGGGCAGAATGCGCAAGACACTGCCGAACTATTCTTCGAGGACGTGCGCGTGCCGCCGTCGAACGTTTTGGGTGAGGAGGGCCGGGGCTTCGCCTGCTTGATGAACCAGCTGCCGCGTGAACGGTTGCTGGTGGCCATCGGGGCGGTGGCGATCATGGAAGCCGCGTTGCAATGGACCATCGACTACACCCGTGAGCGCAAGGCATTCGGCAAATCGTTGGCCGAGTTTCAGAACACGCGCTTCAAGTTGGCCGAGGTGAAAACGGAGGTCACGGTGGCGCGCGTGTTCCTTAATCACTGCCTGGCGCTGTTCCTGGAAGGCAAGCTCGATGCGACCACGGCGGCCATGAGCAAGTGGTGGCTCACCGAACTTGACAACAGGGTGCTCGACACCTGTCTGCAGCTCTTTGGCGGTTATGGTTACATGCTGGAATACCCCATTGCGCGCGCCTACGCGGATGCCCGGGTTCACCGCATTTATGCCGGGACCACCGAAATCATGAAGGAGCTGGTCGCCCGCGCTTTGTAGTGGTTGCTGGTTGCTGGTTGCTGGTTGCTGGTTGCTGGTTGCTGCTTGCCGCTTGGCGCTCCGCCCTTTGCCGTGGCGGCACCGCTTGTGCCGGCTGCGGTGGCAGGACGGCGCCAAGGGCCTGCGGCCGGCCCGCGGCGTCGCAAACGGGGGAAAGAGGTCGAGGCTCGCTGGCCTCGGCCGCAAGAGCGTGGCAGCGTTGGCCGATGTGGCCGGGCGACTCAGGAACGCTCACTCGTGCCTTGTGCCGGCGCTGCTGCCAGATCGGCCCCCTTATCGAGGCCGTCTGCGCGCGCTGCGGCGCAGGCCGGCTGCTGGCGCACCCCGAACTGGAGAGCCTCGGCATCGCCCATATCGACTGCGACGCATTCTACGCCTCAGTGGAAAAGCGCGACCGGCCGGAGCTGGCGCACGAGCCACTGATCGTGGGACACGCCGGTGCCCGCGGCGTGGTGGTGACGGCCTGCTACATCGCGCGCGGCTTTGGCGTGCGCTCGGCAATGCCCATGTTCCAAGCGCTCGAGCGCTGCCCACAGGCAAAAGTGATCCAGCCCGACATGGCGAAATACAAGCGGGTGAGCGAGCAAATTCGCGCTATTTTTCGAGCCGCCACCGATATCATCGAGCCCTTGTCGCTGGATGAGGCCTACCTTGATCTCACCGACGACTACCGCACCGAGGCGCCGCCGGCGGCTGAAGCGCTGGCCCAGATAGCAGCCCGGGTCGAACGCGAGGTCGGCATCACGGTCTCGATCGGACTTTCGTGCAATAAGTTCCTTGCCAAGCTCGCCTCCGAACTCGACAAGCCGCGGGGCTTCTCGCTGATCGGCCAAGCCGAGGCCAGGGACTTCCTGGCCCCCCTGTCCGTGCGCAAGATCCACGGCGTCGGCGCGGTCACGGCACGCCGCATGGAGGAAAGCGGGCTCAGGACCATCGCCGATCTGCAGGCCATGAGCTCTGCCGCGCTGGCTGCACGCTTTGGCAAATTCGGCCACCGGCTAGCGCTTTATGCGCACGGCAATGACGACCGTCCGGTCACGCCGCACCAGCCGCTCAAGAGCCTCTCGGCCGAGACCACCTTGGCGCAAGACACGGCCTCGGCGGGGGAATTGCGCGCCATTGCCGGCAGGTTGAGCGAACGCGTCGCCGAGCAGCTTGAGCGCAAGGGCGTGGCCGGCCGCAGCATCGTCCTCAAGCTCAAGACCTCCGATTTCCGCGTCTTAAGCCGCAGCCGCCGCCTGGCGCATCCAACGCAAAGAAGCGACGTAATCTGGCAAAACGTGTCCGCGTTGATCGATAAGGCCGCCGACGGCCGCAGCTTTAGGCTGATCGGGGTGGGCGTGGCCGAGATCGAACCGGCGACGGCCGCCGACCCAATCGACCTCTTTGGTTTCAGCGCGCAGCCCCGTGTGCCCTGAGCCCCCGCCGATCTTGCAGACATGCTGGCGTTGAGGATTGCCGGCGCACGCTCTTTACAAGCGCGGCCACCGCAGCGCGCGCTGGCAGCGGACGTCTACGCCGTGCTCGAACGTTCGCAAACGTCCGGGTTCGCCCTATACTGGAGGACGCACGCATTGACGCCAGGGAGCGGTCAAGCCAGCGAAACGGCATTGGCTGAAACGGCAAGACAACGGGAAGGAAGCATGCGCCGCAGTCAGCATCGGATATTGACCACGCACGTGGGCAGCCTACCGCGCGACAAGGTACTCACAGACCTTCTCATTCGTCGACAGGCGGGCGAGGCCATCGACGCCGCCGGCATGGCCGAGGCCATGGACCGGGCCGTTCGCGCCACCATTGCAGCCCAGACCGCCGCCGGCATCGACATCGGCAACGACGGCGAGCAGCAACGGGTGGGCTTCCAAACCTATATTCCCGAACGCATGTCGGGGTTCGGTGGGGAATCGAAGCGCAAAGTCGGGCGCGATTTCGCCGAGGTGCCCGAACTGATCGAGATGTTCGTGCGCCGCTTTCCGACCCGCAGCAAGATTTCCAACGCGCCGCAAGCGATCGCGGAGGTCAGCTATCGCGACAGCAAAGGCATCGAGGACGAGATCCGCCGCTTTCAAAGCTGCGCTAGCTTAGCCTCCGGCCCGTTCGCCGAAATGTTTATGACGGCGCCCTCGCCCGGCATTGTCGCCACGACCATGCAAAACGCCTACTACGACACGCATGAGGCCTATCTGATGGCGTTGGCCAGGGAACTCAGAACCGAATACCTGGCCATTCACCGGGCAGGGCTGCTCCTGCAGATCGATGCGCCCGATTTGGCTATGGAGCGCACCATGACGTTCCAGGACAAAAGCGATCGCGAATTCCTATCGATCTGCGAGCTGCATATGGCGGCGATCAACACCGCGCTGGCCGAGATTCCGAAAGAGCGGGTGCGGCTGCATTGCTGTTGGGGCAACTGGGAAGGCCCACATATCCACGATATTGCCTTGGCGGAAATCCTGCCCGTGCTCTATCAGGCGCATGCCGGAGCGCTAACGATCGAATTCGCCAACCCGCGTCATCAACACGAGTACGCTGCCCTGCGCGCGCAGCCTTTGCCCAAGGATTGGCTGCTCCTGCCGGGCGTCATCGATAGCACCACGAACTTCGTCGAGCACCCCCAGGTGGTTGCGCGGCGACTGCTCGAGGCCGTCGACGTGGTGGGCGACCGGGAGCGCGTGATTGCCTCCACCGATTGCGGGTTCGGCACCTTTGCGGGTCGCGAATGGGTGGCCGCACCCATCGTCTGGAAAAAACTGGAGGCGCTGCGCCGGGGCGCCGATATCGCCTCGGCACAGCTTTGGAGCTAGCCGCCCAAACGCCTTATTGCGGCCGGGCCGGAAAAGCCCGGCTGCCGGAGTTCCTGGCCGGTCCGCGGGCCAGGCTCGCTTGCTCGGTGTCTTGGGATTCGGCGGCCATTTCCACCGCATCGGTGCGCGCAGACCCGTAGAGCACCACCGCACCGGCCACATCCCCCGGCTGCAACTGGCGAAACCTCTCTTCGTAACGGTAGCCCATGATCTGGCCGGCACCGTTGGGGTGGTCGAGACCGATCGCATGGCCGATTTCGTGCGCAATCGTGTAGCGGATGTCATAGGTCCGCAGGTCGCCGTTAAACCCGATCTTCCAGGGCTTGGACGGGTTCAGGCACACGAGCGCCTTCGAAATGGGCTTCAAGCGTTCGCGCGAGGCGGCATCATAGAAAACATCCGCAAAGGCGTGCCCTGTTGGCTCGACTTGGGCGCCGAGCACGATGTCGGCCTCGGCCGCACTTTCGGCCTCGCGAAAGTGAATGTCGGCCACGGTCTGCCACATGGCGAAGGCCGCCGCGACCTCGTTGCGGAAGGTGGAGAGCGTCAGCGCCGAAGCTGCCAGCAACTCGTCAGGCGCGGTGACTTTCTGGCAGTTGCGCGCCCCCGGGTAGTCCATGGCCTGGCTGGCGATGGCATAGGAAATGACCGGTGCCTTGCCCGCCACCGGCTGCCATCTGACGTTGTTTCCATCCAGGCGCAGGATCTTATAGCTTTCCGCGTCGACTGCGGCCGCCGCGCCGATGACAGAGCACAAGAGCCCTGTCGCAAGGCCAAATGTCAAAACCTTCAAGACTAGCCCCCCGATCGTGCATCGGTCCGTGGCTGATGACCGCAGTTCCCCTCCAGGCGCTTCGCAGATGCAAGAGCCACCTGCTTCGGCGTCTGCTCAAAAATTGGTAAAGTGATGATATAGCCGCGTCAACGACGCGGTTTTGCCCCGGCCCGCAATGCAGCATGCTGATCGCACGAGGTCAGCACTAAAAAAGGTAACGCACAAAGGCGTCGGCGCTTTCCCGGTTGTTTGGATCACAATGCTGTGAATGAGCGTGGGCTTGGCCGCTCTCGCGCGCGTCCCCGGCGCGGGGGGGGGCGCGTCAGCGTCAGCGCACTGGCTCCGCCGACCTCGCCAGCTTGCCTCGCTCAGCCGCGGCGCGCGCGGGCCCGCAAAAAGAACCCCGCCCAGATGGGCGGGGTTCGCTTGGCTGTGCGTGGTGCTAATCGGAGATCAGCAGCGCGACCTGGCGGTCGTCGGGATCAATGATGGCAACCTGATCCTGGACCACCACATAGCGATAGGAGCGCAGCTGCGGCACCCGCTCCAGCACGCGGTCGGGGAAGGTTACGAACTCCACGGAGCGCGGGATCTCGGCTCCGAGCGCGAGGCGCACGCTGACGTCGGCAGAGCGATCCTTGTCAATGCTGGCCAGCACGAGCCGCCGCTCGTCGGCCGACAAAGTCAAGTGAGCACGCGTGCCCGGTCCCTCGGCGCGTTGCGTCGAGGCCGGAATGACGTCAACGATCACATAGCTACGCGGGTCGACGATGCAGATGGTCTCGTCCTCCAGCACGACATAGCTGTAGCCACGATAAACCGGGGCGAAGCCGATAATCACCGAGGAGATCGGGTGCAGTCGCACTGAGCGCGGAACGGAGGCGCCGATGTTCACCGCCACGTTGAGCCTGGTGTGTTCGATCTTGCGATCCCGCAGCAGATGCTGGCGCACCTCAGCATGCTGCTTCTCGCTGGCCTGCACGCGATTGGCCTGCTGCAGCTGGCCATTGCGATCGGGCGTCCGGCCTTGGGCCGCCTTGCCCTGGTCTCGATCGCGCTCGCCACGCTGTGCGCGATCCTCCGTCCGGTCGCGGCCGGATTGGGCGGCACGGTCCTGATCCCTATCCCGCGCCCTTTGCTGCTCCTTGTCCCGCGCCGTGCGCTGGGCCCTGTCCTGGTCGCGGTCGCGGCCGGCGCGCTGAGCGCGATCCGCATCTTTGTCGCGACGCTGCGCCCGATCTTGGGTCATGTCGCGACCGCCACGCTGCGCCCTATCCTGGTCGCGCTCGCGGCCTTGCCCCTCCGGACGCGCCGATCGCGAAGATCGTTCCGCGCCCTGGGCGCCTTCCGACAGGCCCTTTTCGGCGCCACCCCGCTCACCCGACATGCCGCGCGAAGGCTGACGGCTCTCCAGGCCACCGCCTGGTCCGCCACCGCCTTGACCTCTGTCCATTTTTTCTGCCGGCGCGCCTCCACCCATGCCGCCCATGCCGCCGCCCATGCCGCCCTTGTCGGGCGCCTGAGCCAACGCCAACGACCCGGTGCATAGAAGCGCGGCGAGAGATACCGCTAACGAGTGCCCGAATTTCATACTGACGCTCCTTCTCGTTCAGGTGATCCAAGGGGCGCCACGCACGGTTCTGTGACGCCAATCCTGGAGGTAACCGCCACCCCTGAGCGCGTGTTCCACCGTGCTGGGACGCCGCTCGGTCGCGCGCCTTGCCAGCGCCACCTCGCCACGGCGACCCGAGCCCGCCGCCTGCCGCCGCTGGGCGGCCGGGCCTTGCGAGGAGGATCGGACCGGCCCGCCGCCGATGCGCGGCCCGCAGGGGCTCGCTTGCCGCACCCTGCCGCGTTCCTACGCAACCGGCGCCCAGTCTTTACGCGGGGCGCCGATCAAGAGAAGTTGCAGTGCAATTCGCGACCGAAAGATGGAACCTGAGGTGCGGTTAAGCGGTTGAAGTAACTGGCATCCAGCAGGCGGAGCTAGCTAGCAGAAGAGGAGCCATTTCGATGACAGAGATGTTTGCCCAAGGCGACCTATTGATCGAGCGGGTCGCTGATATCGAACCCTCCGGGACCATTTTGAGCGCCGACGCCGCCGGCGCGGTCGTGCTGGCCGAAGGCGAGCTAACCGGCCACCGGCATGCCATCTACGACCGGGTCACCATGTTTCGGGACGACGCCCTGGCACGGGAAATCCCGGCCGGGCTCTATCTCGGCCACGTCAAGGTGACGGGCGGCTCCGCGACGGTGGTGCACCAGGAGCACGCGCCGTTAACCCTGCTCGAGGGCACCTATCGCGTACGGCGTCAGCGCGAACTTGAGCCCAAGGATGCGGTACTTGTCGCTGATTGAACTGCCGCGCCTAGCTGCCTTTCAGAAATCCGCTCTCGCCGCCTATGGCGAGCGATGGTCCGAGTTGCGCCGTTCCACCGCTCCCGTCGAGCGTGCCGAGGCGGAAGCCGGTGTGGCAATCGCTTACGAAGCGGCGGGGCTGGCCCCGCCGCGCGAAATCATCTGGGGCGCCAGTCCGCGCGAGATTGCCAACCAGTGGGTGACGGCGCACGATGCCGGCGGCGAGAATGTCAGATCGCTGGTGATTGATCTCGTCCGACGCAAAGCAGAAGCAGCCGTCGATCGGGCGATCGGCGTGGCCGTGCGCACGGCGCTCGCCGAAGAGCCGAGACTGTCACGACTGCCCGCCTTCTGCAGCAGCATCGAGGAGGCGGTGGCTCGCGACTGCGCGGGCATCAAGCCCACGCTGCGCAAGCGCCTGGCGGCAGTCCTCAAGCTGCGCCGCCGCCCGAGCCTGGCTTTCCCGGCCGCGAGCTTCGGCCTGCAAGGCACCTCTTCGCTGGGAGTTCTCGAATATTTTCATGACGTGTGCGGCTTGCGCCGGCAGACCGCGGCGCTGAGCGGGCTTTGGCAGGTTGCCAAGAACGCCGCCTGGATCTTGCCGCATGAGCGTATCTGCTGGTTGTCGGATCGGCCCAAGGTGATCCGCACCGATGTCAACGGCCGGCTGCACCAGGCCGATGGCGCGGCGCTGGCCTATCGCGACGGTTGGTCGGTTTACGCTTGGAAGGGTGTTTTGGTGCCGCACTGGATTATTGAGCGGCCGGAACGCGTCAATGTGCGCAGCATCGGCGCCAACCATGATCCGCAGATCCGGCGCTGCATGATCGACATCCTGACGCCCCAGCGCTTTATCGCCGAGGGCGGCGCCTATCGGGTGTCCCAGGACGATACGGGCATCCTATGGCGCCAGCGCTGGCGCTGGGAAGCCTGGGCGGCCGTTGAAGTCGTCAACGGAACGCCCGAACCGGACGGGACGCACAAACACTATTTTCTGCAGGTGCCCCCCACCGTGCGCTCCGCCCGCGAGGCGGTGGCCTGGACCTATGGGCTCACCGAGCAGCGCTACCGTCCCAAGCTGCGCACCTGAGCCGCTGACGGCCCGCGACGCCTCCACGCGGTTGACGGTCGCCGACGCAAACGACATCAAGGGCGCGGCGAGCCGGCCGGAGGGGACGGATGACCGAAGTTTTGTTCTATCACCTGGAACACCAGGCCTTGGAGGGCGCGCTGCCGGCGCTCATCGAGCGCACGCTTGCGCGCAACTGGCGCGCCGTCATCCAGGCGGGCTCCGAGGAGAGGGTCGAGGCCCTCGACACCCTGCTTTGGACCTATCGCGAGGAAAGCTTCCTGCCGCACGGCACCCGGCGCGATCCCAACCCCGACCAGCAGCCGGTTTTTCTGACGAGTTCGGAGGACAATCCCAACGCGGCCACGGTTCGCTTCTTGGTGGACGGGGCCGACATCGAAGATGTCTCCAGCTACGCTCGCATCGTCTATTTGTTCGATGGTCGGGACGCCAGCGCGGTGGATCGAGCGCGCGCGCAGTGGCGCCGCGTCAAAACCGCGGGCTGCGACGTCACATATTGGCAACAGTCCCCGGACGGGCACTGGCAGAAACAAGCCTGAATTCCTGGGCGAACCCCTGTGGCAATAGAGATGACACAGGCACGCGAATCAGGCAGATAGCTGCGCGGGTTCCTCCTCGATCGGGACCCAGCGTGGAATAGCGTGCCCGTTCTCGTCAACTTGGCCTGCGCGGTAGGAACGACTGGCGGGCCTTTTTTCTTTTGTGCCCCTCCTTTGCGGGCACGCTAAGGGGCCAGCGCGCCGAGCAGGTGGCCGACGAGATAGCCGAGCCCGGCCAATCCCAGGTTGCTGATCGCCCCCGCCACGAAATAGGCGGTCTTTTTGGTGCTGAGCGCGCGGGGTGAGTGCCGCAACAGGCCGAGCCGGCCCCACCAGCCCTCGATGCTGAGCCCGAACGCACCCAACAGGATGAACCACCCCGGCGCCTCCGCATAACCGGCCAGGCCGACAAGGATGACGATCAACCAATCGTACATGCGCTGCGCCACCTCGATGAGGCGCCAGGTGTACGGGCCCCCCTCGATTGTCCCAAATTGAGCGCGCCGAAGCCAGCGGCCATCCCGCCACGCCAACCCGCGGGATGCGCCACGGCTTGCCCTAACGCGGATGACAGGCTTCCATAGCGGCAAAGCAGGGGAGACTCTACGCGATGGGCGCAAACCGTCTGATCGAGCTCGCGAGCGATACCGCCACCAGACCTTCGGCAGGCATGCGTCAAGCCATGGCGGACGCCGAGGTGGGCGATGAGCAACTGGGCGCGGATCCCACCACCAATGCGCTGCAGGAACGGGTCGCAGACCTGCTCGGCAAGGAAGCGGCGGTCTTCCTGCCCTCGGGCACCATGTGCAATCAAATCGCCTTGCTCGTGCACTGCCGCCCGGGCGATGAGGTGATCGGCGCCGACGTGGCGCACATCTTCACCTCCGAGGCCGGCGGAGGCTCCTGTTTCGCTGGGGTGCAAACCTGGCCGCTCGCAAGCAAGCGCGGCATCTTTCTCCCCGCCGACGTAACCGCGGCCGTGCGCGACCCCGGCGGCCGTCACAGCCCCCGCTCGCGGCTGCTTGCCCTGGAGCAAACCGTCAACCGTGGAGGCGGCGCCGTGTGGCCGCTCGTGGCGATCGAGGCCGTCGCGCGAGCGGCGCGCGCGCACGGCCTCAGCGTGCACATGGACGGCGCCCGCATCCTCAACGCCGAGGTGGCGAGCGGCATCAGCGCCAAGCGAATGGCGGGCCCATGCGACAGCGTCTGGCTCGATCTGTCAAAGGGTCTCGGCTGTCCGGTGGGCGGTGTGCTCGCCGGCTCGCGCGCCTTCATCGACGAGGCCTGGGCCTGGAAACACCGCATGGGTGGGGCAATGCGCCAGTCGGGCGTCCTGGCCGCAGCGGGGCTTTATGCGCTCGAGCACAACGTGGAGCGACTGGCCCAAGACCATCTCAATGCCCGGCGCCTTGCGGACATGATCGGCGGCCTTAGCGGCATCCGCGTCATGAACCCCGAGGTCGAAACCAACATCGTCTTCTTCGATCCAGGCCCGAGCGGGCGCACACCGAAAGAGCTCGTCTCTGGCCTCGCCGCACAGGGCGTACGCATGGGCACCTCCTATGGCGGCATGATCCGCGCCGTAACCCATCTCGACGTCGGCGCGGAGGATATTGAGGCCGCCGCGCGCGCCTTTGCCCGCGCGCTCAGCGCAGAGCGGACGTAACCGGCTCGCCCACGCGCCTCAGCGGCCGATCCCCAGGGGAACGGCCCGCCGCCTCCACCGCAGGCGAGGGCAACCGGCAGGAATACCCGCACCGGCGGCAAGGGCATGCCAACCGCCGGGCCTGCCGCACGATACGGGTCGGGGCCCGCGGGCGGGCACGCGCTAGGTCAGCCGGTCCAGTTGAGAGACATCCTCGCCGCCGTGGTAAGCGCTATCGGTCCAGCCGGCTTCGTCGTAATCGGCCAAGCACTGGTCGACCAGGGCCTCCATCTCCTTGAGGGTGCCCGAACCCTGCGCCTGCTGCAGGGGAAAGAGCCGCACCAGCTCGTGGCTGCCGGCGTAGTTCATTTCGTAGAGCTCATGGCGTGCGCCGAACTCGCTGCCGATCGCGTCCCACAGCAGCTTCATCACCTTGATGCGAGCCTTGTAGTCGATACCGCTCGATCCGCGCACGTACTTCTTCAGGTATTTGTCGATCTCGGGGTTCTTGAAATCGCGCACATGGCTCGGCAGGTAAATGAGGCCCGAAGCAATGACCTTCTCCACGATCGAGCGCACCGCCGGATAGGCTTCGGTGGCAAACAGCCGGTAGGCGACCGAGGCGCGCATGTTGGGCAGAACCGCCCCACTCACCCATGCCTGGGGATTGCACGCCATGGCGTCGGTCAGTGCCCAAAACAGATTGCGCCAGCCGATCACCTCGCCGATCTGGGCCTGCACACCGCGAAAGGCCTCCACGCCGGTCGCGCGCGCCGCCTTCATCAACAGGCCGGCAATAAAATCCAGCTTGACCGCGAGCCGAGTACAGCCCTGTAGGGTGAAGCCATTAACAAAGCCGGAATTGGGATAGAAGGCCTTCATGCGCTCCACGTCGCGGTGGATGAAGACGTTCTCCCAAGGAATGAAGGCGTTATCGAATACGAAGATCGCATCATTCTCGTCGAAACGGCTGGTCAGGGGGTAGTCCCAGGGCGAGCCGCTGGCCGCGGCGGCCATCTCGTAGGAGGCGCGGCAGATGAGCTTGATGCCGGGCGTATCCATCGGCGCCATGAACATCACGACCATGCTGTCGTCATTGATGTCCTGGCCCATGTTTTGACCGAGAAAGTTGTAGTGTGTCAGGGCCGAGTTCGTGGCGACGACCTTCGCGCCCGACACGACGATCCCCGCATCGGTTTCCTTCTGGATCGAGATATAGACGTCTTTCACTTGCTCGGCGGGCTTGGACCGGTCGATGGGCGGATTGACCAAGGCGTGATTGACGTAGAGCACGGCCTCCTGGCCGCGCACGTGCCAGGCCCGCGCGTTAGCCGCAAACTTGCCGTAGAACTCTGCATTGGCGCCCAGGGTATTGAGGAAGGCGGCCTTGTAGTCGGGACTGCGGCCCATCCAGCCATAGGTGATGCGCGCCCAGGCGGCGATGGCATCGCGCTGCCCGATCAAGTCTTGCCGCGAACGGGCCGCCTTGAAGAAGCGGTGCGTGTAGCCACCGGAGCCGGTGTCCGTCTCGGCCGTCAGCACGTCTTTCGATTTGGCATCGTGCAGCGCGTCGTAGAGCTTGGCCACGGAAACTGCCGCATTGCGGAAGGCCGGATGCCGCGTGACATCGCGCACCTTCTCGCCGTAGATATAAACCTCCCGGCCGTCGCGCAGGGACTCCAAATACTCAGCGCCGGTAAAGGGCCGCTCTTTGCCCGCAAGCAGACGCTCCGGAACCTCAGGCATTGCTTTGACCCACCTGGTGAAGACGCGCCGAGAGGGGAGTTAGCATAACGGCAGCAGGAGAGGTCGAGAAATGATCATCGACAACGAGGCCTCCGTCACGACGGCGGTACTCGAGGCCTTCGGCGGCACCGAGCCGCCGCGCAGCCGCGAGATTCTCATGGCTTTGGTGCGTCATTTGCACGGCTTCGTGCGCGAGGTGCGCCTGACGGAGGCCGAGTTCCACGAAGCGATCCGGCTCCTCGCCGCCGTCGGGCAACATACGACCGCTTGGCACAACGAGGCCATGCTGATGGCAGGGTCGCTGGGCGTGTCGGCGCTCGTTTGTCTCCTCAACAACGGCAACGAAGGCCAAACCGAGACCCAGGCCAATCTGCTTGGACCGTTCTGGCGCGACGACCAGCCCATCTGCAACAGCGGCGACAGCATCGTGCGCTCGGCAACGGCGGGGCCTCCGCTCATCTGTCGCGTTGAGGTTCAGGACGCCGCCGGGCAGCCCGTTGCCGCTGCCGAGGTCGACGTCTGGCACTCCTCGCCGGAGGGCCTCTATGAGAACCAGGACCCTCGCCAGGCCGCCATGAACCTGCGCGGCCGCTTCCTCACCGATGCGGCGGGCCGCTTTCAGTTCCGCAGCCTGAAGCCTGCCGGCTACCCGGTGCCCATCGACGGTCCCGTCGGCGAGCTGATTGCGGCCACGGGCCGGCATAATTTCCGCCCGGCTCACCTGCACTTCATGGTGTACAAGCCCGGCTTCAAGACGCTGATTTCGCAGATCTATGCGCCGGATGACCCTCACCTTGAGACCGATGTGCAGTTCGGCGTCACGCGTGCCCTGATCGGCAATTTCGTCCGGCACGACACGGCGGAGCCGGGGCTCGGTTTTGCGGCGCCTTGGTATTCCCTGGATCAGCGCTTGCGGCTCGAGCCGGGGCAAGCCCAACGTCCCCGCGCGCCGATCCGCGCCAAAGCGCCCGCGGCCGCCGGCTAGCTCTCGGCCACTGCCTCGGCAGACTTTGAGCTTAAGATAGCGCCTGTTCGAGATCGCCGATCAAATCGAGCGAGCTCTCGAGGCCGACCGAGAGCCGCAACAGGTCGGGCGGGCAGGGCGACGCGGGGCCCTCGATGCTGGCGCGATGCTCGATCAGGCTTTCGACCCCGCCGAGCGAGGTTGCCCGCTTCCACACGCGCACCTTGGCCGCCGCGGCCACCGCCGCTGTCTCGCCACCCCGCACGCGCAGCGAGAGCATTCCGCCGAAGCCGCCCTGCATCTGGCGTCGCGCGATGGCATGCCCCGGATGCGCCGGCGAACCGGGATAGAGAACGGCCTCCAGGCGGCGATCGCCCTGGAAGTGGCTGGCGATCGCCATGGCCGCGGCCGACTGATGGCGCACGCGGACGTGCAAGGTGCGCATACCGCGCAAAAGCAATGCCGCCTCGAAGGGCCCCAGAATGCCGCCCAGAAGAGTGCGCGAGCGGCTTGCCCGCTCGCAATAGGCATCGCGACGGGCAAACACCAAGGCCCCGGCCATGACGTCGGAATGGCCGTTGAGGTACTTGGTGGCCGAATGCATCACGACGTCGGCCCCATAGGTCAGTGGTTGGGTCAGGACAGGGGTCGACACCGTGGAGTCCACGGCCAGCAGCGCCCCGGCCGTGTGGGCAATCTTTGCCGCCGCGGCAATGTCGCTGAGGCTCCAAAGGGGGTTGGCGGGAGTTTCGATCCACACAAGTTTGGTGTGACCGGGTCGGACCGCGGCGGCGATCGCGGCCGGGTCGGTGGCATCGACGAAGGTAGGCTCGATGCCCAAGCTCGGGGCGTCCCGGGCGATCCAATCGCGCAGGCCCCAATACATGACGTTGGGAGCCACGACGTGTGCCGGTCGCTCCAGCGCCAGAAAAGCCGTGGTCGCCGCCGTCATGCCCGAGGCGACCACCAGCGACGCCGCGCCGCCTTCCAGTTCGGTCAGCACCCGCTCGACTTGACGCACGCTGGCGTTGTCCGGGCGACCGTAACTGAAGCCTTTGCGGTATTGATTGTCGGGGTCGCGCAGGAAGGTGGTGGCCAGGTGCACGGGCGGAACCGTCGCACCGGTCGTCTCGTCCCCGGCCTCGCCGGCCTGGGCGGCGACGGTCTCCGGCGCCAGGGCATTCCTCTTCATGAGCGGCTCGCAGTTTGGCGGTTGCAGGTAGGCATGAGGCCGGCCCGGGGTTCCTCGTTGGAAGCAGGTTGGTCCACTGTCATGCGCGATGGTAGGGGTGGCCCGCAAGAATGGTTGCGGCACGGTAGAGCTGTTCGGCAAGAACAATTCGCGCAAGTTGATGCGGCAATGTTATCGGTCCGAAGGAAATCTTGTGCCCGGCCCGGGCCAAAAGATCGGCGCCCAGTCCGTCGGGACCACCGACCACCACGGCCATGGTCTTGCCGCCGGCATCGCGCACGTTGCGCAAAAGTTGCGCCAAGCCCTCGCTGCTGCAGGCTTTGCCCGCTCCGTGCAGGGCGATCAGCGTCTCGGCCTCGCGCGTCAGCTTCAAAAGCGCGCCGGCTTCCTCTCTTTGGCGCTGTCCAGGGGTGCCGGCGCCGCTTTCCGGCGTCTCGCCCACCAGCACGGGCGCAAAGCCGAGGCGCCGACCGGTCGCTTCGAACCGGGCACGATATCGTTCGAACAACAGCCGTTCCGGTCCATCCTTGAGCCGGCCGACGGCGGCAATGACCACGCGCATGACGAGCGTGCCTGCGTGCGGAAACGTGAACGCCGAGGCGTGGTGAGCCGCGACCCTGCCCAGCTAGTGCGTGGTGGAATCGCTCGGGCGTTCGGCCGACCACATCTTCTCGAGGTTATAGAACTCGCGCACCTCCGGCCGGAACACGTGCACAATGATATCGCCCGCGTCGATGAGCACCCAATCGCACTGGGGTTGGCCCTCGATGCGCGCGCGGCCATAGCCCGCGTCTTTCAGCTTGTGCTGGAGTTGCTCGGCGATTGCGCCCACATGCCGGTCCGAGCGGCCCGAGGCAATCACCATGTAGTCGCCGATGGAAGATTTCCCTTTGATATCGATCGCCACCACCTCTTCGGCCTTCGCCTCGTCGAGCGCTGCGGTAATGATCGTGAGAAGGGCTTCCGAGCCGTGTTCAGGAGACACGAGTTCGGCCGGAGGCGTGCTCCTGCGAGCACCCTCAAGTACGGTTGGCATCGTGCGTTGGTGGTCCTTTCGTCATCAAACCCTTGCCGGGTGGGCAACAGCCACACGCGGCTGGCCCGAGCCTGGGATAAGTTCCCCAAAAGGGGGGACTCACGGCAAAGATAGAGGGCGAGGGGATCAGGTTTCAAGAGGCTTGCGGATTGCCGCGCTGGCGTGGCCGCGCCGGCCCCTTGGCAAGCCGAGAGGCCGATCGCGCCGCCGGCCGGTCGACCTGTGGCGTATCGGACACTCCATTGTCTAGCCCGTGCGGCCTGTCTGGCCTGTCTGCCCCGTCTGGCGCCCGCGCCTCGGCCCTCCGTAGCCCTCGGGCGGCCGGGGCACCCGTAGAGGTCCGCTCCGAAATCTGTGCCTTTCGTGCAACAGGCTGGCCACGCTGGCGCGCCTTGCTGCGCAGTTCGGTGGAGGAAACCGGCGAGAGCGGACCTGTCAAAAAGGTCCAGGCCGGGGGCGGCATGGCCGCCAAACCGGGCGCCCGGGCTTCGGGCACGCGGCTCCCCGCAAAGGCCTGCGCCGCCTTGGAGGCCAAGGCCTTAAGGCGCCAGCCCGGCCGGTCAACGACGACCACGGGCACCATGGTCAGGATTTCCCGCCACCGCCGCCAGTGGTGAAAGCTCGCCAGGTTGTCGGCCCCCATGATCCAGACAAAGCGCACGAGTGGGCTGCGGCGCTTGAGGAAGGCCAAGGTGCTCGCGGTGAAGGCCGCGGGCAGGTCGCGCTCGAAGGCGGTGACCTCGATGCGCGGGTTTTTTGCCATCGCGCGGGACAACACCAGCCGCTCGGCGAGGGGGGCGAGCTCGCCGCGCGCCTTCAAAGGATTACCCGGCGTCACCAGCCACCAGATCTGGTCAAGTCCGAGCCGCTTCAGCACGACTTCGCTGATTTGCCGGTGGGCGGCGTGCGGCGGGTTGAATGAGCCGCCGAGTAGGCCGATGCGCTGACCGGGCGCGGTGGAGGGCAAACCTTTGATGTGACCAAAACGGTCTGGGGCGTATTGCGGCATTCAGCGATCGGAAGTTGAGGCGTGCGGTTGTTGCCAGTCTAGCCCAGGGCGATTGCCGCCCGAAAGGCCCTTCAATGCCTGCCCGCCGGGCGGCGCGCTCAAGCTTTGCCCAGCGTTTGGGCAGCCGGCCGATCGCCAAGCGCGGGGTCAGGAGCCGCCACGGCGCAACACGGTTGAGGCCAGCAGCCCCGCCGCGACCGCGATCGCCACCGTTGCCAGGCCGTAGAACATAGGATGCTGGAAGGCGAAGGCGTGCAAATAGCGCTCCACTCCCTCGCGCTCCAGCGTGAGGCGCACGGAGAACTGGCTCAGCAACTGATCGTCGCGAAAGAGATAGACCCGCGTATCGAAGGGACCCACCGTAACGTTGGCCGGCAGCTCGATGGTGGAGCGGAACAGGCTGCGCCCGATAAAGGCCACCCCATACTGATCCTGGACGTAAAGTCCCTGCTTTTGCTTCAAATGAATGATGGCTTCGCGAAATTCCTTGACGTCCTCGCTGGAGAGGGCCTGGGCCTGGCCGAAGGCGGGCGGGAAGCGCAAATGCTGGAAACCCATGCCATGGGAGGCGCGAAACTCTTCCGGCGCGATCTCATCGATCGGCCGGGTGGAGGCAATCGCGTAGTAGCTGGGAACCAGGTCGAATGTTGCCGAGGAGGTGTTGAGCCACAGGCCGGCAACGTTGCTCTTGCGCCGGACCACCTGGCGGCTCGGCACCCCTTCGACCACAATCACGATGTCATAGTAGCCCGACTCGGCACTGGGCTGCTGGCTGTTGTCGACGGCGCCGAAGATCACGATTTCGGTGCCGCTGAACGATGATGTCACGGCAACGTTGCGCGCCGAGACGTCGGCCTGGACGGATTCCTTGGCACCGGGCTGTTGTTCGCGTTTGATCTCCTCGACCTTGCTGAGCGGGCTCTCCTTGGCGACGGGGGGCGGGCCGGGTTGCTTTTTGCGTTGCGCCTCCCCCGATGACGCGCAAATCACCAGGCCGGCCGCCAGCGCGGCCGCCAGCGTGGCCCCTGTTTTTCTGCCTCTCTGGCCGGAGACCACGCAACTCTCCCGATCGGGCCGTCGCTCGACACTGCCGCGCGGACCGATGCCCATACCGGTCTTGGCCCGCGGCCGCCACGGACCAACGCACCTGCAACGAGCGGGGTTGACGCACCACCGCTCGAGCCGCATAGCGCACGATATAGGTGCGCAATTCAAGCCTCATCTGGCACAAAAATTGGCCTGCCACGCCGTCTGCTCGGACGTTGGCTTTCGCTTAACGGGCGAACCGTCTTGAGCTCCGGCGGCCAGCAATGGCAACGACCGGCGGCTTGGCGCTGCGCGCGGCCCGGCGAGGGGCGGATCAGCGGGGCGAGCGGCGTTGGACGTGCGGCGGGTCTAATCGTCGGCGTGCCAGTGCCAGGTGCTGGCGCTCCAGTCGTGCCGGGCCGGCCTGCGCAGGCCCGGTGTCAGACCCGAGGTTTCGGAGCCGACCTCGGGCAGGCTCTCGCCCAGCGCCCGGGCGCCCTCGCGATAGGCCTTGAGCAGAAGATCGCGATCGCTGTCGGGATCGCTTTCAAAGCCCGTGGCAACCGCGTCGGCCGCACGCTCCCCATTCCGCCGCTGCCCCAACCGCTCGGCAATCTCGCCGACGGCCTGTTGGATCGACTTCAGAACGACCACGGCGGTGCGGGCATCCTGCCGGCGCGCGGCAAGGCTCGACGTCAGCAAGGCCTCAAGCTTGCTGGAGGGATTGCTCGTTGCGTGGGCACGTTCCGCCACGGCCGAGGCCGAGGCTGTGGTGCTGAGGGTCGTGAGTTGCACGATCACCTCGCGCAGGTGCGCCTCGATATCGTCAAGGCGGCGGAGCTCACTCGACGTGCGTTCGACCACACCGGCCAGCTCGCGCAGGCGCGTTTCCACCCCATTCAGCCCGTTAGCATCCTGCCCACGCCCGGCCCGAGGGAAAGTGGCTGCGACCTCCTGCTCGAGCTGGCGCACGCGAGCCTCGATCGGGGCCAGGCACTGGGCAAGATCAAGCCGTGGCAGCGCCTGCTGCAGGCGGTCTGCGAGTTCGGCCAGGCGGCCATCCAAGTCACGCGCGGGCGGCAGCCGTGGCGCGGCAGGCGCCGGTTGCGGCGGCGCCGGACGCCGACGCGCCGCGCGGCGGTGATCTTCCCATGCGGCAATCTCGCACAAGCGCGTCAGGGCCTCTGCCGTCTCGGCATCCCAAGGACCGGGCTCGCCGG
>Ga0075423_10001109_pt1 | contig 23229 bp, 14 predicted proteins | sample SoiMethybrSBSTD2_FD_80114 | JGI IMG/M metagenome (GOLD analysis project Ga0075423, IMG submission 80114) | Bulk soil microbial communities from a Populus tree surrounding site in Tennessee, USA - Soil MetaG P. TD hybrid SBSTD2 | ecosystem: Environmental > Terrestrial > Soil > Tree plantation... | reverse complement strand
GACATCGTCGCGACGAAATCGACGAAGAAAGGCGTCACCAACGCGAGGCGAGTGACGCTCTTCGACGGTAAGGTCCGTCATGACGCCCAGGTCCAGGACGTCAACATCGAGCTGCCGATTTTCGAGGTCGGGCCGAAGAACACGGAGGTGAATTTCAAGGATCTGTTCCGCTACAACATTGCCGGCTATCGCCTGTCGCTGTTGCTCGGGCTCGACGACGTGCCAATGTCAGTCGAACGAAAGGTCCAGGGAAAGGAAGTCGCGATGACGTGGTGGCTCGACGACGTCATGATGGATGAGGGCGAGCGTCAGAAGCAGCACACGGTTGGCCCGAACCCGTCACGGACCGCGAGCCAGATTCACATTCTGCGCGTGTTCGACGAGCTCATTCAAAACCGCGATCGCAACGCCGGGAACCTGTTGTGGACGTCGGACTGGAAGATGTGGATGATCGACCACACACGCGCATTCCGACTTGGGAAGGACCTGCTGAAGCCGCAGCAACTCGAGCGAGTCGAGCGGACGTTGCTTGACAGGATGCGCGAGCTCTCCGAGCCAAAGCTGACCGAAGCAATGGACAAGAGCCTGACGAAGCAAGAGATCGAGGCGCTTCTTGCCCGGCGCGACGCAATCGTCAAACTGTTCGACGATAGAATTGCGCAGCGCGGAGAGGCAGCCGTCATCTACACACTGGCGAATTGACGCGGGGGCTGAAGCCCCCGCTATACGTTCGGTAGTCGTAGAGCGCAGGCTTCAGCCGGCGCGATCTGATCAGTAATACGTAAGCGTCTCGATACCGGTCCCCGCCTGGAAGCGGCCGGTGGCCTGCTTGGTCGCCAGGTCGACAACTGAAACGCTGCCATCGCCGTGATTCGCGACGAGCACGGTCTTGCCGTCGGCCGAAAATGCGAATCCCATCGGATCCTTGCCCACGGTCACGGTCTGCTGCATCGCGTGCAGATTCGCGGCGTCGAAGATGTTGATGGAGGCCGAGCCGAGGTTCATCGTGAGCAGGTACTTCCCATCGGGGCTGAAGTAAGCCTTGTACCCGCCCGCCTTCTGATTGGCCAGCGTGACGCGATCGATGATCGTATCGCTGGCCGGATTGATCACGATAGCCGTGGGCTCAGCGGACGCCATCACGACGACACGCTGGCCGTCCGGTGACACGGCGATTCCCTGAGTGCCGCCTGGCACCTGTATCTTGCCGGCAAGCTTGTGCGTCTTCAGATCGATGACGCTTACGAACGGACCATCGTTCTTATTGGTCGCGTAGATCTTGCTGCCATCAGGAAGGAGGCCGATCCAGTGGCTCGTGCCTTCGGTGTCGATCGCGTAAACGACCTTGCGCGCCTTCGGATCGATGACGAGGATCTTGCGGTCGAGATCGCTGCACACGTAGAGCATGCCGCTGGCGCCGATCTGGATTCCATGCGGCGCCCGATACGGCGCCACGTCGATGCTCCCGATCATCTTCGCCGAGTCGATATCGACGATCACCACTTCATGCCCGGGGTTCGGGTTTCGCCCGTAGACGCCGTCGCCGTAGAGAGGAACGTATGCAGTCTTGCGGTCCGCCGTCAGGGCGAAGTCGTGAGGATTGGTAGCGACCTTGAACGCCGATCGTTCTTTGTAGGTGACCGGATCGGCGAATCGAATCTGGCCGCCCAGCTTGTCGATCAACAAGAGTCCGCGCGTGCCGGTTGGATGATTCGCGTCTGCGACGAGAAAAGCCGTTGACGCGATGGCGCCAACAGCCGCGGTGAGAAGGAACCGTTTGATCATCGTCGTGCCCTCGTCGTTACTTCTGCGCCATGAGCGCCTTGATCTGATCGATCGCGGCCGTGATCTTGAACTCGAGGAACTGGCGCCCCAGGTCGGCCGTTGCGGGAGCCGGATTGCCGCCGACGCCCGTCGTCGTTTCGGGGCCTGCCGCGCTGACCGCGAACTTGTCGGCGTGAATGAGCGACTTGTTCTGATCGAGGAACATCACCTGCGACGTTTCGGCGACTGCGGCGTGCCCGCCCGCGACGATGTTCTTCTCTTTGAGATAGGCGGCAATCTGCTGACCGGCCTTCGTGTTGACGTCGGAGACGTAGTAGACGCGAGTGCCCTTTGCGCGCCAGTCGGCGTCGACGCTTTCAGCCGCGACTCGCAGCTCGGATTGCCCCTGGCCGTGATCGCCCATGAGAAAGATGTTCTTGAACCCGGCCGCCGCGGCGCTCTGCGCGGCCTGTCGCATGACACCGAGGAAGACCTCAGAGGACAGGCTGACGGTGCCGGGGAATCGCATGTGGCCGGTTTTGGCGATCGGGTCTCCTGCCGGTGAAAACGGGACGATCGGATAGACGAGGGCGTTACCCAGGCGTTCGGCGATCTGCCCCGCCGCATATCGCGCGATCACGTTGTGCTTGGCGAGTGCCATGTGGGGTCCGTTCTGCTCGAGGCCGCCGGCGAAGATGATGGCCGAAGTCTTTCCCGCCGCCATCGCGTCGCGAATTTCGTACGAGGTCAGCTCTTCGATGAATACCGAGCGCGTCTGTCCGGACGCGATCGAAGCGATGAAGATGAAGACAATCGCGGTCAGTAGTCGACGCATACCGATCTCCTGGAACTGACGTAGTGTCCGCCTTCTGGCGGACCGTGACGGAGCGCTATACCGGCGACGGGTTTCTCTCCGTAAATCCCTTTTGATGCCAGTAAGGATACGCTGGCGTGATGGCGCTGGCGGCATCGAGTGCCGCGACCTGAGCCGGGGTCAGATTCCAGCCCACCGCACCGAGATTCTGCCGCAATTGCGCCTCGTTCCGTGCGCCGATGATGACAGTCGCGATTGACGGACGTTGCAGAAGCCAGTTCAGTGCGACCTGTGGAACCGTCTTGCCAGTCTCCGCCGCGACGAGATCCAGCGCGTCGACGACCGTATACAGCGCCTCGTCTTCGACCGGCGGTCCGTAGTCGATGACGACCTGCGAACGAAGCCGGCTGTCGGGCGGTATCGGCTGCCCGCGCCGGATCCTGCCCGTGAGGCGTCCCCATCCAAGCGGACTCCACACGACAGTGCCGACGCGCTGATCGAGCGCCAGCGGCATCAGCTCCCACTCGAACTCCCGGCCGACCAGCGAGTAATACGCCTGGTGAGCGACATAACGCGCCCAGCCATACTTCTCCGACAGCGCGAGCGACTTCATCAGGTGCCAACCAGAGAAGTTGGAACAGCCGATGTAGCGGATCTTGCCGGCGCGAACCAGGTCGTCGAGCGTCGACAGCGTCTCCTCGATCGGCGTTAGAGCATCGAACCCATGCAGTTGATACAGGTCGATGTAGTCGGTGGCCAGCCGGCGCAGGCTTTCGTCGACCGCTCGAATCAAGTGATGACGCGAAGAGCCGACGTCATTGGTCCCCGCACCGGCGCGGAACGTGCCCTTCGTCGAAATGAGTACACGATCGCGGCGGCCTTTGATGGCGACGCCAAGGATCTCTTCGGACTGGCCACCTGAATAGATGTTCGCCGAATCGAACATCGTCAGGCCCGCTTCGAGACAGATGTCCACCAGCCTCGTCGCGTAGGTTGCGTCGCTTGCACCCCAGGCTTTGAAAAACTCGCTATCGCCGCCGCCGAAGGTACCCGTGCCCAGGCTCAGGACGGGGACCATCAGACCGGAGGCGCCAAGTTGTCGGTGTTCCATCAAAGTAACTCCCAACTGCCAAAGCGAACGCCAACTCACAACCCCCAATCGCAAACTTCAACCCCAAATGCCGACGTCGAGATTGGAGTTGGAAGTTGGGAGTTGGGAGTTGGGATTGGTAGTTGACGTGGTTTTATTCGTTTATCGCAATAGGTTCGTCGTCAGGCTGGAGATTGGCCATCTCCGCTTCGATCATCTGCTCACCGGCCGCTGCAGGCACTCCATGGAAGTGCACCGACGGAAGGAAAAGAGTGGCCAGCAGTCCTGCTCCGGAGACGAAGGTGCCGGCGATGAAGACCCGATGCAGCGCCGCCGCGAATTGATCGCGCATGGGACCTGACAGCGCGATCGCTCCGGAGGCGAGCGCCCCTTCGGCGCCGCCGGGCAACGTCATTCCCGCGAGCCCGCGCGCGAGGATGGCGCCCATCGCAGACACACCCAAGGCCGCGCCGACGCTGCGTGAGAACTGATTGAGCGAGGTCGCCAGCCCGAGTTGAGAACGATCGACGGCATGCTGCACCGCGAGCAGCAGGGACAACATCTGCATGCCCATTCCCGCGCCAAGGATGGTGCAGCTCGCAATCAGCAGCGTACGCGGCGAGTGGCTGTCGAGAAGGCTGAGGCCGATGAATCCGGCCGTCATCAATATGCTGCCGCCTACGGCGGACACTCGATAGCCCAGTCGCACCGTGATCCGCGCGCCAACGATCGACATGACGACCCATCCAAGAAACAACGGCGTCACCGCCTGGCCTGCCTGCGTCGCGGTCCCGCCCTGGACGCTCTGAACGAAGAGCGGGATGAAGGCGATGGCCCCGAACATCGCGATGCCAACCAGGAAGACCACCACGAGCGTGCGCGAGATGACGGGAAGGCGAACCAGTGCGAGCGGAAGAATCGGTTCGACGGCGCGCCGTTGAGCGAATCCGAAACCTCCGAGAAGGACGAGCGTCGCGACGAGCCAGATCGCAGTCGAGCCTGCGTCTCCTCCGATGGCAATGAGCAGGGCGCTGATGCCGGAGAACAGCATCGCGGCGCCGAGCCAATCCACCTGCACCTGACGGGTCACGCGGGTGTGCGGATACGCGAGCGCGATGACCGCCATGCAGCAGAAGCCGAACGGCACGTTGAGATAGAACACCCAGCGCCACGACAACGCGTCAGTGATGTATCCGCCGACGAGCGGTCCGGCGATCGACGCCACACCCCAGACACCGCTGAAGAGCGCCTGCGTTCGTGCGCGTTCGGCCAGCGTGTACAGCTCGCCGACGATCGTCATGCTCATCGGGATGATCGCGCCCGCGCCGAGACCCTGAATGGCCCGGGCCCCAATCAACGTGAACATGCTCGTGGCCGCGCCTGAGATCACCGAACCGATCAAGAAGACGGCAACGCCGAGCAGGTACATCCGGCGCCTGCCGTACAAATCAGAGAGCCGCCCCCAGATCGGCACCGAGGCAGTGGACGTCAGCAAATACGCGGAGAACACCCAGCTGTAGTGCGCGAGCCCGCCGAGCGTCGCAATAACCGTCGGCATTGCGGTGCTGACGACCGTCGCTTCGAGTGCGCCCAGGCTCATGCCGAGCAGCAGCCCGGCGGTGATCGCCCGTCGGCGAGGGAGACTGACCTGGAGATGAGGGGTTAGTGACACCTGATCAGCGTACCAGAAAGTTCGAAGTTCAAAGTTCAAGGTGGGGAAGTAAGTCCCAAGTACGACTGTGGAGGGCTCGAGGCAACTGCCTTGAGGGTCGAGCACGTGGGAGTTGGGAGTTGGCGGTTGGAAGTTGATGTGTTTTTTATCCGCCTGTTAAACTTCGCCGTATGAAATCGACTCGAATCGCGATCGCCGCAGCCGCTGCCGGATTGCTCGTCGCGTGTGCCTCGACTGCCGTCGCGGCCACGTGTGAAAGCCTGGCGTCGGTGTCGATCCCGCACGGCACCGTCACACTCGCGCAAACCGTGGCGCCTGGCGCGTTCACGCCGCCGAGCGGTCGGGCAGGTGGTCCCGGCGGCCAGAATCCGTTTGCGAAGCTGATTTCGTTCTGTCGCGTAGCGGTCACGCTCAAGCCCGGTCCGCAGTCCGATGTCAAAGCGGAGGTGTGGCTACCGTCGGCGGGCTGGAACGGGAAGCTGGAGGTGGTCGGCAACGGCGGATTCGCCGGCACGATCAGCTACCCGGCGATGGCGACGGCGCTTGCCGCTGGTTACGCGGCGGCCAGCACGGACACCGGCCATACAGGGCCTTCGCCCAATACGTTTGCCAACGACGATGTGTTGATCGATTTCGCGCACCGCGCCATTCACGAGACGACAGTCGCGGCCAAAGCAACCGTGCAGCGATTCTTCGGTGACGCCGCGAAGCTCTCGTACTTCAATGGATGCTCGACGGGCGGTCGCCAGGCTGTCACGGCGGCGCAGCGATATCCAGATGATTTCGATGGCATCATTGCCGGCGCTCCGGCGAGTCACACGTCGACGCAGGCCTTCGGACAGATCTGGTTCTACCAGGCGCTCGCCGATCCAGCGTCCGCGTTGCCACGCGAGAAGCTGACGCTGCTGCATGACGCTGTACTCAACGCATGCGACCAGCTCGATGGCGTGAAGGACGGCGTGCTCGAGAATCCACTCTCCTGCAAATTCGATCCGCAGGTACTGGCGTGTCAGCCAGGATCTGATGCCGCATCCTGTCTCACGCCAGCACAGGTCGATGGCGTGCGGCGCATTTACGCCGGTCCTTCGAATCCACGAACGAAGGAGCACATCTTCGCCGGGCTCGAGCGAGGAAGTGAGCTGGGATGGAATCCCGTTCCGGTCGGGTACGCGGCCGACTATTTCAAGTACATCGTATTCAAGGATCCGAACTGGGATCCGAAGACGTTGAACTACGACTCCGACGTCGAGAGGGCGAGTAAGGGAGCGAACCTGATCTTCGATGCCACGAGCACCGATATGAGCCGCTTCACCAAACGCGGCGGCAAATTGATCATGTACCAGGGGTGGGCGGAACCGGGCATTCCTCCGGGCAACCTGGTGAAATACCTCGTACAGATTCAACAGAAGACCAGCGCCGCCAAAGACTCGGTGCGCGTCTTCATGGTGCCGGGAATGGGGCACTGCGGCGGCGGCAACGGCACGAGCACGTTCGACATGGTTGCGGCGCTCGATGCCTGGCGAGACGGCGGGAAAGCGCCGGAACAGATCAACGCCTCTCGCGTTCGCGATGGCAAGATCGATCGCACACGTCCACTGTGTGCGTGGCCGTCAGTCGCTGAATACAAGGGCAGCGGCAGCATCGACGACGCTGCGAGTTTCGTCTGTAAGCAGTAAACAGTGACGGTGTAGGGCGGGTCCTGTTCTTCGGACCCGCCGGGTCTTAGAGAGCAAGACCCGGCCTACGCAGTCGATTACTTGTTGGGTGTCATCGAGACGTTGAGCGTCGTCGTCTCACCGGGACGAACGGTGACATCGGTCATGTAGGTCCGATAACCGTCCTTGCGGATTTGGACGTTGTGCACGCCCGGACCGAGCTGCACGATCAGCCGTTCGTCCGGTCCGCTGTTCTCCCACGCTTCGCCGTCTATGGTGACGTTTGCGTCACCCGGTTGCACTCGAAGAGCAAGCGAGCCGAACTCCGATCGCGGCGCCCGCTGTGGATTCCGCTCGGCGTTGGCGTCTGGGCCCTGATCTCGAGGATCGACCGGCGGCTGACGTTCTGAGTAACGCGGCGGGCCGCTCGGTCGCGGTTTGCCCGCCGGCTTGACTGGTTCCGCCTCGCCAGGACCTAGCTGCTCCATCTCGTGGCGGACGTTGAACGTCTTGCCAGGTTGCAGATACACCTTCTGTTGGTAACTGCGGTGCCCGGGCATGAATAACTCGAGATCGTGGTCTCCGGGTTCGACATGCAGACGTTGGAACGTGCCGTCGAAGTCGTCCACCGTTCCGGCGTAGTAGCCGTCGACGAACACTTCGGCCTCACGCGGAGTTACTTGCAGTCGTAGCGATGAGTCGTATGCGTACGGATACCCTCCGTAGTACGGATAGTACGGATAGCCGTAGTACGGATACCCACAACATCCAAATCCGACGGAAAAAGAAAATGGATAGTAGTACGGGTAGTAATACGCGCCGTAGAAATACGGGGTTGCGTAATACGGGTGATGGACGACGGGACCTCGATACGCTCCGCCATAGCCGATCGGGTGGGAGGGAACAGGACGCGGCACGGCCTGTCGGGCCTGTGCGTGAGCATCAGCTGGCAGCAGTGGAACCATCAGGGCGACCGCAAAGACCGTTGTCGCCGTCCATCGAAAGAGAGGTTTCACGATAGCCTCCGTTGGCAATCTACCTTGAGCGAAGGCAACGGTTGTGCCGGACCGGGCGGGCTGATTTTAGCCCGGACTCCGCAGAAAGACTGATGTGTGGCAGTCGCTTCGTGGCGACACGTGTCACGACGCGAGGACGCCGGAGGGAAGAACGATCTCGAAAACTGCACCTCCGTCATTGCGGGCGCTGATCCGTCCTCCATGACGCTCGACAATGGCTTTGACGATGGAGAGCCCCAGCCCGCTGCCGCCTGCCGCCTTTCGCGCGGCATCGACCTTATAGAAGCGTTCGAAGATCAACGGCAGGTGTTCCTCGGGAATGCCGGGACCGGTATCGCGAACGATCAACCTCGGTGTCCCATCCGGCGCGATTGAGCTGGTCAGCTGAATTTCGCCACCCTCTGGCGTGTGCCGCAAGGCATTGGCGGCAAGGTTCTGCAACGCCTGCTCGAGACGATCGGGATCGCCGAAGATGTACTCGGCTCCGGGATCGACATGGCTGATGAGACGAACGTGTCGCTCGCTCAATTCCCGTTCGTGCCGTGCCGCCACGCGCGTGAAAATGGCGTTCACATCAACGCGCTCGCGACGGAAGGTCGTTCCTCCGCCTTCGAGGCGCGCCAGGTCGAGAAGATCTCCAATGATGCGCTCGAGGCGGTGTGTCTCCTCTGTGACGATGTGTGTGTAGCGCTCGCGGGTCGGCGAATCGAGCTGCAGTTCGGGCATGCCGAGCGTCTCGATGTATCCGCGCATGGCCGTCAGCGGCGTCATCAACTCGTGCGAGACATCAGCGAGTAGTTGTCGACGCGTGGCGTCCGATGCCTCGAGGGCGCGCGCACGGCTCGTCAACTCCGCCGCCATCTTGTTGAACGATCGCGCGACTGCCGCAACCTCGTCACCCCCGTAGTCGGGAGCACGCGCGTCGAAGTCGCCGGCACCGAGCCGCTCCGCTGCATCCTGCACGTCTCTGAGTCGTCGACGCGCCGGACCGAAGACGACAAACGCGATCACCATCATGCCGACGCCAAGTACGCCTGCCGCGACAGGCGCCATCGTCGGTCCGAGCCTGGTGAGAATTCTCCAGAACGACGGCCCGCCGGGCAGCACAATGACTCGGCCGACAGGCATTCCGCCCACGAGAATCGGTGCGAATTCGCCGCGCCGCGGTGGAGGGCGCCGCTGCAGTCCAGGATCGTCATCGCGATTGCGCGGCTCACCGTCCGGGGGGCCCGGGCCGCCACCATCCGGCGGGAAACCCGGGCCACCACCATTCGGCGGGAAACCCCGGCCGCCTTCATTCGGCGGGAAACCCTGGCCGCCTTCATTCGGCGGGGGACCGGGGCCACCGCGCCTGCCAAAACGGCGAAAACCCTCACCCATGAATCGCTGTTCTTCGCGGACGGCTTCGAGCAGTGCGTCGGGCACATCGTTGTGGTTCGAGAACGTTCGTCCGTCTCGCATGATGATGACGAAGGTTTGAAGGATCTCGCCGTACTGCTCGGGGAGGTACTGCTCGAGCTTCAGGCTTGCGTTGGCGTTCAGGGCAGCGCTGACGTCAGACGCCACCAGCGCGGCAAGCCGGCGAGGTGATCGCGCGGGCATCGACCCCGCGATCCGATCCGTCATCCAGAGAAAGAGCGCCCCTTGAGCCGTCAGCATCAACGCGAGGAACGCGAAGAGTCCCAGCGCGATGCGCCAGTACAGGCTCCGGTACCACAAGGGCCTAGACATCAGCTGCCTTGTATCCGGCCCCCCATACAGTCAGGATGATGTCCGGGTCTGCCGGGCGGCTCTCGATCTTCTTGCGCAGTCGTTTCACGAGCGTGTCCACACTGCGAACCGTCACAAAGGTCTGGTCCTTCCAGACTTTGCTGAGCAAGGATTCCCGGCTGAAGACAATACCCGGATGGCTGATGAGAACGTACAGCAATTCGAACTCGTTGAAGGTCAGCCCCATGTCGCGATTTCCGATCCGCACGCGCCGCCGTGCCGGATCGACTTCAATGTGCTTGTAGCTCACGGGACCGGAGCTCGTGCCGGCAGCGGCGCGCGCCTGCGATGCTTCACCGCGGCGCAGCAATGCCCTTATGCGCGCGAGCAGTTCACGGATGCCGAAGGGCTTCGTCAGATAGTCGTCAGCGCCGCTGTCGAGCCCGAGCACTTTGTCGGATTCCTCACGCCTCGCCGTGAGCATCAGGATCGGCGTGTCCGCATTGGGGGAATCGCGACGGATGGCGCGACAGATGGTCACCCCGTCCAGGCCCGGAAGCATCAGGTCGAGAATGATCAGATCGAAGTGGCGTGCGCGGGCGGCGGCAAGGCCGCTCTCTCCGTCGGCGGCTTCAGTGGGCACGAGCTCCTCGAGTCGAAGATGCAACGACACGAGCTCTCGAATGTTTGTTTCGTCCTCGACCACGAGGACCGATGGACGCGTGCTGATTACTGCGGTGGCCATAATCTGTGCGTAGAGGCGGGTCTTTCGACTCGCCGTGAAAAGCCTGTTGTCGCGCGTTCGTAGAGGCGAGTCTTCAGACTCGCCTTGGACGCAAGTTCCTGGAAAGTGGGGGTCTAAGCCCCGCCTGATTTGGACGCGTCCAATAATCAGTCTAGCCGTCCAGGGTGGTAAGCCTGTGATTCAAAAGTGACGAAACGATGGCAATTGCGACAGAGGCGGCTACACCTGGATAAGCAACGACGTCCAGGGGGCTAAGGCGACGGGTACGAGAAGCCGGACGTGGTTTCCGTCGATAGATTGCCGCTGGCAGCCAGCGCTGCCAGATGGGCTTCAGCGGCGCGGTCGAGGTGGAAGCTGCCAGATCGGAGATCCGCAAATTCGCGGGCGTCGATGCGCGCACGCATGAGCCCGCGCGTGGCATGCGTGTTCGTCTGCAACAAGTAGTGACCAATCTCATGTGACACGGCTCTGCCAAGTACGAGACCGAGTCGGTAATCTTCCAGTGCCACCGGTTCCTGCAGCAGCTGGCGTCGACCTTCGTCGAGAATCCGGCGAGCGCCGATTGTCGACGCAATCGCCGTCGCCTGAGATCCGCCCAATCGCATCAGCTCGGCGACGGTCCATGGCGAGTACTCGGATGCCTTCGGCACCGGCCGGGCAACCACGAGCACGCGCAGGCTCGGCCCTTCTCCGGCCTCGGTGCTCTCACGAAGCCAATTGAGCCGGACATGTCCCAGCTTCCAGATGGAGTCCGCCTCGGCCATGAGCACCCGGCGGCTCGCGACAGCGAGCGAATCTGAGCCGGTGAAGTAGAGATTGAGGACGAGGCTTGGCGCTTCCGAGGCGATCAAGACGGCACTGTCCGGAGTCCGACCAGTCGCTCCGGCGACGATGGACAGCAGAGCCACGCAACCTACGAGCGGCCTCACTGCCTGCATGAGTGACATGACACTAGCACGACGTTCATGTTTCGACTATGTAAATTGTCGGCCGCAACCCTCCTCCAGCGCAGTCCTGAACTTGCGCAGTTCCGCGGGTTATTAACCCTCGTTTATCGGTCGCGTCAATTGGCTGTTACACGCCCTCGATAGGCTCAGAACCGCTCACAAACACAGACAAATTCTCAGAGGAGTCTCCGAGCGTATGAAAACTTTGAAGGCGTCGGTGGCGTTCGTGCTCGCGATCGGCCTTTTACTTCCTGCCGCGGCGTTTGCGCAGGCCGATGCACGCTTTACCGGGGTCGTGCTCGACCCGTCGGGCGCGGTTGTTCCCGGAGCAACCGTGGGCGTCAAGAACGAGCGCACGGGTGAGGAACGAACCGTTATGACAGGTTCCGATGGACGCTACATCGTCGCGAACCTCCGGCCGTCCGTTTACACCATAACTGCGACATTCGGACAGCTGGCGCCTCTCAAGTTCGACGGTCTTCAGCTGTTGGCGGGTCAGGAGTTTCCCTTAGACCTGACCATGCAAGCGGCTGGCGTGACGGAAACAGTCACCGTGCAGGCCAGCGTCAGCGTCATCGACATCAGCTCAGCGCGCAACGGTGTCAATGTCAGCGAGCGCGAAGTGCTGAACCTGCCCGTGAACGGCCGCCAGATGTCCCAACTGCTGCTGCAGGCACCCGGATCTCAGAATGCGGGAACCGGGACGTGGCAGGACATCCGGTTCTCTGGCCGCGCTGTTGAACAGAACGTGATTCGCTACGACGGCGTCGAAGGGTCGGCCATTATCGATTCGGCGCCAGGCAACGTGAACGGCGAGAACAACACGCCGTTCAAGCTGCAGGCGAGCCTGGAAAACGTCCAGGAGTTCCGTGTCGAGTCGAACAACTACCCCGCCGAATATGGCACCGGCACGGGCGGTCAGATCAGCGTCGTCACTAAGTCGGGCAGCAACGCCTTCCGCGGCGCCGTGTTCGAGTACTTCCGCGATGACGCCCTCGATGCCCGGAACTACTTCGACAAGCAGCGCAACCCGGACGGCAGTGTCATCAACGATCTCGGCAAGTCGAAGCTGAGGCAGAACCAGTTTGGCGGATCCATCGGCGGCCCGATCGCCCGGGATCGGGCGTTCTTCTTTGGCAGCTACGAGGGCTACCGTCTCGACGCCGGGCTGAACTTCATCGAGGGCGTGCCGAGCGCCGCGGCATGGGCGCGTGCCGTGCCGGCGATTGCGGCGCTCCGGGACGGATTCCTGGCTCCCGGCGCCGTCATTCTCCCGGGTGCGTCCGCCAACCCGGACTTCGATATCGCGCAGCTCCAGTCGACGCAGACGGTTCGCGAGGACGCCTTCAGCGCCCGTCTCGACGTGAAACTGAACTCGAACTGGTCGACCTACTTCCGCTTCTTCCGCGATGATGGCGAGAACGACGAGCCACAGGGCGTCACCGGTCGCCGGTTCGACGTGACCTCCAAGCCCACCAACTTCGTTGCCAACATGCAAGGCATCATGGGTACGACGACGAACGACTTGAAGTTCGGATACAACTCCGCGAATTCCACGTCGTTCGGAGTCCCGGGTACGTCGACCTTCCAGGGCATCGCCGTCAGCCTCAGCGGGTCGGTTGCCAACACGGGCATCGCCGGCCAGGGCGCCACGTCCGGCATCGCCGCCCCGGGCGGCCTGGTGCGCGTGAACAGCGCCGGCAACGGCGAATCGGCGCCCTACAAGCCCTACTCGCTGACGTTCGCTGACACACTGAGCAGCGTCAAGGGCGATCACTACATGAAAGCTGGCGCCGACGTGCGGGTGATCCGCATGGCGACCGACCAGATCGGCGGCATCACTTACACGTACCAGAACATCGGCAACTTCCTGAACAACGTCCCACAGCAGATTCAGTACTTCGGCGACCTCAGCGAACCCAGCCCGTTCCACAACGGCGCCACGGGATTGAAGCACACCGCCCAGGAGTACTACGTCGGCTTCGCGCAGGACGAGTGGAGAGCGTCGGAGAAGGTCACGTTGAACTTTGGTCTTCGCTACGACTACTACACGGTGATGAAGGAGGTCGATAACAGGATCGTCAAGTTCAACGTCGATACCGGCTTGATCGATCCGGACACGACGCCGTTCTTCAAATCGAAGAAGAACAGCTTCCAGCCTCGCGTCTCGTCGACCTATGCCATGTCGGACAAGACCGTGCTTCGCGGCGGGTTCGGCATCTTCGTCGGTCCGGGCCAGACTGAGGATCAGATCCAGCCGATCGAAGCCGAACGCATCAGCACGACCGCAACCAGCGGCGCGTTCCTCCTCTATCCAGTCAACGAGGACGCGATTCGCGCGAACTTCACCAATAACCCGAACAACCGGTCGTATCAGCCGCGTGCGTACGCGAACGACTACACGATCCCGGAGAAGGTCTACCAGTACACGGCATCCATCCAGCAGGAACTGCCGGGTGCGGCGACGGCGACGGTCGCGTATGTCGGCAGCCAGGGCCGCAACCTGTTCCTGCGCAGCGTGTCGAATCAGATCATCGGCGTGCTGCCGTCGGGAACGGCACTCCGCGAGTTCGACATCATCACGTGCGCGAACGGGGCCGTTCAGAACGGAAGCACGGGAACGCCGAACACCGCGGACAGCCTGTGCCCGGGATCCGCGGCCGCCAGCAAGCAGTCGCCGTACGCCGAAATCGACTACAAGACCAGCGGCGGCCACGACAGCTATAACGCGCTGCAGATCGCGGTGCAGAAGCGCGCGGTGAGAGGCCTCGCGCTGAACGGCCAGTACACGCTCGGTTACAGCAAGGGGAACACCGGAGGATCGAACGAAGCGACGACGGCGAGCAACAACGCCCGCGCGCTAGAGCAGTTTGATTTCGAAGACGGCTACAACAACTTCGACGTGCGCCACACCTTCAACGTCAGCGCGCTCTACACGGTGCCAGGCCAGGGTGCGTGGGCGGGCGGCTGGGAGATTGGCGGCATCTTCAACGGCCGCAGCGGCGTGCCGATTCCGGTCCTCATCACCCGTCCCGACATCGTCTTTGTCAATGCCGCGGGGCAGGTGTTCAACAACGCGGGTGTGGGTCTGACGCCGGTCGTCAACGTTCCCGGCGGCGGCGCGTCGCGCAGCACGCGGCGGCCCGACCTCGTTCCGGGCGTCGATCCGTTCGTCGAGGATGGCGGGCTGATCTTCCTGAACCCGGCCGCGTTCGCGACCCCGGCGCCGGGGACGTTCGGCAATCTCGAACGCAACTCGATTCATGGACCGTGGTTCCGCCAGGTTGATCTGGTGGTGTCGAAGCGGATTCCGATGGGCGGTGGGCGTAACCTGGAACTGCGGTCGGAGTTCTTCAACATCTTCAACATCACCAACTTCAGCAACCCGGTCGGCACGTTGCCGAACGCGCTGCCGAACGCCTCGCTCACTGAGGCGGGCAAGGTGCAGCCGGGACAGCCGTATACCTCGACTGCCGCCGGAACCTTCGGCCGGTACACAAGCACCGTCGGCCGCACGGTCGGTCTCGGCACGCCGCGCCAGGTGCAGTTCGCGCTGCGCTACTCGTTCTGAGCAGGTAGCTATGTTGCTAGGTAGCTCGGTTGCTGGGTCGTTACCCAGCTACCCAGCTACCCAGGTTACCCAGCTACGGGCGCAGTCCAAGACGCTCGCGCTCAGCGCGCATGAAGAAACTGCCTTCAGTGACCACTTTGTCACCGGCCACAACACCCGAAACGACCTGGATGCGCTCACCCGAAGGCTGGCCGACGAGAACCTCTCGCTCCATAAACTGCCCTGGTGCGCCTGGCTTCGCGACGTAGACGAACGATCGGTCGGCTACGTTTTGCACCGCGATTCGCGGAATGAACGCGACGGAGGTTGAAGTTGACGCTTGAATCTGCGCTTCGGCGAGCATGCCAAGCCGGAGATCGTAATGAGGGTTTGACACTTCCACGCGCACTTTGGTCGTGCGGCTCTCCGGGCTCACCTGCGGATCGATGTAGCTGACGCGACCCTGTATCTGTCGATCGGGGTAGGCAGGCGTGACCACCGTCGCGTGATCGCCGACTCGCACACGAGCGAAATCCTTTTCGTAAAGATTCGCGACAATCCACACCGTGGAGAGATCGACCACGGTGAAGAGTTTGGTTGCGGGATCGACGTTCAATCCCATATTCACGAGTCGCTCGGTTACGACACCCGAAATCGGGGCGGGCACCTCTGTGCTTGCGTCGACGGACTTTCCCGATGCCAGACTTTCGACGGCCTCGCGCGACATCCCGAGGAGGTCGAGGCGTGACCGTGCACTCTCAACTCGTGTCTGTTGACCAGTGTGCTCGGCATGAATTCGCTCGAGCTCCTGACGGCTTGCTGCGCCGATCTGAACCAGCTTTTCGGTGCGAGCCAGTTCCCGCTCGTGCGCGTCGAGCTCGGCGCGCGCCGAGATGTACTGTGTTTGCGCATCGGCGAGCTCGGGGCTGAAGACCGTCGCCAGTGTTTGCCCCTGGCGCACCTGGGCACCCAGTTGCGCGGATACGCTCGTGACGCGTCCTGTGACAAGAGGCGTCACGCTGACCCTGGCGTATGCGTTCGGCTCGACGACAGCCGGAAGCCGCAGCACGTCTGTCGCCGACCCCGCTTCAACAGTTGCAATCTCGATCCCGGCACGCTTCATCGCTTCGTCGGTCAATGTGACGATGACGTCCGGAAGAGGCGAACTGCCAGCACTCCGAAGCAGATCGCCGGATGTGGGTGATGGAGAGGTGCGAGTCTCGAGCGCGGCAGACGTCTCGCTCACCGCAGCGGGCGCGGTCAGCGGCCGCATAGCGACGTACGAACCGGCGGCGCCGAGTGCTACGAACACGATCGCGGTCGCAAGAGCTGTGGACCATCGAACATTGAGGCGTGCGCTGTGACTCATCGGACCTCTCCCAACGCTTTTCGCAGCGCCTGCCGTGCATCGTACGCTTCACGTAGAGCGGTCGTGTACGCCCGCTCCGTTTCGAGGTAGCGTCGCCGCTCGTTGAGCACGTCGAAAAGCCTCACCCGGCCCAGGTCGTACGACTGCCCGATGACATCCAGATTCTTCTTCGCCAGGGCCCTGGTGTCCTGGCTATAGACGTTCAAGGCGCGACGGGCATGCTCGTCGCGTGCTCGGGCCGCGGCGACTTCGGCCTGGACTGTCAGTCGCGTCGCATCGAGTTGAGCCTGAGCACCCGCTCGCTGCGCTTGTGCCGCCGCGATCTCTCCTTGTTTGCGATCTCGTAGAGGGACGGCCACCGTGACACCGCCCGCGACATAGTGAAAGACCCCGTGCACTTGCTCTATTTCGTTCTGAGGGCCGAATGCCTGCTGTGGAAAGCTGGCGTCGGTTCTCATGTACATCCCGAACAGGCTCATATCCATCCGTCCATCGCGGCGAGCCTGATCGATTCGGGCATCGGCAAGGCTGACACGCGCCTGCGCTTCGTCCAGGTCTGGGCGGGCGCTGACAGAACCGTTGATTGACGGGAGTACCAATGACGACTCCCGCTGAACGACCTGCTCCAAATCTTCTCGCAATGTCAGCGGCGCATCGGCAGCGAGACCGAGCAACCTCTTGAGTTCAATCAAGGCATGCTCCGCATGTCCTGCCTGCAGCGTCCGCTCGGCCTCGAGGCGCTGCAACTCCACGCGGACGAGATCGCGTTCGAGAGGCGGTACGGCCCCCTCGTCGGCGCGCGCCATCATGAGGGTCTGTTGCTGGGTAGTCGCAGACACGACCTCGTCGCTGATTGACAGTTCCTGGACCGCGGCCAGCACTTCACCGAACTTCAGACGGACGTCTGAAATCAGCAGCCGCTGACGATCGCTGGTCGCATGTTGCGTGGCTTCGATCTGACGTTCCGCCACCGCCACGCGTCCGCTCTTCCGGAACAGGTCCAACGGCCACTGCACGTCGACTCGTGTTTGTGCGTCGGTGCCGCCCGGTTCCATTTGCTGCGCGAACGACACCGTCGGATTTGGTTTCAGTTCCGCCTGCATTCGCATGCCGCGCGCCACCTCGACGTCGGCACGCGCCGCGCGCAGGGATGGCTCTTGTTGGAGTGCTTGGCCGATGGCCTCGTCCAGCGTCACGCCATTCACCGAGTCGAGGAATCGCGGCGCCATCGGGGCGTGTTGGTCAGCAGCTTGTGTCTGAGCGCTCGCCGGAAGACTCGTAAACGCAATGGCGAGAATCGCCAGAGCGGGGAATTGCCGTCTCATTGAACCGCCCCTTCGAAGTTGACCGATCCGTGCCCGGCCGGCCCATCCCACTCGAATGCCATTTGCCAGGCGCCGGCCATCGCGAATTCGGCGGTGGCCTCATAGCGACCCGCAACAGGAGTGCGCTGGATTCGGGTGCCTCCGGTCATCGCCATCCCCGGCATCGTCATGTTCGCGCTCGCCTTGACGGTGCCGACGTCGACCAAGGCTCCGTCAGGTGATCGAAATTCAATCGTGTAGGAGTTGCGACCCTGCTTGAGCGGGCCGGTGGGCGAAAGCAGGACGATTCGCAGGTCTCCGGCCCTCACTTGTTGAACTGTTGTCAGGCCCACGGTTGATCCCACGGAGCTGCGAGACTGATACGTACGCCATCCAATCACCGCGGCCGCGATGACCACCACGAGTCCAAGAGCGATGGCGATTGGTCGCCACGAGAAGGCTGTTTGAGAGGAACCTGACATCTCTTCACCTTGCAATCCCAACTTGCGTTCGCGCAGCCAGAAGAAAATGACCGGAGTGACAACGAGGACGTGAACGAGGGACGAGATCATGCCGCCCAGGACCGGTGTCGCCAGCGGTTTCATAACTTCTGCTCCGACACGCGTGCTCCACATGATGGGCAGCAGGCCAGCGATGACTGTGCTGACGGTCATGACTTTGGGTCGCAGGCGAAGCAAGGCGCCTGCAATCACGGCGTCTCTGAGTGCAGCGCGCGAGAGCTGACCACCGAGCTCGTGCCGTTTACGCTCGACGGCGTCCTCGAGGTAGATCACCATCACGACGCCCGTCTGGACGGCGGTCCCGAACAAGGCGATGAAGCCGACCCAGACCGCGACGGAGAAGTTGTAGCCGAGCAGCCAGAGGAGATAGACGCCACCGGTCAGAGCAAACGGGACGGCCAGCAGCACGTGCGCGGCTTCCAGCGCCGAGTGATACGTGAAATACAGCAGCACAAAAATCACGAGGATGACGATCGGTACAACTAGAAGCAGCCGCTGCCGTGCACGCTCCTGGTTTTCCCAGCGGCCACTCCAGCCGACGTAATACCCCTGTGGTAATGCCACCTCTCGTGCGACCGCCTGTTTGGCCTGCTCAACGAAGCCGCCGACGTCGCGGCCCTGCACGTTCAACAGGACCGTTGCGAGCAGCAGGCCGTTCTCTGACGACACCATCGCCGGTCCGCGCGCGTGCTCGAGGCGCGCGAGTTGCTTCAGGGAGATTTGCGAGCCGTTGCGTGACGCCACGAGCACCTCGCCGAGCGCCTGCGGATCCGCACGAAACTGCGGCGCGTACCGTACGCGTACCGGAAACCGTGCGCGCCCCTCGACGGTCGTCGTGAGTACCGTTTCCCCCACGGCAATTTCGATTACCTGCTGCACTTCGCCGACGCCAATACCGTAGCGAGCGGCCGCTGCTCGGTCGACTTCGATGTTGAGGTACTGACCGCTTGTGACTTGCTCGGGATAGACATTGGTGGCGCCCGGTACGCGGCGAATCACCTCCGCTATGCGGCGGGCCGTGTCTTCCAGTACTGCCAGGTCGGTGCCGAAGACTTTGACGCCGACCTCGGATCGGATGCCCGTGGTCAGCATGTCGATGCGGTTGATGATGGGCATCGTCCAGATGTTGGATACGCCAGGCAGTTGGACAGCACGGCTCATCTCGGCGCGGAGTTGATCGAGCGTGAGGCCCCGACGCCACTGGTCCCGCGGCTTCAGATGAACGATGGTTTCCGTCATGTTCAATGGGGCCGGATCGGTCGACGTGTCGGCGCGCGCGACCTTGGCCACCGCATACTCGACCTCCGGGAACGACATCAGCACGGCGTTCTGACGGGCCGCGATCTTTGTGTTCTCTTCGAGGGAGATACTGGGGTCGGCGATCGGCATGAACATGAGGTCGCCTTCGTTGAGCGGCGGCATGAACTCGCTGCCGATCCCCCTGGCTACTCCCAGTGCCCCCACGAACAGCACGGCGGCGACGAGCAACGTGAGCGCGCGGTGAGCCAGTGCCGTCTCCAGGACGGGCCGATACAGCCGGCGCAGCAGCCGCATTACGGGATTTGCGTCTTCACCGTGAAACTTCCCGCCAAGGAGCAGCGTGCACAGCACCGGGACGAGTGTGACGGCGATGACGGTCGCAGCCAGGACGGCAAACGTCTTCGTGAAGGCAAGCGGGTGAAACAGCTTGCCTTCCTGTCCCGAGAGCGCGAACACCGGGACGAACGCCAGCAGGATGATGGCCATGGAGAAGAAAACCGGGCGACCCACCAGTCGGGTCGACTCGAGCACGGTCTCCCACACGCGTCGGCGGTCGCGTGGATCCACGCCGCGCTGCTCGACATACCGAAACGCGTTCTCGGTGACGACGATGCCGGCGTCCACCAGCACGCCGATAGCGATGGCAATGCCGGCGAGGCTCATGATGTTCGACGAAATGCCCGCGTAATACATCCCAAGGAATGCGAGCAGCACGGCGAGCGGGAGCGGGATCGTGACGATCAGAATGGAGCGGAAATGCATCAGAAAGACGACGTGCGCGAGCGTGACGAGCGCGATTTCCTCGATCAGCGCGTAGCGGAGCGTGTCGACGGCTTGATCGATGAGCGTGGACCGGTCGTAGAAGGGAACGACCTTCACGCCAGGCGGGAGGCCGGCCTGAATCTGCGAGAGACGCGCCTTGACGGCATCGATGACGGCCTTCGTGTTCACGCCGCTGCGAGCGACCACGACGCCGCCGACGGCTTCGTGCGTGCCCTTGACGAGTGACGCGACGCGAAACGCATCACCCAGCTGGACGCTCCCGATTTGGTCGATGTAGATGGGCACGCCGTTCGATGCCCCCACGACGATTTTCTTCACGTCATCGACGGATGCGATCAGGCCAACGCCGCGCACGATCAACCAGGCGCCGCTGGATTCGAGAACGTTGCCGCCGACGTTGAGGTTGCTGTCACGGACCGCGGACACGACGGTGCTCAGGGGTAGGTTGTAGAGCCGCAGACGATTGGGGTCGACGTCGATCTGGTACTGCTGGACGAAGCCGCCAACAGACGCCACTTCGGCCACGCCAGGAACGGCGTTCAGTTGATAGCGAATGAACCAATCCTGGAGTGTGCGAAGTTCCCGGAGCGAATGCGTCGAACTTTCGACGGTGTACCAGAACACGTGCCCGACACCGGTGGCGTCGGGGCCGAGGGTCGGAGCGACACCTGACGGAAGCGTCCTGGTGACGAGGCTCATGCGCTCGAGGACCCGGCTCCGGGCGAAGTACAGGTCGATGTCGTCCTCGAAGATGACGTAAATCATCGAAAAGCCGAAGGCGGACTGCGAACGCACGACGCGGACACCAGCCAGACCTTGCAGATTGACGGTCAGCGGATAGGTGACCTGGTCTTCGACTTCCTGTGGACTGTGGCCGGTCCACTCCGTGAAGACGATGACCTGGTTGTCGGACAGATCAGGGATGGCGTCGATGGGTGTCGCCTGGAGCGCCCACCAGCCCCAACCGGCGAGGGCGACGTAAACGACGACAACCAGAACGCGGTTGCGAAGCGAGAGTTCGAGAAGCTTGTTGATCATAGGCCACGACACTCGTCATGCCGGCGCACCCGCGCACAGCAACCAGCTCGGACGTACGTCCGAGCGGACACACGATGACTGTCAGTGGCTAGACGAGGAAGACGGAAAGCAGAACGTGTTTCGGTACGGCCGCGACCGGGCTGGGCGCAAACGCTCGCCAGATATCGCGTAGCACACGCGCCGGCGCCGGCGGCTGGAGGACGACACCAAGGTCCAGGGGAGCGCTGGAGAAGGCGACGACAAATGCGGGGCTTGATTGACTGGACTGGTCGCGTTCAGAAGCGGCGCAGCAAGTGTCTGCCTGCACCTGGGTGATGATCTGCGCCGAGTGGGAGTGGTGCGACTCGCCCTTGTGCATTGGACATGCGTCGCCATCCGTGCAGCACGCCATGCGAGCTTCTGGAGTCGATGACCAGCCGGCACACAACGCGATGTTGCCGCCGGCAAGCGCCATCACTATCGCCAGAGCAGACAGACGCCTCATCCAGTCCACCACTGTCCTAAGCATGCAGAGTAACCGGTGAACTGTCAAACCACCCGATACCCCGGTCGGCTAAGTCCTTGACCCTGGAACGATTCCAAGGCGTACGGTACACATAGGAGTTCGCATGCGCCCTGTCCCGACGTTCTGTGCCTTGAGTGTTGTGATGTTGGTGCCTGTGCTCGTCGCGGCCCGCCAGGATCATCACGGTTCGCAAGCGACCGCGGTCATGGGGTTTGACCAGGAGCGGACGGCACACCATTTCTTCTTGTTCGACGATGGCGGCGCAATCGATGTGAGCGTCAAGGAGGCTGCCGACACGAAGAATCGCGAGGCGATCCGGTCGCATCTCCCGCACATCGCCACGATGTTCGCCAGCGGTAATTTCGATGCACCGATGCTGGTTCATGACTCGGCAAATGTGCCCGGCACGAAGATCATGGCAGCTCGCCAGGCGGCGATTCGCTATCAGTACGTCGAAGCGGCCAACGGTGGACGAGTGAACATCTTCACCTCGGACCGTGAGGCTCTCGACGCCTTGCATGCGTTCTTGACGTTCCAGATCGCCGAGCACAAAACGGGCGATTCAACTACCGTGCGCACTCGGTGAAAGGCGCCAATGGGACCTCGTGGTGTCGCCCGCGCAGCTGGGGTCAGTACCGATACTCTCAGGCATTACGAGCGTAAGGGCTTGCTGCCGGGCGTCACACGAACGGCGGCCGGGTATCGGCAATATTCGGCGGCCACCGTTCAGCGAGTCCTGCTCATCCAACGCGCCCTCGTAGTGGGGTTCTCGCTACAAGATCTGCACCGAGTCTTGGGAGTGCGTGACAACGGCGGCGCGCCGTGTCGAAGTGTCCGGGATCTGGTTGGAAGGCGCCTCGAGGACTTGAACCAACGTATCAAGGAACTGATCAGCCTACGCGATGATTTGCGCGTGCTCGTGGACGAATGGGACACGACGCTCGCAAAGACACCGCAGGGACAGCGTGCTCACTTGCTCGAAACCCTTGGGTCAAAATCTGGCATCGAACGGAATCGTCTGGAGAAACGGCGGAAGACCCGCCCTCGCCTGTCGCCGTTGTCATGACCAAAGGTAGCATCTGGTTTGCCAAAGCAGAATGCAGTCCGCGCGCGAATCTCCGAGGTTGACGGCCCGGTTGAAGTGGGGGATTTTTGGCACCCACCGGGGAAATTGCGCGAGTCCAAGGACGTCGGATGACGAGTCCGATCAAAGGCCCGAATAATTTGATGCTGGTCAACTCGGAGGAGATGGCTCGCCTCTTGCCCCTAAGGTCCGCGAGCATCGACATGTTCCGCGCAGCTCTCGTTTCGATCGTGCTGACACTCACGTTAGGACAGAACGCCGCGCTCTTGTGCAGCGTCTGGTGTCACCCACAGGAGAGTCTGATTAGTGTGTGCCGCCACCAGGCGCCGACTACGCCCCCGAGCGTGACTGGAAGTGAGAGTTGCACCCAGATCGCGGCGGACCCGACGCCGTTCGTCCGTG
>Ga0075423_10001108_pt1 | contig 23231 bp, 23 predicted proteins | sample SoiMethybrSBSTD2_FD_80114 | JGI IMG/M metagenome (GOLD analysis project Ga0075423, IMG submission 80114) | Bulk soil microbial communities from a Populus tree surrounding site in Tennessee, USA - Soil MetaG P. TD hybrid SBSTD2 | ecosystem: Environmental > Terrestrial > Soil > Tree plantation... | reverse complement strand
GTTCTCGTTCGTCGAGCCCGCCGAGTCGCCCGCCGAGCACGAGCGGCTGCTGGCGATCGAGGAGCGCATCCTCACCGAGCTCGAGATCCCCTACCGGGTCGTCAACGTCGCCGCCGGCGACCTCGGCGCCCCGGCGGCGAAGAAGTACGACTGCGAGGCCTGGATCCCGAGCCAGGGCCGCTACCGCGAGCTGACCTCGTGCTCGAACACCACCGACTATCAGGCGCGCCGCCTCAGTTGTAGGTATCGACCTGCCGATAACGAAGCAATTCAGGCGGTTCACACGCTGAACGGGACCGCCGTAGCCGTGGGACGAACGATGATCGCCTTGATTGAGAACCGCCAGGACCGGGAAGGCGGATTCACGTTACCTAATATTTTGTATGAATATGGTTGCCCTGAAAGGATCCCTGCACGATGAGCACCGGTCTTCGCGACGCTAAGCGGGTTGTTCTCTGCGACGATCACGAGATCGTCCGCGACGCGATCAAGGCTCGGATGTCGAGCACGAACAGCTTGCAGATCGTCGGCGAGGCGGCGGACGGACGTGAGGTGGTCGAAGTGGTCAAGAACCTCGAGCCGGACGTCCTGATCATCGACGTCGAGCTGCCCAAGCGCGACGGGATCGAGGCGACGAAGGAAGTGCTCAAGGTTCGCCCGCGGACCAAAGTGATCGTCTTCACCGCCCATGCCCAGCCCGACCTGCTAGCGCTTGCCCTGCGGGCCGGCGCCTCCGGCTACGTGCTCAAGTCCGCCCCGGCCGAGGACATCGCCCGCGCGGTGAAAGCGGTGACCGGCGGCGGCACCTTCCTCGGCGGCGACTTCGCCGGCGGCAAGCCGTCGGAGGTGGAGAAACTGCTGCTGCTCTCGCCGCGCGAGCGGCAGATCCTCGAGCTGCTGGCCGAGGGCCTGCGGGTGAAAGAGATCGCCGAACGCCTCAGCCTCAGTCCGGCGACCGTCCACACCCACGTCCGCAACGCGATCAAAAAGCTCGAAGTCGACACGCGCACCGAGGCGGTCGCGCTCGCGGTCAAGTTCAGCTATCTGGGCGCCGTCGGGTCCTGACCCTCGCCAAGGGTCAGCGCGCAGCCGTTGATGCAGTAGCGCCGTCCGCCGCGCTCGGGAGGCCCGTCCTCGAAGACGTGGCCGAGGTGCGCGTCGCAGTGCTTGCAGACGACCTCGGTGCGGCGCATCATCAGGCTGTTGTCGGGGCGCAGCTCGACGTGCTCCAGGTTGACCGGCTTGGTGAAGCTGGGCCAGCCGGTGCCGGAGTCGAACTTGGTGTCCGAGGAGAAGAGCTCGGTGCCGCAGCAGACGCAGCGGTACATGCCCTCGCTCTTCTCGTCAACGTAGGGGCCGGTGAAGGGGCGCTCGGTGCCGGCCTTGCGGGTGACCTCGTACTGCTCCGGGGTGAGCTGGTCGCGCCATTGCTCGTCTGACTTCTTGATCTTCTCCATGGGCACAGCGTAGAGGGCGGGCGGGGTCGCCTCGGCGGTGCCTATCACCGCCTTTCGGCGGTGAAATCTGGTGCCGCTTCGCGGCGGAACCACTCTGCGGTGCCGGGGAGGCACCGGCGAGGCGACCCCGCCCGCCCCTTACGATGCGCCGCCGTGGAAGGAGCGTTCTACGAGAAAGCTGAGGATGGGTTCGTTGCGACCGAGCTGACCAGAGGTCCTTGGGATCCGGGGGCTCAGCATGCTGGGCCGCCGGCTGCGCTGCTTGGGCGGGAGATCGAGGGGGTGCCGGGGAGTGAGGGGTTTCAGGTTGCTCGCGTTACGTTGGAGATCTTGCGGCCGGTGCCTATTGGACCCGTCCAGGTGGAAGCGGAGCTGGTGCGGCCTGGCAGGAGCGTGGAGATGGTCGAGGCGTCGCTGTCCGGCGACGGCGGGGAGCTGATGAAGGCTCGGGCTTGGCGGATCCGCACCAGCGAGATCGAGATTCCGGACGACGTCGTCACCACGCCGGCGGCGCCGCCCGGGCCGGAGGAGGGGGACGTGCCTGAGTTCTTCGAGACCGCGCAGGCGGTCGGCTACCACACGGCTATGGAATGGCGATCGGTCGGTGGCGGGTTCCGAGAGCCCGGGCCGGCTACGGTTTGGATGCGGATGGGGTGCCGGCTGGTTGAGGGCGAGGAGCCGACTCCGTTGCAGCGGACGCTGGTCGCGGCCGACGTCGGCAACGGGATCAGCGCGGTGCTCGACTGGCGTCGCTACCTCTTCATCAACGTCGACCTCAGCGTCCACCTGGAGCGGATGCCGGAGGGGGAGTGGGTCTGCGTCGACGCCGTCACCCTGCCGCAGGCGAACGGCATCGGCACCGCCGAGTCGGTCCTCTCTGACCGGCGCGGTCGCATCGGCCGCGCCGCCCAGGCGCTACTGATCGCCGAACGCGACTGAAGGTTGCCGCGCCGAGACGGCGAAGGCGATCGTCGCCGAGGAGACCAGGGCGACCGCCGCGGCGAAGAGGAAGGCGCCCTCGTAGTCGGTCAGCGCGGCGGCGATGCCGGCGAGGGGGGCGCCGAAGCCGATGCCCGCGTCGAAGAAGGCGGTGAAGGTGCCGAGGGCGGCGCCGCGACGCGTCTCCGGCACCCGGCCGACGACGATCAGCGAGAGCGAGGGGTAGAGGAGGGAGAAGGCGGCGCCCATCGCCAGGGCGCCGGCGATCGCGACGCCGAGGCTGTGGGCTCCGGCCATCGTCGCCAGCCCGATCGCCTCGACGACGGCCGCGACCGTGGCTACCCGCGTCGGCCCGACCCGATCGGGGAGATCGCCGCCGACCAGTCGGGTGAGGACGACCATCGAGGCGAACACGCCGAAGACGACAGCGCCGTGGCCGACCCCCCTCGCGTCGAGGTGGAGGACGACGAACGACGCGACCGTGGCATAGCCGAGCGAGGCGAGGGCGAGGGCGGTGCCCGGCCGCACGGCCTCGCGCGCGATCAGCGGATGGTGCTCGTCCTCTCCCGGCTTGGGATGGAAGGGGTCGGGAAGGCGCAGCGCGATCAGCGCCCCGACCAGCGGCGAGGCGCCGGCGAAGAGCCAGACCAGGGTGTAGCCGGATGCGTGGAGGAGCAGCTCGCCGACCAGCGGGCCGACGCTGAGCCCCGACCAGACGGCGAGCCCGTAGAGGCCGATCACCCGCCCCCGCCGCTCGGGTGGGGCGATATCGACGATCCAGGCCGAGCCGGCGGTGAAGACGGTGCCCTCGCCGGCGCCGAGGACCAGGCGGGCGCCGATCAAGCCCGCAACCCCCAATGGCAGCAGGTAGAGGAAGCCGGCGATCGAGACGAGCACCGAGCCGAGCAGGACGGCCGGCTTGCGGCCCCGGTGGTCGGCGAGGCGGCCGGCGAAGGGCCGCAGGAGCAGGCCGGTCACCGCGTAGGAGCCGATCACGACGCCGACGGCGATGTTGCCGGCGTCGAGCGGACCGTGCACGTAACGCGGCAGCACCGGCAGCACCGCGCCGACCGCGAGCAGGCCGGAGAAGGTGACGGCGAAGACGCCGGCGAAGGCCGCCCCCGGCCGTGCCACCGGCGCGGACGCGCTCTCCGTCATCGCAGCAACGCCGGCAGGTCGTCGATCACGTGATCGGGAGGGGGCGAGGTGGCCTCGGCCTCGGCCCGCGTGCAGGCGCCGGTGAGGACGAGCACGGTCGTCAGTCCGGCCCGTCGTCCGCCTTCGATGTCCGAGGCGATGCGGTCGCCTACGATCGCCACCCGACTGGCATTTGGAATCAGCGCCCGCGCTTGGTCGAAGAGGTGGGGCTCTGGCTTCCCGCCGGTTTCAGCGCGCTTCCCGGATGCCGTCTCGACGGCAGCCAGGGTTGCACCCGTGCCTGGCCAGGCGCCACCGGGCATTGGCAGAGTCGGATCGCGGCTCGTGCCGAACAGCGCCGCGCCGGCTTGCAGCGCGCGGGTGGCGGTCAGCAGCTCCGCATAGTCGAACTCCCGATGGGCGGAGACCACGACCACGTCGGCGGTCTGCGCGGCTTCACCATCCAGCAACTCCAACCCGGTCGCGGCGACGGTCTCCTTGAATCCTGGCGCGCCGATCACGAACGCGCTGCCGCCGGGGCCGACCCGCTCCGCGGCAAGTCTGGCGGTCACCCCTCCCCCGGTGATGACTCGGTCGTCGCTGGTCTCGATGCCGGCGTCGCGCAGGCGAGCGGCATACTCGGAGGGTTGCTTCACGGAATTGTTGGTGACGAAGACGACCTCCACGCCCCGCTTAATCAGCTCCGCTAACGCCTCGGCGGAGCCGGGAACCATCTCGCGCCCGACCCAGACGACCCCGTCCAAGTCGACCAGCAACCCATCGAATTCATCTGCCAAGGCCATTCGGCCGCCCAGGCTATTAGGGATGGCCGCCCATTCAATCGACTCGATACGGTGCGAGCTGTGAGCACCGCCGACGGGCAGGTCGTGATCGCCACCAGAGTGTCGCGGCGCTTCGGCGAAGGCGAGGCCGCGGTCGACGCTCTGGTCGACGTCTCGACCGGCTTCGAGCGGGGCCGCTTCACCGCGATCATGGGCCCGTCGGGCTCCGGCAAGTCGACGCTGATGCACATCCTCGCCGGGCTCGATATGCCGACCTCGGGCACGGTCGTCCTCGACGGCGAGGAGATCACCGGCATGAGCGATTCCGAGCTGACCGAGCTGCGCCGCGACAAGCTCGGCTTCGTCTTCCAGTTCTTCAACCTGCTGCCGGTGCTCACCGCCGAGGAGAACCTCGTCCTGCCGCTCTCGATCGCCGGCCGCAGGCCCGACGCCGAGTGGCTGGAGCGGCTGATCCACACCGTCGGCCTCGACGATCGCCGCACCCACCGGCCCTCGGAGCTCTCCGGCGGCCAGCAGCAGCGGGTGGCGGTCGCCCGCGCGCTGGTCTCCAAGCCGGCCGTCGTCTTCGCCGACGAGCCGACCGGCAACCTCGACTCGAAGGCGAGCGCGGAGGTCCTGAAGCTGCTGCGCCAGGCGGTCGACGAGTTCGGGCAGACGGTGATCATGGTCACCCACGATCCCGCCGCCGCGGCCCACGCCGACCGCCTGATCACCCTGCGCGACGGCCGGATCGTCCACGACGCGGCGCCCGGCGCGGCGGACGAGGTGATCGAGCTGATGAAGACGATCGACTAGTCCTATGACCGGGCTCGCCCTGAAGAGCCTCTGGGCGCGCCGGGTGCGGGCGCTGGGAACGACCTTGGCCGTCGTGATCGGGGTCGCCTTCGTCGCCGGCTCCTACGTGCTCACGGACACGATCTTTGCCGCCTTCGACGAAATCTTCACCGATTCGTTGAAGGGGACGAGCGTCGTCGTCACCGCCAAGAACCCGGTCGAACAGGAAAACGGCGAAATCCCGACGGTCCCGGCCTCGCTGCTGCCGAAGGTGAAGAAAGTTGCCGGCGTGAGGCTGGCTGCCGGCGCGATCTTCACCCCGGGCGGCTTCTTCGATTCCCAGGGCGACAAGATCGGCAACAAATTTGCCCCGAAGTTCATCTCCTCGCACCTGCCGGACGGGCTGGAGTCGCTGACCTATGTCGACGGCCATCCGCCCCGCGGCCCGACCGAAACCTCGATCGACGAGGCGGCGGCCGAAAGCTCCGACCTGAAGCTCGGTGAAAGACTTCGCATCGTCGGCCAGCGCCGCGCCAAGTCCTACCGCCTGGTCGGCTTGACCAAGCTCGGCAACGCGTCCTTCGGCGGCGCCAGCATCGCCCAGCTGATCCTGCCCGAGGCGCAGCTGATCACCAACAAGCGTGGCCGCTTCGATCAGATCTCCGTCGCCGCCAGGCACGGCGTCTCAGATGAGACGCTCAAGCGCCGCATCGAACGCGTGATGCCGCCCTCGGCGCGGGTCGAGACCGCCAAGGAAAACGCCGATCGGGGCTCGGAAGAAATTCACGACAACCTCGGCTTCCTGCAGACCATCCTGCTCGTCTTCGGCTTCGTCGCCGTCTTCGTCGGCGCCTTCCTGATCTTCAACACCTTCTCGATAACCGTTGCCCAGCGGGTCGCCGAGTTCGGCCTTTTGCGAACGCTGGGGGCCTCGGGGCCCCAGATACTCATCTCCGTCCTGGCCGAGGCATTGGTGATCGGGCTGCTCGGGGCCTTGATCGGCATCGCAGGGGGCTACGTGATGGCTGAGGGGCTCAAGGCTCTGCTCAAAGCCTTCGGCATCGACCTGCCGACGACGAGCCTGGTCATGGAGTCGCGCACGATCGTCGTCTCGCTGCTCGTCGGGATCGTCGTCACCTCGGTCTCTTCGATGGTTCCGGCGGTGCGCTCGACCCGGGTTCCGCCGATCGCGGCGCTGCAGGCCTACGTGCCGCCCAGCAGCCGCGGTCGGCGAGCTCTCTTCGTGGCTCTCTCCTCGCTGCTCGGCCTTGCCGGCCTGGCGATCCTCCTGCTCGGCCTCTTCGGCAGCGGCAGCGCCGGCACTCGTGCCGCGATGATGGGCGGTGGCGCCGTCGCGGTCGTCCTTGCCGTCTCGCTCTTCAGCCCTCGCCTGGTGCCGCCGCTGGCGACGATCGCCGGTTGGCCGCTGGAGCGCCTCCGTCGGCTGACCGGTCGCCTGGCACGGGAGAACTCGCAGCGCAACCCGAGCCGCACGGCTATCACCGCCGCGGCGCTGATGATCGGCCTCGCCCTGGTCACCTTCGTCACCGTCTTCGCCGCCGGCCTGAAGAGCTCCGTCGCCCAGGTGATCGACGAAAACTTCGAGGGAGGCCTGGTGATCCAGAACACCGACGGCTTCTCGCCGATCCCGGCCGGGGCGGCGGCCGCGGCGCGCAAGGTGCCGGGGGTGAAGCTCGTCGCGACGATCCGCTCGATCGAAGCGGAGCTGCTGGGGGCGGGGTCGAAGGCGAAGATCACCGCCCCGACCCCCGACGTCGAAGCCGCGGTCAAGGTCGAGTGGAAGCGGGGAGGACCGGCGACGCTGCGCAACCTGGGCGACCGCGAAGCGGTCGTCTCGGACTCCTTCGCCTCCGACCACGGCCTCGAACCTGGCGACCGCTTTCGCCTGCTGAGCCAGACCGACGCCAGGCCGGCCTTCCGCGTGGCGGGCGAGTTCGACTCGAAGCTGGATGTCTTCGGCAGCGTCCTCATCACCCAGGCGGTGATGACCCGCGCCTTTGCGCAGACCCAGGACACGATCGACTTCGTCATAACCCGACCGGGGGCGGACGCCACCAGAATTCAGGCGCTGCTCACCGCCGGCGCCGAACGCGCCTTCCCGACCGCCGAAGTGCTCAACCAGGGGGAGCTGAAGGAAACCCGCGAAGAACAGGTCGATCAGCTCGTCAACCTCTTCAACGCGCTGCTTCTGCTGGCGATTGTGATCTCGCTGTTCGGCATCGCCAACACGCTGGCGCTCTCGATCCACGAACGTACCCGCGAGCTGGGGATGCTGCGGGCGATCGGCATGTCGCGGCGCCAGGTGCGGACGATGATCCGCTACGAGGCGGTGATCACGGCGCTGATCGGGGCGATCCTGGGGATCGTGCTCGGGGTGATCTTCGCGGCGCTGATCTCCCAGCCGCTCAAAGACGAAGGCTTCACGCTCTCCTATCCGGTCGGCTCGCTGATCGTGCTGCTGGTCCTGGCGGGGCTCGCCGGCGTCCTTGCGGCGATCCCCCCGGCCCGCCGCGCCTCCCGTCTGAACGTCCTCGACTCGCTCCAGTACGAGTGAGCCGCGCCTTTACCGACGGCGGCCTCTGCGTATAGGCTCGCGCCGTCATCGGGCACTAGAGGAGGCTTGGAATGAAGAGACTTGCGTGGGTGTTGGCCGTTGCCGTTGCCGCGGCCGCTCTGTTCGCCATGCCGGCGGCCGGCGCCGTGAGAACCGTGAAATCGACCGTGACCATCACCTCAGGCAACGGCAACGAATTCAAAGGCAAAGTCAAGTCTTCGCTCAAACAGTGCCGGGCGAACCGTAAGGTGACACTCTTCAAAGAACCCTACGCCGGCGAAGGCGACGAGGACGAGGCGGCCGGGACGGATAAGACGAACGCCTCGGGCGCCTGGTCGATCGATGGAGCCTTCATCGCGGGCCTGTACTACGCCCGCGTGGCGAGCGTCCTCGTCCACGTCAACGGTGAGCCGATCAGGTGCGCTTTCGACGTCAACATGGCAACCCGCTTCTGAGGTCGTATAACCGGCGCCTGCCGCACCCGCGGCTACGCGTCGTGCAGAGCACTGCCGCTCTGCCGCGGGTACACCCAGGCTTGGTTCTCCGACCTCAGTGTGTACCGTCGAGGGGATGGAGGCTGCGACGCAAACCGCTCCCCAGACGGCCAGCCGGCCGGCGGAGCGGCGCCTTCCGCCCGGGCCACCGCTGCCAAGCCGAAGCCCGAACGAATCTTCCGCCGCGCAATCACCGAGACGCCACGCCACAACGCGCGGGTCGTGCTCAGCTGATCAGCCGCAGCCGGTGTTGTTGCCGCACGAGGAGCACGTGTAGCAGCTGCCCGTGCGCTGCATCATGCCGCCGCACTGCTCGCAGGCCGGTCCCAGCTCGAGGCCGGACATCTTGGCCGGCACGACCGGCGGCGTTTCGGTGAAGGCCGAGGCCGCCGGCACCGCCTCGCCGCCGCTTGCCTTCGCCTTCTCGGAGCCGTTGCCTGGCTGCGAGTGGCCGTTGCCGCCGTTGCTCGGCCCGGCGGTGTCGGTTGAGATGCCGAGGCCGAGCTGGCTCGTCTCCGCGTCCTTCTTCGCCCGCACCTCCTGGGTGAGGATGCCAAGGTCCTCGAGCTCGTCGACGTCGTCGATGAAGCGGCTCGCAAGCCAGCGCATGATGTAGTCGGGCATCGATTTTGCGAAGGGGATCTCCGGGTTCTGCGTCATCCCCTCCGGCTCGAAGCGCATGTAGCTGAACTTGCGCACGAAGACGTCGAGCGGGACGCCGTACTGGAGGCCGATCGAGATCGCCGTGGCGAAGGCGTTGAGCAGCCCCCGCATGGTCGAGCCCTCCTTGCCGATGTCGGTGAGGAAGATCTCGCCGACGCTGCCGTCCTCGTACTTGCCGGCGGTGATGTAGCCCTCGTGGCCGGCGATCCAGAACTTGTGGGTGATCGACTCGCGCTCGCGCGGCATCCGCTTGCGCACCGGCGCGGCTGCGACCTCATCCTCGGCCCCCTTCTCCTCCTGGGCGTCGGTGCGCAGCGCCTGCGCGGTCTTGGAGCCGTCGCGGTAGATCGCCAGCGCCTTCAGCCCGCCCTTCCAGCCGCGCGTGTAGGCGTCGGCGATGTCCTCGACCGTGGCGCTCTGCGGCAGGTTGACCGTCTTCGAGATCGCGCCGGAGATGAAGGGCTGGGTCGCGGCCATCATGTCGATGTGGCCGGTGTGGGAGATCGCCCGCTCGCCGACCGCGACGTCGAAGACCGGCAGGTGCTCGTCCTTGAGCCCGGGCGCGCCGACGATCGTCGCCTTCTCGGCGATGTGGGCGTCGATCTGGTCGACCTCAGCGTCGGAGTAGCCGAGCGTGCGCAGCGCCAGCGGCACCGAGCGGTTGACGATCGTCATCTGCCCGCCGCCGACCAGCTCCTTGAACTTGACCAGCGAGAAGTCGGGCTCGATCCCGGTGGTGTCGCAGTCCATCAGGAAGCTGATCGTCCCGGTCGGGGCCAGCACCGTCGCCTGCGCGTTGCGGTAGCCGTGCTCCTCGCCCAGCTCGACCGCCTCGTCCCAGGCGCGCTGCGCGGCCTCGAGCAGGTCGGCCTTGATCCCCTCGGGGTCGATGTCGTAGGCGGCGTCGCGGTGCATCCGCATGACGCCGTTGTGGGCCTCGCGGTTCTTGCCGTACTCGTCGTAGGGGCCGGTCGCCCCGGCGGCGATCTTCGCCGACTGGGCATAGGCGCGGCCGGTCATCAGCGCGGTGATCGCGGCGGCGACGTTGCGGCCCTCGGTCGAGTCGTAGGGCAGCCCGTCGGACATCAGCAGGGCGCCGAGGTTGGCGTAGCCGAGGCCGAGCTGGCGGAAGGCATTGGCGTTCTCGCCGATCTTCTCGGTCGGGTAGCTGGAGAAGCCGACGACGATCTCCTGGGCGAGGAAGACGATGTCGCAGGCATGCTCGAAGTCCTCGACGTCGAAGCTGCCGTCGGGGCGGCGGAACTTCATCAGGTTGAGCGAGGCGAGGTTGCAGGCCGAGTCGTCGACGTGCATGTACTCGCTGCAGGGATTGGAGGCGTTGATCCGGCCCGACTCCGGGCAGGTGTGCCAGCGGTTGATGATCGTGTCGTACTGGACGCCGGGGTCGGCACAGCGCCAGGCGGCGTCGGCGATCTCGTTCATCAGCTCGCGCGCCGGCAGGGTCTTGGTCGTCTCGCCGCTGGTGCGCGCCTTCAGCTCCCAGTCCTCGCCGGCCTCGACCGCCTCCATGAACTCGTCGGTGACCCGCACCGAGTTGTTGGCGTTCTGGTACTGGATCGAGGTGAAGCCCTCGCCGTCGATCGACATGTCGAAGCCGGCGTCGCGCAGGGCACCCGCCTTCTCCTCCTCTTTGGCCTTGCACCAGACGAAGTCCTCGATGTCGGGGTGGTCGACGTCGAGGACGACCATCTTCGCCGCGCGCCGGGTCTTGCCGCCCGACTTGATCGTTCCCGCCCAGGCGTCGGCGCCGCGCATGAAGCTGACCGGGCCGGAGGCGAGGCCGCCCTTGGAGAGCTGCTCCTTGGAGCTGCGGATCTTCGAGAGGTTGATCCCAGAGCCCGAGCCGCCGCGGAAGATCATCCCCTCCTTGGTGTTCCACTCGAGGATCGACTCCATCGAGTCCTCGACGCTGAGGATGAAGCAGGCGCTGCATTGCGGGCTCTCCTCGAAGCCGACGTTGAACCAGACCGGCGAGTTGAAGGCCGCTTTCTGGTTCAGCAGGATCGAGGTCAGCTCCGCTTCGAAGGCCTCGGCGTCCTCGTCGGAGGCGAAGTAGCCGCCCTCGCGGCCCCAGTCGGAGATCGTCCCCGCGACCCGGCCGATCATCTGCTTGACCGAGCTCTCGCGCTTCTCGGAGCCGAGCTGGCCGCGGAAGTACTTCTGGGCGACGATGTTGGTCGCGTTTTGCGACCAGCTCCTGGGGAACTCGACCCCGCGCTGCTCGAAGGCAGGGTTCTCGGGATCGCCGATCACCGCGTCGCGCGTCTCCCACTCGATCTCGTCGAAGGGATGCGTCCCCGGCGAGGAGAAACGGCGTTCGATCGCGAGGCCCTTGAGACCGTTTTTGGGTGCGCTGGTGGCGGTCTGGGACATCGAACTTCTCCTCTCGGGGCGGCTTTAGGGGTGAGCTGCCCAGCATTGCCTGCGGTGCGGACGGAACCGTGCTTGTTCACGCACGATTTCGCAAGGTCTATTGCAAATCTTCCTCGATTACATGGTGTCAACTCCGCAATCTCGGCATAAAGAGCGGAGTACCCTGTTGGGCGATGGTCGAAGACCTACGCAGGGGCGCCGAGCGGATCGGCGAGCGCTTGGAGACGGCTCGCGATGCGGCCACCGAGCGCGCCACCGAGGCGATCGCCGCGGTCAAGCCGCGACTGCGCGGCGTTTCCCACGAGTGGGCCTTCTTCGTCTCGCTGGTCCTCGGCGCGGCGCTGATCGTCACCGCGAAGACGCCGAAGGCGACCCTGGCGGTGACGATCTACGCGGTCAGCCTCTCGGGCCTGCTCGGCACCAGCGCCCTCTACCACCGGGTCGACTGGAAGCGGCCCGAAGTGCGCCGCTGGATGCGCCGCCTCGATCACTCGATGATCTTCTTCCTCATCGCCGGCACCTACACGCCCTTCGCCCTGCTCGTGCTGAACGGAGCGCTCGCCGACGCGATCCTCGTCGTCGTCTGGATCGGCGCGATCGCCGGCGCCGTGGTCGAGATGGTCTGGATCGACCACCCGAAATGGGTGGCGGCGCTCATTTACATGTCATTGGGCTGGGTCGCCGCGGTCGCCTTCCCCGGCCTCTGGAACGACATGGGCGTCGCCGGCACCCTGCTCGTCGCCGCCGGCGGCCTCCTCTACACCGCCGGCGCGGTCGTCTACGCCACCCAGCGCCCGAACCCCAACCCGCGCGTCTTCGGCTACCACGAGGTCTTCCACGCCCTGGTCATCGCCGCCGCCGCCGCCCACTTCAGCGCGATCGCCTTCTTCGCACTGCCGTCCGCTTAATAGCCTGCTCTAAGCCGCGACCGGCTCACGCTCGGTCGCGGCGACCAGCTCGGCGAGGATCTGCTCCATGTGCGCGGCCTGCTCCGGCGGCAGCTCGAGGCGATCGCCGCGACGCAGATCGGTTGCATGGGAGACGGGCAGTTCGGCCTCCAGGACACGGCCACCCATCGCACCGAGGACTTTGCGCAGCTCGGCCTGCGCCCAGACTGCGCCGAACATGCCGGTCGAGGCGCCGATCGTGGCGGCGGGCTTTCCATTGAGCGCACTCTCACCGGCGGGGCGGGAGGCCCAGTCGAGGGCGTTCTTGAGCTGGCCCGGGATCGAGTGGTTGTACTCGGGGGTGGCGATCAGGACGGCATCGGCCTCGCGGATCGCGGCGCGCAGCTCGTTCGCCGCGGGGGGCACGCCGGCGACTTCGACGTCCTCGTCGTAGGGCGGGATCTCCGCCAGCCGCTCGAAGACGACCAGCTCGGCACCTGCGGGCAGCCGCTCGGCGGCCGCCCGCAGCAGGGCGCTGTTGTGCGAGTCGCGGCGCAGGCTGCCCGCGATGCCGAGCACACGCATCGTTACTCGGCCTCCTCGACCAGCTCCAGCTCGACCGCGATCGCCACCTCGTAGTCGAGCACCTCGCCGCCGCTCGGAAGCTCCGCCTGCCAATCGAGGCCGAAGCTGCGCCGGTCGACGCTCGCCTCGAGGGAGAGCCCGACGCGGGCGTTGCCGGCAAGGTCGGCGCCGAGCTGGGCGAACCGCCCGCCGGCCTCGACCTCGCGCTTCTCGCCGTGGATCTGGAGCTCGCCGCGGATCGTCACCGCGCCGTCCTCGGCGACCTCCAGGGCGCTCGACTCGAAGTGCAGGCGTGGGTGACGCTCTGCGTCGAAGAACTCCGGCGAGAGCAGATGGCCCTTCAACTGCGGCTCGTCGATCTCGATGCTGTCGACCTCGACCGTCCCCTCCAGCCGCGGGCTCTCGCCGCCGCTGAGCTTCGCCTCATACTCGCCGAAGCCGCTGCGAAAGGTTGAGACGCCGTTGTGGACGACGGCGAACCCGATCGAGGAGTGGACCGGGTCGACGGCATAGGCGCCGGCCGGTATTGCCTGCGGAATCGTCTGCGTGCTCATTCTCTTTCCCTTCAGATCATTGCCAGATAAACCTTTGACTCGGAAACCATTCTAACAAGAAATAGTTAGCTTGTCAACTATTGACTAGGCAATATTCATCTGGGATCATGTGTCAATGAGCGAGCAAGCCACCGCAACGCCGCCGGCATCTTCGACCACGCCTCACGGCGAAGCTTGGGGGGCGCTCACCCGCACGCACGCGGCGATTGTCGGGCGGCTGCAGGAATCGCTTGCCGCATCCGACTTCCCGCCATTGCCCTGGTACGAGGTGCTCGCCACCGTCGCCGAGGCCTCGGAGCAGCGGATGAAGATGGGGGAACTGGCCGAGGCGATGGTGATCTCCCGCGGCGGCCTGACCAAGCTCGTCGACCGTCTGATCAAGGCAGGCCTGATGAAGCGGACCTTCTGCGAGACGGACCGTCGGGTCAGCTACGCGACCCTGCTGCCCGCGGGGCACGATCTGCTCGACGAGATGCGCCCGGTGGTAGTCGCCGAGTTGAACGTCGCCTTCGCCGCCAATCTCAGCGACGCAGAGGCGGACGAGCTGCGTGGAATGCTCGAGCAGGTGCGCTCCTCCGCCTGCGATGCGAGCTGAGTGCCTGGACCCGCGGCGCTCTCTACGCCAATGCTGAGGCCGCGCGCTCCTTGGCGGCCTCGATCAGCGCCAGGACCTGGGCCTCCTCGCCGGCGCGCAGCAGCTCGACCGGGTCGGGCTCGCCGTTGACGATCCCCTCGAAGAACTGCTTGCGGTCCTGGTAGGTCGGCAGCGTGCCCTTGGCCCAGCCGCGGGCGCCGTTGAGGATTACCGCCAGGCGTGCGTACTCCTCGCCGAACAGCTCGGCGACCTCTCGCTTCATCCGCTTGGCGAGGGCGGGGGAGGCGCCGGCGGTGGAGATCGCGATCGCCAGCGGGCCGCTGCGCACGATCGCCGGCAGAATGAAGTTGCAGAGCGGCGGCACGTCGACGACGTTGACCAGCATCGCGCGCTTCTCGGCGTCGTCGAAGACGCCGATGTTGACCTCGCTGTCGTCGGTCGCGGCGATCACCATGAAGGCGCCCTCCAGGTCGGCCGCGCCGGCGTAGGCGCGCTTCTCCCACTTGATCGAGCCCCCCGCCGCCAGCGACTCCAGCTCGGGATGGGCGGCCGGCGCGATCAGGGTCACGTCGGCGTCGCAGGCGAGCAGCCCCTCGACCTTCTCCAGGCCGATGTCGCCGCCGCCGACCACCAGGCAGCGCCTCCCCTTCAGCTTCAGGCAAGCGATGTAGAAGGGGGTCTCGAGCATGTCGCGCACGCACGACTGGTCGCAGATCCCCTTGCGGAGCTGGCAGACGCACTCCTTGCCGGCGTAGGCCTGGGCGGGCATCGAACGAAGGTTAGAGGGAGGCGTGCGCGAGCCGCTCTGATGCGCGCCGATCCAATCGATCGGCGAGCGGCGGCCCGGCAGGGTCGCCGAACGCCCCTGCTACTCTCGCCCGCCGATGCGCCTCATAGTCACCGAGAAGAACAACAGCGCCAAGAAGATCGCCGACATCCTCGGCCGCGGCGGGGCGAAGGCGGACAAAACCTACAAAGTCCCCTTCTACACCTGGACCGACGCCGACGGGGTCGAACAGATGACGATCGGGCTCAAGGGACACGTGCTCGGCCCGGCCTTCCCCGAGGGCTACTCGAACTGGCAGAAGACCGACCTGCACGACCTGATCGACGCAACCCTGATCAAGGAGCCGACCGACAAGAACGTCGTCAAAGCGATCCGCAAAATGGCCAAGCAGGCGGACGAGCTGGTGATCGCGACCGACTTCGACCGCGAGGGAGAGCTGATCGGGCTGGAGGCGCTGGAGGAGATGCTCGACGCCAACCCGGCGCTCGGCTCGCGCGAGGACGCCGACGCCGGCAGGCTGCGGATCAAGCGCGCCCGCTACTCGGCGCTGACCAAGGAAGAGATCGAGCGCGCCTTCGACGAGCTCGACGAGCTCTCCTATCCGCTCGCCAACGCCGGCGCCGCCCGCCAGGACATCGACCTGCTCTGGGGCGCGACCCTTACCCGCGCCGTCTCGCTCGCCAGCCGCCGCTTCGGCTCCAACTTCCTCTCGGTCGGTCGGGTGCAGAGCCCCACCCTGGGACTGATCGTCGAGCGCGAGATGGAGCGCCGCGCCCACGTCCCCAAGCCCTTCTGGGAGCTGTTCGCCAAGTTCCAGCACCCCGACGGCAGCTTCGAGGCCCACCACTCGACGGACAAATTCTGGGAGAAGGCCGAGGCTGAGGCGGCGCTCTCGGGCACCGCGAGCCCCGGCACGGTCAAGTCGGTGACGGCGCGCAAGAACACCCGCAGGCCGCCGACCCCCTACAACACGACCGCCTTTAGCACCGACGCTTCCAGCCGTCTCGGCATCACCCCCGCCAGCGCGATGCGGATAGCCGAGGACCTCTACATGGACGGCTTCATCTCCTACCCGCGCACCGACAACACCGTCTACCCGCCTTCGCTGCCGGTGCGCGAGCTGGTTTCCTCGCTGGTCCGCGTCAAGGAGTTCTCCGCCGCCGCCGGCCTGCTCGACGGTGAGCTGCAGGCGACGCGGGGCAAGAAAGAGACGACGGACCACCCGCCGATCTACCCGACGCAGGCGATCCACCCCGGCGCCCTCGACGGCCCCAAGAAGCGCGTCTACGAACTGGTGGTGCGCCGCTTTCTGGCCACCTTCGGCCCGCCGATGATCACCGAGTCGACCCGGGCCGACATCGAGGCAGGCTCGGAGACCTACTTCGTCCGCGGCTCGGTCGTGGTCGATCCCGGCTACGCCGCGATCTACACCTACGCGCGCTCCTCCGACGAGGAGATCCCGGCGCTGGTGGAGGGGCAGACGTTGCCTCTGGACGGCGAGCCCTGGCTGGTCGACAAGGAGACGCAGCCGCCCGCCCGGATCTCGCAGGCGAAGCTGATCGAGATGATGGAGGAGCGCGGGCTCGGCACCAAAGCGACCCGCGCCGACATCATCCAGAAGCTCTTCGACCGCGGCTACGTCTACTCCAATCCCCCGATCCCCTCGGAGACCGGGGTGGCGATGTACGACGCGTTCAAGAAGTACGTGCCGCGGATGGCGACCCACGAGATGACCGCCCAGCTGGAGGAAGAGATGGACCGCATCGCCGGCGGCCAGATGACCAAGGGCGAGGTGGTCGGCGACAGCCGCGACCTCCTGCACAAGACCTGGACCGAGATCGACGGCAGCCGCGAGGATCTGGCCAAGGTCATCTGGAAGGGAATGGACGAGGACCGCATCCTCGGACCGTGCAAGGTCTGCGAAGAGGCGGGGAGGACGAAGGAGGACGGCTCGCCCAACATGCTGCGCATCATCCGGGCGAAAAAATCAGGGAAAAGGTTTGTGGGTTGCCAAGGCTGGAGTGCCGACGACCCTGAGTCCTGCGACCAGACCTTCCCGCTGCCCCAGCGCGGCGACGTCTTCCGGCTGGAGGAGCGCTGCTCGATCTGCGGTCAGACGCCGCGGCTCAAAGTCGTCCCCTTCCGCGGCCGCCCCTGGAACCTCTGCCTCAACGACGGCTGCGAGTCGATGCAGGAGATGAAGAAACGCCGCGCCGAGCGCGAAGCGGCGAAAGCGGCGAAAGAAGCGATGGCGAAAAAGCCGCCCCCGGATACGGCGACTCGCAAGAGGAAACGGGCGAAAACCACGGTCAAATGACCTTCGTCTCGCTCGAGGGTGTCGACGGGTCGGGCAAGAGCACGCAGGCGAAGCTGCTCGCCGAGGCGCTCGGCCCCGAGACGCTGCTGATCCGCGAGCCGGGCGGGACCGACGCGGCGGAGAGGATCCGCGAGCTGCTCGCCGACCCGGCGCTGGAGCTCGACCCCTTTGCCGAGCTGCTGCTCTTCTCCGCCGCCCGCGCCGACCTGCTCGCCCGCGTCGTGCGACCGGTGCTGGAGGCCGGCGGGACCGTCGTCGCCGACCGCTTCGCCGACTCCAGCGTCGCCTACCAGGGCGGCGCCCGCGGGCTCGGCACCAGCCACGTGCTCTCGCTGGTCGACACGACGATCGACGGGCTGTGGCCCGACCTGACGCTGTACCTGCGGATCGATCCCGAGGTGGGGCTGGGCCGTGCCGGGGGCGAGGACCGGTTCGAGGCCGAGGGGCTGGAGCTGCAGCAGGCGGTCGCCGCGGCCTACGACGAGATCGCCCAGATCGCCTCGGACCGGGTGGTTGCGATCGATGCGGGCGGGACCGTGGACGAGGTGCATAGGCAGGTGATGGATGTTGTTAGGGACCATGCACTCTGACCGCGGGTCCTGTCGGGCGGAGGGGGTGTCCGGGCGTTGCTGGGTTTTTCGCCAGGGGCGTCGGCGGTCGGCTTTGCTGCCTTGGTCGGGCGAAAAAGAGGACGCCGCTGCCGCCCGGACACCCCCTCCGCCCGCCACCCGCGGAAGAGGCGTATGACCGTGATCGCTACCCACCAGCCCCGTGCGCAAGCTGTGTTGGATGCTGCGTTGCGGTCGGGACCGTCTCACGCATATCTCTTTCGGGGTCCGCGGGGGGCCGGCAAGCGCGGCGCGGCGCGAGCGTTTGCGGCGGAGATCCTTGCGTCGGCCGCGGAGGATGCTGAGGATGTGCGGCGCAGGGCGTTGCTTGATCCTTCGCCGCATCCCGATCTGGTTTGGCTGGTGCCGAAGGGGGCGCAGCACCTGGTCGAGGAGGTGCGCGAGCGGGTGATCCGGGCCGCCGCCTACCGGCCCTACGAAGGCGGCAAGCGGGTCTTCGTGATCGAGGCGGCGGAGGCGATGCGCGACGAGAGCCAGAACGCGTTGCTGAAGACGCTGGAGGAGCCGCCCGGGTTCGTCCACCTGATCCTGCTCAGCTCCGAGCCGGCGGCGCTGCTGGAGACGATCGCCTCGCGCTGCCAGCCGGTCGACTTCGCGCCGTTGCCGCCGGAGGCGGTGGAAGCGGCGCTGCACGAGGGCGGGGGGGAGGACGACGAGATCGCGGCGGCTGCACGCCTCTCCGCCGGCGACGTCGAGCTCGCCCGCCTGCTGCTCAGCGAGCAGGGCCGCAAGTTGCGGGCAGAGGCGGAGGGCCTCGCCGCGGCGGTGCTCGGCGACGGCGACGCCGAGTCGAGTTGGCGGGCGATGCTGAAGAGCGCCGAGGAGGCGGGCGAAGGGGCCGAAGCCGCGACCCGCGAGGCGCTCGAAGCCGAGAAAGACGCCGGCGTCAAACGCTCCGCCCGCGACCTCGCCGACGCAGCCAAGCGCGCCGGTCGCCGCCGCCGCACCGAGCTGCTCGACCTCGGCCTGGCCCTCGCTGTCGCCTGGTTCCGCGACCTCGCCGCTGCCGCCTCCGGCGCCGCCGACGTCGCGCACAACCGCGACCGCCTCTCCCAGCTCCACTCGCAAGCCGCGGAGCTCGACCCAAACGCCGCCCGCCGCGCCGCCGAGCTGATCCAGGACACCCGCCGCCGGCTCGACCTGAACGTCTCCGAGGAGCTAGCCCTGGAGGCTTTGCAATTCCGACTCGAACGGACGGCCTCAGACGCCGTTATGCGGCGTCCTCAGTCGCCCAAATAGCGCTGCTATTCGGGCTCCCTGCGTCCTTGCCTAACGACGTCTGAGTCTCGTCTTGGCGTACTTCCATTTGCCCCCTCGCGGGCTTTCTTCAGTGCCTGCTCCTGCGCCAGGCGGGTTATCTGGGCGGCCTGGCGGGACATGATCACGCTGAAGTTGAGCGCCAGCCCGAGCAGCAGGAGGAGGACCAGCGAGAAGAGGGCGACGTTGGTGTTGCGCACACCCATCGCTTCGGCGACGAGGCCGAGCAGCCCCGGGAAGGCAGCGCCGGCGAGCATCGCCAGCCCGGCCAGGAACCAGACCACGCTGTAGCGCTCCTGCAGGCGGTCGCGGCGGATCAGCTCGAGGATCATCAGCATGAAGGCGATCGCGATCGCGGCGGCGATGATCCGCGTCTGCGCGGTCAGGTGGACCTTCGGGTCCTGGGCGGCGGCGAGCAGCGCCCTCATCGCTCCGCTCCCACCTTGCGCGGCCGGAACTGCCCGACCAGCAGCACGATCATCCCCTTGAAGATGAAGAAGGCCGAGCGCACGGGGTTTAGGAAGGAGGAGCCGCCGGCCCGCTCCAGCATCCGCACCGGGACCTCCTCGACCCGCAGTCCCTGGCGCACCGCCAGCTGCAGCGACTCGATCTCGGCGAAGTCGGGCGAGTAGCTCTCGCTGAACAGCTCCATCACCCGCCGGTTGGCGGCGCGCATGCCGCTGGTCGTGTCGGTGAAGCGCTGGCGGGTCGCAAGGGTGAGGAAGAAGCGGAAGAGGTTGGTGCCGATCCGCCGCGAGAGCGTCGGCTTGTAGTCGTCGCCCACAACCTCGTCGGCCTGCCCCCCGGCCCGCTCCCGGTAGCGCGAGCCGATCACGAGGTCGGCGCGGTCGGCGCTCACCTCGGCCAGCAGCTTCGCGACCTCGGCCGGCGGGTGCTGGCCGTCGGCGTCGAGGTGGGCGCAGAGGTCGTAGCCCTCGCGCAGGGCGTAGAGGTAGCCGGTCTGCAGCGCCGCCCCCAATCCCTGGTTGAAGGGCAGCGAGGCGACCGCCGCTCCCGCCTCGGCCGCGCGCGCTGGGGTTTCATCGGTCGAGCCGTCGTCGACGACGAGCACGTCGGCGCCGGGCAGGCGCTCGCGCACGCCGGCGATCACGGCCGCAACCGAATCGGCCTCGTTCCAGGCCGGGATGAACACCAGGGTCTTCATGTGCCGATTCTGGCACGGGGATACCCCGTCACCGTCGCCGTGCGGGGGCTCGGCACGGCTTTTGTGTTAGTAAATACTCATGAACCGGCCAGGGGACGAGAGGCAGCGGTGAGGCGGATCGGGCTGCGGCTGTGGCTGGTCGGCGCCTTCGCCGCGGTGACCCTGCTCACCGCGGGCACCGTCTACCTCTTCGGCGACCGTCCCCGTGCCGTGCTCGGCGCGATCGCGCTCGGCATCCTCGCCGGCTTCCTGATCGCGGTCGGCACCTCGCACCGGGTGACGCGCCTCTCCCGCGCCGCGGGCGAGCTCGCCGCGGGCGACTTCGACGTGGCGCTGGATGTCGGGGGCCGTGACGAGATCGGCGACCTCGCCCGTGCGCTCGACTCGATGCGCGCCTCGCTCAAGGAGAGCGTCGGCGTCCTCACCGCCGACCGCAACAAGCTGAAAGCGATCTTCGACGGCCTCACCGACGCCGTCATCGTCGTCGACGAGAGCGGCGACGTGCGCTTCTCCAACAGCGCCGCGGCCAAGCTGCTGGCTCCCCTCGGCCGCCCCCCGGCGTCGATGCGCGCCCAGCTGCGACGCGCGGTGGACGTCGGCTTCGCCGCCCACCCGGCGCTGCGCATCGGCGACCGCGCCTACGCGATGACCGCTCGCTCCCTTCCCAAGGAGCACGCCGTGCTCGCCGTCGCCCGCGACCGCACCGACGAGATGCGGCGCGAGCTGGCCGAAGCAGACTTCATCTCCAACGCCGCCCACGAGCTGCGCAACCCGCTCGCCGGCATCTCCAGCGCGATCGAGGTCCTGCAGGAGGGTGGCAAGGACGACCCGCAGGCGCTCGACCACTTCCTCGGCCGCCTCGCCGAGGACGCCGAGCGGATGAACCGCCTCACCCGCTCGCTGCTCACCCTCGCCCGGGTCGAGTCGATCGGCGCGGGCGATACCGAGGAGGTCGACGTCGCCGCCGCGATCCGCGACACGGTGGAGGCGGTCGAGGCGCCCGCCCACATCGAGCTGGAGACCGAGGTCGAGCCCGGCCTGGCCGCCGAGGGCGACCCAACCCTGCTGCGCCAGGTGATGATCGGCCTGCTCACCAACGCCTTCAAGCACACGCCGCTGCCCGGGCGCGTTACCGTTCGCGCCCGCCGCGACGGCGAGGACGAGGTGATGATGGAAGTGATCGACACGGGACCCGGGATTCCGGAGGCGGAGCTGGAGCGCGTCTTCGAGCGCTTCTACCGCCGCGACGAGTCGCGCAAGCAGGAGGGCTTCGGCCTCGGCCTGGCGATCGCCCGCCGCATGGTCAGCGTGATGGGCGGCGAGATCGGCGCCCGCTCGATCGAGGGCCAGGGCAGCACCTTCTGGGTTCGCCTGCCGGTCGCCGAACCCAGCCCGACGCCGGTGGCCTGAGATGCGGAGGGCGGGGGAAAGATGAGCAGCGGCCGGATACTGATCGCCGACGACGAGCCCTCGGTGCGCGACTCGGTCGGCTACGCCCTCGCCCAGGAGGGCTTCGAGGTGACCGGCGCCGCCGACGGCGACGAGGCGGCCGAGCGGGTCGGCGACGGCATCCCCTACGACCTGCTGATCCTCGACATCATGATGCCCGGCCCGAGCGGCCTCGACATCTGCCGCGACGTGCGCTCCCGCAGCGCGGTGCCGATCATCCTGCTGACCGCCAAGGACGCCGAGGTCGACAAGGTCGTCGGGCTCGAGGTCGGCGCCGACGACTACGTCACCAAGCCCTTCTCGGTGCGCGAGCTGCTCGGCCGGGTGCGCGCCCAGCTGCGCCGCCGTGAGCTCGACCGGGCGCCGCTCGCCCAGGCGGTCAAAGTCGAAGCGGGCCCGGTCGCGATCGACCTCGTCCGCCACGTCGCCACCGTGCACGGGGAGCCGGTCAACCTGACCCGCTCCGAGTTCCAGCTGCTGCGACTGCTCGTCGGCCGCGCCGGCGAGGTCTTCCCGCGGCGCCAGATCATGGAGGAGCTCTGGCAGACCGAGTTCGACGGCGACGAGCGCGCCTGCGACGTCCACATCTCCAACCTGCGCCAGAAGGTCGAGCGCGACCCCCAGAACCCCAAGCTGGTCCTCACCGTGCGCGGCGTCGGCTACAAGTTCGACGCGCCCGAGCGCGGTTGAGCCGCATCGCCTCGCGCTCCGTCGGCGGCGGCCCGCGGGCCGACGAAGGGAACGAGCAGCGCGAACTCGAGCTCGGGCAGGAGGCGGGGGAGATCGGCCGCCCGACCCGCCCGCAGCTGGTCGAAGACCAGCGCCGCCACGCCGCTGACCGCCATCAGCGCGGTGTTCGGCGGCAGTTGGGGCTGGTCCGCCGGGCGGCCTTCGTCGAGCATGCGGGCGAGGCGGCCGATCGCCGCCCAGTGCCGCTGCCGCGCCTCGTCCCCGGCGGCCGCGGCCTCGACCACCGCGGTACGGGCCAGCGCCGGCTCGCGGGCAAAGAGGTCGACAATCGCCGCCAGCCCGCTTCGGGCAGTCAGCGGCCAGGATAGGGCGGGATCGCAAGCCTCGCGGGCGACGGCGAGGATTCGCTCGATCGCCAGCTCGTGGGCGGCGATAAAGCAGTCGCGCTTGTCGGCGAAGTACTTGTAGAAGGTGGCGCGCGAGGCGCGGGCCTCGGCGACGACGTCAGCGACCGAGGCCGCCTGGTAGCCCTTGCGGCCGGCCACCCGGATCATCGCCTCGAGGATCGGTTGTCGCCGGGGTTCTCTGCTCGTCATCCGCGCCTCCGAACCGGATGGATACAGTCTGGTACACAATGCTACCGACTTGTGTACAGCTCAGTACCCCGACCTGGGCTGTCGCTGAATCACAGCGTTACCGCGCATTCGATCCCGGGTAGCCGCAGTGCGTAGATAGGCTTCGAGCATGGACCGGAGCCCCAACTCCGACGAGGCGGCGGCGATCGCGGCGGCGATCGCGCGCTTCGAGGTCGATACGGCTCCGGCGAAGGCGGCGGCCGGGGAGGCGATCGGCCCCTGGCAACAGGCGGCACTGAGCGAGGGGGTCGGCGCGAAGGGCGTCGTCCAGGAGCATCTGGAAGGAGGATCGCAATGGCTGTCGTGAAGATCATCGAGCTGGTCGGCAGCTCGAAGACGTCAACCGACGACGCGGCGAAACAGGCGCTCGCACAGGCCCAGGGCACGCTGCGCAACGTGCGCGCCGTCGACATCGTCTCGACCGGGATCCGCGGTGAGAACCTCG
>Ga0075423_10001107_pt1 | contig 23238 bp, 22 predicted proteins | sample SoiMethybrSBSTD2_FD_80114 | JGI IMG/M metagenome (GOLD analysis project Ga0075423, IMG submission 80114) | Bulk soil microbial communities from a Populus tree surrounding site in Tennessee, USA - Soil MetaG P. TD hybrid SBSTD2 | ecosystem: Environmental > Terrestrial > Soil > Tree plantation... | reverse complement strand
CCGCTCAAGACCGCCGTCAAAATATCCACCATCGCCGCGAGCGCGTAGCCCTTGTGGCCGCCGAGCTCGAACTCCGAGCCGAGCGGGAGCTGCGCGCCGCCGGCGATCATGTCCTCGGCGTTAGTCGTCGCCGCGCCGTTTTTGTCGACGATCCAGCCGCGCGGCATCGGCGCCTTCTTTCGGAGCGCGATCTCGATCTTGCCGTAGGCGACCGCGCTCGTCGCCATGTCGACGACGATCGGCGGCTCCTGGTAGCCGGGAAAGGCGATCGCGATCGGGTTGGTGCCGAGCATGCGCTCGGCGCCCCAGAGCGGCGCGACGAGCTTGGTCGTGTTGGTCATCGCCCAGCCGATGAGGTCGCGCTCCAGCGCCTGCAGCGGATAATAGCCCGCGATGCCGAAATGATTGGTGTTGCAGACCGCGACCCAGCCCGAGCCGTGCTCGGCCGCCTTGTCCATCGCGATCGCATTCGCCTTCGGGCCGACGACGAGGCCGAGGCCGTTGTCGCCGTCGACGGTCGCGACGCTCTTTTTCTCGCGCACGATTTTGATCCTGGGCTTGGCGTTGATGCGCCCCATCTCGAGCATGTCGAAATAGGTGTGCAGGCGCGCGACGCCGTGGGAATCGATGCCGCGGAGGTCGCTTTTTGCGAGCACGTCCGCCGCCTGGCGCGCGTCGGCCTCCGGCACGCCGAAGTGCAGAAACACCTGCGCGGAAAATTCTTTCAGATATTCGGAGGGAAAAATATGCGAGGGTTTATCGCCCGCCATGGCCCCTCTGCGTCCGGAATCAACCGTGCCACGATCGACTTCGCTCTTGGACTTCAACACAAACGGAGAATGATTGGGCTAATAGCCTTTTGACCGATCCCGGTCAATACCACCTGTTTGTCCTTCGATAAACTCAGGGCAGGCTCTGAGCCTGTCTCGGGGGGTGATCAACCTTTGGGTATTTGCATGCCGCGCTGTACCGCCGGCCGCGCGCCGATAGCGTCGAACCAGCGCTTGACGTTCGCATAGTCTTCGAGGCGCATGCGGTGCATCTCGTAGCGCGCGATCCACGGATAGGTCGCGATGTCGGCGATCGAGTATTCCCCCGCGAGGAACGGCGCCTCGCCGAGGCGCTTGTCCATCACGCGGTAGAGGCGCACGACCTCCGTCATGAAGCGGTCGCGGCCGAACGGCTGATCCTCCGGGCAGTGGCGCAGAAAATAATGCGCCTGGCCGATCATCGGCCCGACGCCGCCCATCTGAAACATGAGCCACTGGATCACCTGATAGCGCGCGGCGGCCTCCTGCGGCATGAGCTTGCCGCTCTTCTCGGCGAGGTACATGAGAATCGCGCCGGACTCGAACAGGCTGTACGGCTTGCCGCCCGGCCCGTCGCGGTCGACGATTGCGGGAATTTTATTATTCGGGTTGATTTGCAGAAACTCGGGATCGAACTGCTCGTCCTTCCCAAGGTTCACCGGATGGACCTCGTACGGCAGGGCGATCTCTTCCAGCATGACCGAAATTTTCCGCCCGTTGGGCGTGATCCAGCTGTACAGGTCGATCATGGGGGAGGCTCCTTAGCGTGTGACTCTACCAGATATCTGCGTTCTGTGAAGAGCCTTGACGGATGCGCCTTATCGAAAAGCGCGAAGGGAAGTCAAACCGCGATAACGGCCTCTCGCAGCCGCACCGCCCCCGTATAGAGCGCTCTTCCCACGATCACCCCTTCGACGCCGTCGCTCTCGATCGCCTTCAAGCGGCGGATGTCGTCGAGCGTGGCGACGCCTCCGGAGGCGATGACGGGGATGTTCACCGCCTGCGCGACGCGGCGCGTCTCGTCGATATTGACGCCCTCGCGCGTGCCGTCGCGCGCGATGTCGGTATAGATGATGCGCGAGGCGCCGTCGCCCTCCACGCGGCGCGCGAGCTCGACCGCGTCGAGCGCGGTCGTCTCCTTCCAGCCCTTGACGGCGACCTTGCCGCCGCGCGCGTCGATGCCGACAATGATCTTGCCGGGAAATTTCTCGCACGCCTGGCGAAGAAATTCGGGGTTGTCATAGGCGGCGGTGCCGACGATCGCGCGCGCGACGCCGAGCGCGAACGCCTCCGCGAGCGCCGCGAGCGAGCGCAGCCCTCCGCCCAATTCGACGGGTATGGAAATACTTTTGCAGATCGCCGCGATCTCGCGCGTGTGCACGGGCCGACCCTCGACCGCGCCGTTCAGATCGACGACGTGGATCAGCTCCGCGCCCTCGCCCGCCCAGTGCTTCGCCGCTTCGAGCGGATCGGCGAAATAGACCGTCTCCCGGTCCATCTCGCCCTGGAACAGGCGCACGCAGCGCCCGTCCTTCAGATCGATTGCCGGGATGACGATCATTTCTTCTCCGCGAAGCGCGCGAAGTTGCCGAGGATCTCGAGGCCGATCGCCTGGCTCTTCTCGGGGTGGAACTGGCAGGCGAAGAGATGATCGGTCGCGATGCTCGACGCGAATGGTTGTCCGTACGGCGTCGTCGTCGCGATGAGCGAGCGATCTTCCGGCACGACGTAGAACGAGTGGACGAAATAGACGTAGTCGCCCGCGCCGACGCCGGCGAGGAACGGCGTCGCCTTTTTCATCTCCAATTGGTTCCAGCCCATATGCGGCACCTTCGCGCCGTTGTCGGGACGAAAGCCGACGACCCGGCCGGGAAAAATATCGAGGCCTCTCTGCGGGCCGAACTCCTCGCTCTCGGTGAACAGCAGCTGAAAGCCGAGGCAGATGCCGAGAAACGGTTTTTTCTCCGCGACGACATCGCGCATCGGCGCAACGAGATCGTAGCGCTTAAGATTCTCCATGCACGCGCTGAAGGCGCCGACGCCCGGCAGCACGACGCCGTCCGCGCGCATGATCGCCGCGACGTCGCGGGTAATCTCCGCGCCGTGCCCGAGGCGCTCGAACGCCTTCTGCACGCTGTGGAGATTGCCCATGCCGTAGTCGACGATCGCGATCATAAGCTCCCTTTGGTCGACAGCACTCCTTTGATGCGCGGGTCCATGCGCGTCGCCTGCCCGAGAGCACGCGCGGTCGCCTTGAAGCACGCCTCGATGATGTGGTGCGGGTTGTCGCCGGAAGTCACGTTGATGTGCAGATTCATCCCGAGCTGGTTCGCCAGCGCCTGGAAAAATTCGTGCGGCAGGTCGGTGTCGAAATCGCCGACGCGCCCCGTGCGGATCTTCACGTTGTACGCGAGGTACGGCCGCCCGGAGAGATCGACCACGACGTTCGCCAGCGCCTCGTCGAGCGGCACGGTCGCCTCGCCGAAGCGGCTGATCCCCTGCTTGTCGCCGAGCGCCTCCTTGATCGCCTGCCCCAGCGTGAGGCCGACGTCCTCGACCGTGTGGTGATAATCGACCTCGATGTCGCCCTTCGCTTGGATCTTGATGTCGAACAGGCTGTGGCGTGTGAAGATCTCCAGCATGTGATTGAAAAACGGAATGCCGGTCTCGACCTCGGCCGCGCCGCCGCCGTCGAGCTCGATCTCCGCGGCGATGCGCGTCTCCTTGGTGTTGCGCTCCGTCTTAGCCGATCGTCCCATAAGGATTCTCCTTATTTTTTAAAGCGCGCCTCGACCGCGCGCGCGTGATCGTCGAGCCCTTCGAGCCGCGCCAGGCGCGTGATCTCCGGCGCGAGCGCACGGAGCGCCCGCTTCTCCGCCCGGATCACGCTCATGCGCTTAAAAAAATCGTACGTGCCAAGCGGGGAGAAAAAGCGCGCGCTGCCGCCCGTCGGCAGCACGTGGTTCGGCCCCGCCATGTAATCGCCGAGCGGCGGCGCGGAATACGGCCCGACGAACAGCGCGCCCGCGTTTTTGATCGCGCGCCCCCAGCGCTCGGGCTCGCGCAAAATCAGCTCGATGTGCTCGGGCGCGATCGAGTTCGCGATGGCGACCGCCTCGCTCAAGCCGCGGCAGACGATGATCGCGCCGTAATTCTCCAAGGCCTTCAAGGTGATCGCCTGGCGCTTGCCGTCGCGCGTCTGGCGCTCGAGCGCGGCGCGAATGCGCACCGCGAGCGTCGCCGAAGGCGTCACGCAGAGCGCCGCCGCCAATTCGTCGTGCTCCGCCTGCGAGAGCATGTCGGCAGCGACGTGCTCCGGATCGGCGGAATTGTCCGCGAGCAATAAAATCTCGCTGGGCCCGGCGATCGAATCGATCGCGACCTCGCCGAAGACGAGCCGCTTCGCCGTCGCGACGTAGATATTGCCCGGCCCGACGATCTTATCCACCTTCGGGATCGATCCGGTGCCGTAGGCGAGCGCGGCGATCGCCTGCGCGCCGCCGACGCGAAAAATCCGGTCGACGCCGGCGATTCGCGCCGCGGCGAGGATCAACGGATTCAGTTTGCCGTCGCGCCCCGCCGGCGAGGTCATGACGACTTCCTTCACGCCAGCGACCTTCGCGGGAATCGCGTTCATCAAGACCGTCGAAGGATACGACGCCTTGCCGCCGGGGACGTAGACGCCGACGCGCGCGAGCGGCGTGATGCGCTGGCCGAGATAAATGCCGATCGGATCGCGGTAGCCCCAGCTCTGCTCCATCTGGCGGCGGTGAAACGCGGCGATGCGCTTCGCCGCGAGGCGGAGCGTACGTAAATCGCGCGCGGGAACGGATTTCAGCGCCGCGCTGATTTCTTTTTTCGGCACTTCCACACTGCGGCGGTCGAGCCTCACGCGGTCGAAGCGCCGCGTGAAATCGAACAGCGCGCGGTCGCCTTTTTCTCTCACCGCGCGGACGATCGCCGCGACCGTCTCATCCACGCCGGCGCCGTTGCCTTTACTGCGCTCGACGATTTTCTTGAGCGCGGCGTCGAAGCCCTTCGCGCTCGTCTTGATGAGCTTGATCTTCAAGCCCGCACCCGCTTGATCTCCGCGCCCAGCGCGCCGAGTTTTTTCTCGACGCGCTCGTAGCCGCGGTCGAGGTGATAGACGCGGGAGATCTCCGTCTCCCCTTTGGCGACGAGCCCCGCGAGGATCAGCGACATGCTGGCGCGGAGATCGGTCGCCATCACCGGCGCGCCGGAGAGGCTCGCGACCCCTTTCACCACCGCGCGGTTGCCTTCGAGGCGGATGTCGGCGCCCATGCGAATCAATTCGAGCGCGTGCATGAAGCGGTTCTCGAAAATATTTTCCGTCATCACGCTGACGCCGTCGGCCACCGACATCAAGACCATCATCTGCGCCTGCAGATCGGTCGGGAAGCCGGGATAGGGCAGCGTCGCGATGTCGACGCTTTTTATACCGTCGCCTTTGACGTGGACGCGATCGCTTTCGACCGATAGCTCGACGCCGGCCTCCCTCAGCTTGAGAATGAACGCGTCGAGATGGTCGGGGCGCATGTCGCGCACGAGCACGTCGCCGCCGGTCGCCGCCCCCGCGACCATGAGGCTCCCCGCCTCGATGCGGTCGGGAATCACGCGGTGGGCGACGCCGCCGAGCTTGCGCGCGCCTTCGATGTGGATCGTGCCGGTGCCCGCGCCGGCGACGCCCGCGCCCATTTTATTCAGCACCGCCGCGAGGTCCTGTATCTCGGACTCCTGCGCGGCGTTCTCGATCACGGTCGTGCCCTCGGCGAGCGCCGCCGCCATCATGAGATTTTCCGTCGTCCCGACCGACGGCGCGTCGAGATAGATTTTCGCGCCCTTCAGCTTCTTCGCCTTCGCCTGCACGTAGCCATGGACGAGATCGATCTCGGCGCCCATCTCGGCGAGTCCCTTGATATGGAGATTGACCGGGCGCGCCCCGATGGCGCAGCCGCCAGGGGTCGAGACGCGCGCCTCGCCGAAGCGCGCGACGAGCGGCCCCAGGACGAGAAACGACGCGCGCATCGTCTTGACCAGCTCGTACGACGCTTCGAGCTTGTCGACGCCGCGCGCCTGCAAGGTTACTGAGCCCGGCTTCTCCTCTTCGACTTTCACGCCGAGGCCTTTGAGGAGCTTCAGCGCCGTCTTGATATCGACGAGCTCGGGAATGCCCTCGAAGGTGCAAGGCTCGTCGGTGAGCAGCGAGGCGATGAGGATCGGCAGCGCGGCGTTCTTCGAGCCGCTCACCGCCGCTTCGCCCTGGAGGCGCCGGCCGCCCGTGACGATGATCTTGTCCATTTAAATTACCTCGAGGTTGCTGCCACCCCAAAAATCACGCGAGCTTTAGCGCGCTCACAACCCGCTCGCAGCCCGTCAGATCCTTATCGAGGCGTATCGAAGCGAAACCCGCCGCGGCGAAAAGATTCGCGACCTCTTCTCCCATCCCCGCGCCGATCTCGACGGCAATGAACCCGCCGTCCGATAAATACCGCGGTGCTTCGCGCGCGATGCGCCGGTAATAATCGAGGCCGTCGGCGCCGCCGTCCAGGGCGAGGCGCGGCTCATAGTCGCGCACGTCGCGCGGCAGCGCCGCGATCTCGCTGCGGCGGATATACGGCGGATTGGAGACGATGAGATCGAAAACCATCTCCGCGACCGGCGCGAACAGATCGCCGGCGAGAAAGCGAATCTTTCGTTCCACGCTGTGCCGCCGCGCATTGCTGCGCGCGACCTCCAGCGCCTCGGGAGAAACATCCGTCGCGACGGTCTCCGCGCCGGGAATTTCCTGCGCCAGCGCGACGGCGATCGCGCCGCTGCCCGTGCCGACATCGAGAATGCGCAGCCAGCCATCCTTCACCAGACGCCGTCTGGCGAACGCAAGCGCCGCTTCGACCAGCAGCTCGGTCTCGGGCCGCGGCGTTAGCACCGCGGGATTGACGACTAAATCGAGCGACCAGAACTCGCGTCGACCAACGATGTAGGATACCGGCTCACTGCTCGCTCGCCGCGCGACGAAAGAGCGGAAGCGCGCGACCGCGCCATCGTCCAGCGCGCGGTCGTAACTCAAGTAAAGACGGCCGCGCTCGATCCCCAGCGCCTCGGCGAGCAGCAGCTCGGCGTCGAGGCGCGCGCTCTCGATGCCGGCGGCGGCCAGCCGCGCCGCAGCGTCTTTCAGCGCCGACGATACGGTCGCCGCCGCTTGGCTTTGCACGTCGGTATTCATCTATCCCGCCTGCAGCGCCTCGGCCTGGTAGTGCGTGTTGAGCGCGTCGATCAGTTCCTCCAGCTCGCCTTCGATCACGCGGTCGAGCTTATATAGAGTGAAATTGATGCGATGGTCGGTGACGCGTCCCTGGGGGAAATTATACGTGCGGATGCGCTCGCTGCGGTCGCCGCTCCCGACCATGAGCTTCCGCGTCGCCGCGATCTCCGAGCGCTGCTCCTCCTGCTTTTTTTCCAGCAGGCGCGCGCGCAGAATCTTGAGCGCCTTGGCGCGGTTTTTGTGCTGCGATTTTTCGTCCTGGCACGAGACGACGAGGCCGGTGGGGATGTGCGTCATGCGCACCGCCGAGTCGGTCGTGTTGACGCTCTGCCCGCCGGGGCCCGAGGCGCGCATGACGTCGACCTTCAAGTCCTTGGGGTCGATGTCGACCTCCACCTCGTCGGCTTCGGGGAGGACCGCGACGGTGACCGTCGATGTGTGAATGCGCCCCGAGCCTTCGGTGACCGGCACGCGCTGCACGCGGTGGACGCCGCCTTCGAACTTGAGCCGGCTGTAGGCGCCCTTGCCTTCGACGAGGAGAATGATTTCTTTCAGTCCGCCCAAGCCGGTCGGGTTCGAGCTCATCGTCTCGACGCGCCAGCCGCGATTTTCCGCGTAGCGCGTGTACATGCGCGAGAGCTCGGCCGCGAACAGCGCCGCCTCGTCGCCGCCGGTGCCGGCGCGGATCTCGAAGATGACGTTCTTGCTGTCGTTGGGATCTTTCGGCAGCAGGAGATATTTGAGACGAGCCTCGAGCTGCTCCTTGCGCTCGCGGAGCAGCGCCAGCTCCTCCTTCGCCATCTCGCGCATCGCCTCGTCGTTTTCGTCGAGCAGCTCCTTGTTCGATTCGATCTCCTGCTCGGTCTTTTTCCAATCGCGGTAGCAGAGCACGAGCTCTTCCAGATCGGCTCGCTCCTTGGCGATCTTGGAATATTCGCGCGATTTCCCCGGCAGCGACGGATCGCTCATGAGGCTCTCGAGCTGCGTATAGCGTTTTTCGACTTCCGCGAGTTTGTCCAGCATGGTAGTAGCTTTCAGCAATCAGCGTTCAGCTTTCAGCTAATTCAACCATCCGACTGAGAGCTGATAGCTGACCGCCGAAAGCTGTTTTTGAAATAAAAAAGGGCAAAGGGATTTGTATGCCCTTTGCCCCTTTACCTTCCGAGCTCGCTAGTAATTCACATTCAGTCTTGAACCTCCGCCGGGTTAGGCGCTCTTGTTCTTGATGCCGTACTTCCGTCTGAACTTCTCTACCCGACCGGCAGCATCGACGAATTTTTGCTTGCCCGTAAAGAAAGGGTGGCAATCGGAGCAGATCTCCACGTGGATCGTCGGCACCGTGGAGCGAGTCTCGACCACGTGGCCGCAGGCGCAGATGATCTTCGCCGGCTTGTATTCTGGATGGATGCCTTCTTTCATATTAACCTCAGACGAAGTTTATACCACGAAAACAGAGCGCCTTCAAACCAGGCTTATTTGAGTATTTCCTTCAGCCGCGGCACGAGCGTCGGATCGACGTTGAAGACCTCGCGGACGGATTTCTCCAGCGTCGCGCCGTCGAGCGGGTTGATGTCGAGCTTCGCCTTTTCCGCATCGGCCAGGAATTCGGGATCTTTCATCGTTTCCATGAACGCCTTGCGTAATATCTCGATACGCTCTTTGGGCGTCCCGGGAGGCACCACGTAGGGACGCGCCGTCGGCCCGACGGTGTGGACGATGGCGCGGATGAGCTTTTTGCCCTCGTCGGTCTTGGCGAAGCTCAAGTCGATCGGCACCTTGGGGAGATCGGGATGCGCCTTGGGGACGTGCTGCATGATGACGACGATGTTCCCCGAATCGAGCTCGTTCTTCCAGGTCGCCTTGAACGACTCCCACGAGTTGCAGACGCCTTGGACCTCGCCGCTGTTGAAGGCAAGCTTGACCGTCGCGGTCCCCGAGTAGCCGCTGACGAGCTGCATCGGCAGACCGATCGCCTCTTTCAGAATTTTCGGGATGTCGTCGGTCGCCGAGCCCGCGCCGACGCCGCCGAGCTTGACGACGGTTTTAGAACTCAGCCACTGCTCGGCGCTTGTGATGCCGAGCGACTTGGAGATGCCCATGACGTAGTTGTCCTGCCCGGGCGCGCCGACGAAGCCGAATTTGACCGACTCGAACTCGACGCCCGGCTTGCCGAGAAACTGCTGCAGGAACAGGCCGCCGATGAAATGTCCGATCGTGAGGCCGTCGGGCTTCGCCACCCTATATATATGGTTCGCCGAGATCAGGAATCCCGCGCCCGGCATGTTGTCGACGACGAACGACGGGTTTCCCGGGATGTGCTTTCCCATGTGGCGCGCGATCGTGCGCGAATAGGTGTCGTAACCGCCGCCCGCGGCGGCGCCGACAACGATGCGCACGTTCTTGCCTTTGTAGAACGAGTCCTGGGCGAAGGTCAGTGTAGCGGCGTTGACGATAAGGAAGCTTGAGACGATCGATGCAATCTTCAGCCCGCGAGCCGTCATAAGTCTTCCTCCTTTATCCCAAAGGCTTTTCGACGTTACGCCCCATAACAAGACCCAGGGGCGAAGTCAAAGAGGGGCGAAGGACAAAACCGGGAGTGCTTCAACGTGCAGCGAACGTCCTTCGGTCATTCCCCCGGAAGCGGGAACCCAGTCTTTTCCCGAATTCTTTAGAACCTGGCCCCCGCTTTCGCGGGGGTGATGGAAAAAAGCCGCTCTCTTTGTTTTTAATTACGGCCGGTCGAGCGCCAGCGCCTCGTAGACGCTCTCGCCGCGGATCGCCATCACCGGCACCAGCGCCTGGCGCGCGGCGAGCGTTCCCGCCTGCGAATCGCGCGCCTGCCACTCGCGCTCCTCGAGCCGCAGCACCGAAAGGTCCGCCTCCGCCCCGACACGGATCGAGCCCAGATCGCTGCGCCCGAGCAGCTTCGCCGCTCGCACCGTCGCCATGTGGACGACGTCTTCGATCCCAAACCCCAGCGCGAGCAGCTTCGCCATCGTCGTCGGCAGGTCGTAGACCGGCCCGGCGCGGTTGCCGCGATGGCCGTCGGTAGAGACGCCGTCAGGCGTAAGTCCCTGGTCGAGGACGCGCTGCGCTACGTCGAAGTTGAAATTGTGCAGCCCGTGGCCGACGTCGAACATCACGCCGGCGGCGGCCGCGTCAAGCACTTCCGGCCAGAGCTCGCCGTTCGCGTCGAGGAGCCCGCCGCGGTGCATGGTGAACATATGCGTGACGATGTCGCCGGGCTTGAGATACGCGAGCACATTGACGACCGGCGGCGGGTCGGCGGTGTTGCTCCAGCTCTCGCCGATGTGCACGAGCAGCGGCAGATGGAGATTATCGCCCAGGCGGCGCGCGCGCCGGAGCGGCTCCAGCCCCGCTTTACCGAGCGCGGCGCCCGTCGCCATCACCTTGATGCCGACGATCATGTCGCGGTGCTTTTCCACCGCCGCCTCGATCTTAGCTTCGTCGATGAGGCGCGGATCTTCCAGTGTGCTGTAGCCGGGGCCGGCGACCGAGCCCAGCGTCGATAAATTCACGTAGGCAAGCACGCGCGTCCGCGCCGGCTCGGCGATGTGGCGGCGGAAGATCGGGAAGAGGCTGTGGCCCGTGCTGCCGGCGTCGACGACCGTCGTCACGCCGGAGCCGACGCCAAAGACATCGGGGTCGGCGCCGAAGGCGCCGAGGCCCGTCATGAGATGGAGATGGACGTCGATCAGCCCCGGGACGACCAGAAGACCGCGCGCATCGATGATTTTCGCGCCGACGGCGGCGAGATGGGCGCCGAACGTCTCGACGCACCCGCCGCGGATCAGGATATCGAGGCGTCCGTCGATCTCGGCCGCCGGATCGAGCAAGCGGCCGTTTTTAATAAGCAGGTCGGCCATTTTTCTTCACTTGCGCCATTCCATGACTTCGAGGCGGACGCCCTCGGGCCCCTCGAAGAAGCAGACGTGGCGGCCGTCGGGGAGCCGGCGCTCCTCCAAGATGCGCGCGCCGGCGGCGCGCAGTTTTTCCACCTCGCCGTGGACGTCGTCGGTATCGAGCGCGAGATGCTCCATACCGTAGTGCTGCTCGAGCTTTTGCTCGTCGAGGAAATCGGTCACGTTCATGCCCAGGCCGTGGAGGTCGAGCCGAATGGCGAGCTTGTCGCCGTTCTTGTTCTCGGCGGCGATCCTCGCGCCGAGATTTTTGACGAACCACTCGGCAGTCTTCCGCGGGTCGCGCGTCTTGATATGGATGTGATTGATTTGGAACGCCATGGGCCACCTCCCGTTTTGTGCTAAGACTAGACTCTGGAGAGGAGAAAAAAAAGGGTATATCTTTCCATGATGGGAAGGAAACTCTAGATACAAAAGATGAAGCGCGCGAGCGGCATCCTGTTGCACATCACCTCGCTTCCCTCTCCGTTCGGCATCGGCGACTTGGGCCCCGCCGCGTACCGCTTCGCCGATTTTCTCGCCGACGCGCGCCAGACCTATTGGCAGATCCTTCCGCTCACGGCGACGAGCGAGGTCAACGGCCACTCGCCCTACGCGAGCCCGTCCGCATTCGCCGGCAACCCATTGCTCGTCAGCCCCGAGTCGCTGCTGGCCGACGATTTGATCAAGCGCGAGGACATCGAGGAACATCCGCCGTTTCCCAACGACCGCGTCGATTACAAGAGCGCGGTGCCTTACAAGGTGCGCCTGCTCAATAAGGCTTTCGAGCGCTACCAGGCGCGCGCCTCGAACGACATCATCTTCGAGAAATTCTGCCACGATCAACACGACTGGCTCGACGATTACAGCCTGTTCGCCGCGCTTAAATCGCAGTTCGAGAACGTCGCCTGGACGGAGTGGCCGCCGCCGCTCCGCGACCGGGAGAAAAGCGCGCTAACACAATGGAAGAAGCGCTGCCGCGAGCAGATGAAAAAGGAGCAGTTCTCCCAATACCTTTTTTTCAAGCAGTGGATGGCGCTCAAGCATTACTGCAACAAGAAAAATATTTTCTTCATCGGCGACATGCCGATCTACGTGGGCCGCGACAGCGTGGACGTGTGGGCAAGCCCGCAGCTCTTCAAGCTCGACAAGGAGAAACACCCGACGGCGGTCGCCGGCGTGCCGCCGGATTATTTCAGCGAGACGGGACAGCTCTGGGGCAATCCGGTGTACCGCTGGGACATCCTGAAGGAGACGCGCTACGCCTGGTGGATGAAGCGGCTGCGCCACAATCTCGCCTGCTTCGACGGCATCCGGCTCGATCATTTCCGCGGCTTCGTACAGTACTGGGAGGTGCCCGCCGCCGAGCGCACCGCCAAAAAGGGCAAATGGGTCAAGGCCGCGTCGGATGAGTTCTTCGCCTCGCTCGTGCTCCAGTTCCCGGACGTGCCGATCTTCGCCGAGGATCTGGGCCTCATCACCCCCGACGTGCGCGCCGTCATGAAGCGCTACGGCTTCGCCGGCATGAAGCTGCTCCTCTTCGGCTTCGGCGCCGACATGGCGCAGAATCCCTACGCGCTCCACAACCACGAGAAGAATTCGCTCGTCTACACCGGCACGCACGACAACAACACGGTCAAGGGCTGGTTCGTCGAGGAGGCGGGCGCCGCCGACCGCGAGCGGCTCTCCCGCTACGTCGGCCACGCCGTCGCCGCGGACCAGGTCCATTGGGAGATGACGCGCCTCGCGCTCATGTCGGTCGCCGAGACCGCGATCCTCCCGATGCAGGATCTGCTCGGCCTCGGCTCAGAGGCGCGCATGAACCGGCCGGCGACGACCGACGGCAACTGGGCCTGGCGCGTGCTGCCGGAACAGATCGACCCCGCGCTCGGCGCGGAGCTCGCCAAGATGACCGGGCTGTACGGCCGGCAGCCCGATAGCGAAAAAACCGGAGTTGCAAATTGACTCGCCTTCGGCGCGCAGATATATTCCGAGCCTAGGAGGGAACCGTGGAAGTTCTCGGCATGGTCATGGCGGGCGGCAGAGGGAACCGGCTCTATCCGCTGACGCGCGACCGCGCCAAACCCGCGGTCCCTTTCGGCGGCAAATTCCGCATCATCGACTTCGTCCTGTCGAACTTCATCAATTCAGGCATCTATTCGATCTACGTCCTGACCCAGTTCAAGGCGCAATCGCTCGTCGAGCACCTCCAGGAGGGCTGGCAGGTGGGCGGCCTCATGCGCGATTACTACTGCACGCCCGTGCCGGCCCAGATGCGCTCGGGTGTCGACTGGTATCGCGGCACGGCGGACGCCGTGTATCAGAACCTCCACCTCGTCAAGCGACGGCATCCGAGAGCCGTCGCGGTTTTCGGCGCCGATCACGTCTATAAAATGAACGTCCGCCAGATGGCCGAGGCCCACTGGTGGCAGAACGCCGAGGTGTCGATCGCCGCTCTCCCGGTCCCGATCGAGAACGCGACGGAGTTCGGCGTCATGGAAGTCGACGACAAGTGGCGCATCCTGGGCTTCCAAGAGAAGCCGAGGAACCCCAAGCCGATCCCCGGCGAGCCCGACATGGCGCTCGTCTCGATGGGGAACTACATCTTCGACACCAAGCTCCTGGTCGAGGCGCTCGAAAGAGACGCGCCGAAGACGACGAGCAACCACGACTTCGGCATCGACATCATCCCCGAGCTTCTGCGCGCCGGCAAAAAGATTTTTGCGTACGACTTCAGGGCGAACCGCATCCCGAACGTCGCCAAGGGCGAAGAGGTGAGCTATTGGCGCGACATCGGAACGGTCGAGGCCTTCTTCGACGCGAACATGGAGCTCCGCGACGTGAACCCGTCGCTGAATCTCTATAACCGCAGCTGGCCGATCCGCACGGTGAGCTACAGTGACCCGCCGGCGAAGTTCGTCTTCGACGAGGACGGCCGGCGCGGCATGGCGCTGAACTCGATCGTGTCGGAAGGCACGATCATCACCGGCACAGTGGTGAAGAACTCCGTCCTCGGCCGCAACGTCCGCATTCACAGCTATTCGCAGATCGAAGACGTCATTCTAATGAATCAGGTCGAGATCGGCCGCGGCTGCCGGCTCCGTCGCGTGATCATCGACAAGAACGTCGTCATCCCGCCCGGCAGCGAGATCGGCTACAACAGCGAAAGAGACCGCGAGAAGTATTTCGTCACCAAGACCGGCATCACGGTGATTCCGCGCGACGAGCCGAAGCGCGTGATCCCGTCCGACCAGACGATCATCCCGTAAAAGTCCCACTAAACAGAGTCTGGAGAAAGGCGATAAGACGCCGCATGAGCGCTCCCGCCGACGTGGTCTTCCTGCTCGACGTCGACAACACGCTGCTCGACAACGACCGCGTGCTGCGCGATCTCCTGCTCCACATCGAGCGCGAGTTCGGGGCCGAGCGGCGCGAGCGCTACTATGCGATTTTCGAAGAGCTGCGCGCCGAGCTCGGCTACGCCGACTATCTGGGCGCGCTCCAGCGCTACCGACTCGACGACACCTGCGACGCCCGCGTGCTGCTGATGTCCTCATACCTGCTGGACTACCCGTTCGCCAACCGGCTCTACCCTGGCTCGCTCGACGTCGTGGAGCATTTAAACGCCTGGGGGCCGACGGTGATTCTCTCCGACGGCGACGTGGTTTTTCAGCCGCGCAAGGTCGAGCACTCGGGCCTCTGGGAGGCGGTCGAGGGGCGGGTGCTCATTTACATCCACAAGGAGGAGATGCTGGACGACGTCGAGCAGCGCTATCCGGCGCGCCGTTACGTCATGGTGGACGACAAGATGCGCATTCTCGCGGCGATGAAAGAGAAATGGAAGGGCCGGCTGACGACCGTCTTCCCGCGTCAGGGACATTACGCGCTCGATCCCAAAATTATCGCGGCCTATCCGCCGGCCGACATCACGGTCGAGCGCATCGGAGATCTAGTCGATTACGATTTACCCGCCCTTCTCGGCGGCAAGCGTTGAAACGATCGGGACAGGGTCTCTACGGAAGATAATTCAAGTCGATGAGCTGACGGGGCGCGATGTTTTTCGCCTTGGGATTTTCTTTGGCGAGCTCGTCGATCGCGAGCTGCAGGCCTTTAAGCGTCGGCCGGCCGTCGTCGGGCAGCGCGCGCGACCGGGTCGTGTAATCGGTCTCGGCGAGCGACCGGTCGTCGGTCCTGAGCGCCTCCATGATCTTCTTGATCGCCTCGTCGCGATGGGTTTTGTAGTAGCGTATCCCTTCAAGGTAGGCGCGTAGGAAGCGCCTGACGGATTCGCCGCGGCTCTTGAGATAGTCCTCGCGCGCCACGATCGCCGTCATCTGATACTCGATGTCTTTCTCCGCCAGATCCATCAGGACCTTCAAGCCGAGCTTGCGCCCGACATTGCTGTAGCCCGAAACGAGCGCCGTCGCATCGATGCTCCCCGACTGCAGCGCGGCGAGGCGGCTCGCGGAGCCGCCGACCTGAATGATCTTGACGTCGCTCTTCGGATTGAGGCCGAACTGCGACAGCACCATGCGGGTCGCCAGCTCGTCGATGCTGCCGAAGCGCGTGATGCCGACGATCTTCCCCTTGAGGTCCGCCGGGGTCGTAATGTCGCCGCGCGCCATGAAGGTGTAAGGAAAGCGATTGTTCACGCCGGCGACGATCTTGATGTCGGCGCCTTCGGTGTAGCCGTGGAGAAAGGGGGTGGCGCCGGTGGCGAGAAGGTCGAGGCTCCCGCCCACCAGCGCCTGGGTCGCCAGAGTGCCGCCGCTCGTGATCAGCACGACTTCGACGGCGAGCTCGTGTTTCTTCAAAATGCCGGCCTCTTTCGCCAGGGCGAGGATGATCTTTTCCGTGCTGATCGCCGCCGTCGTGCCGTGGCGGATATTGACGACCTCGGCGCACACGACGCCGCCGGCGAAAAGCGAATAGACCGCGATTGGAAAAAAAAGATAGTGTCTCGGACGCACTCGGCTACAACGTCTCCAGGAAAGCCAGCAAATCAGACTTTTCCTGTTCCGTAAAGCCTATGCCGAAACGCTGGTCGTAAAAATCGATGACCGCGCTCAGGTCCGCCGCCGAGCCGTTGTGAAAATAAGGCGCGCGCGCGGAAAGCCCGCGCAGAATCGGCCCCTTGAACCGGCCGATATCCTTCCATCGACCCGTAATCAGCGCGCGCCCGGGATCGGTCGTTTGCTTCAGCTCTCCGGTCGTTTTGTTGCGCAGCGTATAGAGCGGCATGTCGGGGGTACGTCGGGAAGCGTCGGCGAGGCCGATGTTCAGAGGCGCGGGAACGGAATGATCGCCGGCGTTCGGCGCATCGTGGCAGGTGGTGCAGCTACCATTGACGACCGACGGGTTGCCGAAAGCCGCCTCGTCGTTGATGCCGTTCACGTTGCTGATACGGATCAATTTTGTATTGAACAGATCTTCGCCGCGCGCGATGGCGGCGCGCTCGGCGTTCTCGCCGCCGCCGGTGAGGCCGTGCCATGCGTCATAAATCGTGAAAACGTCCGGATTGAACGGTGCGCCCGTATGGCTGTCGCCGAACAGGTCGTTGATGCCGATGTAAAAAAGCTGGTGCGAGAGGTTCTCGGGTCCACCGAGGGCGCCTTTGACGGTCAGACGGCCGGCGTTGTTGTCGAGGATCTGCGCGGTGAACAGCGCCGTCTCGAAGACGACGATGCTTTCGCGCTGCGCATCGGTCAGCGGATTTCCCTGGGCGTGGCCCTGCGTCGCGCCGTTCGACTGGTCGCTCAGATCGAAATGGATGGTTTGGCTGGGAAAGGTCTCGCGGCCATCCCACATGACCGTGCTTAGCAGCGTGAGATTGGTCGAAGGCAGCGGACGGCGAAACAGCGACAGCTCGGCTGCGCTCGCGAAGCCGTAAGGATCGTCGACGGCGGCGAGCTCGAATTCACCGCCGATCGGAATGCCGATGCCGACGCGAATGAGACCCCTGGTGAGCAGCATGCTGTAGGCGGCGCGGCGGGCTTCCAGCGTGGATACATCAGCGTTGGGCGAATTCGATCCGTCATTGGTGCGAAAGATCGGGTCGGTTCCCTGGGTCCGGTCGAAGCGCTTCTGCACGTCCGCAGGCGTGACCGTCCAGCCGTCCTCCGGCACGTGACACGTGGAGCATCGACGGCCGTTGGTGCCGAGGTTCTGAAAAAACTCGTTGCTTAAATCGAGCGCGCCGCTCGTGCTGAAGGTCGCGTGAGCGCCGGAAGGGTTTCTGAGCGGCAGGTTGTTCGGCACGAGGGGGGATTCAGGCGCCGCGCTCTCTGGCCATGCGAGCAGCATCGCCGCAAGGATCAAAGCGGCCGCCGGGAAGGATTTAAGAATCGCCTTTCGGGAGGGTTGATGGTTGCGCTTCATTGCGTTGCCCCCCATGCGCTGCTGTCAACCCTGCCGGACCGCGTCCGCTACCCGCCAGCAGGAAGCGATGTAGCATGCAGAATTAATAACAGTCAATCGGGTTTTTACCCGAATGCTATCAATAGCAATGGATTGAAAAGAACGACATTTTGGCAATCGGCGATCGTTACGACGATGGGTCGATCACCCCACGGAATATTTTTCTCCCCCGCTACGATTCTTCCCGGCGGAGGGCGAAATCTTGTGGCGAGTGAGAAACGGCCAGATAAAAACCCCCGCGTCGAGGCGTCTTTTTTTGCCGCTGTTGGCACAGACATTGCGCATAGAAACGCAGAGGCGTGAACAACGTCGAAATTTCTACAGGAGGTGCGTTCTATGAAATATACCTATAAAACATTCGCGTTGGGAGGCATTTTGGCTGGATCGTTGATCGCGGCGCCGGCGGCGTTCGCCCACGGCGACAGATATTCCAGTAACACGTCGCAATCTTATGCGTGGATCGATGATACCTACTCGTCTTCGAGCGACAGGTTCTCGTCCAGCGACGAGAATTCGTTCCAGTCCAACTACGAGACCTCTCAGATGTCGAACGATTCGGAGCCCGATCAGAACGTCCTGAGCCGGCTTGAACGCGATCGGGACAAACTGGCGCGGGACTTGAGCTCGGGCGCCAGCGACGATCAGATCGCCCAGGATCAGCGGGCGATCGAGATGGACGAGCAGGGAATGCACGAGACCGTCGCTTTTACCGGCGACGGGACCGTCGTCGTAATCCCGGGCAGCTAACCTGACGGGAGAAAGAGGGAGCGGTTGGAGTAGAGTCCGGCCGCCGGCGTCAAGCCGGCGGCCGGATTTTTTTATGCGGCCGACTGCGGCTGCGATTTCGATTTGCGCGCGCCCGTCACTTCCCGATAGAGCCCCAGATACTCCTTCGCCGAGCGTCCCCACGAGAAATCCGCCGCCATGCCGTTCGCGACGACCTGCGCCCATGCTTTCTTGTTGATGTAGACGGCGATCGCGCGCTTGATCGCGGAGAGAAGAGCCTCGCCCGAATAATGCGCGAACTTGAAGCCGTTGCCTTTGCCGGAGAGCGGGTCGAAATCCTCGATCGTGTCGTCGAGGCCGCCGGTCGCGCGCACGACGGGGACCGTGCCGTACTTGAGGCTGTAGATCTGGTTCAAGCCGCAGGGCTCGTAGCGCGACGGCATCAGGAACATGTCGGCGCCCGCCTCGATCTGGTGCGCGAGCGCGTTGTCGAAGCCGATCTTCACGCCGATCTTTTCCGGATGCACCGCCGGCAGCTTCGAGAGCAGATCCTGATAGTGCTGGTCGCCGGCGCCGAGGATCACGATCTGAAGATCCATGCTGAGGAGGTCGTCGATGATCTCCAGCAGCAGGTCAAGCCCTTTTTGATCCGCCAGGCGCGACACGATGCCCAGCAGCGGCGCGGAGGATTTCCGCGGCAGGCCGTAGATCCGCTCGAGATCGCTCTTGCACTCCGCCTTGCCGGCGAGATTCGCGGCGCTGTAATTTTTCTTGATGTGCGGATCGGTCGCGGGATTCCATTCGCGATAATCGACGCCATTTAAGATGCCGTGGAGATCGCGCTTGCGGTCGGCGAGCACGCCTTCGAGGCCCGAGCCGTATTCCGGCGTGAGGATTTCCTGGGCATACTTGCGGCTCACCGTCGTGAGCGCGTCGGCGAAGAGAATGCCGCCTTTTAAAAAATTGATGCGGCCGTAGAATTCCAGATATTTGGGATGGAAGTAGGTCGCGTCGATACCCAAGAGGGGCCATTCGGAATAGGGAAAAACGCCCTGGTGCGCGAGGTTATGTATCGTCTGGATCGTTTTGGGCCGCGCCTTGCGCCTCCCGAGCGTGTTCAGCACCGGGACGGGCGCGGCCTGCCAGTCGTGGCAGTGGATCACGTCCCAGGGTCCAGTCGCCGCGGCGAGCTCCAGCACCGCCTTGGAGAAAAACGCGAAGCGCTCGGCATTGTCGGGGTAATCGCCTTGCGGCGTGCCGTAGAATTCCGGCCGGCGAAAATATTTATCGTTGCGGATGAGATAAACCGGCGCCGGGCCTTCAACCGCGGCCTTGAAAATCTTTCCCGCGGCCTTCCGGCCGGCGAGCTCCACGGCGACCTCGATGTCGGTCTCTTCGGCCGGGAATTTCTCCATGACTCTCTGATACGCCGGCAGCGCGACGGCGCACTCGACGCCGAGCTCGGGAAGCGCGCTGGAAAGCGCGCCGACGACGTCGCCGAGTCCGCCGGTCTTGGCGAGCGGAACGCACTCGGAAGCGACCATGAGGATTTTCATCGGCTTTTTGACTTTCTATTCCGCGCTGACTGCTGAAAGCTGATCGGCGACAGCTGACTTACAGCGCGATTTCCCGCAGGAGCTGCGCCGCCATCTCCGGCGGCATCGGATTGATGTAAAAGCCGGTGCCCCACTCGAAGCCCGCGACCTGCGTAAGCTTGGGCATGACTTCCATGTGCCAGTGATAGTGGCCGTTTTCGACCTCCTGAAACGGCATCGAATGGACGATGTAATTGAAGGGCGGGTCGTTGAGCGTGCGATTCAGGCGAATGACCGCTTCGCGCAGGATGCGCGAGAGCGCGACGTATTCGAGCTTGGTCGCGTGCTCGAAATACGAGGAATGCTTCTTCGGCAGGATCCAGGTCTCGAACGGAAAACGCGGCGCGAACGGGCAGATGAGGACGAAGCTCTCGTTCTCGCTGACCACGCGGACGCGATCCTCGATCTCCTGACGCACGATGTCGCAGTAGATGCAGCGCTCCTTGTATTTATAGTATTCCTGCGCGCCCATGAGCTCGTCGCTCACCGTGCGCGGCACGATCGGCAGGGCGATCAGCTGCGAGTGCGTGTGCTCCATCGTCGCGCCCGCCTCGGCCCCCTGGTTCTTGAAGATGAGCACGTAGCGGAAACGCTTGTCCTCGCGGAGATCGAGAATGCGGTCGCGATAGGCCCAGAGCAGCTCCTCGTACTGCGTTTCCTTGAGCGCGCCGACGTTGGTCTCGTGCTTCGGCGTCTCGATGATCACCTCATGCGCTCCGATGCCGTTCATCAAGTCGTAGACCCCCTCGCCGCGGCGGTCGAGATTGCCCTCGATCATCAGCGCGGGAAACTTGTTCGGCACGACGCGGAGCGTCCAGCCGGGACCGTCGCGCTGCGAGCCACCAGGTCGATATGCGGCGATCTCCGGCGGCGTAAGCGTCTCGTTTCCCTCGCAAAAGGGGCACGGCCCCGGCCGCGGCGGCGGCTTGGGGCGTTCGGTCTGCGCCGGCCGCTTGGCGCGCTCGGTGGAAATGATCACCCACCGGCCAATCACCGGGTCTTTTCTCAGTTCAGGCATAGCGCTAGTGATGGATTATTCCATTTTATCGCGGCCTTGTCCATTCGACGGTTTTCCTGAGCCATACGGGCTATTAGCTCATACGGCCGCGATAAACCGTATGGTCCGCGGCGCGCCGGATCGCCTCCAGCCGGTGCGCCAGGTCGAAGACCGGATGGCGGCTCAGCGTGTGATAATAGACCACGATGATATCTCGGGGTTTCTCCTCGATCGACCGTTCGATATTACGGCTGACGGTTTCCAGCGTCCTGCCTTTGAACGGATTAAAGAAAAACAAAACCGAAGGGCCCTCTGGGATCGCGAACGCCGCCGCGTTCATGCAGAGGAGCTTGATATTGCCGCAGGCTTTTCTGCCGCCATAGGCGACGAGGTTGCGCTCGGCGATCGAGTGAAGCGCCGGGGAGAACTCGACGCCGATGATCTCTTTGAACGAAAACTCCGCCGCGTAAAGCACTACCGCGCCTTTGCCGGAGCCCATATCGATGAAGGTATTGCGCGCATAATCGAGACCAAGGCTCGTGATGATTCGGCGAAACGGCGCGCGCGGGGTCGGCTCATAGGCGCCGGTCTCGTCCGCGCGGGCCTCGGGCGTGCCGAGATCTTCCGGCTCGATGAATCCCGTCGTCTCGACGCCGAACTGGCGGTCGAAGCGGTGCTGCGGATCGAAATAGAGGCGCAGCGGGCGGGTCGCCTCGACGAGCGACCCGGGAACGAATCGTTTGAGCACACTTTTGTAGCCCATACCGCGCTCGTCAAGTTAAACATCAAAGGCGGCCTCGGCCAAGGCCTAGAGACTTTCTGGCATCGCTCCACGGATCGTGCGATGTTTGGGCGGTCATGAGCTACGACGCAGTCATCGTCGGCGCCGGCCCCAACGGCCTCGCCGCGGCGATCGCGCTCGCCGAGGCCGGCCGCTATGTAGTCGTCTTCGAGGCCGACGCCGAATGGGGCGGCGGCGCGCGCTCCGCCGAGCTCACGCTCCCCGGCTTCGTCCACGATCTCTGCTCGGCGGTCCACCCGCTCGCCTTCGCGTCGCCGTTTTTCCGCCAGCTGCCGCTTGCCGAGTATGGACTCGAATGGATCCAGCCGCCGGCGCCGGTGGCGCACCCACTCGATGACGGCCCCGCGGTCGTGCTCGAGCGCTCCATCGCGGCGACCGCCGCCGGCCTCGGCGCCGACGGCGCGGCGTACCGCAGGCTCTTCGAGCCGATTACGCGCAATTGGGAGCGGCTCCTGACAGACTTTTTGGCGCCGCCGCGGTTTCCCCAACACCCCCTCGCCGTGGCCGGCTTCGGCGCTCGCGGGCTGCGCTCCGCCCGTGCCCTGGCGGAAAAACATTTCCGCGGCGCCCGGGCGCGCGCGCTTTTCGCCGGCCTCGCGGCGCACGCTATGCTGCCGCTGGAATATGCCTTGACCGCCGGCTTCGGCCTGGTGTTGGGCGCGGCGGGCCATGCGGTCGGCTGGCCGGTGCCGCGCGGCGGCGCGCAGAAAATCGCGGATGCGCTCGCCGCCCACCTCCGCGCGCGCGGCGGCGAGATCGTCACCGGCAGGCGCATTGAGTCGCTCGACGAGCTGCCGGAATCCCGCGCCGTTCTTTTGGACGTGACGCCGCAGCAATTGCTGAAAATCGCCGGCACGACCCTGCCCGAGTATTTTCGCTCGCGGCTCGCCCGCTACCGCTATGGCATGGGCGCCTTCAAGGTCGATTGGGCGCTCGATGGGCCGATCCCGTGGAAGAGCGAGGCGTGCGGGATCGCCGGCACGGTTCACCTCGGCGGCACGCTCGAGGAGATCGCCGAGTCCGAGCGCGCCGCCTGGGAGGGAAAATCGTGCGCGCGGCCGTTCGTGCTCCTCGCGCAGCCTTCGCTGTTCGATCCGACGCGCGCACCGGCGGGAAAGCACACGGTCTGGACTTACTGCCATGTGGCGCACGCGTCGACCGAAGACATGACGGAAAAGATCGCCGCGCAAATCGAGCGCTTCGCGCCGGGCTTCGGCGCGCGCGTGCTCGCGCGCCGCGCCCATTCACCCGCCGATTTGGAGCGCCGCAACGCCAACCTCGTCGGCGGCGACATCAACGGCGGCGCCGCCACACTCGGGCAATTCTTCATCCGCCCGACGGTGTGGCTCTATGGGACGCCCGTCAAGGGACTGTATCTCTGCTCGGCCTCGACGCCGCCGGGCGGCGGCGTCCACGGCATGTGCGGCTATTTCGCGGCGAAAAAAGCGCTGAAGGAATGTTTCTAGCTTCGAGTTCCGAAGAAATTAAAAACTGAGAGACTATTTTATTTCTCCGGAAATCCGGTCTTGAGCGCTTCCGCGCAGTCGCGGTAGACGGCAACCGCGCCGGCCTTCTTCAATTCCTCGCGGCTGTAAGCGCCGCCGGTCAACACCGCGGCGGTTTTGATCCCGATGCGCTCGGCCGCCTCGATGTCCCAGATCGTGTCGCCGAGCGCGAGGACCTCCGCGG
>Ga0075423_10001105_pt1 | contig 23247 bp, 25 predicted proteins | sample SoiMethybrSBSTD2_FD_80114 | JGI IMG/M metagenome (GOLD analysis project Ga0075423, IMG submission 80114) | Bulk soil microbial communities from a Populus tree surrounding site in Tennessee, USA - Soil MetaG P. TD hybrid SBSTD2 | ecosystem: Environmental > Terrestrial > Soil > Tree plantation... | reverse complement strand
CGGATCCTGGCGCCGGACATCACGGTGAACGCGGTGGCGCCGGGTGCCGTCCTGCCTCCCGACGACTGGCCGGCCGCTGCGCGTGATCGACTGGCCGCCACCACCCCGCTGCGCCGTCTCGGATCTCCCGAGGACGTGGTTCGCGCCGTCGTCTTTCTGTTGGAGAACGACTACCTCACGGGCGTCGTGTTGCCGGTCGACGGCGGCCGGCTGGTACGGTGACGGAGCTGCGTGACGTCGTCGTCGTGGGTGGCGGCTGTTACGGAACCTTCTACGCCACGCAGCTCGCCAAAGCGAAACAACGCGGCAAGGCGACCTACCGCACGGTCATGATCGTGGACCGCGACGAGCGTTGCCGGGCGCGCCGCGAGCTGCCGGACGCTCCCGATCGGCTGTTCGTCACGAGCGAATGGGATACGTTCTTCGACCGGTTCTTCACCACGGACCGGTCGTTGGGCGACCACGGGCGCGACTACATCGTTCCGTCGCCCCACATGCCGCACCTCATGTTCGAGTGGCTGGTGAGACGCGTGCGAGCTCAGATCCCCGGCCGGCGGTTCGACGTGGTTGAGGTCCCGGGCACCCTGATGCTGCCCTACGATCGAACCGGACCAGACCGGACGCGCTACGTATCCTTCGCCGACTGGATCTGTCCCACGCATTGCATCGAACCGGCGATCTGCCCGGCCATCGGGCAGCCGCGCACGTGGGAGATGTCGGACGCGCTGTCGGATCTCGCCGGGCGGCTGCGCGCCGAAGGGCAGCCGGTCCGGGGGCAGGCGCTGTTCAAGTGTCAGCATCACGTATATGGGGTAGGGACGTTCGCGGTCGACTCGGTATTGGAGGGCGAGCGGGTCGTCACCGAGGCGGCGCGGTCGACGGAGGAAGCCCTCGTGCTGGTCGGCACGGTGAGCTCGTGTCACGGCGCGGTCAATCTGTTGCGAGTGCGCCCCTGAGGGGCGAAGAGCGCCGGCGCCACCTGGAGCTCGCCCGGGAGCTGTTCAACACCGGCGAATTCTGGCTCGCGCACGAAGCCTTGGAAACCGTCTGGCGTTCTATTATTGAGGGAGCAGAACGGCAAGTGTGGCAGGGGTTGATCCAGGCCGCGGCCGCGCTGCTCCATCGGGAGCGCGGCAATCGGCACGGGGTCGTGGCCGTCGGGGCGGCCGCGCTCGCCAAGCTGGCCGGGCCGCAGCACCCGGCGGTCGAGTTTGAGACGGTGCAGTTCCGCGCCCAATTGGCGCGGGCCCTGGCGGGGGAGGGGGATCCCCCGCATCTGGAATGGCTCGGCGATGCCTGAGAACGGCGCAGATACCTATGATGTGGTCATCGTAGGCGGCGGCCCCGCCGGGCTGTGCGCCGCGATGTACGCCGGTCGCGGCATGCTCAAGGCGCTCACCATCGAGCGCGGGGCGCCGGGGGGCGAGCTGCTCAACACGGACCTGATCGAGGACTACATCGGGTTCGAAAGCGTGAAGGGGTGGGAGTTGGCCCAGAAATTCGCGGACCACGCCAAGAAATTCGGGGCCCAGCTCGTCACCGATACCGTAATGAGCGTTCGCAAGGGCGACGACGGATGGTTCGAGGTCCGCACGGCCCGCGATCGCCGGTATCGAGCACCGGCCGTGATCATCACGGCCGGCGGGACTCCGGTGAAACTCGGCGTTCCAGGAGAGAAGGAATACGCCGGCAAGGGCGTATCGTACTGCGCCGTGTGTGACGGCGCCTTTTTCAAGGGCGAGGTGCTCGCGGTGGTGGGCGGCGGCGACGCGGCGGTCGAGGAGGCCGATTATCTCACCCGATACGCGTCCAAGGTCTACATCGTCCATCGCCGCGACACGCTGCGCGCTTCCAGGATCCTTCAGGAACGGGCGTTCGCCAATCCCAAAATCGAAATGGTGTGGAACAAGAAGGTGACCGAGATCGTCGGCAACGGCAAAGGAACCGACCACCTGGCGCTCGAGGATACCGTGACGGGGGCCAGGAGCGAGCTCACCGTCGGAGGGGTCTTCATCTTCGTCGGCTTCAAGCCCAACTCGGGGCTGGTCGAAGGACACGTCCGGCACGACGAGGCGGGGTACTTCATCACCGACGATCGCATGATGACTTCGATCCCGGGGTTGTTTGCCGCGGGCGACGTGCGCAGCCAGCTCACACGACAAATCACTACGGCTGTGGGTGATGCGACCACGGCGGCGATCGCGGTGGAGAAGTACCTCGCGGCGTTGCGCGAGCAGGAGAAGACCGTGCCGACGGCGGCGTCATGAAGGTCGTCACCATCCCCAACGGTGCATTCCTCGAGAACTGCTACCTCGTGATCGACGAAGTCGCGCGCCAATGCGCCATCGTGGATCCTGGGGAGGAGGCCGGGCTCATTCTGCACAAGCTGGAGCAGGAGGCGGTGCAACCGGTGGCGATCTTGCTCACGCACGCGCATATCGACCATGTGCTCGGCGTCCCGCGGGTGCGCGAGGCAACCGGGGCGCCGGTGTTCCTGCATCCGGACGATCGCCTCCTGTATGACCGCGTTCCGCAGCAGGCCATGGCCTTCGGGCTCAAGGCCCAGGAGGCCCTGCCGCCTCCCGACCGCTCGTTCGCCCACGGCGATCGCATGCGGGTGGGCGGGCTCACATTCAACGTGCGCCAGACGCCGGGGCATTCGCCCGGCAGTGTCTCGCTGGTGGGTGAGGGGGTGGTATTCGCCGGGGACGTGCTGTTTCAGGGTTCGATCGGCCGTACCGACTTGCCGGGCGGCGATTTCGATCGGCTGATCCGCAGCATCGAGCGGGAGTTGCTGGTTCTGCCCGATTCCACCATCGTGTACAGCGGGCATGGACCGCACACCACCATCGGCGCCGAGCGCCGCGCCAATCCCTTCCTCACGGGCACCTTCCCGGTCCCGTCCTGACGGCCGCTCCCCGGCCGTTTGCCTGCGCTGCGGTGCCTCGGTGCATCCCAGGCCATGGGGATGCAAGAATCCCTGCGGCAATTGCGGCTTCATGTACCCATTGGGCGACTGCTCGGATTGAGCCCGTTCGCCCATCTCCTGGCCCTCGGTGCGCTGGCCGTGGACGTCCTGGTGCGCGCCTGGCGCATCCAGCTGGCCGCCTGGACGGCCGGTGGCGGCCTGCGCTTCTGGCCGGCCGTGCGGCTCAATCTCTACGGCGAAGCCGCTTCGCAGCTGACGCCGAACCGGCTCGGCGGGGAAGCGGCGCGCTTCGCCGGGCTCACCGAGGCGGGGTTACGCCCCGTGACGGCGCTGGTGGCCGTCGGCGTCGAGGTCGCGGCAGAGTGGCCGGTGTTTCTGATTCTCGTGGGCGTGTTGATCGTGCACTACGTCCCGGATTGGCAGCACGCCGCGCAGCACTGGTTGCGCCGCCACGTGGCGACCGACCTGGTGCTGATCGAGGTCGGCACGCTGGCGGTCCTGCTCGTCGTCTATCTGATCCAGCGCCTCGCGAAGCCGGGAGCGATCCGTCACCGCGTCCGGCGTCAGTGGCGTGTGGCGCTGGCGCACGTACGCCGGGCGCCGCTGTGGGTGCAGGTCGTGAACGCCGTCTTGACGGCCGTGAGTCTCGTGTCCCGCGCGCTGATCCTTCCCGCGCTGGCCTGGGACATCCCGCATGCGCCACCCTTCGGGCAAATGCTGTTCGGCGCCCTGGCCCTGCTCGCCTCACCTCTGCTTGTCCCGTTGCCGTCGGGTGGAGGAGGGATCGAGGTGGCCTTCCTGTCCGGGTTCGCGGGAGACTTCGGCGCGCATGGTGTGCGCATACTCCTCTGGTGGCGTTTCTATTCGGTGATCCTGCTGACCATCGTCGGCGTGTACCTGATGGTGCACTCGCTCGGCGGCCGGGCGGCGAAACAGCTCATGACGATCGGCTGGGGTCGTCGCAAGCGGAAGGACGTCCCATAACTCGCCTTTCGACGCGGCGGGGAATACAATGGAAGCGGATGCCCGCATGGGTGATTCGTGGCTCGAAACCGACGGCAGTCTGGCGGAGCGGACCGAAACGATGAGCGCCACGCGCGTGGAACGTGATCCTTTGGGTGAGCTGCCCGTTCCGTCGGAGGCGCTGTATGGCGTCCAGACGGAGCGCGCGCGCCGCAATTTCCCCATTTCCGGCCTGCGGCCGACCGCGGCGTTCGTGGACGCGGTCGTGTGGATCAAGAAGGCGGCCGCCCTCACCCACAAGGAAACCGGCCGGCTGGACGCGAGCCGCGCCGATGCGATCGTCCGCGCCGCCGACGAGATCCTGTCCGGACTCCACCGGGATCAGTTCGTGGTCGATCCCTACCAGGCCGGCGCCGGCACCTCGCACAACATGAATGCGAACGAGGTCCTGGCGAACCGCGCCAACGAGCTGCTGGGCGGCAAGCGGGGCGAGTATCAACCGGTTCATCCCAACGATCACGTCAACATGGCCCAGTCCACCAACGACGTGATCCCGACCGCCATTCGCCTCGGGGCCCTGAGCCTCGTCCCCGCGCTGCTGGCGGCGCTCGATCGGCTCGCCGGCGCGTTCGCCGCCAAGGGGAAAGCGTTCGACGACGTTCTCAAGTCGGGTCGCACGCACCTTCAGGATGCCACACCGATCCGCCTCGGCCAGGAGTTCATGGCCTACGCCCATACCATCCACCGCAACCGGGATCGCCTCGCCCGCGCCGCCGACGATTTGCGGGATCTCGGTATCGGCGGGACCGCGGTGGGAACGGGACTGAACGCGGAGCCGGCGTATCCGGGATTGATGGTGAAACAGCTGCAGGCGATCACGAAACTGGAGCTGCGGGAAGGGAAAGATCGAGTTCAGCTGATGCAGTCCATGGGGGACGCCGCGGCCTTCTCCGGAGCGCTGCGCACCTACGCCGTGGATCTGGGCAAGATCGCCAGCGACCTGCGCCTGCTCGTCTCCGGCCCGCGCACCGGTCTGGCGGAGATCCGGATGCCGGCGGTGCAGCCGGGCTCCAGCATCATGCCGGGCAAGGTGAATCCGTCGATCGCCGAGATGGTGAACATGGTCTGTTTCCAGGCGATGGGAAACGACGTTACCATCGCCACAGCCGCGGAGGCGGGGCAGCTCGAGCTGAACGTGATGATGCCCGTGATCGCGCACAACCTGTTCTTCACCCTCGGTCTGCTCACCACTGCCAGTACGGTGTTCGCCGAGCGCTGCGTGGACGGCATTGAAGCGGATCGCGCCATGGCCGCTCACTGGTTGGACCGCTCCCCGGCGCTCGTCACGGCGCTGGCGCCGAAGATCGGGTACGCCGAGGCGGCTAAGCTCGCCAAGGAGGCGGTGGAAAAGAATCTTTCGGTGCGTGAGCTGTTGATGCAGAAGGGCATTCTCAAGGGAAAAGAGCTGGACGAGGTTCTGGATGTGCGCGCCATGACGGAAATCGGTGTGCGTGGGATCGGTGGTGGCGGATGAACGACATGACCCGAACGGAGGCCAAGGCATGAACTGGTGGCTCGCGGGACTGATCGCCGGAGTGGTGGTGTGGTTCGTCGACTATGTCATGTGGGGCAAGGTGTTCGTGAAGGGGATGGAGAACCAGGTAACACCGCTTCCCGCCGGACAGGCGATGAACATGGGACCGATGTTGCTGAAGTCGCTGGCGCTGTCGGTGGTCTTCGGGTTGCTGTTCACGTTCGTCTACGCGCGCTTCTCGCCGAGTCTCTGGGTGATGGGCGGCGGTCCGCTCGCGGGAATGGAGTTCGCGACGGTCCTGTGGCTGCCGACCATCGCGCTGTCGACGCTCGGCACCAGCGTGTGGTACGACAAGGCGCGTCCACTCATGAACGCGACCGCCTGGTCGTGGTTCGTGCGCATGAACGTGGCGGGTCTCCTGGTCGGCATCCTGATGCACTAGCCCAACACCCGTCGTCACGAGAGCCGGGTGACCGCGATCACGCGCACCCGGCTTTCGCATTTTCTGTGAGGTGCATCGCTGACCCGGACGTCGTCCGCTGGGTATTAGAGGCGCATGAAACTTCTCCGTGTCACCCTGCTCGTTGTTCTGGCTGCGACCCAGCCACTGCTCGCCCAGCGGCGCATCCGGATCGGACCGCTGCTCTCTTCCATCTCCGTCGAGAACGGGACCGGCGCCGCCCGCGATTACACCGGGTACGGCGGGACCGTGGCGCTGCTGACCGGTGACTACGATGAAACCGGTCTCGTCGTCAGCCGCTTCAACGATCTCTCCGACAACTCGTGCGTGCGGCGGCTGACGTTCATCGGACTCAACTCGAACTACTACCCGATCGGCCCGAAAGGCTTCGCGCCGTTTGCGTCGACCGAGCTGGGACTGGCGCGGGTGAGTGAGTCGCAGGTCCCGTTGCTGTTCACCTGCACCGGAACGACGCCGATCGAGACCACCAGTCAGATCGGGTTCGCGTTCGGCCTTGGCGTGCGCGCCGGTCTGGGCCGCGACATTGTCGCGAGCATCGAGGGACGCTTCCTGCAGGTGCCGAACAGCTTCATCCAGGGACTCGAGGCGCGGGCCAACGTGTCCGCCGCCCTGGGAAGTGTGCGGCAGACCGAGCTGCTGGGCGGAACGGTGGGCCCCGTCGTGGGCGTCTGGATTCCGCTCTCCGGAACGCTGCGGGGCAGGGGCCCGCTCGCGGGCGTCCGCTTCCGTCGTGACACCAAGAAAGCCGGAGCGGTTGGGTTGCAAATCGACTACGCCCCGCTGCAGGTAACCGGGACCTGCACCAATCCCGGATGCCGGCCGTTCGCGATTCTGTTCGCACCGGGGTACGAGCCGAGCCTGCGGCCATCCTGGGGTCGGTTCTACGGAACGATCGGGGCGCTCATCGCGGGGTTCCCTTCGGAGGGCCCCGACCGCGGAACGGCGCAAGGACTGCATGGCGGGCTCGGCGCGGATGTGTTCAGCGGCCGCGTCATGTGGAATCTCGCCGCCCGCGTCGTGTGGTTGCAGCGGAGCTCGGGCGACAACGTCTTCGCGGTTCAGCTTGGCGCCAGTCTCAGCCCCAAACTCGCCCATCCGGAGTCGGGCGCCGCACCCGGCCATTGAGCCGCGGCCGCGTTCTTTCCATATTCCGAAACCCCGATGACGACCTCCGCTGCAATTCAGTCGCCACCCTTCTCGCACGAGGAGCTGGTCCGCTATTCGCGGCACCTCGTGTTGCCGCAGGTTGGCATGGAAGGGCAGGAGAAGCTCAAGCGGGCGCGCGTCCTGTTGATCGGTGCCGGCGGGCTCGGCTCCCCCGCGGCACTGTATCTGGCCGCCGCCGGGGTGGGGACGGTCGGTCTGGTCGACTTCGATGCCGTGGACCGCTCAAACCTACAAAGGCAGGTACTGCACGGCACCGCGGCGATCGGCGTGTCCAAGCTCGAATCGGCCCGGGTGCGGCTGCGAGATCTCAATCCGAACGTGATGGTCGAGCTCGTCGAGACGCATCTCACATCCGCCAATGCGTTCGATGTGCTGCGCGGCTGGGACATCGTGCTCGATGGCAGCGACAACTTCCCCACGCGCTACCTCGTCAACGATGCCTGTGTCATGCTGGGAATTCCCAATGTGTACGGCGCGGTGCTCCGGTTCGACGGGCAAGTCTCGGTGTTCGACGCCAAGCGGGGGCCCTGCTATCGCTGTCTCTATCGAGAGCCGCCTCCGCCCGAGCTCGTGCCGTCCTGTGCGGAAGGCGGTGTGCTCGGCGTGGTGCCCGGGATCGTCGGCAGTCTGCAGGCCCTGGAGGCGATCAAACTGATCGTCGGTGTCGGGACCTCCATGGTGGGCCGTCTGCTGCTGTTCGACGGCCTCAAACTCCAGTTCCGCGAGATCGCGCTGAGCAAGGATCCGGATTGCGCGCTGTGCGGCCCACATCCCACCATCCGGCGGCTGATCGACTACGAGGCCTTTTGCGGGACGGGGGACGGGGGACGAGGGACGAGCGGGCAAGGGGAGATCAGCGCTGGTGAGCTGCGCGACGAGCGAGCCAGCAATCCCAACGTGCTTCTCCTCGATGTGCGTGAACCGTTCGAATGGGAGATCGCGCACATCGACGCTGCGCGACTGATCCCGTTGGGCGAGCTGCCGGCGCGGCTGCGCGAGCTCGACGGCCATATGGATATCGTGACCATGTGTCACCACGGCACGCGCTCGCGGCGCGCCGCGGAGCTGCTGCGTGCCGCGGGGTTCTCGAAGGTGCGCAATCTGTCGGGCGGGATCGATGCCTGGTCTCGTGACGTCGAAACCACAATTCCCAGGTACTAGCTCCCTGCTGAGCGCTGACAGCTGATGGCTGATAGCCGATAGCTGATAGCTGATAGCTCTCAGTGCCGAAGGGGGGACTCGAACCCCCACGGGCTTGCGCCCACTGGCTCCTGAAGCCAGCGCGTCTACCAGTTCCACCACTTCGGCGGGATTGGAACGGCGAAGTATAGACGGCGGTATAACCTCAAGTCAATGTTCGGCTTGACCCATCACAACACGGTTTCTATCTTGCGCTGGCGACTTGAACAAAACTTCCATCGCGCGCAATCCGCGGGCGCGCCATGACTACCACCTCCTGGAAACGTGGGAGGCGGGGCTGGTGCTCACCGGCACCGAAGTGAAGTCGCTGCGTGACGGGAAGGCGAGTCTTGGTGAAGCGTATGCGCATGTCCAGCGCGGCGAAGTCTGGCTCGAAGGGCTGACGATCTCTCCGTACATCCACGGCAGCTACAACAACCCGCCGCCCTCTCGTTCGCGCAAGCTGTTGCTGCATAAGCGCGAGATCCGAAAGCTCATCGGCGCCACGACGCAGCAAGGGCTCACCCTCATTCCCCTGGAGCTGTACTTCAAGGACGGCCTCGCGAAGGTCGCGATCGCGCTCGCCAAGGCCAAGAAGCTCCACGACAAACGCGAAGACCTGAAGCGCCGCACGGCCGAACGGGAGCTGGCACGCGATTTCCGGGGCCGCCGGTGATCGGGGTCCTGCTGCTGTTACTGGCCAAGCCGCCCGAAACCGTCCGCATCGCCACGCCGCGCGGTCAGACCAGCATTCCCGTCATCCGGGAGCGGGGCGCGTCGATCGCCGCGCCGGTCGTCGCCGGGCCGCTCGACCTGGCCGTGGTGATCGAAGGAGCGCGGGCCGTCGTGGTGCTGGACGGCGTCGGGTTCGTGTTCGCGCTGGACTCACCGTTCGCTCGCATCGGCACGCGAATGTGCCAGCTCGTGGACGAGGCGTATGTCGCGCGCGACACGTTGTTCCTTCCGCTGGTCTGGCTCACCGATTGCATCCCCCGCATTTTCGGAGATCGATTTCGCTGGGACCCGGAGCTGTCCGTGCTCACCGAGACGCCGCGTCCCGGTGTCGCGCCGCAGGTCGCCGCGCGCATCGATTCGACCCCCGCGCCCGTGGCGATCCGGCTCCCCCCCACCGTCGACTCGGCCGCCTTGCCCGCCGACCCGCCACCGCCCGTGACGCGGACGGTCACCCGGTCGGCGGCGCCGAACCCGATCACGGGCTTGCGGCAACCCCACGTGGTGGCGATCGACCCGGGCCACGGCGGGCGCGATCCCGGGAACCCTGGCCGCTTCTTCCCAAGAGGCGTCACGGAGAAAGACGTCAACCTCGGCATCGGTCGCTTGCTGCGGACCGAGCTGGCCCGCCGGGGCATCGGCGTGATCCTCACCCGGACGACGGATACGCTCATCGATCTGCACGATCGCGCGGGCTACTGCCGCGATGACTGCGCGCTCTTCGTCAGCCTCCATGTCAACGCGATGCCGTCCGGACGGCGCGCCGCCGTCGCCGACGGCGTCGAGACCTACTTCCTGTCCGATGCCAAGACGGAGGATCAGCGTCGCGTGGCCCGCATGGAAAACGACGCGATCCGATTCCAGTCCGCCGACGCCCAGGCGGTCGAGGGCGATCTGGCGACGATCATGAAGGACCTGCAGCAGAACGAGTACCTGCGCGAATCGGCGCGACTCGCCGATCTGGTGCAGCAGCGTGTCGCCGGCATCCATCCGGGCACTGATCGCGGCGTACAGCAAGCCGGTTTCTATGTGTTGAACAGCGCCCGCCGCCCCGCCATTCTCGTCGAGACCGGGTTCGCCACCAACAAGAAGGATGGCGCTTTCCTGGCGTCGACTCAGGGCCAGCGCAAGATCGCCAACGCCATCGCCGACGGCATTGTAGGCTATTTCCTGGAGCTGGAGCACAAGCTGGCGATTGGAGGCGTACCGTGATGGCCCGTTGGGCGGTCACCGTGTGGCTCGCCACGGCGCCGCTCGCCGGGTGCGCCTACTACAACGGGATGTGGAGCGCGCAGCGCCTGGCGCACGATGCCCGGCGCATGGAGGCAAAGGGCCAGCAGGCGGAAGCGCGATCGACCTGGGGCCGCGCGGCGATCAAGGCAGAGTCGGTGCTGGTGCACCACGCGCACAGCCGCTGGGCCGATGACGCGCTCGTGTTGCAGGGCGAGGCGCTGGCGCGGAGTGGCAACTGCGCGGCCGCGATGGCGCCATTGTCCCGGGCCTTGTCGAACGTCGCGGACGACGCCCTGCACGAGCGGGCGGCGTTGGCGGTCGCCGAGTGCGCGTTGCGATCGAATGAAGCGGCCGCGGCGGAGCGGTTGCTCGTCCCGCTACTCACCTCGACGGACGGCGGCCGCCGGTCGGACGCGGAGTACCTGGCCGGCCGGGCGGCCCTCGACCGTGGCGATGCGGCGACGGCAGCCGATCGCTTCGCCCGCTCGGAGCGGCCGGAAGCGGCGACCGCCTGGATTCGTGCGCTCGCGGCGGCGGGGCAGGCGGACCGCGCCGTCGCGCTCATCGACAGTGTGGCCCGCCGCGATCGTGACGAATTCCGCTGGGCGGACGCCCTCGAAGACCTGGGGCGGCAGGCCGGGGCCGGCGCCGCGACCGACGGGGTCGACCGGCTCGTCGCTCGGGGCCGGCTGTCCGAAGGAGCGCGGGCTCGGCTCCTCATCGTGGACGGCGACCGCCTGCGCCGCGCCGGAGCGAGCGATCGCGCCGCGGCGCGCTACGCGCAGGTCGCCGCGCTGGTGCCCGATTCCGTGGAAGGCGGGCGCGCCCGGGTTCGCATAGTGATGGTGCGGGTGTCCCAGGCGCGCGGGCCGGTGGATCTCGATTCGGCGCTCGTGCAGTTGTCGCATGTGACGACGGGATTGGGGGGCTCGGCCCTCGCCGAAGCGCGGGAGCTGCAGCAGCACATCGCAGCCGCCAGGAGCGCCGATTCCTCGGAGATCGAAGACTTCCACGGCGCCGAGCTGGCCCGCGACACGCTGGCGGCGCCGGTCCTGGCCGCTGCGCTGTTCGTGCGCTTCGCCAATCGTCACCCCACGTCCTTGTTCGCTCCCAAGGCACTGATTGCGGCAGCAGCGTTGCGCTCCGAGTCACTCGATTCGATCCGCGGTCTGTTGCGCGCACGTTATCCGGACTCACCCTACACGCTGGTATTCACGGGTCAGGGAAGTCCCACATTTCAAGTCACGGAAGATTCGCTGGCGATCGCCCTCGGTCTCTCGCGGTCCGTTGCGCTGGCCCGCGGCGGTCTCTCGTTCCGGGTGGCAGCGCCGCGCACCGGACCACGCGGACCCGATCTCGATCCGCTGCTCGAGCGGGCCGGTACGGGGACGGTCCGCAGAGCGACACCGGCCGAGCGCCGGCCTCCCGGATCCCAGCGCCGGCCGGCGGATCGACCGGCCGACCGTCCGGACGACCGGCCTTGAGCGCCGTGCGCTTCCTGGGTACCGAGTTCCAAAACCCGGTCCTGCTCGCCGCTGGCACCGCGGGATTCGGGCGGGAAGTGGCCGGTGTGATCGAGCTCGAGGCGTTGGGCGGCATCGTCACAAAGGCGGTGACTCCAGAGGCTCGACGCGGCCATCCGGCACCCCGGGTCGCTGAATTCCCTGGCGGCATGTTGAACGCGGTCGGTCTCGCCAATCCGGGCCTCGAGGCGGTGGCGACGCATGAGCTGCCATGGCTGAGCCGCCTGCGGGGCGTCCGCGTCCTCGTCAACGTCGCGGGGGCGACTATCGAGGACTACGTCCGGGTGCTGGAACGCCTGGCCGACGCGGAAGGCGTGACCGCATTCGAGATCAACGCATCCTGTCCCAACACGTCGGCCGGTGGTCTCGAGTTCGGCTCGACGGCGGAGGGTCTGGCGGAGTTGGTCCGGCGAATCCGGCCATGCACCAGAAAGCCGCTGGTGATCAAGCTCTCTCCGATCCTCCCTGATCTGCCCGCCATGGCTCGTGTGGCGCAGCAGGAAGGCGCGGATGCCGTGAGTCTCGTCAACACGATTCCCGGAACCCTGGCCGGCCGGCTGGGCAACGGCTTCGGCGGCGTCAGCGGACCGGCCCTGCTGCCGATTGGGGTGGCGGCGACTCGACGGGTGCGCGAGCAGGTCGACCTGCCGGTCATCGGGGTCGGTGGAATTCGCACGGCCGAGGACGCGCGGGAATACCTGCGCGCCGGCGCCTCGCTTGTCGCCATCGGGACCGCCGCCCTCGCCGATCCACGCGTCGCCAACCGCATCGCCCGGGAGCTTGACCGTGACTGAGCTCATCGTTGCCTTCGATGTCGCAAGCGGCCGTGAGGCTTTGGCGCTGGCGGACCGGTTGCCGGGCCTCCGCTGGGCGAAGATCGGACCGACGCTGTTCACGCGGGAAGGGCCGGCGCTCGTGAAGGAGTTCACGCAGCGCGGCGTTCGAGTGTTTCTCGATCAGAAATGGCACGACATTCCCAGCGTAGTGGCGGAGGCGGTCGGCGCGGCGCGTGAGCTCGGCGTGTCGATGGCCACGGTGCACTGCCTGGGCGGGCGGGACATGCTTTCGGCGGCGGCACACGCCGCCGGTCGGGACCTGGCGCTCGTGGGCGTGACGCTGCTGACCTCGCATGGTCCGGCCGACGTGGAGCAGGTGCTCGGTCGAGGCGTCCCCGATATGGGCGCCGAGGCGACCCGGCTTGCCAGGCTCGCGGTCGGCGCGGGGTTGCGAGGGATCGTCACTTCCGGACGCGAGCTCGGGATGCTGCGGGAAGCGCTGGGCCGCGAGCCGTGGATTGTCGTCCCGGGAGTCCGGCCCGCGGGGGCGAGCGCCGACGATCAAACGCGAATCGTGACGCCGGCGGAGGCGATCCGGCTCGGGGCGACGCATCTGGTGGTGGGGCGTCCGATCGTGAAAGCATCGGAGCCTTCTGCCGCGTTCCGGCAGATGGTAGAGGCATTGTGAGGTCCGGGGCAGGCGTCCTGATCCTGTTGCTGGCCGTGTCGGGCGACCTCGCCGGCCAGGCGCGTCTGGACGATGCTGCCCAGCATGCCCGGCGGGCCTGGCTGGCGCACGATCCCGCGACGCTGCTGGAGGGGAGTCCCGGGGTCATCCTGCAGATCCCTGGCGCGGACCCGAGTGCGGCGATGGGACGTGGCCAGGCCGCCGAGCTGTTGTCGCGCTACCTGCTGACGGCCGCGGAGCTGGGGGTGGACATCGCAGTCGCCAGGGAGGTCGAGGAGGGCCGGGGGTATGTAGAGCTGGTTCGGCGCTACAAGATTTCCGGGACCGCGGAAGAGCGTCGGGAAACCGTGTTCATGGGGTTGCGTCGCGTGGGTGAACGGTGGGTCGTGGTGGAGCTTCGGGCCGGTCCTTAATCCCCGTATGTTGTCCCCTTGCGGGAACTTACGAGGCTGTCTACAATACGAGGCTCAATTGGACATTTTTCCCGGGGTGGGTCTCGAAGTGAAGGTTCGTTCCAGCGTCAAACCGATCTGTGAGCACTGCAAAGTGGTCCGGCGCCGCGGCGTACTGCGCGTGATCTGCAAGCGCAGTCCCAAGCACAAGCAGCGGCAGGGCTGAGCCATGGCCCGTATCGCTGGCATCGACCTGCCGCGCGACAAGAAAGTCGAATACGCGCTGCCGTACATCTTCGGGATTGGCCGCAACAACTCGAAGCGCATCCTCGCGGAGACGGGCGTGAGCCCCGACACGCGGGTGCGCGATCTGCGCGACGCGGAAGTGGCGCGGCTGCGTCAGGTGATCGAGCGGGACTACAAGGTCGAGGGCGCGCTGCGCACCGAGACCGCGATGAATATCAAACGGCTGATGGACATCGGGACGTATCGCGGCGGGCGCCACCGCAAGGGATTGCCGGTGCGCGGCCAGCGGACGCACACGAACGCGCGCACCAAGAAGGGGCCGCGGCGGGCCATCGCAGGCAAGAAGAAACCGACCCTGAAAAAGTAAACGGCGGGAATGGCACAAGCGAAAGCAGCCGGCGCGAAGCGCGCCAAGAAGGTCGTGGAAGCCGAGGGCGTCGTGCATATCACCGCGACGTTCAACAACACCCTCATCACGATCACCGACATGCAGGGCAACACGATCAGCTGGGGCTCGTCGGGCAAAGCGGGCTTCAAGGGATCGAAAAAGTCCACACCGTTCGCCGCGACGGTGGCGGCCGAGCAGGCGGCGCGCGAGGCGGTGAACCTCGGCGTGAAGCGCGTGCACGTGCGGGTGCAGGGCCCGGGGGCCGGGCGCGAGTCGGCCATCCAGGCGCTCGCCACCGCCGGGTTGCAGGTGCGCTCGATCCGCGACGTGACGCCGATTCCCCACAATGGGTGCCGGCCGCCCAAGAAGCGGCGGGTCTAGGCGATGGCGCGCTATACCGGTCCCGCGTGTCGGCTCTGCCGCCGCGAAGGCACCAAGCTGTTCCTCAAGGGCACGCGCTGCCTGACGGAGAAGTGCGCGATCGAGCGGCGCGGCTACGCCCCCGGGCAGCACGGCCAGTCCACGGGCCGTCGCCGCAAGGCATCCGAGTACGCCAAACAGCTGCGCGAGAAGCAGAAGGTGAAGCGCATCTACGGACTCTCGGAGCGGCAGTTCCGCAACGTGTTCGAGCGCGTCTTGAAGGAGCCGGGCGTCACCGGTGAAGCACTGTTGATCGCCCTCGAGAGCCGGCTGGACAACATGGTGTACCGGATGGGCTTCGCCATTTCGCGCCGACAGGCGCGCCAGCTGGTGCGGCACCGGCACATCCAGGTGAACGGTCGCCTGGTGGACGTGCCGTCGTACCGCGTGCGTCCGGGGGACGAAGTGAAGGTCGCCGATTCGAGCCGCGAGATGATTCCGATCAAGCTGGCGCTGGAGCATTTCGGCCGGGGCCAGCCGGTCCGCTGGATTCAAGTCGATGCCGAAAAAGCGGTGGGGCGCATGACGGAGCGTCCCACGCGTGATACAATTCCGATTGCCGCCCAAGAACAGTTAATCGTCGAGCTCTATTCCAAGTGATGACAACCCTCGATTTGACGGGACTGGTCCGACCGCACCTGGTCGAAATGACCAAGCGGGAAGACAACCCCAATGCCGCCGAGTTCCGCCTGCAGCCGCTGGAGCGCGGTTACGGGCATACGCTCGGCAATTCGCTGCGCCGCATGCTCCTGTCCTCGTTGCGGGGCGCCGCCGTCTGGGCGTTCCGTCTCGATGGCGTCGTGCACGAGCATCAGACCATCCCCGGGGTGGTCGAAGACGTGCACCAGATCATCCAGCGGTTGAAGCAGCTCACGCTGGTGCTCGATCCCGATGTCGACGAGGCGGTGCTGCACGTCCGGCGCGACAAGGCCGGCCCGGTGTACGCGCGCGATATCGAGCCGCATTCGGCCGTGTCGATCGTGAACCCCGATCAGCTGCTGTTCACGCTCCAGGACGAGCGGGAGGTCGCTGGCGATCTCTATGTGAACAAGGGCCGCGGCTATGTCGAGGCGGAGCAGCACCCGGTCGATCGCACGTTGCCGGTCGACGTGGTCCGCGTCGATTCGATCTACAATCCCGTGCGGCGCGCCAATTTCACGGTCGCGGAAACCCGCGTCGGACAGCGCACCGACTACGACCGGTTGACGATCGCGGTCGAGACCAACGGGACCATTTCTCCCGAAGACGCGGTGGCCTACGCCGCCGCGCTCGCCCAGGAGCACTTCCGCTTCTTCGTCGATTTCGGCAAGGTGCCGATGGTGTCGGCCGAATCCGCGCTCGCGGGCGGGCCCGCGACCGATGGTCTCTCGGCCTCGCTGGAGCGCTCTATCGACGACCTCGGCCTGTCGGTTCGCTCGGTCAATTCCCTCAAGAATTCCAACATCCGCACCCTGTCCGACCTCGTGCAGTACAGCGAGGGCGACTTGCTCAAGGTGAAGAATGTGGGGGAGAAGGCGCTGGGCGAGATCGCCGAGATGCTGCGGCGCGAAGGACTGAACTTCGCCATGCGGTTCGAGGATCTGGACGGGACGATGCGGGTCGTCGATCCCGGCGTGACACCGATGGCGCACGCCACCGAGCTCGGAGAAGAGTAGCGATGCGGCATCGTGCCAAGGGCAAGCAGCTCTCCCGCACGTCGAGCCACAAGAAGGCTCTGCTGGCCAACATGGCCACCAGTCTGTTCCGTCACGACCGGATTCAGACCACGGAAGCGAAGGCGAAGGAGCTGCGTCCGTACGCGGAGCGGCTGATTACGCTCGCGCGCCGCGGTGATCTGCACGCCAGGCGACTGGTGGAGCGCAAACTGAAGGATCGGGAAGTCACGCACCGGTTGTTCGCGGAGCTGGGCAAGCGGTTCGCCGCGCGCCCCGGGGGGTACACGCGGATCGTCAAGCTGGGGCATCGAGTCGGCGACGGGGCCGACGTGGCCCGAATCGAACTGCTGAGTGAATGACGGAGCGCGAACGGCGGAGGAAGTGTTGAGCGCGACAACCAGGGGGACCCGGCGGGTCCCCCTTTTTTCAAGCGACCTTGGTGACCCGGTTCGACTTGAGGCAGCGGGTGCAGACCCGCAGCCGGCGCGTGGCACCGTCCACCCGGGCGCGCACACGCTGCAGGTTGGGGTACCAGCGCCGATTGGTCTTGTTGTTGGCGTGGCTCACGTTATGGCCCGTAGCCGGGCCCTTGCCACAGATGTCACACACTCGCGCCATGAGTCGATCCGAGAATGAAAGCGATGCCCCAGCCCCCGGCCCGCGGTCGCGGCGGGGAAACGGCGGGGAAACCTAAAGCGGGGGAGAAGGCCACACAACCCCGCAAGACCGCCCTGATCACGGGAATCACCGGTCAGGACGGGTCTTACCTGGCCGAGCTGCTGCTGGACAAGGGATACGACGTCGTCGGGGTGGTGCGCCGCACGTCGCACGACTCCTACGAGCGGATCGGACACCTGCTGGACCGCCTGCACATCGTGCCCGCCGACCTGCTGGACCAGCACTCGCTCACGACCGTCGTGAAGGACGCGAAGCCGGACGAGATCTACAACCTCGCGGCCCAGAGTTTCGTCCCGACCTCCTGGACGCAGCCGGTGTTGACCGGCGAATTCACCGCCTTGGGGGTGACCCGCCTGCTCGAAGCGGTACGCCTGGCACATCCCGAAGCGCGATTCTACCAGGCCAGCTCCTCGGAGATGTTCGGGAAGGCCGTCGAAACGCCGCAGCGGGAGACCACGCCGTTTTATCCGCGGTCTCCCTACGGCGTCGCCAAGGTGTACGGCCACTGGATCACCGTGAATTACCGGGAATCCTACGGGCTCTATGCCGTGAGCGGCATCCTGTTCAATCACGAGTCCCCGCGCCGTGGCCTGGAATTCGTCACCCGCAAAGTGACCCACGGCGCGGCCCGCATTGCGCGCGGCAAGGCGAGCGAGCTGCGGCTCGGCAACCTGGAGGCCCGCCGCGACTGGGGCTATGCGGGCGATTACGTGGAAGCGATGTGGCGCATGCTGCAGCAGCCAGCGCCCCAGGACTACGTGATCGGCGCCGGGGAGACCCACACCGTCCGCGAGCTGTGCCAGATCGCGTTTGCGCACGTGGGCCTCGACTGGGAGCAGTACGTGAAGGTCGATCCCTCTTTTGTCAGGCCGGCCGAGGTCGACGTGTTGCTGGCCGACCCGAGCAAGGCGCGCCGGGAGCTGGGCTGGCGTCCGAGCGTCGGTTTTGCGGATCTGGTGCGGATGATGATGGACGCGGACCTGGCACGAGTCACGTGAAAGTGCTCGTCACCGGGGCGGACGGGTTCGTCGGCTCCTGGCTCACGCGGCGGCTGGTGGCCGACAGCCACGTGGTCGTCGGCACGTTCCGGCCGGGCGAGGATCACCGGGCGGCCCGGTTCACGCCCGCCGAGCGCGATCGCGTGACGTGGGTGCCGCTCGAGCTCGCGGACGACGAGTCGGTGCGGCGGGTCGCCGAAGGGGGCTGGGACGCGGTCGCCCACCTCGCGGCCGTGAGCTGGGTGACGGTCGCTGAACGCAGCCCGGGGCGGGCCTGGAACGAGAACGCGGCGGGCACCGCGCGGCTGGCGCGGGCGCTGGCGGAGGCCAAACGGGCCGGCGAGGCGGACCCGCTCATGCTCCTGGTGTCGACCGTGGAGGTGTACGGCCCCGGTCCGGAAGCGCCGCGCAAGGAAACCGACGTGCCCGCGCCGGTCTCGGCCTACGCGTCGAGCAAGCTGGGCGCTGAGGTGGCCGCGCTGATGGAGTGCCGGCGGGCCGGGTTGCGGGTGGTGGTGGCGCGTCCGTCGCCGCATACCGGTCGCGGCCAGAGCGAGCGCGCCCTGATCCCGAAGTACGCCCGCCGCGTGCTGATGGCACGGCGCACGCGGGCGCCGGCGATCGCGACCGGCCTGCTGGACGGGGTGCGGGACTTCCTCCACGTCACCGACGTGATCGAAGCCTATGTCGGGCTGCTCACCGATGGCGTTCCCGGTGAGGTCTACAACGTCTCGTCGGGGGAGCCGGTGAGCCTGAAGGATGTGGTGCTCCGGTTGTGCGCGCTGAGCGGGTGGCAGCCGATTCTTGAGGTAGATTCTGCGGACGTTCGCACCGATGCGGTGCGATATCTCGTTGGGGATTCGACCAAATTGCGTGAAGCGACGGGGTGGGCGCCGCGGCGCACGCTCGACCAGCTGCTCCAGGACGTGCTCGATGCCCAAACGGGCTGACCTGCATCGCATTCTGCTGCTCGGCTCCGGCCCGATCGTCATCGGGCAGGCGGCGGAATTCGACTACTCCGGCACCCAGGCGGTCAAAGCACTAAAAGAAGAAGGGTACGAGGTCATTCTGGTGAACTCGAACCCGGCGACCATCATGACTGACCCGGAGCTCGCCGACCGCACCTACATCGAGCCGGTCACGCCGGAGTGGGTGCGGCTGGTGATCGAGCGGGAGCGGCCCGACGCCTTGCTGCCGACGATGGGGGGGCAGACGGCGCTCAACGTGGCGATGGCGCTGGCCCGCAACGGCACCCTGGCCGAGTTCGGCGTCGAGCTGATCGGCGCCTCGGCCCGGGCCATCCAGATGGCCGAGGATCGCGCGGAGTTCGCCGCCGCGATGCGGCGCATCGGACTCGACACGCCGCACGGGCGCACCGTCACCTCGCTGGACGAAGCGCTCGAGGCCGTCGCGGTCACCGCCTACCCCGCGATTATCCGGCCGTCGTTCACGCTCGGCGGCACCGGTGGCGGCATCGCGTACAATCGCGCCGAATTCGAGGACATCGTGGAGGGGGCGCTCGAGCTTTCTCCCGTGCACTCCACCCTCATCGAGCGCAGCGTCCTCGGCTGGAAGGAATTCGAGCTCGAGGTGATGCGGGACGGCCGGGACAACGTCGTGATCGTCTGCTCGATCGAGAATCTGGATCCCATGGGCGTCCACACCGGGGATTCCATCACCGTGGCGCCGGCCATGACACTCACCGACCGCGAGTACCAGAAAATGCGCGACGCGGCGATCGCGATCATCCGGGAGATCGGCGTCGAGGCGGGGGGCTGCAACATTCAGTTCGCCGTCAACCCGGCCGACGGTGAGATGCTCGTCATCGAAATGAACCCGCGGGTGAGCCGCTCGTCGGCGCTCGCCTCCAAGGCGACGGGATTCCCGATCGCCCGCATGGGGACGAAGCTCGCGGTCGGCTATACGCTCGACGAGCTGCCGAACGACATCACCAAGACCACGCCAGCCTCGTTCGAGCCGGTGCTGGATTACGTCGTGGTGAAGGTGCCGCGCTTCGCGTTCGAAAAATTCCCCACCGCGGATTTCCGGCTCACGACCCAGATGAAATCCGTGGGCGAGGCGATGGCCATCGGTCGCACGTTCAAGGAGGCGTTTCAGAAGGGCCTGCGGGCGCTCGAGGCGGGGCGCTCGGGATGGGTCGTGGGCGCCACGCTGGCCGAAGACCGGCTGACGAGCGACGCGCCGGACGATCTCCGTGTCGCGCTCCGCACTCCGACGCCGGAGCGGATCTTCCAGGTCAAGCGGGCCCTCATGGCCGGCCTTCCGATCGACGCCATCGCGCAGGCGTCGGGTATCGATCCCTGGTTCCTCTCCCAGATGGAAGACCTGGTCGAGGCCGAGCGCCGCTTTGTCGGACTGGCGGCGGTGACGCCTGCGGCGTTGCGCGGGATGAAGCGTCTCGGGTTTTCGGACCGTCAGCTGGCCGAGCTCCGCGGCACCACCGAGGAGGACATCCGCGCGCAGCGCTGGGCCGCGGGCGTGCGCCCTGTGTACAAGACGGTCGACACCTGCGCCGGGGAATTCCCCTCCTCCACGCCGTACCTCTATTCCTGTTACGACGTCGAGAACGAGTCGGAGCCCCTGGGCGAGCAGGCCGTCATCATCCTCGGCAGCGGCCCCAATCGGATCGGGCAAGGGGTCGAGTTCGACTACTGCTGCGTGCGTGCCTCGCTCGCGTTCCGGGAGTTCGGCCTAAAAACCATCATGATCAATTCCAACCCGGAGACGGTCTCCACGGACTTCGACATCTCCGACAAGCTGTACTTTGAGCCGCTCACGTTCGAAGACGTGATCGAGATCATTCATCTGGAACAGCCACGCGGCGTCGTCGTGCAGCTGGGTGGTCAGACACCGCTGCGCCTGACCACCGCGCTCGCCGCCGCCGGCGTGAAGATTCTGGGAACCAGTCCCGACGCCATCGATACGGCGGAGGACCGGCAACGCTTCGAGCAGCTGGTCCGGCGGCTGGGCGTCAACCAACCGCCGAACGGGAGCGCCCGTTCGGTCGCGGAGGCCGTGGCGGTCGCCGAGCGGATCGGATTCCCTGTGCTGATCCGGCCGTCCTACGTGCTGGGTGGACGGGCCATGGAAATCGTGTACGACGTCGCTTCGCTGCGGGAATTCTTCGAGCGCGCGGCGCGTGTGGCGCCCGAGCACCCGGTGCTCATCGACCGGTTCCTGGAAGACGCCTTCGAAGCCGACGTGGACGCGATCGCGGATGGAAATCGCTGCGTCATCGGCGGGGTGATGCAGCACATCGAGGACGCAGGCATCCACTCCGGCGATTCGGCCTGCGTGATGCCGCCCTATTTGATCGGCGATCGACAGGTGGAAGAGCTGCGCCGTCATACCAAGGCCTTTGCCGCCGCCCTGGGCGTGGTGGGACTGATCAACGTACAGTACGCCATCAAGGACGGCGTGGTGTACGTGCTCGAGGTGAACCCGCGGGCGTCCCGGACGGTGCCGTTCGTGAGCAAGGCCACGGGGGTCCCCCTGGCCCGGCTGGCCGCCGCCGTCATGATAGGGCGGACCCTGGACGAACTGGGCCTGGCCGATGAGCTTCCCGTCCCCGGCGTGGCGGTGAAGGAGGCCGTCTTCCCCTTCACCAAACTGCCCAACGTAGATACCGTTTTGGGCCCGGAGATGCGGTCCACGGGGGAGGCGATGGGCTTCGCGGACAGCTTCGGGATGGCTTTCGCCAAGGCGCAAATCGCGGCCGACGGCAGCCTGCCGCTCGAGGGAGCGGTATTCGTCACGGTGAACGATTCGGATAAGCCGACGGTGCTCCCGATCGTGCGCCGGTTTCACGAGCTGGGATTCCGCATCCTGGCGACCGAGGGCACCCAGCGTTACCTCCGGGCGCGCGGGGTGCCGGCTGAACGGGTCGCCAAGGTGCACGAGGGACGGCCGAACGCCATCGACCTGCTCGTGTCGGGCGAGATTCAACTGCTGATCAACACCCCGCTGGGGAAATTCACCCAGCAGGATGATTATGCCATCCGGCGCGCGGCCCTGGTGCACCGGGTGCCCTATACGACGACGATGTCCGCGGCCAGCGCTGCGTGCGATGCGATCATCGCGCTGCGCAGCCGGCGGGGAAGCGTGAGGAGCTTACAGGAATGGCACGAAAGCACGAACCTCGGAAATCGGGAGCCGGCGCCCGTCGCAGCGGCGCCACCAAGGGGCATTCCGCACCCGGCGGCCGGGTAGCCAAACAGCCGGCGAAGCCGGCGCCGAAGGCGACCGCGAAGTCCGGCGTTCCCGCCAAGGCCGCAGCGCCGCCCACGCCCAAAATCAAGTATCACGGGCGCATGCTCGAGAACGAGCCGTTGGCGCGCTACACCACGTGGCGCATCGGCGGGCCGGCCCGGTATCTCCTGCAGCCGGCGGATCAGGAAGACATCGTGCGCGCGCTCGACCAGGCGCGAGAGCGCGGGCTGCCGTGGCTCGTGCTCGGGCTCGGATCCAATGTGCTGGTCCGGGATGGCGGATTTCCGGGCCTGGTGATCCGGATGGGGAAGGGACTGGATCGCTTCGAAATGAAGGGCGCCATCGCGATCGTGGGGGCGGGGATGGCGACCCCGATTCTGGCGCGCCGGACGGCCGAGGCCGGGTTCAGCGGTGTCGAGCGGTTTATCGGCATCCCCGGCACCGTGGGTGGCGGCATCTATATGAATGCCGGCTGCCATGGGGCGGAGTTCGCCGAGATCACCACCGAAGTGACTGTGATGGATGGAAAGGGCAAGGTCCGGACCATCCCCCGCAAGCAGATCTCCTACAAGTACCGCAGCTCGAATCTGGGCGAGGTCATCGTCCTCGAGGCGAAGCTCAGTCTCGGAGAGGAAGCGCCCGCCAAGCTCAAGGAAATGCAGGCGAAGCTGTTCCGGTGGCGCAAGGCCGGCACCCCCTTCGATCAGCCCTGCGCGGGATCGACGTTCAGGAATCCGGGCGGCAACAAGACGGCGGGAATGTTGATCGACGAAGTGGGATTGAAAGGGTACCGCCTGGGCGGGATACAGGTGTCGCAGATGCACGCCAACTACTTCGTCAACACGGGCACCGGGACGGCGGCCGACGTCCTGAAGCTCATCGATCACGTCCGGAAGACGGTCGCCAAGAAAACCGGCGTCGAGCTGGAGCTCGAAGTGAAGGTGGTCGGGGTCTAGTGGCGGATTTTTACGTCCACCCCTCGAGCTTCGTGGACGAGGGGGCGACCGTCGGCAGCGGCACCAAGATCTGGCACTT
>Ga0075423_10001104_pt1 | contig 23265 bp, 23 predicted proteins | sample SoiMethybrSBSTD2_FD_80114 | JGI IMG/M metagenome (GOLD analysis project Ga0075423, IMG submission 80114) | Bulk soil microbial communities from a Populus tree surrounding site in Tennessee, USA - Soil MetaG P. TD hybrid SBSTD2 | ecosystem: Environmental > Terrestrial > Soil > Tree plantation... | reverse complement strand
CGGTGCCCTGCTGGTCGACGATCTCCGACATCCGCAGGTGGCCGCTGAACATCAGGACGGCCACGAGCGCCAGCCCCATCGCGACCTCGTAGCTGATCATCTGCGCGGTGGAACGGATCGATCCGAGCAGCGGGTAGTTCGAACCGCTCGACCACCCGGCCAGGACGACCGCGTAGACGCCGATCGAGGTCATCGCGAGGACCCAGAGCACCCCGATGTTGAGGTCGGCGAGCTGCAGCGGCACGGTCCGTCCGAAGATCGTCACCGGCGCGCCGAACGGGATCACGGAGAACGCGAGGAAGGCCGGCACCATCGCGATGATCGGCGCGAGCACGTAGACCGCCCGGTCGGCGTTCGTCGGCGTGATCGACTCCTTGAAGAAGAGCTTCACCCCGTCGGCGAGCGTGACGAGCACGCCGCGCGGACCGGCCCGCATCGGGCCGGTCCGCGTCTGGAAGTCCGCGATCACCTTGCGCTCCATCCAGATGTAGAGCAGGACGGAGATCAGGAGCGCGAAGAAGACGACGATCACCTTCCCGACGAGCAGCACCCAGTCGATGCCGGTCAAGCCGTCGCCTCCTCCGCTTCCGCCGCCTCCGCCGCTTCCGCGGGGACGTCCGCAGACCCGACGGGCTCGGCGGCCTCGACCCTCACGGCGGCCGTCGATCGGCCGCTGAGGAGCGTGTTCGCCGCGACCCCGGGCTGGTTGAAGGGCAGGAAGACCGAACCGGCGGCGACGTGCTCCGTGACGCGGAGCGGCACGAGCACGTCGCCGCGTTCGGTGGCGAGGCGGACCGTGGCGCCGTCCGACAGGCCCTTCTTCTCGGCGTCGACCGGGTGCATCTCCGCGAACGCCGGCTCCTCGAGCGCGGCCTTGAGCTCGTCGGCCCGATCGGACAGCCGGCCCTCGTCGACCAGCATCGGATAGGTGAACACGGTGAGGTCGTCGATCCATTGCGGCGCGCCGGCGCCGGCCCACACGTTGGGTCGCTCGCCGACGGAGCGCGGCATCAGGAGCGACGCCATCTCCCTGCGGATCTCGTCGAGCGTCTCGAAGCCAAGATCCGCGCCCATCGCGGCCGCCAGGCCGCAGAAGATCTCCCAGTCGGGACGGCTGATCCCGAGTGCTCCTCGCACCGGGCGGATCCGCTGCCAACGGCCCTCCCAGTCGGTGAGATGCCCGTCCCGCTCGATCGCGGCCGACGCGGGCAGGAACGCGCTCGCGAAGGGCTCGAGGTCGCCGAGCTCGAGCGAGTGGACGACGAGCGTGCCGACGTTCGCGAGGGCGCGCCGCACGAGGGCCGCGTCGGGGTGATCGCGGAGCGGGTCCGCCCCGATCACGAAGAGGACGTCGACCGCGCGCTCGGCGCACGCTTCGAGGATCTCGTGCGCGTTCCGGCCGGCCTCCGAGGCCGTGATCGGCCCCCAGACCGCCTCGACCTCCGCGCGCTCCTCCGCGTGGTCGAGGCGCCGGCCGCCCGGCAGGAGGTCCGGGTGGACGCCGGTGCTGAGCGCCCCGCGGTCGTTCGCCCGCCGCGTGACGAACCCGAACCGGGCACCTGTCTTCGCGGCGACCGCGAGCGCCACGTCGGCGGCGAGGGGATGCTCGGCGAGCCGCTCTCCGGCCAAGATGACGGCGGAGTCGCCCGCATCGCGAATGGACGCAGCGATGCGGGCTTCGGGAGACCCGTCGTCGACACCCTCGCGGATCCGATCGAGGACCGACACCTCCTGGCCGGGCCGGACAAGGATGTGCTCGGCGACGTCGTGCAGCCGCGTCCGGCGGGGATGCACGACGACGACGCGCGCGCCGCGGGCCGCTGCCTTGCGGATCCGCAGATGCAAGATCGGCACCTCCTGCTCGGTGTCGAGCCCCGCGACGAGGATCACCTTCGCCCGCTCGACGTCGGCGTACGTGACCGACGTCTCGCGGTCGGTGGCGCCGGCCGCCGCGACGAGCTCGGCGAGCCCGCCGTGGAACGCCCGGCGGTGGTCCAGGTCGTTCGTCCGCGCGACGGTCCTCGCGAACTTCGACATCGCGTAATAGTCCTCGTCCGTCAACCGTCCACCGGTCAGGAACGCGACGCGCGCCCCCGCGCACCGCTCCGCGACCCAGGTGAGGACCTCCCCGAACGACGCCGGTTCCAGCCCGCGGTCGCGGATCAGCGGCGTCGTGATCCGGGCGGGGGCGTCCGCGTGCCGGAAGGCGAAGCGCCCCTTGTCGCAGATCCAGGCGTCGTTCACCTCCGGGTTCTCGCGCGCGAGCACCCGGACGACCTCGTCCCTGCGCACGTCCACGCGGACGTTGCATCCCGCGCTGCAGTGCTGGCAGACCGAGTCACCGGACGTGAGGTCGAACGGCCGCGCGACGAAGCGGTACGGCGTCGCCGTGAGCGCGCCGACCGGGCAGATCTGGATCGTGTTGCCGCTGAACGGCGAGCGGAAGTCCTCGCCGGCCGCGATCGAGACCCGCTCGCCGGCGCTCCGGGCGAACAGCTCCAGGAAGCGGTCGCCGCTGATCTCGTCGCAGAACCGCGTGCACCGCGCGCAGAGCACGCACCGCTCGCGGTCGAGCGCCACGAGCGGTGACATCGGGACCGGCTTTGGGAACACCCGCTTCGCGTCGACGAACCGGCTCTCGCCCGGGCCGAACGCGAGCGCCTGATCCTGCAGCGGGCACTCCCCTCCGCGGTCGCAGATCGGACAGTCGAGCGGATGGTTCAGCAGCAGGAACTCGAGGTTCGCGACCTGCGCCTCGCGTGCCGCCTCGCTCGTGTTCTGCGTCCGGACGACCATCCCGGGCGCGACCGTGGAGGTGCACGAGGTCTGGAGCTTCCCTTGGCCCTCGACCTGCACGTAGCACTGTCGGCAGGCACCGATCGGAGCGAGGTACGGGTGGTCGCAGAAGCGCGGGATCTCGATCCCCAGCTGCTCGGCGGCCCGGATGATGAGCGTCCCCTTCGGCACGGTCACCTCGCGGTCGTCGATCGTCAGGGTGATCCCGGGGGCGGCGGGCCGCGCCATCAGGCCGGCACCTCCTCGAGGTGGTCAACCTTCAACGGGCATCCGCCGAGGCGGACGTGCTCCTCGAACTCATCCCGGAAATGCTGGAGGCTCGAGTTGATCACCGACGCTGTCCCGTCCGCCAGGGCGCAGAACGCCCGGAACAGGAGGTTCTTCCCGAGATCGCGGACGACGGGGAGATCCTCGTCGCGGCCATCCCCTTCCTCGATGCGCTCGAGCACGCGCGTCGCCCACCAGCTGCCTTCGCGGCACGGCGTGCACTTGCCGCAGCTCTCGTGGGCGTAGAACCGCACCATCCGCTGGGCGCAATCCACGACGCAGTCGGTCTCGTCCATCACCATGATCGCGGCGGTGCCGAGCATCGATCCGGCCTCGGCGAGCGACTCGTAGTCCAGATGCACGTCGGTGTGCTCGGCGGTGAGCATCGGCGTCGAGGACCCGCCCGGCGTCCACGCTTTCAGCCCCCGACCGCTCAGGACTCCTCCGGCGAGATCCTCGAGGACGACGCGGAACGGCGTACCGAGCGGGACCTCGTAGTTGCCCGGCCGCTCGACCTTCCCGCTGATCGTGACCATCTTCGTGCCGGGCGACTTCTCCGTCCCGAGCTCGCGGAACCAGTCGGAGCCGCGCACGAGGATGTCGGGGACGTTCATGAGCGTCTCGACGTTGTTGATCACGGTCGGCGACGCGAACAAACCCTCGACCGCCGGGAACGGAGGACGGAGCCTCGGCTGGCCCCGGTAGCCCTCGAGCGAGCTGAGGAGCGCCGTCTCCTCGCCGCAGATGTACGCGCCGGCGCCGCGATGTAGGACGACGTCGATCCTCTTCCCGGAGCCCAGCGCGTCGGCGCCGAACCGGCCCGATCCGTACGCCTCGGCGATCGCTCGCTCGAGCACGATGCTCTGCCACAGGTACTCGCCGCGGACGTAGATGTAGATCGTCTCGCATCCGATCGCGAGGGCCGCGATCGCGGCGCCCTCCAGGAGCCGGTGCGGGTCCCGCTCGACGAGCTCCCGGTTGTTGCACGTGCCCGGCTCGGACTCGTCGAAGTTCACGACCACGTACGTCGGCTTGCCGGTGTCGCGCGGCACGAACCCCCACTTCATGCCGGTCGGGAACCCGGCGCCGCCGCGCCCACGGAGCCCGCTCGACTTCACGAGCTCGAGGATGTCGGCGTCGGCCATCGTGACGGCCCGGCCGAGCGCCTCGTACCCCCCCTTCGCGGCGTAGCCGTCGATCCCGATCACGCCGGGGTCGTCCCAGTCGCGCGTGAGCCGCGGCTCGAAGTCGACGGTCACGCCGACGGGACCTCCTCGAGGCCGGCGAGCGCACGCGAGGCGGCCTTGAAGCTGGCGAACGCGGGGCCGCGGGCCGGCGAGGGAACCTCGCCGGCCCGCAGCCCCGCGACCAGCTCACGCATCCGCGCCGGGTCGACGGTGTCGTGGTTGCAGAAGTCGATCTGCACGGCCGGCGCGAAGTCGCACACGCCCAGGCACTCCTCCTCGTGCACGGTGAACAGCCCGTCCTCCGACATCTCGGCGCCGTGCTCGACGCCCGCGGCTTCGTGTGCGGCCTCGAAGACGGCCTCGGCGCCGCGGAGCTTGCACGCGAGGTTCGTGCAGACGTTCACGACGTGCGTGCCGGTCGGCCGCAGCCGGTACATCGTGTAGAAGCTCGCCACGGCCTCGACCTCGGCGGTCGTGATACCGAGCAACTGCCCGATCTCGCGGAGCGCGTCGCGCGTGATCCAACCGTCGACCGACTGCGCCAGGTAGAGCAGCGGCATGATCGCCGAACGACGACGGTCGTCGGGATACCGCGCCATGATCGCGTCCGCGTCCGCGCGGAGGGCGCCCTCGAAGACCGTCACCGGTCGACGCCCCCCATCACCGGGTCGAACGACGCGTTCGCCGCGATCAGGTCGGCGATCAGGTACCCCTCGATCGCCGCGGGCAGCGCCTGGAGATTCGCGAACGACGGATCGCGGATCTTCACCCGGTAGGGACGGTTCCCGCCGTCCGAGACGAGGAAGTATCCGAGCTCCCCCCTCGGGGACTCGACGGCGCTGTACACCTCACCCGCCGGGACCTGGACGCCCTGCGTGACCATCTTGAAGTGGTGGATCAGGGCCTCCATCGACTCCTCCATGATGTGGCGGAGGTACTCCGGATCGTTCCCGATCCCGTCGGGGCCGACCGAGAGGCGAGGCGGCCACCCGACCTTCGGATCGTCGATCATCACCGGCCCCGGCGTGTCCTCGAGCCGGTCCATCGCCTGCTCGACGATCCGGAGCGACTGGCGCATCTCCTCGATGCGGACGACGTACCGGGCGTAGGCGTCGCCCTCGGTGCGGACCGGGACGTCGAAGTCGAACGTCTCGTAGCCGCCGTAGGGGAGGTCCTTGCGGAGGTCCGCCGCGACGCCGGACGCGCGAAGGACGGGTCCCGTGACGCCGAAGGAGCGCAGCTGGTCGGCCGAGAGCACCCCGATGCCTTCGTTGCGCTCGCGCCAGATCGGGTTGTCGTCGAGCAGCGTCTCATACTCGTCGATCCTGCGCGGCAGGATCCGGAGGAGGTCCCGGATCTTCCGCGGTCCTTCGTCGGGCAGGTCCATCAGGACGCCGCCGATCCGGATGTACGCGTGGTTCATCCGAAGGCCGGTCACCGCCTCGAAGACGTCGAGGATGATCTCGCGCTCGCGGAAGCCGTACAGCGCCATCGAGACCGCGCCGAGCTCGAGCCCGCCGGTCGCGAGCCAGACGAGGTGCGACGCGACGCGGTTCAGCTCGCAGACGAGCACGCGGATCAGGCGCGCGCGCTCCGGCGCCTCGATCCCCAGGAGCCGCTCGACCCCCAGGCAGTACGCCAGCTCGTTGAAGAACGGCGACAGGTAGTCCGCGCGGGTCACGTACGTGATGGCCTGCGTCCAGGTCCGGTACTCGCAGTTCTTCTCGATGCCGGTGTGGAGGTAGCCGATGATCGGCTTGCACCGGATCACCGTCTCGCCGTCGAGCTCGAGGAGGAGCCGGAGCACCCCGTGCGTCGAGGGGTGCTGTGGCCCCATGTTGATGACCATCGTCTCCTGACGGATCTCGCCGGTCGCGGGGTCGCGGTACTCGCCGCCCGCGGGGAGGCCGTCGCGCGCGGCGTCCATCTCGGGAGCCTCCCTCGGCGCCGCGGCCGTCACGCCATCCCTCGCTCGTCGATCGGCGGCATCGTCGCGCCGCGGAACCACGTGGCGACGCCGCCGAGCGGCTCGTCCTTCCGGAGCGGATACCCGTCCCAGTCGTCGGGCAGCAGGATCCGCGTGAGGTCCGGATGCCCGTCGAAGACGATCCCGTAGAAGTCGAACGTCTCTCGCTCGTGCCAGTTCGCCGTCGGGTGCAGCGCGCAGACGCTCGGGAGGTGCTCGTCGTCCGCGCGGAGGCCCACCTTCACGCGCGCGCGGTGGTGGTGCGCCATCGACCGGAGCTCGTAATCCACCCAGAACGCGGGATCCGCGCCGGGCCAGTGCGTCGCGGTGACGGAGGCCAGGAAGTCGAACGAGAGATCCGGCTCGTCGCGGAGCCAGCCGAGGACGTCGAGCAGTCGGTCCCGCTCGACGATCGCGGTCACCTCGCCGCGCGCGGTCAGCAGGTCCGGGACCCGCTCGCGGATCCGGTCGGCCAGCTCGCCCACGTTCACCGGAGCGTCCTCACCTGAACGGCTCCGTCGTGCGGACCTGCTCCTGGAGCTTGAGGATCCCGTACATCAGCATCTCGGGCTTCGGGGGACACCCGGCACGTACACGTCGACCGGGACGATCGTGTCGACCCCCTGGACCACGGCGTAGTTCGTGAACATCCCGCCCGCCGATGCGCACACGCCCATCGAGATGACCCACTTCGGGTCCGTCATCTGGTCGTAGATCCGCCGGAGCGCGGGGGCCATCTTCTGCGAGACGCGGCCGGACACGATCAACAGGTCGGCCTGCCGGGGCGACGCGCGGAACAGCTCCATCCCCCACCGCGCGAGGTCGTACTGACCGGCGCCCGTCGCGATCATCTCGATCGCGCAACACGCGAGGCCGAAGGTGGCGGGCCACATCGACTGCTTGCGAGCCCACCCCACGGCGCGATCGAGCGTGGTGGTCAGGACGCCGCGACGGACCTCCTCCTCGATCTCCTCCGGCGTCCTGCCGGTCTGGACGCCCTCGAGCCGTTCAGCGGGCACGGCCGGCCCCCTCGAGCTCCCGCTCGCGCTCGACCGTGTCCTCCGTCTCGTTCGGCGTGACCTCCTCCGAGATCCACTCGAAGCCGCCCTTGCGCCAGATGTAGACGTAGGCGACGAAGACGAGCGCGATGAACACCGCCATCTCCACGAGGCCGAACAGCCCGAGCGAACGGAACGAGACGGCCCACGGGAACAGGAAGATCGTCTCGATGTCGAAGATGATGAACAGCATCGCGACGAGGTAGAACTTCACGCTGAACCGCTCGCCGCGCGGCAGCCGCACCGGGTCGTTGCCGCATTCGTACGCCGACAGCTTCACGGGGTTCGGCCGGCTCGGACGGAGCAAAGACGACGCCGCGAGCGAGGCCACGGCGAACACGACCGCGAGCGCCGCCATCACCGCGATCGGCAGGTAGTCGATCAGCACGCGGACGTCCTCCGGAGCATCCTCATGCCGCCCGCGCGATGCGCTGGAGGAGGTAGAAGAGCCGGTCCTGCGCGTCGCCGTCGCGCCCGTCCGTCAGGTTGCCCATCACGCGCAGCGCGAACGCCATCACCCGCCGGTTCGGCAGCAGGTACCGCGTCGCCGTCCCCATCACGGCGGGATCGCCGATCACCTTGGCGAACTGACGCCCGATGAAGAAGTACCGCCCGTAGGTGTCCCGTAACACCTGCGGGTAGCGCATCGTGAGCGCCGGACGGTCCTTGACCAGGGCCTCGGTCATGAGCTCGGCGGCGATCTCCGCGGTCTCGATCGCGTACGCGATCCCTTCCCCGTTGAACGGGTTCACGGCCCCCGCCGCGTCGCCGACGACGAGCATACCCGGGACGGCCTGGGGCGCGCGGTTGAAGCTCATCGGGAGCGGCCCCGACAGGAGGCGTCCGTCGGCGGTCTCCTCGCCGAGACCCCATCCGGGGGGGAGCATCCGCTCGAAGGCGCGGAACAGCTGCTGTGCGGAGACGTCCTCGAAGTGGCGGAACGTGTTCAGGAGCCCCGCGCCGAGGTTGATCCGTCCGCCGGCGACGGGGAACAGCCACCCGTAGCCCGGCAGGAGCATGTCCCCGTCCCACAGGTCGAGCCACGACTCGAACCACGGGCCCGGGTGGTACGACGTGCGGTAGTAGCGGCGCGCGGCGATCCCCAGCGGGCGGGAGGCGTCGCGGCGGACGCCCGCCGGCCGGGCGAACCGCCCGGCCGCGCCGTCCGCCGCGACGACGTACCTGGCGCGGATCCGCGTCGGCTCGGCGTCGCGCTCGCCCGCGGGGCGGACGTCGGCCCCCTGCACCCATCCCTCGACGATGACGGGCTCGACCGCCTCGGTCTCCTCCAGCAGGCGGGCGCCGGCCTTCACCGCTCGCTGGACGAGCAGGTGATCGAACCGGTCGCGCGGCATCACGAGCCCCACTCCGGGGAACGAGGTCAGGTCGGGCCAGGGAAGCTCGATCGTCATGTGGCGGGCGTAGACGCGGAGCCCGATCACGCGCTCGAATCCGGGGTCTTCGGTGTCGATCCCCATGCCGCGGAGCGCCGCGACCGCACGGGGCGTGAGGCCGTCGCCGCAGACCTTCTCGCGCGGGAAGGCGGCCTTGTCGATGAGCGTCACGTCGACCCCGTGACGGGCCAGGTGGTAGGCGGTCGCGGAGCCGCCGGGGCCCGCCCCGACGACCAGGACGTCGGTGTCGATCGAGTGCTCCGCGCTCACGGATCCCCCCCGCGGCCTCGTCCCGCCTGCTCTCGAGCGGCGCTTGTGAAAAACTTCACAAGCTTCGACGTTCAGGCTACCGCAGCCGTTGCGATCACGTCGCGGCCGGGTACGCCACCTCGCGGTGGTCCCACGACGCGACCCTCGCGGGGACCACTCGGACGAACCCGAGCGCGGGGATGCTCGCCGCGAAGCGCTCGAACCCTTCACCCGTGAGCATCGCCCGGTACTTGTCGTGCCAGGCCGACATCGGGTCGCGGAGGTCGGGGTGCTCGGCGGGGAGCAACTCGGCGACCCCTTCGACGCGCGCGCCCGTGAGCTCGGACCAGTCGCGCCCGCGATCGATCAGCACGCAGACGCGCGGATCGCGCATCGCGTGCTCCCACGTCTGATCGCCGACGCGGGTCGAGACCCACACCGCATCCTCCAGCCAGACGAACCACCGGGGAGCGACGTGTGGCCCTCCGTCGGGCCGCACCGTCGCGATCCGGCACGTCCCGGCGTCGCGGAAGACGCGCCGGAGGAGCTCGACGTCCTCGCTCACCTCGCGATCCCCTGCGCCGCGACCTGGTCGGCAAGGTGACCGAGCGCCGCGACGGCCTCGGGTCGCAGGACGTCGGGATCGAGCGCGTCCTTCGACTCCGCGATCAGCTTGCGGGCGTCGCGACCGCTGACGCCTGCGGCGGCGTCGCCGTCGCGGAGGTCGTCGAGCAGCTGGAACGCCTCGCCGAGGGGCTCGCCGTACCGCTCGAGTCGGGCGACGACCTGGACCGGGGCGCCGGCGAGCGCCGCACCGATCAGGAGCGGTCCTTCCACGGTGTAGGAGCCGCCCTTCAGGAAGGCGAGGCGGCGAGCATCCGCCTCCATGCCCGTGACCGCGAGGTAGGCGCCGACGGCCATCTCCGTGCGCATCCGGTGGTAGCGCTCGAGGGCGGCCGGGAGCCGCTCGGGTGGGAAACCGGCCTCGAGCATCATCGCGTCGGCCAGCACGGCGGCGAGGTCGCCCGCGAGGATCGCGACCGCGGTCCCGACGCGTTCGGGGTCCGGATCGCGACGGCGCCACGCGGCCCGCGTCTGCCGCGCCTGCGCGGTGGCATCGCCGCGGCGCTCGGCGGCGCCGTCCATCACGTCGTCGTGGATCAGGGCCATCGTGTGGAGGAGCTCCAGGGCGGCGGCGGCGCGGACGATGCGCGCATCGTCCGCGCCGCCGGCCGCCCGGTACCCCCAGTAGCAGAACGCCGGCCGGAGCCGCTTGCCGCCCGCGCGGAACAGCCGGATCACCTCGTCGATCGGCGTCGTGGACCGGTGGTCGATCCACTCGAGCTCCTGACGCCTGGCCGTCAGGAACGTCGCGAGGGCGTCGTCGACGCGGTCCTTCAGGGACTCGAGCTCCCGGACCACGGGCGGATCGGACGACGCCACGGCGCCAGTATGGCAACCCCCACCGGTCGAGGTGCGGCGTGTGCGTCGCCCCTATCATGGGTACCCCGCTCGCGCGGGTGTACCCGATGAAGGGCCCGATGAAGCGCGCGTTCCGCACCGTGGCCGTCGCGACCACCGTCTCCACGGTGCTGCTGATCGCGTGGGGGGGCGTCGTCCGCGCGACCGGCTCGGGCGACGGGTGCCCCGACTGGCCGACGTGCTTCGGCTCGTGGGTGCCGCGGCTCGAGTACCACACCGTGATCGAATACCTGCACCGGTTCCTCGCGTTCCTCTCGGCGTCGCTCTCGATCGTGCTCGCGGCGATCGGAGCGTGGTCGCTCGTGCGCGGACGCGCCCGCGACGTGCCTCGCGTCGCGGCGTGGCCCGCGGTCGTGCTCGCCCCGCTCTTCCTCGTCCAGGCGGCGATCGGCGGATGGATCATCGCGACGCACGAGGACCCCGGCGTCGTGACGCTCCACTTCGCGGTCGCCTTCGTCGTGCTCGCGCTCGCGGTGACGATCGTCGTGTTCGCGTTCCTGGAGCGGCCCGGCGGCGTGCGCGCCTACGCGCGCCTCGCGCTCGTCACCGCCGCGGCGACGTACGCACTGCTGCTCGTCGGAACGTACGTCCGCGCCGAGGGCGCCGGGCTCGCCTTCCGTGACTGGCCGCTCATGAGTGGCCGGCTGATCCCCGACCTGTCGCAGCCCGGTGCGGGCCCGATGTTCGCGCACCGGCTCCTCGCGATCGCGGTGACGTCGCTCGTCGCCTGGTGCGTCGTGCGTGCGCGGACGATGCGTCCGCGGTCCCCTGCGATCGTCGGCCTGTCCACGCTGGCGATCGTCCTGCTCGCTGCGCAGATCGTCGTGGGCGGTCTGAACGTGGTGACCGAGCTCGCGACGTGGGCGAGGGCCGCGCACGTCGCGATCTCGGCCCTGATCTGGGCGACCATCGTCGCGCTCGCCGCCGTCGCACGGCGCGAGCCGCCCGCCGACCTCGTGCGCCTCGCGGAGGTCGAGGCCGCCGATCGCGTCGACACGCCCCGGTCGATCGAGGACACGGTCCGCGCCTACGTCGCGTTGACGAAGCCACGGATCATCGTGCTGCTGCTCATCACGACCGTGCCGCCGATGATCCTGGCCGCGGGCGGTCTTCCGAACGCATGGGCCGTCGTCGCGACGCTGATCGGTGGGACGATGGCCGCCGGCGCCGCGAACGCCTGCAACATGTACCTCGACCGCGACATCGACGAGGTGATGCGGCGCACGCGCCGCCGGCCCCTCCCCCACCACGACGTCCAGCCCGGCGCCGCGCTGCGCTTCGGCTTCGGGCTGGCCGCCCTGTCGTTCACGTTCCTCGCGATCACCGTGAACGTGCTCGCGGCGACGCTGTCGCTCGCGGCGATCGCGTTCTACGTCTTCGTCTACACGATGTGGCTGAAGCGGACGACCGACCAGAACATCGTGATCGGCGGCGCCGCCGGCGCGGTCCCCGTCCTCGTCGGGTGGGCCGCCGTCACCGGCTCCATCGCCTGGCCGGCGGTGGTGCTCTTCGGGATCGTCTTCCTCTGGACGCCGCCGCACTTCTGGGCCCTCGCGATCCGGATGCGCGACGATTACGCGGCCGCGAGCGTTCCGATGCTCCCCGTCGTCCGCGGCGAGCCCGAGGCGAGGCGCCAGATCTTCCTCTATTCGCTCGTCCTGTTCGCGGCGACGCTCGTCCTCGTCCCCGTCGCGCCGATGGGTCCGATCTACCTGGGGACGGCCGTCGTGCTCGGTGGCGCGTTCGTCTTCCGCGCGCTGCGCCTCTGGCGTGAGCCGTCGGAAGCCAGGGCGTGGTCGCTGTTCAAGTTCTCGGTCGTGTACCTGGCGGCGCTCTTCGCCGCGGTCGCGATCGACGCGCTCGTCTAGGCCGGGGAGGGCGTCGCGCTCGCCCCGGCCGCCACCTGATCGATCAGGTGCGAGAGCGTCTCCTCGCTCGTGGTGCCCCCGATCACGGAGAACCGGATGGTCCCGTCGCGGTCGACCACGTAGGTCGCCGGCATCCCGGCGTAGCCGAGACTCGCGGCGGATCGCTCGGAAGGATCCTGGATGCTCGGGTACGGAACCTGGTAGCGACGGACCCATTCGAGCGATTGCGCCGTCCCGGTTTCCCCCGTGTCGACGCCCAGGAACCGAACGCCGTGCCCGGCGTACCGGTTCGCGACGTTCGCGAATCCCGGCTGGTCCCGCTCGCAGTCGGCGCACCAGGTCGCCCAGACGCTCACGACGAGGACGTGCCCGAGCGCATCGGTGGTCGAGAGGCGCTCCCCGTGCAGACCCTCACCCGCCAGCTCGGGGAGCGGCCGGTCTTCGACCCGAACCGTCCCCGTCGTCGACGCGGACGAGGAACACGCGACGAGCAGCGCGGCCAGCACGACGAGCGGTCGAGGGGACATCGCGCCCGTCACGGTACCGCCGGTGATCGAACCCGGTCGCTCGGGGTCAGCCGCTCGGGCTGGAGCTCGCGCCCCCGCTCGCCGGGGAGCCGGTCGCCGACGGACCGCCGCTCGCGCCGCCACCGCCCCCACCGCCTCCACCGGAGACCGTGATCGTGCCGGTCATCGTCGTCGGGTGGAAGTCGCACCGGAAGTAGTACGTCCCCGGATCGAGCGCCGGGAGCGCGACCTGACCGGTCCCGATCCCCGTCACGTCCGGGGTCTTGGCGATCCCCTGCGTGTAGTCCTTGTCGCGGAAGACATCCAGGTTGTGTTGCACGCCCGGATCCTCGTTGTCGAACGTGATCGTCGCCGGCTGCCCTCCGGCGAGCTCGATCGTGTTCGGGTCGAACGCGGTCGGGTCGTGCGCCGTCACGACGGGGCCGGAGGGCTGTCCCGGCGCGGGTGGCGCGCCGGCGATCGTGAGGGTGCCCGTCATCGTGGTCGGATGGAACTCGCAGAAGAAGTAGTACGAGCCCTGCGCGAGGGAGGGCACCGGCACGTCGGCCGTGCCGGGACCGGTCACGGGCGCACCGGTCGCGATCGCGCCCGACGGATCCTGCGTCTTCTCCTGCGTCACCACGACGTTGTGCTGGGTCCCGGTGTCGTCGTTCGAGAACGCGATCGTGATCGGGTAGTTCGCCGGTCCCGACAGCTCGTTGGGGGCGAAGCCCTTCGTGGCCGCGCCGACGGGCGCCGCCAGCTGGAGCACGGCCGGTTGGATCTCCTCAGCGGGCTGCCCTAGGATCAGCGCGAGCCCGCCGGCGAACATCGCGATCCCGACGACGCCGCCGACCATCGTGAGCAGCGACGCCCCGGAGACCTGCGGCCGGCTCGCGGCGAGCGTCGCGATCCCCAGGATCGACGCCGCGACGATCAACGCCGTGATCGTCGCGGCCGTCGGCGTCACGCGGAGCAGCACCCGGGAGAACGCGAACAGCGCGATCCCGATCACGATGAGCGCGACGAGGGGGATCAGGATGGGCCACAGGAGCCGCTCGCGGGAGTCCGGCGGTGGCGCCTCGGGAGGATCGCTCACCGGCTCGCCTTCTCACGGAGCTCGGCGTCCACGTCACGCCACTGGAGCGCGTCCCACCCTTCGTCCCGCTCGCGGCGCGCCCACCGGAAGAACACGACCGTCACGACCGTCCACAGGATCGCGCCGCCGACGATCTTCATCGAGAGCCCCGCGATCATCTGATCGGTGAGCGGCGAGATCCCCCACAGCCGCGGGAACGTCGCGTACACCGGGTACAGCGGCGTGTGCCCGAACGTCAGGAACGACGCGGGGATCGTCGGCGCGAGCGACTGGACGAACAGGTAGAGCATCTGGCCCGGCGGCGACAGCGGGGGCATCTCCGGCAGCGGCGACACGACCGGCCACCACATCACGAGCGCCGACCCGAGCAGCACGGTGTGGAGGCAGAAGTGCGCCAGCTCGGAATGGACGGACAGCGTGACGACGGCCGGCCAGTGCGTGAACAGCAGGACCCCGTTGAACAGGATCGTCGCCGGCAGGGGGCGCGTGAGGAACCGCCAGACCCTGCGCACGGCCGTGGTCCGCAGGAGATCGCGCCACAGCCACGCCGGCGTGCCCGCGACGAGCAGCGGCGCCGCGACGAGCGTGAACAGGATGTGCTGCCACATGTGGACGAAGTACAGGGAGCGCTCCGCGAGGTCGTGGATCGGCCAGAGCGAGCCCACCGTGAGCACCGCGACGCCGCCGAGGAACAGCCGCCTGGAGTGCGCGGAGACCGGAACGCCGGTGCGCTCCGCGTGGCGCCGGCACGCGATCAGGTAGGCGGCCGCGAGCGAGCCCAGCACCACCCAGACGTCGAGGTGCAGCCGGAAGGCAGGGAACGCGCCCGTCACGCGAAGGCCTTGAACAGCAGGAGCACGACGAGGAACAGGATGCACGCGCCTGCGAAGCCCATGATGAAGAACCGCGAGTACCTCGCATCGTCGAAGCGCAGGTGCATGAACCAGAGCACGACGAGCGCGAACTTCACGAACGCGAAGAAGAACAGCAGCGTGATCATGAGCCCGTGCGGGAGCCCCGAGTAGCTGATCCAGACCTCGATACCCGTCAGGACGACGAGGATCATCCCGATCCGGACGTACTCCTTCGCGCTCGGGTGCGTATGACGCGCGTGACCGGCCTCACGGGGGTCCGCGACGCCCCGCGCGCCCGCCTCTTCGTGGAAGCGATCGAGCTCCTGCATCACGTCCCCGGCGGCTTCGGCTGCGGGATCAGGTAGACAACCGTGAAGATCACGATCCAGACGATGTCGACGAAGTGCCAGTACAGCCCCACCATCTCCACAGGGAACGCCTGGTCGTCGGGCAGCCGGCCGGCCCACGACATCCCCACGAGCGAGAGCAGCATCAGGATGCCGACCGTGACGTGGACGCCGTGGAACCCCGTCAGCGTGTAGAAGGTCGTTCCGAACAGGTTGCTCCCCGGCCCGCCGATCTTCAGGCCCTCGTGGTAGAAGCTCGTGAACTCGTACACCTGCCCGCCCACGAAGGTCATGCCGAGCAGGGCGGTCGCCACGAGCCAGAGCCGCATCCGCGCGAAGTCGCGCTTCTCGGCCGCGACGAGGGACAGCACCATCGTCAGCGAGCTCGCGAGGAGCACGAACGACGACACCGACGTGTACGCGATGTCGAACACCTCGTGCTGGTACGGGGGCGTCGTACTCGAGCCCCGGTAGAGCACGTACGTCGTGATGAGCGCCCCGAAGAGCAGGCACTCCGAGGCGAGGAAGATCCACATCGCGAGCTTCGTGCTCGGCAGCCCCGTGCTCGTGTGCTCGGCGGGCGCGGCGTGCGTGGTCGTGTCGGCCATCAGTCCGCCACCATCAGTCCGCGACCGGGGGCTCCATCGCCCATCCCATGAACCCCACGATCGCCAGGAGCGCGCCGGCTCCGACGAGCCACCATGAATAGAGCACCCCGTACCCGATCACCGGCAGGCCGAGTGCGGCCACGAGCGGCCAGAACGAGGGGCTCGGCAGATGGATCGCGTGCTCTCGGTGCGTGTCCGGGGCGTCATCCGAAGCGCCTGCGGGAACCCGGATCAGCCTGCCCTCCTTGTCCTCCGCGTACTTCCGGTGCCAGAACTCGTCGAGCGCGTGCACGACCGGGATCTCCTCGAAGTTGTAGACCGGCGGCGGGCTCGAGGTCGTCCACTCGAGCGTTCGCGCGTCCCACGGATCCTCGTTCTCGAGGCCCGGCTTCCGCAGCTGGGTCACGATCGCGTTCACGATGAAGATCAGCACGGAGAGCGCGATCAGGAACGCGCCGACGGTGGCGACCTGGTTCCAGAACGTGAGGCCGAGCGACGCCGGGTACGTGTACTCGCGGCGGATCATCCCGCCGAGCCCCAGGATGTGCATCGGGCCGAACGTCAGGTTGAACCCGATCAGCATGATCCAGAACTGCACCTTGCCCCAGAACTCGTTCAACATGCGGGCGAAGACCTTCGGCCACCAGTAGTAGATCCCGCCGAACAGCCCGAAGACGGCGCCGCCGAACAGCACGTAGTGGAAGTGCGCGACCACGTAATAGGTGTCCGTCTGCTGGTAGTCCGACGGCACGACGGCGTGCGTGACCCCGGACAGTCCGCCGATCACGAACATCGAGACGGCACCGACCGCCATCAGCATCGGGGTGTCGAAATGGAGATCGCCCCCGTACATGGTCCCCATCCAGTTGAAGATCTTGATGCCGGTCGGGACCGCGATGATCGCGGTCGTGATCCCGAACGCCGTGTTCGCGACGGGACCCAGGCCGACGGCGAACATGTGATGCGCCCACACGCCGAAGCCGATGAAGCCGATCGCGATCCCGGAGAACACCACGAACTGGTAACCGAACAGCGGCTTGCGGCTGAACACCGGCAGGATCTCACTGATGATGCCGAACGCCGGCAGGATCAGGATGTAGACCTCCGGGTGGGCGAACAGCCAGAACAGGTTCTGCCAGAGCAGCGGCTTCCCGCCCGCGGCCGGTTCGAAGAAGTTCGTCTGCCAGCGGCGGTCGAACAGCATCTCGAACAAGGCGACCGTCACGATCGGGAGCGAGAACGCGAGCAGGAACTGGACCACGAGCCCCATCCACACGAACACGGGCATCCGGAAGAACGTCATCCCGGGCGCGCGCATGTTGATGACGGTGACCGCGAGGTTGATCGCGCCGGCGCTCGATGCGATGCCGGTGAGGATGAGCCCGATCGCGTAGAAGGTCATCCCGATCGACGGGTCGGTCGTCGAGTTCGGTGGGTACCCGAACCACCCGCCGTTCGGGGCACCTCCCAGGAACCAGCTCGAGTACAGGAACAGCCCGCCGAACAGGAACAGCCAGTACGAGAACGCGTTCAGCCTGGGGAAGGCCACGTCTCGGGCGCCGATCATGAGCGGGATGAAGTAGTTGAAGAACGCGGCCGACATCGGCATCACGAACAGGAAGATCATCGTCAGGCCGTGCATCGTGAAGATCTGGTTGTACTGATCCGCGTTCAGCAGCGTGTTGTCCGGCTTCGCGAGCTGCGCGCGGATCAGCAACGCCTCCGCGCCTCCGACCAGGAAGAACGCGAACGCGCTGACGCCGTAGAGGATCCCGATCTTCTTGTGGTCGATCGTCGTGAACCAGCTCAGCCAGCCGGTCGTCGCCGTCGGCCGACGGATGATCCCTCGGTGGGCCGGAACGCTCGCTGCGGTCGCCATACGCGGAGGCTCGCTCCTACTTCAGGCTATACAGGTAGGCGACGAGGGCGTCGATCTGATCCGGCGTCAGCCCGTAGTCGGGCATCTTCGCGCCGAGCTTGACGGCGTTCGGGTCGGCGAGCCAGGCCTTCAGCGCGGCCTCGTCGGTCGTCTCGAAGTCGCATCCGGCGAAACACTGGTGCGTCTCGGACGCGAAATGCGTCAGGTTCGGCGCAGCCGTCGCCGCCGCGTCCGTCCCCCCGATCGAGTGGCACTGGATACACTGCCCGCCCTCGCCGTTCGTCCCGAAGAACAGGTCCATCCCCTGCTTCGCGAGCTGCTCCGTCGGCGTCGCGGCCGGCTGTCGCTCGGCCTCGACCCAGTGCTGCCAGCCGGCGGCGTCGAGGGCCACGATACGGAACTTCATCCGGCCGTGCTGCAGGCCGCAGAACTCCGCGCACTGGCCGTAGTACGTGCCCGGCTCGTCCGCCGAGAAGACGATGTGGTTCGTCTGGTCCCCGGGGATCACGTCCTGCTTCCCGAACAGGCGCGGCGCCCAGAACGAGTGGATCACCTGGTGGTCGGGGATGCCGTTCGTCGAGTGCGCCCCGCCGCCGAGCGATGTGAGCGATAGGTCGATCGTGCGGCCTGCCGGGATCACCATGACATCGGCCGTCATGATCGGGCCGTGGTCGCCGTAGGCGGTCTGCATGTCCGGGTCCGTGTAGCTGAACCCCCACCACCACTGGTACCCCTCGACGGTGATCTGCATCGCGTCCGCCGGCTGACGTGCCAGCTGCCAGATCGTCGAGACGGTGGGGACCATGATCACCGCGAGCACGATCGCCGGCGCGATCGTCCACCCGATCTCGAGGCGCGTGTGCCCGTGCAGCTGCGCGGGCATCCGGTCGCGACCCTTGCGGTGCCGGTACCGGATCGAGATCAGCAGGATCCCGCCCTCGACGATCAGGAAGACCAGGGCCGCCGGCCACAGGACGAGGACGAGGAGGTTCTTCTCGGTCTGCGCCGTGGGACCCGCGGGGTTCATCGTGTTCTGCGGGAGATCCTTGGAGCAGGAGACCAGCAGCAGCGTCACGGCGAGGAGCCCGAACGCCAACCACCGCTTCGTCCGCACCGTTCCTCGTCCCTCCGACAGCGCGCTCGGGGCGCAGGTCCGCGTGACTGTACCACCGGCCTTTTTCCCGCCCGGAGCGGGGGACGCACATCGGGACGGGGTCACGTCGCGTACGTGTGCAGACCGGCGATCCACAGGTTCACCGCGTAGTACGTGATGAGCAGGCTCACGAAACCGACGAGCGCGATCGACGCCGCCTTCGCCCCCTTCCACCCCGCGGTCGCGCGCGCGTGGAGGTAGCCGGCGAAGATCGTCCAGGTGATGAACGACCAGGTCTCCTTGGGGTCCCACCCCCAGTAGCGGCCCCAGGTCTGCTGCGCCCAGATCGCGCCGCAGATCACGCCGAAGGTCCAGATCGGGAAGCCGAACTGGATGAAGCGGTAGGCGAGCCGATCGAGGGTCGCCGAGGGCGGCAGGGCGATCCGGCGCGCCGGCGGAGCCGGCGCGCCGGATCCCACCGGTTCGTCCGCGCCCGGCACGTAGTCGGGCGGGGCGTCGTCATCCAGATCCGCGTCGACGGATCCGCCCACGATCGGCGGAGGGGTTCCCGACCCGAGGGCGGCGACCGCCCGGCGCTCGGACGCCAGCTTCACGAGGTAGAGGATCGTGAACAGGCAGCCGATCCCGAGCAGGGACGACGCGGTGATCATCGCCGTCACGTGGATCTGGCGCCAGTACGAGTTCAGCGCGGGCTGCAGGTCCGTCGGCCCGACGTAGAAGAAGGACACGGCCATGGCCATCGTGAAGATCGCGAACGCGAACACGAACCCACCGACCGTCTTCACGTGGTATCGCCACTCGACGACGACGAGGTACGCGACCACGATGAGCGCCGTCAGGAGCGACGAGTACTCGTACATGTTGCCCCAGGGCGTCCGGTCGGCCGCGATCCCGCGCGCCACGATCGACACGACGTTCGCGACGAGGCCGGTCGCACCGACCACGATCGACGCCGTGTGGAAGCCCTCGCGGCGGAACGCGAGGTACGCGAACGACAGCACCATGGCCGCGATGTAGGCGAACAGGGCGGCGTTGAACGCGTCGCTCGACACGCGCGCCCAGTCGGCGGCCGTCACCGGGCGCCGACCTCCTGCCTGGGCCGGATCGGCGTCCGGGTCGAGGCATCGGTCATGTCGGCGACGAGCTTGGGGAAGGCCTCGTCGAACCGGTCCTTCCGCTGCAACGCGAACCCTCCCACCTGCAGCACCGTTCCGCCATCGCGGGCTTCCGCGCGGACCCAGACCTTCCGGCGCGAGGAGTACATCGCGGCGATCAGCCCGAGGAGGATGAGGATAGCCGCGCCCAGGACGAAGGGGACGGTCGTGTCGTGCGAGATCTGCAGTCGCGTGTACTGGCGCAGCTGCGGGAACGACATCGAGGTTGCGGATCGATGCCCCGGCTCGCACGCGGTGCCGGCGACCTGCTCCGGCAGCCCCGATGCCCCGCCACCCGAGACCACGCACCCGCTCGAGAGATCCACCGTCCACCCCCGTCCGATCCCCCCGCTCGAGGTGACGTGCATGAAGCGTGTGTCGAGGCTCGTGAGCGACGGGTCGGTGATCCTTCCCTGCCACACCGTGTACCGCATGAAGGGCGCGTTCGCCTCGGTCATCGGCTGCGGCGACCCACCCGACAGCAGTCCGCCGAAGTACGCGACGCTGTCCGGATAGAGCTCGAGCTGGATCGCCACCTGGGGCCGGAGCGACGTGAGCTTCACGAACCCGATCCACGGGACCGTCAGGGCGTTCACGCCCTTCGGAGCGTTCTGTCCCATCACGATCGGCCCGTCGTACAGGATCCGGCCCCCGTCCCGGATCGTGACGACGGGCGCCCAGCCGAACCCGAACTGGAAGATCCGGACGCCGTCGAAGCTGACCGGGTGGTTGATCGTCACGTCGTCCTCACGGACGGGGGTGCCGTCGGGCGCGATCAGCTCGACCTTCGACGTGAAATCCATCGGGACGCCGCTTCGCCGGAAGTCGTCGGAGTAGTCGATCAGCTTGATCCCGATGCCCGTGTGCGCGCCGGAGGAGAACCTGCCCGTCCGCAGGTCACCGTCGTAGTTGAAGGCGGCGTCGGTCCACGTCTGCCCCTCGACGATCGTGGCGTGCCCCACGTACCCGGTCCCCTTGCCGATCACGACCGCGACCAGGAGGACGACGAACGCCCAATGGAACACGAGGCTCCCGGCCTCGCGGAGGGCGCCCTTCTCGGCGGCGACCGCGCGTCCGTCGTCCGAAACCGCGACGCGGTAGCCGTGGCGGCGGAGCACCCGGCGCGCAGTCCCCGCGGCCGCCACCGCATCGCCCGGAACGACGACCTCCCGGTACAGCGGGAAGGCATCGATCTCCCGAGCCTGGATCGGCCGCTGACGGATCGACCGCAGCATCGCCCTCGATCTCGGGATCAGGCAGGCGACGAGCGAGACGAACAGCAGCGCCAGGGTGAGCGCGAACCACCACGATCCGAAGACGTCGAAGAACCCCGCTCGCGCGAACCAGTCGCCGACCACGGGATGCGCGATCCGGTACGCCGCGACGCGCTCGGGACTGTTGGGGATCTGTGGGAGCAGCGAGCCGACCGCGGATGCGGCGGCCAGCAGGAGCAGGAGCACCAACGCCGTGCGCATCGAGCGCAACGTCCTCCACACGAGCGCGACCGACTGCCGGAGGGTCAGCCCGGGCGGGCGGCGAGGGGGTGACGAGGCGGGGAGCGACATGGGGCCGAGCGGATGCTACTTCGGCGACCGCCTCACAGCCCGGGAGCGAACCGCTGCAGCGGCGCGTTCAGGTACCGCGTGAACGTCCCCGTTACCAGCATCACGCCGAGGACGACGAGGATGCCGCCGGACACGATCGAGATGGCGCGGTAGTTCCGCCTGATCCAACCGAGCGTCCCCGTCAACCACTGGATCCCGACACCGAGCAGGAGGAAGGGGACACCCAGACCGAGCGAATAGATCGCCAGGAGGAACGCTCCCCGCAGTGCTCCGCCCGAGGAGGCGGCGATCGCGAAGATCGCAGCGAGGACGGGCCCGATGCAGGGGGTCCAGCCGGCGGCGAACGCCATCCCCAGTGGGAACGATCCGGAGAGGCCGGGACGCACCTTGTTCAGGAACGGCCTGCGGTCCGCGTACAGCCGCAACGAGCCGCGACCGAGCCCGTAGCCGATCATGAGGAGACCGATCCCGGCCACGACGGCCCCCGCGACGACCTGCCCGGTATGGCCCTTGAAGATCCTCACGAACGTGGTCGAGAAGGCCCCGTAGAGGGTGAAGACGAGCGTGAACCCCGCGATGAACAACAGGATGGGGAGCACGCGTCGCATCCGGGTCGCCACCCCGCCCGCCGGCTCGGTCTCGAGGCCGACGACAGACTCGCCCGCCACGAAGGACAGGTAGCCCGGCACGAGTGGGAACACGCACGGGCTCGCGAAGGAGACGACCCCGGCGACGAACGCGATCCCCGGCGCCCACCACCGCGACAAGGACTCCGTGGCATCCGCGATCATCGTCCGACCCGCGAGCAAGTGTAGGTGCCGCGCACCCGGGCTCGAAGGGTGGGTTGTTATGATGCCGCCGCTTCGCCGGCCACGAACAGCCACGAGATCCGAAAGGGCGGAAGGCACGGAGCGCATGGCTCAGATCGATGTCGCGACCAGGTCGCCGATCCGGCAGCGCACGCAGGGCCTGAAGAGCCGCACCGAGGCGTTCGTCAGGAACTTCGAGTGGACCTGGACCAACGCGATCATCTTCTCGATGGCGCTGCTGTTCTTCCTGCTGATCGCGTCGGTCGTGATGCCTTCCTTCTGGATGTACTACGCGGAACAGAAGATCGGCTGGGCGGGGCCGACCGACATCCAGGCGTTCCTGCAGCACCCATTCGGGACGAGCATCACGAACCCGTTGAGCCTCGAGGGGTACAAGCAGGTCCGCGACGCGATCGCGATGGGGCTCACGACCGGACCGATCATCACCGTGCTCGTGGCGGCGGCGGCGATGCAGAACTGGCGCAAGAAGCTGCGCGGCGGCGGCGGCGAGACCCGGCCCACCGGCGGGTACCGGTAGGAGTCCAGATGCCTTTCACGAAGACGGAGGTGGACATCCACGACGACTACGTCGTGGAGACGGTCGACGCCGCGTGGCTGACGCAAGGGGTGAAGTCCCCGAAGCACCTCATGCTCGACCCGGACAACTGCATCCTGTGCCGGGCCTGCGAGGACGTGTGCCCCTGGAATTGCATCTGGATGATGTCGACCGGCATCGTCCAGGGATCCGACGAGGATTCGGTCGAGGCGGAGGTCGAGGAGGCGAACGCGATCTTCGTCGTCGACGACAACGCCTGCACCCGGTGTTCGGTCTGCGTCGACCGGTGCCCGACCGACACCCTGTACTATGCGCGCCTGCCGGAGTCCTCCGGGGGGCGGCGAACGATGGCCGAGGTCCCTGCGTCGCAGGCCGCACCCGAGTGACCGACGTATAGAGGGGAAGCGTGGCGAAGATCAAACCGCCGTCTCTCCGCGAGTCAGAGGTCTGGAAGTCGATCTTCCGGCCGGGGTCGATCTATCGGAAGGGCTACAAGGACACCTCGCG
>Ga0075423_10001102_pt1 | contig 23302 bp, 24 predicted proteins | sample SoiMethybrSBSTD2_FD_80114 | JGI IMG/M metagenome (GOLD analysis project Ga0075423, IMG submission 80114) | Bulk soil microbial communities from a Populus tree surrounding site in Tennessee, USA - Soil MetaG P. TD hybrid SBSTD2 | ecosystem: Environmental > Terrestrial > Soil > Tree plantation... | reverse complement strand
GGGGCGCGTGGCATCGATCCCGAGCTTGGCGGTGACGCCACGCTCGTCGGCGCTGGGATCGAGCAGGGCGCCAAGGCTGCCCTGGATCATCACCAGGTCGCGGTCGGCCTGCATGCGGGTGGCGACCGCCCAGAGGACGTCGGCCTCGTCGAACACGTCGATGTCGTCGTCGACCACGATCACCAGCTTCAGGTAGTGATCGACGCCCAGCACGATCGGGATGACGTGCTTGGCCTCGCCCGGGCGGCCCTGCCTGATCGAGACGTACGCGGTGAACGATGAGGTGCCCGACAAGGGCACGTGCACGCCGGTAACATTGGGGATCGCCCGGGTGAGGGCGTTGTGGATCTCCGCCTCCCGGACGAGACCCAGCGTGGTGATGTGGTCGCCGGCACGCCCGGACCCGATCGACTGAAACCACGGGCGCTCGCGCAGGGCGATGGCCTTGGCGACGAAGACGTGCTCGGTGGAGCGCCGCGAGAAGTAGCCCGTGAACTCGCCGAACGGCCCCTCCGGCTCGCGCACCTCGGGCAGGATCTCACCCTCGATCACGATCTCGGCGGCGGCCGGGACGTGCAGGTCGATGGTCGTGCAGGGCGCCACCTGCAACGGCTCGCCGAAGAGCCCCCCCACCACCTCGAACTTCCCCACATCGGCCGGCGGATAGGCCAGCGAGCCCATGGACACGAGCGGGTGGACCCCGAGCACGATCGCGCACGGCAGGGATTGCTTGCGGGCTTCGGCGCGCCGCTGATACTCGAACATGCGCCGCCGCGAGTGCAGGCTCACCCCCATGCGGTCCCGGCCCTTGACCTGAAAGCGGTGGTATCCCTCGGTCTCCACGCCGGTCTCCGGATCGCGCGCCACAAGCAGGCCGGCGGTGAGATAGCGGCCGGCGTCACCGGGGAAGTAGGTCGGGATGGGCAGTCGCCCGAGGTCCACGTCCTGGCCCCTCAGCACGCGATGGCGGAAGGGCGGGTCGGCCACGATCACCGGCTTCACCGTATCCTTGATGCGCCGCGCGTACTCGACGGCAAGGCGCGCCTCCGGGATGCCCAGCGCGAAGGCCAGCGCGCGGCGGCTCGCGACCACATTGCACACGATGGGGATGTCGGAGCCGCGCACCTGCTCCAGCAGCAGCAGGGGGAACCGCCGCCGCCGCTCGTACTCGAGCACGAGCGCCATCACGTCGTAGTCGAGCGAAATCGGCTCCCGGACGCGCACGACCTCGCTCGGATGGGCGCGCTCGTAGGCGGCGACGAAGGCTCGCAGATCCTGGCTCACGTCGCGATTCTGGGTCACGCGCCGGCGCAGCGTCAAGCGCGGCCCAAGCTCGCGCGGGCTCAGGGCTTGACAGGGACGGCCCCCCACGCGAGACTCCTCGCCGCCATGAAGCTCTGCCAATTCTGGACCCCCAAGGAAGGCAAGCGCGTCGGCGTGGTCGAGGCCGACGCCATCAGCGACATCACGTCGCGCACGGCGCGCATCGGCTCGGTGCTGGACCTGATCGTCCAGGGCCGCACCGCGGCCGGCCTCGAGCGCCTGGCCCGCCGGCTCGCGCGAGGGAAGCGGCCACGCTTCAGCTTCGCCGATCTCGACGTCACCCCGTCCCCACGACGGCCGCATCTCTTGGCCCCGCTGGACGCGCCGGAGATCTGGGGCGCCGGCATCACCTACCGCCGGAGCGCCGACTACTACACGGCTCATGAGACGGGCAGCAGCCAGGATCCTCACCGGGGCCGCACGAAGGGCATCTACGACGACGTGTACGAGTCCGCGCGGCCCGAGCTCTTCTTCAAGGCGACGATGTCGCGCGCCGTCGGTCCCAACGGCCGCATCGCAGTCCGTCGCGATTCGCAGCTCACGGCGGTGGAGCCGGAACTGGCCCTCGTCGTCGGTGCCGGCGGTGTCATCGTCGCGTACACTGCGGGCAACGATCTCTCGGCGTGGGACATCGAGCGCGCCAACCCGCTCTTCCTGCCCCAGTCAAAGATGTTCAGCGGATGCTTCGCCTTCGGTCCCGTGCTCGTAACCGCCGGCGAGATCGGCGACCCGCACACACTCGACCTCTCCTGCTCGATCCACCGGAATGGTCGCGTGCTGTGGCGGGGCAGCGTCAACACGGGCGAGATGCGACGCCGTTGCCCGGAGCTGGTCGAGTGGCTGGGGCGCGACAACCCGATCCCGACCGGCACCGTCCTCTCGACGGGCACCGGCATCCTCGTCCCCGACGAGCACGCGCTGCGCGACGGGGACCTCGTCGAGATCGAGCTCGCCCGGGTGGGCGTGCTGCGGAACCGCGTCACGCAGCACCGCTGAGCCATACGTGCCCGCAACACGGCCGCGCGCTGCCACGGAGGATCTCATGGAGTACTACGACCTCGGCTCGTACTCGCGCAAGATCACCACGGCCATGCCCGAGGCCCAGCTGTGGTTCGACCGAGGCCTCAACTGGCTCTATGGCTTCAACCACGCCGAGGCCATCGCCTGCTTCAAGAAGGCACTGAAGCACGACGCTGACTGCGCCATGGCCTACTGGGGCATCTCCTATGCGGCGGGACCGAACTACAATCTGCCCTGGCATCTTTACGACCCCGCCGGCAAGGCCGCCGCCCTCGCGGCCGCCTACGATGCAATGCAGGGCGCCCTCGCCCGCGTCGAGCGCGCCAGCGCGATCGAGCAGGCGCTGATCCGCGCCCTGCCCGCGCGTTATCCCCAGCGCGAGCCCATCGAGGACCAGGCGCCCTGGGACGCGGCCTATGCGGACGCCATGCGGCGTGTCTTCGAAACCTACCGCGATGACCTCGAAGTGCGCGAGGTCTTCGTCGAAGCGATCATGAACCTCACGCCCTGGAAGATGTGGGACCTCACGACCGGCGGCGTCGCCGAGGGTGCGGGCACGCGGGAGGCGATGGCGGTGCTCGAGAGCGCGTTCCGCGACTTTCCCGCCGCGTGGGATCATCCCGGGCTCCTCCATCTCTACGTCCACTTGATGGAGATGTCGCCGTTTCCGCAGCGGGCCCTCCGGGCGGGCGACCGGCTGCGCGACCTGGTGCCCGACGCCGGGCACCTCATCCACATGCCGACCCACATCGACGTGCTGTGCGGCCACTACCGCGACGTGCTCGTGTACAACCAGAAGGCGATCGGCGCCGACCGGAAATTTCTCGCCCGCGAGGGGGCGCTGAACGTGTATGCGCTCTACCGCACCCACGACTACCACTTCGCCATCTATGGCGCGATGTTCCTCGGGCAGTATGGAGCGGCCATGGCGGCGGCGCAGGAGCTGATCGACACGACGCCCGAGGACCTCTTGCGGATCCCTTCGCCGCCGATGGCCGATTTCGTGGAGGGCTACCTGTCGATGAAGCAGCACGTGCTCGTCCGCTTCGGCAAGTGGCACGAGATCATCGCCCAGACCTTGCCCGCGGATCGGGATCTCTACTGCGCGACGACCGCCATGATGCTCTATGCGCAGGGGGTGGCGCATTCTGCGCTCGGCCATATCGCCGAGGCCGAGGCGACCAAAAAGGCCTTCATCGACGCGAAGCAGCGGGTCCCGGAAAGCCGGCGGGTGCACAACAACACCGTTCGGGACTTGCTCGAGATCGCCCACGCGATGCTCGACGGCGAGCTGGAGTATCGCCGCGGCAACCACGAGGCCGGATTCGCCCATCTGCGTCGCTCGGTCGAGCTGGACGATTCCCTGCCCTATGACGAGCCCTGGGGTTGGATGCAGCCGACTCGGCACGCGCTGGGCGCGTTGCTCCTGGAGCAGGGCCAGGTCGCCGAAGCCGAAGCGGTCTACCGCTCGGACCTTGGCCTCGACGGTAAGCTCAGTCGCGCCTGCCAGCATCCCGACAACCTGTGGAGCCTGCACGGGCTGCACGAATGCCTCATGCGGCGCGGTGAGACGGTCGAGGCGGCGCTGATCAAGCAGCGTCTCGATCTCGCCTTGGCGCGCTCGGAGGTCCCGGTGAAGGCGTCCTGCTTCTGCCGAATGAGGGTCGCGGCCTGAGCGGCGCGCCACAGCCTTCGGATCCTCGACCCGGTCGGGGAGGCGGGGCGCCCCCTACAATAGGGGCGTGACCCTCTTCGCGGACTTCGCCCGGCTGGGCCGGAGGCTCGAAGCCACGCCGGGGCGCCTCGACAAGCGCCGGCTCGTGTCGGAGTTTCTCCAGGCGGTCGATCCGGGGGAGCTCCCCGCGGCCGTGGCTTTTCTCACCGGCCATCCGTTCCCTTCGTCTGATCCTCGCGTGCTCGGGGTGCGCGGTCTACCCCGCGGCGTCCCAGTCGGTGGGGGCCCGCCGCTCAATCTGGCCGACGTGAGCGGCGCCTTCGCCGCGGTTGCCCAGGCGTCCGGCAGCGGCTCGCGCGGCGCGCGACAGGCGCGCCTGGCAGAGCTGGCGGGACGGGCCAGCGAGGAGGAGCGCGAGTTCCTGAACCGCATCGTTTGGGGCGAGCTGCGTACCGGCGTCTCCGAGGGTCTGGTGCTCGAGGCCATCGGGCTCGCGGCGGGGGCCGATCTCCCCGCCGTCCGCCGGGCCGCGCTGTTCCTCGGCGACCTGTCCGCCGTGGCCGCACTGGCGCGGGCCGGGGGTAACGCGGCGCTGGCCGGCGTGGCGCCACGGACCTTCGTGCCACTGCTGCCGATGCTGGCTGAGCTGGCGACGGACTTCGACGAGGCGCTGCGCGCCCATGGCGGTCACACCGCGCTGGAGTTCAAGTACGACGGCGCCCGCGTGCAGGTGCATCGAGACGGCGATCGGGTGGCGATCTGGACGCGCCGGCTGTCCGACGTCACGCGCAGCCTGCCCGACGTGGCCGCGGTCGCTCGAGGGCTGGCCGGGGCGCCCTTCATTCTCGACGGCGAGGTCGTGGCGCTCGACGCGGAAGGCCGGCCGCTACCCTTCCAGGAGCTGATGCGACGCTTTCGCCGAGTGCACGGCGTGGAGTCACTGGCCCGCGAGATGCCGCTCGCCCTGCACTTCTTCGACTGCCTGCTCGCCGACGGCCGCTCGCTCATCGATGCGCCGCAGGCCGCGCGCTGGGAAGCGCTGGCCCGCGTGACCGGCGGCCGCTACCTGGCCGAGCGTACGCTGATCGACGACGTCGAGGCAGCTGGGGCCTTCCACGCCCGGGCGCTGGCCGCGGGGCACGAGGGCGTGATGGCCAAGGACCCGCGCTCGCCGTACGAGCCGGGCGGTCGCGGCAAGCGCTGGTTCAAGCTCAAGACTCCGGAGACGATCGACTGCGTGATCGTCGCCGCCGATCGCGGCTCGGGGCGGCGGCAGGGCTGGCTGTCCAATTACCACCTGGCCGTGCGCGACGGCGAGACCTTCGCCGACGTCGGCAAGACGTTCAAGGGGCTCACCGACGCCCAGTTCGGCTCGATGACCGAGCGCCTGCGCGTCCTCGCCCTCGCCGACGACGGCTACACCGTGCGCGTGCGGCCCGAAGTCGTGGTCGAGGTCGAGTACAACGAGATCCAGCGCAGCCCGACGTACCGCTCCGGGATGGCGCTGCGCTTCGCCCGCATCGCGCGCATCCGCGACGACAAGGCTCCGGGCCAGGCGACCACGCTCGACGAGCTCCGTGCGCTCTACGAGAAGCAGTTCGTCACCAAGGGCCGGGCCGGGGGGGCCGCGTAGTGGGGGACGCCCTGCCCCCCGGGACGTCGTTCCCCAGCGTCGATGTCCACGTCCACCTTCATCCCGACGGGCTCGCCCGGGCGATCGAGCGCTGGTTCGCTCAGCGTGGATGGCCGGCCGGGCACTCCTTCGAGCCTTCCGCGGTGGCCGACACCCTCCGGAGCCGCGGGGTACGCCGCTTCTGCTTTTTCTCCTATGCCCACAAGCCCGGCATGTCGCGCGCGCTGAACCGGTGGCTGTCCGAGCAGGCTGCGCGCCTGCCGGAGGCGGTAGCCCTCGGCACCCTGCACCCGGAGGATCCCGACGTCGACGAGATCGCGCGCGAGGCCACCGGCGACCTCGGGCTCCGCGGCTTCAAGTTCCATCACTCCGTCCAGCGCTTCCACGTGGACGACGAACGGCTGTTCCCCATGTACGAACGGGCAGAGGCGGAGGGCCACCTGTTCGTGCTCCACGTGGGCACCATGCCCTATCGCGATCCCTTCACGGGAGTCGAGCGCTTCGCGCGGCTGATGCAGCGCTTCCCGACGCTGCGCGTCTGCGTTGCGCACATGGGGGCGTTCCAGACCGCGGAGTTCCTGGCCCTGCTGCCTCGGCATCCCGAGCTCTATCTCGACACGACAATGGCCATGACATCCCATGCCACGCCCTACACCGGGGCGGACCCCGGCGCGGTGTCGGATGCGGACCTGCTGCAGCACCAGGACCGCATTCTCTTCGGCTCAGACTTCCCGCTGACTCCGTACGACTACGAAGAGGAGCGCCGCTGGGCGTGGACGCGAGGGATCGACGACGTCGTGCGCCGCAAGATCTTTCACGACAACGCGCTGCGGTTCCTACGCTGAGCCGGAACCCCTGCGTTTGCCGGGCGCGGCCTACCGAGGCCGCAGCTTCTTACCGATAGCGATCACATCCCGGTGTAGCCGCCGTCCACGAACAGCAGCGTGCCGGTCACGTAGGAGGCGTCGTCGGAGGCGAGGAACAGGATGCAGGCGGCGACCTCGTCGGGCGTGCCGTGACGCCGAAGCATGGTGCCCTTGGCCGCGTCGTCCCGATACTGCTCGAACGTCCGGCCGAGCGCTTCGTTGCGCTTCTCGTGAAAGGGCGTGTAGATCGGCCCGGGGCAGACCGCGTTCACGCGGATGCCCTCCGCGGCGTGATCGGCCGCCATCCCTCGGGTGAGCCCGGCCGCTGCCGCCTTGGTGGTGTCGTACTGCGTCGTCTTGCCGATGCTCGTCACCGACCGCACCGAGGCAACATTGACGATGCTGCCGCCGCCGGCCTGCCGGAGAAGCGGAATTGCCGCTTTCGCGCAGAACGCGTACCCCTTGAGATTCACCCCGAGGATCTCGTCCCAGCTCTCCGCGCTGGCCTCCTCCACCGTGTGATAGAGGCGGACCCCCGCGTTGTTGACGAGGACGTCGAGCCGGCCGAACCGTTCCGCCGCCTGGCGAACGAAGGCGGCAGCCTCGGCCTCGCGCTCGACGTGCGCTTCCACGAAGACGACCTCCCCGCCGCTGGCCGCGATCTCCGCCGCGACCCGCTTGCCGCGGTCGGCGTCCCGGTCGGCGAAGGCGACCTTGGCGCCTTCCCTCACGAACCGCCGCACGGTCGCCTCCCCGATCCCCGAGGCTCCGCCACTCACCGCCGCCACCTTCCCGCTCAGTCTTGCCATGCTCGATGCCTTTCCTCGCTCACACTAAGCTCGGGGTACGTGCAGGAGCACGCGCTCGTACGTCGTGCGCGTGCGCGTCGAGAAGGCGCCGATGTCGCGGTCGTAAATCTTGATGAGCTCTTTGATCTCCGGGCCGCTGAGCGCCGCCGCAAGCTTGGCCGCGCTCGCGAAGGCGTAGAGGGCCATGTACTGGTGTGAGCCGTCTCCCAGCACGACCCGGTAGCGCGCGGCGCCGAGGCAGCCCGGCAGCATCCGCACGGCATCGGGCACGTGCTCGCTGTCGTACCAACGGTCGAACTCCGCCTCCCGGCCGGGCTCGACAGTGGCGCGCACGCTCAGCATGTGTTCTGGAAACATGTCCATTCTCCTCGGGCGGCCTTCGTGCTCGCTGCCTGCATTATCCGATATCGCAGCGACCCGTGGCGTGGCAGCATATGAGAGATGCCCGCCGGCGGTGTCCCCAGCGAGCGGCACGGCGTGGACGGATCCGAGGTGGTGAACGACGGCGAGCGCCCGCTACGCCGGCGCGAAGATAGTCGTCGGAGTATCGGACCCAGGCGCTTCGCTGGAGCGGGGCTCCGGCCCCGCGAAGGCGCCGTCACGCTGCAGCGTCGGGAGCACACGGTCGGCGAACAGGCGTAGATTCAGCTGCGCCTCTTCGTTCGGCATGCCGCCGTAGCCGAACTCGCCGACCAGATGCGCGAGGCCGGTCAGCCGCTGCAGCTCGGCGATCTGCTGGAGACAGTCGTCGGGCGTGCCCACCACCTGGATCCTGACGTAGAAATCGGTCGCCTTCTTCCGATAGGTCTCGTCCTTCATCTTCGAGTATGTCTTGGCCATCCCGCCGTAGAACTCGTAGCCCTTCACCGTCGCCAGGTGGCCGTCGGAGAAATGGTAATGCGTGTCGATGGAGTCCCACTTGCGTGCCAGATAGAGCGCGGCGCGCTCGTGCGCCTCTTCGCGGCTCTCCGCCACCGAGATGTTCGTCGAGATGATGGGCGGGCGCGGCGTGTGGCCCACGCTGGCGGTGATGTCGCGGAAGCGCTGGATGTCCTCGGCCGCCTTCGGCCACTCGTTCTGCATGATGACGAGCAGGCCGAAGCCGAGCTTCGCCATGATCTCCGCCGACTCCGGGCTCACGGACGAGGCGTAGAACCGCCGCTCGGGATGCGAGACCGGCCGCGGCCGGATCGACATCCTCGGGATCTTGAAGAATTCGCCCTCCCAGTCGAACACGTCATGGGTGAGCGCCTTGATGACGATGCGCGCCGACTCCACGAACCGGGCGCGCGCTTCCTCCATGGACACCCGGAAGCCCGCGTATTCCACGCTGGCCGCGCCGCGGCCGAAGCCGAACACGCAGCGGCCGTTGGAGAGGATGTCGAGCAGCGCGATCTCCTCGGCGACCCGTACCGGGTCGTGCCAGGGCAGGACGATGACGGCGGTGCCGAGCGCGATGCGCCGGGTGCGCCCCGCGAAGTAGCTCAGGAGCTGGGTGGGATCGGGCGACATCGAATAGCCGGTGAAGTGGTGCTCGAGCGCGAACAGCGAGTCGAAGCCGAGGGGCTCGGCGAGGTCGCCCAGCGCCAGGTGCTCGGCCACCACCGAGGCGTCCGAGCGCCCTTCCTTCGTGAGCATGTTGAGCGAGATGCCGACCTTCATGCTGTCCTCCCCGTCGGGGGCGATTGCGGATCGTCCGCACCAGCGGACTTGGACCGAGGGTACTGAGCGATCCTCGAGCCTGTCAACGCGAAAGCCGAAGGGGCCGAGGGTAGGCCCCCGGCCCCGCGGCGGCGCGACGGCGCGACGCTCAGCCTTCTTGCTCCAGGATCATGAAGTGGGGCGCCCCCCCGGTCGAGATCTCGACGGCGTTGGCCATGGTCTTCTGGGCGGCGGGCAGGGCCGCGCACTCCTGAAGGGCCTTCAGGCTGGGGAACGTGATCTCCGTCAGTCGGGCGAACGGCGACTTCCCCCCCGGCGAGCCGAGAATGCGATGGGAGGCGAGGCCGGTGGCTCCGGCCAGGGACGCCTTCCCCATGGGCAGGTGCTCTCGGTCATACCGCCGGTTGAACAGCTCGGCGTCCGTGGGGGTCGGATACAGCACGAGAAGTTTGACGCTCATGGTCTTGCCCTCCTTGGGCTTGAGTGATTTACCGCACGCCTGAATAGGTCCCGAGGAGCACCGAGATTACACAGGTCAGGGGCGATACCCGGCTGAGAGCATGCAGCTTCGCACCTTTTGCTTGGCCCGGTGCAGCAGGACGGCGACATGCGACGGGGGCAGTCCAAGCATCCCCGCCACGTCTTCGCCGGGGATTTCCTCCAGCATGCGCAGCGACACGACCGCGCGCTGCAGCTTCCCCAGATGATCGAGGCACCCGATCATGAGCGCGTACTCCTCCGCCTGGGCGATCAGCTCGTCGACCGGCAGCGTGTCCTCGGTCAGCAGAGCCAGGGCCTCGTCGCCCGATTCGTGCGGTCGGGCGATATCATGCCGGCGGCGCCGATTGCGCGCGTGATTCCGCGCGAGGACCGAGAGGAGCTTGAGGGATCCCTCTTCCGATTCGACCAGCTGTCGAGCTTGTGGCAGCAAGAGGAACGTGTGAAACGCGTCCTGAACGCAGTCGAGCGAATCCTCGTCCCGCAACCCCTCGCGCCGAGCCAGACGGAAGAGTCGTCCTCGGTGGGTGTGGACGAGCCGAGTCACCCATTCCAGCAGGCCCGCCGCTCTGCCGGCGGGCGCCACCTCGGGCAGCCGAGCGATTGCTGCGGTCATACGGTGCTCCTCGAAAGCCGCATGTCGGCGCCGCTCACGCGCCTGACCTCGGTGATGGAGTCGAACGGGAAGTCGACCGCCGCGTGAGCCTTGCGGATGGCGGCTTCGTCCGGCCCGGACATGAAGCAGAAGGCCCTGCCTTCCCGGAGGCTCACGTGGGCCACATGCGCGTACACCTCGAGCTCGCGTCCGGCCACCTCGAGCGCGTCGAACCGGGCAAAGAATTGCTCTTCGCTGAGCTCCTCGACTGGGAAGCTGCCCTTGGTCCTGTCGTGGGTATCCATGAAGTACTTCATCAGCGGTCTCCTTTCCTCCTGGTTTGGCCTTGCTGGATGGTTAGTCCCGAATGCGCACTGGCCGTTACAAGCCGACGAGCGCAGTGGGGGAGCCGCGTACGTGCTACGATCGCCGCCGGGTGGAGAAGGCTTGGCAACCAGCGATCAACCCACGGGCCGGGAGGATTGGACGCTCCTCGACGCGCTTCGCCGCGGGGACGACGACGCCTTCGCCCGGCTCGTCGCCGAGCATCACGCCAGCCTGCGTCGGGTGGCGCGTCTCTACGTGGCGAACGCCGCTATCGCCGACGAGGTCGTGCAGGACACGTGGGTGGGCGTCATCCGCGGTATCTGGGCCTTCGAGGGCCGCTCTTCGATCAAGACGTGGATCTTCCGGATCCTCGTCAATCGGGCCCGGACCCGCGGCGCTCGTGAGGGCCGGAGCCCATCGCAGACCAACGATTTGGCGCCCGAGACAGTGGCCGAGTCGGACTGGGCCGCACCGACGGTCGATCCGGGCTCGTCGCCCGAGCAGAGCCTCTTGACCAAGGAGCTCGGTGAAAGGCTCCGGACCGTCATCCACACGCTGCCGTCCAACTTGAAGACCGTCTTATGGCTTCGCGATGTGGAGGGATGGTCGTCGGAAGACGTGTGTAACGCCCTCGCCATTCAAGAGACGAATCAGCGCGTGCTCCTGCACCGCGCACGTTCGCGTGCGCGGGCCGCGCTCGAGCCGTACCTGGAGGGCGCCCCCCGGGGCGCGGGAGGCAGATGACTCCATCGGCGGATATGACGTGCCACGAGCTGAGCGAGCTCGTGACCGCTTACCTGGACGGGGCGCTGGCCCGAGAGGAGCGAGAACGGCTCGAAGCCCATCACCAGGTATGCTCGCCTTGCCAGAGCCATCTCGCGCAGATGAGGCTGGTGGTATCCGCTCTGGGTGAACTCGAGCCCGCCGCGCGCGAGGAGCTCTCGGCGGAGCAGGGTCGCATCCTCGGCCTGTTTCGGACCCACGGGCTTCACCGCCGCGGGCAGCCGACGCGGGACATCCCTCTCGGCCTCGGGGGCGAGCTCGCCGCGGTGGGTGACCACATTGCGTGCTTCTGGGAATCCGAGCGTGAGTTCGACGCACTCGCCGGCTTTTTGGCCGCGGGCGCGTCGTTCGGGGAGGCGTGCATGCTCATCGGTGACGACGCCGCCAACGAGCGGATGCTGGCCGGCTTGGCGCGTCGCCATCTGAACGTCGAGGCGCTCATGCAGGAGGGTCAGCTCCTGGTGGCGCCCGTCCGCTCGTCCGCCGATGCCCTCCTCTTCGAGGTCGACGCGCGGATCAAGGAGGCCGTCCATCGTGGCCTGCCGACGGTCCGCATCCTGGGCAACCTGAACTGGGGACGGGGCACGGCCGGCTGGCCGTCCGATGGGGAGATCCTGCGGCTCGAGGCGCAGGTGACCAGCGCCGCGGAGCGCCTGCCCTGCATCGTCGTGTGCGCCTACGACGTGACCACCCTACCCGGTCCGATGCTCCTGAAGGGCGGGCTGGAGTGCCATCCAGTGACCTTCCGTCGCGACTGTCTTCGGCACAACGAGCATCACGTGCCGCCCGGGCGGTTCCTCCAGGAGCTGTCCGCCGGCTCCGCCTAGCGTCCCCTCGCATCGCGCGGCGGTCAGCGCATCGCCCCCTGGGCGAACGCGCCGACGATGGCGCCGTACGCCAGGTGCCCGATGACCATCAGCAGCGGCGTGGTCTGACCGTAGTTGAGCAGCATGAATCCCGGAGCCTCGAGGAGCGGCGACGAGTCCGCTGCGCTGTCCGGCGCGCCCATTCGAGGGTGTACGACGGGCAGCAGGATGTTGACCAGCGTGGTGCCGGCGAACAGCGCGTGAACGAGCCCGAAGGCCAGGCCCAGACGCCAGCCGGCCTGCCCAAGCGCGACGAACCCCGCGTAATAGAAGAGCGAGAAGATCAGGCCGGCGACGAAATGCAGCGCGTACCCCAGGAGCCTCGCGCGCGTACGGTCGTCGGTGAACGCCGTGCCCAGCAAGAACGGAATATCCATCCGCGTGAGGCGAAGCTCGTTCCCTATCGCCACTACCGTCGTCAGCACGATCGTTCCCGCGAAGCCGCCGCCCAACGCGCTCCACATACTCATCGCGAAACCTGCTCCAACGCGACGGCGGCGCTGATCAGAGCCAGATGGACGAGCCCCTGGGGGAAGTTGCCCAGGAATGTGCGGGACGCGGGCTCGATCTCTTCGGCGTAGAGCCCGACGTCGTTCGCCAGCGCCACCAGCTCGTCCATCAGCTGCTCGGCGTCGCGCCGCTGACCAGCAATGGCCAGGGCCTCCACGAGCCAGAACGAGCAGCACACGAAGGCGCCTTCCCCGTGGGACAGCCCATCGTCACCGGCATAGCGCCGGAGAAACACGCCGGTGCTCAGCTTACGACGAATCGCCTCGATGGTTCTCCGGATGCGCGGCGCATCGGGCCGATCGTAACGCCCAATGGCGAGCAGGAGCAGGCTCGCGTCGAGCTCGTCACCCCCGGCGTACCAGGCGTAGCTCTGCTGGGCTTCGGACCAGCACCGCTCTTCGATGAAGCGGCGGATCGCCGCGGCTTCCCTCGCCCAGCGTGCCGCGCCGCGGAGCCGGAGGTGGCCCGCCTCGGCCAGACGCTTGGCGCGATCGAGGGCGACCCAGCACATGGCCTTGGATTGCGTGTAGTGGCGAGGCGCGGCGCGGACCTCCCAGATCCCGGAGTCGGGCTCGCGCCATTTCGAACACACGAACTCGGCCAGGTTCGCGATGTTTCGGGCCGTCTCGCGGCCGAGCTGATGGCCCCGGTGCGCGTATTGATACGCGGCATCGAGGAGCTCTCCGTAGGTGTCGAGCTGCAGCTGAGCCGCCGCCCCGTTACCGACCCGGACGGGACGCGACGCGCGGTACCCGTCGAGCGGCAGCGCGCGCTCGGTGGTGACGATCCCGCCGTCGAGCCGGTACAGGACGTGGAGCCGGGGCAACGTCCGCCGGGTCGCGTGCATGAACCACCAGAAGAACGCCTTGGCCTCCATCTCGCACCCGAGCTGCAAGAGCGATTCCAGGATGAACGAGGAGTCGCGTATCCACGAGAAGCGGTAGTCCCAGTTGCGCGCGCCGCCGATCGCCTCCGGCAGCGACGTCGTCGGCGCCGCCGCGATGGCGCCCGAAGGCGCGAACACCAGCAGCTTCAGCGCGAGAGCGCTGCGCACGACGGCATCGCGCCATGGCCCCTGGTAGGTGAGCCGAGCCGCCCACTCACGCCAGAATGTGAGCGTGGTATCGATGCGCCGCTCGACGTCATCGCGGGACGGAAAGATCAACGGCTCCCCATGCGCCGCGACCAGCGCGAGCGTGGCGCGCGTGCCCACCCGCGCATCGAACCGCCCCGCGATGCCCGCCTCGTCGACCTCGACGGGGCCGGCGTTCCAGCCGCACACCGCCAGCGCGGTGTTGCCACTCGTGGCGACGGGACATCCCGCCCGAGGCTCGATCCGGGTCTGCGCGAGCCCGTAGTCGAAGCGCGGCTCGACCCGCCAGCGCATCGGGACGCGTCCTTCCAGGCCTTCGACGCGGCGGGCGAGCTCGCGGAGGGGAGCGAGGCCGCGCCCGGGGAGCGTCATCACGTCGGTGACGCGCACGCGGCCGGTCGCCGTCGTAAACGTGGTTTCCAGCACGTTCGTGTCGGGCACGTACCGCCGCTCGGTCCGGCCAGGGTTTTCGGGACCGAGCTCCCAGCGGCCCCCTCGCTCAGCGTCGAGAAGGGCGCCGAACGCGCTTGGGGAATCGAGGTTCGGCAGACACCACCAGTCGACGGAGCCGTTCAGGGAGAGCAGCGCCACGGTTCGGCCGTCGCCAATGACCGCATACTCGTGCAGCGGCAGGTATCGGTCCCGCACGGTACTTCTCATCGTAGCAGGTCGTCAGCGGCCTCATGGACGACGACCGCCGAACGCGTCGGCGTGAAGCGACACGAATTCTCGGACGCTCATCGCCGGCCGGCCGGTGACCCGCTCGACGCCGTCCGCCATGCGGTCATAGCGGCCCGCTCGGTTCAGCTCCGCCATGGTGATCAGGTGCTTGGTGAGATGCTCGGGCAGCCCCGCCTTTCTGAGCTCCCGTTCCCAATCCTCGGAGGCGATGTCCGAGTATGTGACTTCGCGGTTCAGCGCCTCCGAGTATTCCTGGGCAATCTCGTACATGTCCTGCGATCGCGGCCCGGTGAGCTGGTAGACACGGCTCACGTGCGGCCCCGGGTCGGCGAGGACGGTTGCGACGACCCGCGCGACATCGGTCGCGGCCACCGGAGAAGTCTTGCCCCGCCCGAAGGGCAACTCGATGCGGCTTCGGTCTCGGACGCTCGAGCTGGTGAGCGCAAGGAAAAAACCCTCGAGGAACACCGTCGGCCGGATGGTCACCACCGGGAGGCCGGACCACGTCAGCGCCTGCTCGCCGAGCCAGTGTTGTCGCTGCTGCGGGCTCGGTGTGGTGTTCTGGATGCTCATCTGGGAGACGGTCATCTGGGACATGTTCACCAGGGCGTCCACCCCGACTTCGCGGGCAACCGTCGCCATGGTCACGGTCGCCTCGAGGTATCCGGGAGACACGGACATGCCGAAGTACACGCGGCGGCAGCCGGTGATGACCCGGTGGACGTCGGCCGGATCGAGCAGGTCTCCGACTACCACCTCGGCGCCGGCGGCCCGGAGTGACGCCGCCCGCTCGTCCTCCCGTCGGACCATGGCGCGAACCGGAAGCCCGCGGTCGAGGAGCAGGCTGCTGACGGTGCGCCCGACCGCCCCGAGCTGACCGGCCGCTCCGGTCACGAGGATCGGCTCGTTGTCGACCACGCGATCGCGCCTCGACCGGTACGCCCTTCAGCGCATGAAGGCGGCCGTGGGTGACACGGTCACTTCGCCGGGGAAGTCACGGTGAACTTGAGAACCACCACCTGGCCGGGGAAGACGTTGTGATTGGCGTCGACCAGCTCGATCTTCACCTTGTGCGGGCCGGGCGGCAGCCCGGCGATGTCGATCGTGTTGATTTGACTCGCCTCGGCCCACAGCCACGGCAAGTCATCGACGTTGATGTGCAGATGCCCGACCCGGGGAGATACCTGAAGGGCGCCCACCCCGAACACGGGTGCGATGCGCACATTCTCCACGCGGTATTGCGCCCAGAAGAGGCCCTTGGCCAGCCCTGCCGGAATAGGCGGATCAACGACCAGCTTCGGCGGCGGCTCCTTCTCTATCGCGATGTACGGTGACGCGCCACGGACGTCCCGCGCGCTCTGCGCCCAGGCGCAGGTGCCGAGCAGAGATCCTACGGCAATGAGGGCGAGCGTCCTGAGGACGATGGGCATCGAGGTCTCTCCCTTCGGGGATGTGTTCTCTCTCTCAACCCTTGTAGAGCACGATGTCGAATCGCACGATCTTCGAACCCGGCTCCGAAGTACATCTGCGTGACCAGTCGGTCCTGCCGACCGGTGACCTGATAGTGAATGTGGGCGGGACGCACCAGATTCGGCCCCGCCGGATAGGCGGCGGGCTTGATCGTCTTGAATCGATACCGGCCCTCCGCGTCGGTGGTCAACGTGGCGGACCCTTCAAAATTCGGATCGAGCGCCGCCGGGTTCGTGTCGCTCGGATGTGTATAGCGTCCATGGGCATTGGCTTGCCAGACCTCGACCTTGGCATCATGAACCGGATCGCCGGCAATACTCAACACGCGGCCCATGACGTAGAGGATCTGGCCTTCCGCGCGACCAGATCGACGCGGAACCCGTGTGAGATCGCTGGTCGCCGGCAAGGGCTTGAGCGGGTAGAACGGGCCTAAAATTTGCCCGCGGCAGAGTCTCAGCGGCTGCGACTCGCGGGGGCGTAACTGTCGCCGCCGCAATGGTCGCGAGCATTTTGAGGAGTTCCCGCCGACCCAGATCGCCGATCGAATAAGTCGCCATGACATCCTCCTGCGTTGTTAGAGGCGCCCATTGCGATCTCCCACGTCGTGCAATCCGGGTGTGCTGCACGGCATCATACGCCCGCTCGTCGGGCTTCGCTTCGTGCAATACTCCGCGGACCATATGTGTGGCATTGCGGGGCTCTACCGAGGCGCCTGGTCGAACGAGGCACTCGGCCCGCTGCTGGAGCGGATGAGCCGCACGCTCGTCCACCGCGGACCCGACGACTGCCACCAGGTCGCGGTCCCCGCGATGCGGGCCGGCCTCGCCGTCCGCCGGCTGAGCCTGGTCGACCTCGCGGGAGGCCGGCAACCCCTCGAGAACGAGGACGGCACGGTGGTGCTCGCCTGCAACGGTGAGATCTACAACCACCATGAGCTGCGGGCCGAGCTGCGGGCCCAGGGTCACCGGTTCCGCACGCAGTCCGACTGCGAGGTCAGCATCGCCTTCGCGTCCGAGGCGCGCGCGCTCCTCGAGACCGGCATCGTCACACCGGCCCCGGACTGGGAAGGCATCGACAGCTTTCTGGCGTTCGGCTATACGCCCGCGCCCCGGTCCTGCTTCACTGGCCTGGAGCGGCTCCCCGCGGGGTCATACCTCGTTGCCGAATACGCCGGCGTTCAGCGTGGATTCTTCTGGCGCTGCCGGTACGGCGCGACGCCCGAGCCGCAAGACCCCGCCCGCGACCTCGAGGGCCGCTTGCGCGCCGCGGTCCGGCGCCACCTCGCCGCGGATGTGCCCGTGGGGGTCTTTCTCAGCGGCGGCTGGGACTCCTCCCTCGTCACCATCCTCGCGGCCGCGGAGTCGCGCGCGCCATTGAAGACGTTCACGATCGCGCTTCCCGAGAACCCCGCCTACGACGAGACACGCTGGGCCCGCCAGGTCGCCGCGCAGGTCGGCTCCGAGCACGTCGAGGTGGAATTCCGCAATGCCGATCTTCCGCAGCTCATTCATCGCGTCGTGCGCGCGATCGAGGAGCCATGCGTCACCTCACCGGCCACCCTCCTGTACGCGCTGTCCGCGCGCGCGGTGCGGGACGTGAAGGCCGTCCTTTCCGGCGAGGGGTCCGACGAGCTCTTCGGCGGCTATCCCTGGCTGCGGGCCGACGCGGCGTACTCGCTGCGTCGCGTGATGCCCCGGCATCTCGCCCGCGCTCTCGGACGGATCGTCCAGAGCGAGCGGTGGCGACGCTTCTCGCGGGTGGCGGCCGCTGATTCGGACGAGGCGGCCGACCGCGAGTGGCTTCGGCTCTTCACCGCCGACGAGATCCCGCGCCTCGCGGCCGCACGCCCTCGCGGTCCCGTCAACGACGGCCGGCTCCTCGAGCTCGATCCGGAGACGCGCGCCTCGTGCGAGGACCGCCTTCAGCGGCGGCTCGCGCTCGAGCTCACCCGTCGCCTCGCCGACGGCTTGCTCCTCGTCGCCGACAAGGTGAGCATGGCGCACTCGCTGGAGGTGCGGATGCCGTTCCTCGACCGTGAGGTGATCGATTTCGCGTTGGCGCTGCCCTCCCGCTGGAAGATCCGCGACGGGCAGGAAAAGTACGTCCTCGAGCCCCTCACCCGGCTCTTGCCCCCAGACGTCGCGGCACGTCGCAAGCACGCTCTCGTCCTACCCATACGCGCCTGCCGGGGCGCGGCAACGCGAGTGGGCGCGCTCCGTCCTGCTCGACGGTGTGCGCCAATCCTCGCTATTCGATGCAAGGACCCTCGAGCCGTGGCTGGCGTCGCGCCTGTCCGGCCGCCCGGAAGACATGCCGCTCGTCTGGGTCCTGGTGAATCTGCAGGTCTGGTGGGAGTGCCACCTCAGGAGCCAGCAGTTGCCCCGCAGACCGGGGCCTGCGCCTCAGTAACCCTTCTCCTTGTCGATCAGCGCCAGCAGCGGGCGGCCGTCACGCCGCCGCTTCAAGTTCTCGATGAACGTCTCGATCACGCGGCTGGCTCGACGCGGCGAACCGCCCGCGGTGTGCGGCGTGACGATCACGCGTGGATGCGTCCAGAGGACGTGCGGTAGCGGCAGCGGCTCCGGATCGGTGACGTCAAGGCCCGCGCCCCAGATGAGGCCCTCCTCAAGGGCCTTCACCAGGTCCTCGCCGAAGACGATCGCGCCGCGCGTGACGTTGATGAGGATCGCAGTGCGCTTCATTTGCCGGAACAGATCGCGCGAGAACAGATGGTGTGTGGCCTTCGTCAAGGGCAGGCAGATCACCACCACATCGGAGGCGCCGAGCAGCGCGCCTAGTCCCTCGGGCTTGTAGATTCGCTCTACGCCGGGCAGGCCCGGCACATCGTCGATATCCTCCGCGAGGACGCGCATGCCGAAGCCGAGGGCCCGCTCCGCGACCTTTCGGCCGGTGCCCCCAAATCCGACGATGCCCATCGTGAGCTCGTAGAGCTCTCGCTGCTCCTTCCGGATTGGCTCGCGCAAGGTGTAGTCGGGCTTGCGCAGCGCCGTGTGGATACCGCGGGTGAGTCCCAGCAACAGAGCGAAGGCGTGCTCGGCGAGGTGGATGCCGACCTCACCTTTCTCGCTCGCGAGTACCACGTCGCTCTGCACCAGCTCGGGGGTCAGGATGGCGTCGACGCCCGCGCCGATCGAATGGTAATAGACGACGCGCTTCTGCATCGCGAACACGTCGGCGGGCACGCGGCCGAAGATGACATCGGTATCGGCGACCTCGGCCTTTTGACGCGCCACGTCCTTGGCCTCGACGAACGTCGAGCCGGGACCGGCGGCCTCGAGGATGCGCGCGCGGTCGCCTTCTCCGACGGCGGGGCAGATGAGGTTCGGCGTGTAGAGGATCTTCATGTGTGAGGAACGCTATGCGGCCAGTCCTCCGCTGTCAAGGAATACGCGTGAGCTCCAACGCCGTCATCCTCAGATTCGGTGAACACAGCCTACCCCGGAGCTCGCTCGATATGTCATGATGCGGATGACAAGTCCGCCTGGAGAACACCATGCCCGAGCTCCCCGAGTGCCTGCTGATCGTGACCGTGGAAGTGGACGGAGCGGTCGAAGCTGAGTGGAATCGGTGGTACGACACGGTCCACTTGCCAGACGCGCTCAAATGCCCGGGAGTGCTGCGGGGCCGGCGGTACGTTTCCTCGGGCGACATATCGGAGAGCTCAGCCGGCAAGACGGAGCGGACGGCAAAACGGATCTACACGACGATCTACGAGCTGGACGGTCCGGGCGCGATCGCCACGAAGGAGTTCCGCGCGATGCGTGGTTGGTATCAGTTCGCGCCGCATGTCCGCTCGCGCACCCAAGTGATCGTTTCGGTCCAGCGGGGATAGAGGAGGCTGCGATGCTCGTGAAGCCGGAAGAAGTTGGACTATCATCGGCCCGTCTCGGGCGCATCACGGATCATCTCCGACGGTACATCGACGCGGGCAAGCTGTCCGGGACGCTGACACTGGTCGCCCGTCGCGGCAAGGTCGCCTACTTCGAGCCGCTGGGCCATCTCGAGATCGAGCGCACACGACCGGTCACGCCCGACTCGATCTTCCGCATCTATTCGATGACCAAGCCGATCTCGAGCGTGGGGTTGATGATGCTCTGGGAGGAAGGGCGGTTCCAGCTCGACGATCCCGTACGCAAGTTCATACCATCCTGGCGCGATCAGCGCGTCTTCGTGGGCGGCAACTACCCCAGCTGGAAGACGACCCCGGCCGAGCGGCCCATGACGGTGCGGGACTTGCTCAGCCATACCTCCGGACTCACCTACGGATTCATGGAGCGCACGAACGTCGACGCGGCGTATCGCAAGCTCGGCGTCGGCGACCGGACCCGGCGCGGCTACACCGCGCGCGACCTGGTGGAGGAGCTCGCCGCGCTGCCGCTCGAGTTCTCCCCCGGGACACGCTGGAACTATTCCGTGTCCACGGACGTGATCGGACACCTGATCGAGGTCATCTCCGGTCAGCGGCTCGATGCGTACCTGCGGGAGCACGTCCTCCAGCCGCTCGGGATGACCGACACGTCATTCGTCGTCACGGACGCGCAGACCCCCCGCTTCGCCGCGAACTACCAGCGCCTTGCGGACGACCGTCTCACGCTCATCGACGATCCCGCCACCAGCGTCTACCGTGACTGCACCTTCTTCTCGGGTGGCGGTGGCCTCGTGTCTACCGCCACCGACTACCTGCGCTTCGCCTCGATGATGCTCAACAAGGGCGAGCTCGACGGCATTCGGCTGCTCGGGCGGAAAACCGTGGAGCTCATGACGGTGAATCACCTTCCCGACGGCCAGGATCTCACGCATCTGGCGCTTTCCGGGATGTTCACCGAGACGGCCTACGCCGGCGTCGGCTTCGGCCTCGGCTTCTCCATCATGCAATCGCCGGCGCGCGCGCAGATCACCGGGACGGTGGGCGAGTTCGCATGGGGCGGCGCCGCCGGCACGGCGTTCTGGATCGATCCCGGCGAGCAGATGATCGTCGTCTTCATGACCCAGATCATGCAGATGGGCCTCCCCGCCCCGTACCCGTTGCGCCGCGAGCTCCGAACGCTCACCTATTCGGCGGTCATCGAATGACCGACGCGCCCACCGGCCTCAGACGCCGAGGTACCGGTGGAGGATCTCGGGATTGGCGCGGAGGTCGTCCGCGGGGCCTTCGTGGGCGAGGTGCCCGTTGTTGAGGATGTACACCCGCTGGGCGAGGGCCATCGTCGCGGCGAGATTCTGCTCGACAACGATCAGCGTTTGCCCCTCGGCGGCAAGGCGGCGGCACACGCTCACGAGCTCCCGCACGATGAGCGGGGCGAGGCCTTCGAAGGGCTCGTCCAGCAGAATGATCTTCGGGGCGCGGATCAGCGCGCGACCGAGGGCAAGCATCTGCTGTTCCCCGCCTGACAGATCGGTCCCGCGGCTTCCGCGCCGCTCGAGCAGGCGCGGGAAGATGTCGTAGATGCGCGCGAGCGACCAGCGCGGCGACGCGGTGAAGCCGGCCAGGACCAGGTTCTCTTCGACGGTGAGGCTGCCGAAGATGCGCCGCTCTTCGTGGACGAGCTGGACGCCGGCCCGCGCGATCGCGTGACTCTTCATCTTGGCGAGCTCGAGGCCCTCGAGCCGTACCGAGCCGGCGCGCGGCTTCACCACCCCCATCACGCTCTTGAGCGTCGTGCTCTTCCCCGCGCCATTGCGGCCGAGCAGCGCCACGACTTCGTTCTGCTCCACGCGTAGCGATACCCCGAAGAGGATGTGGGAGTCTCCGTAGTAGCTGTGTAGCTCGCTCACCTCGAGCAGGCTCATGCCTGGGCCTCGTTCAGGCCGCCGAGGTAGGCTTCCTGCACCTTGGTATTGGCCTTGATCTCGGCCGGCCGGCCCTCGGCGAGCGCGCGGCCCTCCTGGAGCACCGTGATGCGCTCGGCCAGCTCGAAGAGCGAGTCCATGTCGTGATCGATGACGATCATGGTTCGCTCCTGGCCGATGGACTTGAGGAGCCGGACGGTCTCCGCGCGCTCGGTGGGGCTCATGCCGGCGAGTGGCTCGTCGAGCAAGAGCAGGCTCGGGGAGGACGCGAGCGCCAGGCCGATCTCCAGGCGTCGCTTCTCCCCGTAGGCGAGCTCCGCCACCGGCGTGTCGCGACGGCCGACGAGTCCGACGAGGCCGAGCGTGTGCCCGACGAGCTCGTCGAGCCCGGGGATGTCGGCAACGCGACGCATCAGGTCCAGTCGGAACTTCCCGCGTAGAGCGGCCAGGGCGGCGATCGTCACGTTCTCGCGCACCGTCAGGCGGTTGAAGAGCTGGTTCACCTGATAGCTCTTCGTGAGCCCGAGCTGGCACACCTCGGTCATGTCCATGCCGGTGATGTCGCGGCCCTTGAAGAGACCTCGCAGGTCAGCACCTTGAAGAACGTCGTCTTCCCGGCGCCGTTCGGCCCGATGATCCCGCGCACTTCCCCGGCATCGACGGCGAAGTCGATCGCTTCATTGGCGGCGAGGCCGCCGTAGTGCTTCGTGAGACTGATCGTCTGCATGATCGGCCCGGAGAAGCCGTTGCCCGCATGCGTGCGGACCGTCGCCGGGGCCGCCGCAGGCGGCCGGGCCGGCGCCTTCGCGGGCGCGGCGATCGATGTCGCCTTCTCCGCCTTCCGGCGGGCGACCAGACGGTACAGGTCGCGGATGCCGCCGAGAATTCCGTCGCGCAGGAAGACGACCAGCACGACGAAGACGAGACCGAGCACGAGCTTCCAGGTCGCGCCGAGCCCCAGGGGGCCCTGGAGGAAGTCCTGGAGGAAGAGCCACAGGGCCGCTCCCGCGAGCGGGCCGAACAGCATCCCGCGTCCGCCGATGGCCGTCTGGATCACCAGCTGTCCCGACGTTTCGAACGTGAAAGCCTCCGGCGGCATGAAGGCCTGGAGCACTCCGAGCAGCCCCCCGGCAAACCCGGCGTACGCGGCCGCGATGACGAACGCGGCGAGCTTGTCACTGTGGACGTTGTGGCCGACCGCGGCCGTGCGCAGCGGGTTCTCACGGATCCCGCGCAACACCACCCCCACCGGCGAGCGCACGACGCGCAGCGCAATGACGATGCCGACGAGCGGGAAAGAAGGTCAGAAACGGCACGCCCTCGATCCCGACGAGGGGCGTCAGAGTACCCCGCAGGGCGCCGGCGATCGCGACCGCGGTGACGGCAACGACAACGCCCGCGATGGAAGAGAACCTCTGCATGCGAGGAATTCGCGCCGGACTACATCAGCCCGGCGTCCTCGGCCAGCGGGTCGTTCCTAGATATGTCGAGGCGGCCGCCCACAAGAGTGAGCTGAGCCGGGGCGCTCTAGGCACCGGGGTGTCCGCCAACTCTCTCTGGCCCCCACGCCGCGGCGGGCCCTCCGTGCTCCTGGGGCGCTATTTCGGTCCGAACACCTCGATCGCGATACGGCCCGCATTCACCGCGCAGGGCCAGCCCGCGTAGAACGCCACGTGGGTG